>CENV01087671.1_pt1 | contig 35295 bp, 31 predicted proteins | sample 530231 | NCBI WGS metagenome assembly CENV01 (sample SAMEA2619815, study PRJEB7988) | marine metagenome | biome: marine biome (ENVO:00000447); feature: surface water layer (ENVO:00002042); material: "saline water (ENVO:00002010), including plankton (ENVO:xxxxxxxx)" | depth 5 m
CTCAAATCATAGGCCAGAAGTGCGTGCAACTCACTGGTCAGTCCACTGTCTATGTGAACGGATCTCGACACTTCTCCGAGAGTTCGGCCGTAGTGCTACGCCACGTCTTTCATTTGGCGCTGCTCAGCGCTAGCGTTAAGAAAAAATACATGCGATTCCCGAGGTTTTTGATGCTTGATGGCATCGATGACGGTGGGATGGAGAAGGAGCGTAGCCATCGTTTGCAAGAAATTATTGTAGATGAGTGCGCTAGCTACGATGTGGAATACCAAGTAATTTTTGCTACATCAGAAATTAATCCGAAAATAAAGGACTCGGATCTGGTTGTTGGTGACTTTTTTACGCCAGATAATCGCTCCCTTGATGTGCGAGAGATATAAATCCGAGGATATCACCGGTGTCGCTGTCTAACGCCTGCCATCCGAGCCTCCCCACCACGTACGGTCGAATCGTTTAACCGCCAGCGCCTTCATGCCCTCGAACTGCAGCGGTTGCGTGCGCGCCACTGGCAGACCGTAGGCATGAAGGATCTCCGGACACAGCCTTGCCGACTTAGTACATTGGTAAGGTTTTCCCTTCAGACGAAACCGTAGCTAGAAATTCGTATATTGTCTCTGGGTCAACTTCCCAATCACTTACTACCTTCCTAGCCCACCTATCGGCCAGTTTAGGGGCATCCGATGATAAGACTATCGGGCGGCCCTGTAATTGTTCTCGGGCTGACCTGAATATTTCTTCACATCGCACAGATTCGGCGGCAAATCGGGGGCGAGCATTGGCGAGGTCTTTAGTCCTGAGAGAGACCTTCCATTCTCGTTTTCCAAGTGTTGGGCGAATGTCTTTAGGTACTTCTCTACGGAAGTAATAGATACCGTTCTGAGGATGTTTCCAAGGTTGAGCCATAACTGCCGTTTGTACCACCTTTCTGTACCAATGTGGGTGGGAAGCAACCTGCTTCAGACGGCAAAAAGCCCCTGAAACTTTTAAGAATCAAGGGCTTAGTAATTCTGGTGGCCTGGGGCGGAATCGAACCACCGACACGCGGATTTTCAATCCGCTGCTCTACCAACTGAGCTACCAGGCCATCCGGTAAAGGCAAAATAATACACTAATTTTTTGTTCTTTGCTGGCCCACCCCCAGGTTTTTTTGGCCTTGTGTTTTCACTGGGTTGACACAAACTACAGTACTAACCCTACTGCCGGTATAATGAGGGGTTCGGAACAATTGCCTTGGCCTTTGCGGGCGCTTTTCAAAATGTCTGTCGACGTTTACACCTTCGGTCTGAATCACGTTTCCGCCCCGGTTTCGGTGCGCGAGCGCGTTGCTATGCCGCTTGAAGTGATCAAGCCGGCATTGGAAGGTTTGCGTTCAACATTTGGCGAGCGGGTCAAAGAAGCCGCCATTTTGTCCACCTGTAATCGCACCGAGTTGTACTGTGCCGCCGACCCGGACGTGTCGCTGCATCTGCCGCGCTGGATGGCCGACTTCAACCAGCTCGACGCGCGCCATTTGCAGCCCCATCTTTACCAGCATCATCATAATGAAGCGGTGCGCCACGCATTCCGTGTGGCCAGTGGGCTCGATTCCATGGTGTTGGGCGAACCCCAGATTCTGGGTCAAATGAAAGAGGCCGTGCGCGCGGCCGAGCAGGCCGGTGGTTTGGGTACGCTCTTGCATCAGTTGTTCCAGCGCACGTTCTCGGTGGCCAAAGAGGTACGATCGCAAACGGCAATTGGTGCGCATTCAGTGTCAATGGCGGCCGCGGCGGTACGTTTGGCCGAACGTGTGTTCGGTGATATTTCAGACACCCGTGTGCTGTTTATCGGCGCTGGTGAAATGATTGAACTCTGTGCTACGCACTTTGCAGCGCTGAATCCTGCCCAAATGACGGTGGCTAATCGTACTGTCGAGCGCGCTGAGACCCTGGCTTCGCGCTTTATGGCGCGTACGCTGAAGCTGAGCGAATTGCCCCAGTCGCTGGAGCAGTTCGATATCGTGGTGTCCTGTACGGCCAGTTCCCTGCCCATATTGGGTTTGGGGATGGTGGAACGGGTAACACGTGCGCGCCGTCACCGCCCGATGGTGATGGTCGACCTGGCGGTACCACGCGATATTGAAACCGAGGTGGGGCGTCTTGACGACGTCTATTTATATACCGTTGACGACCTGGGTCGGATGGTACAAACGGGTACCGATGCCCGCCGCGCAGCCGTGGTGCAAGCGGAAGCCATCATTGAAACGCGGGTTCAGCATTTTATGCACTGGCTGCAAAACCGCGATATTGTTCCCGCGATTGTAAACATTCACGAACAGGCCGATCAACTTAAGCAGCACGAACTCGAGCGCGCCCGCCGCTTGCTGGCCAAGGGTACGGCACCTGACGAGGTCATGGAAATATTGGCCCACAGTCTCACACAGAAGTATATTCATGGCTCTTTGGCGGCGTTGAATCGCAGTGATGCTCAGCAGCGCGAGCAGTTACTCGATCTTTTGCCGCGTTTGCTGCCGGGTTCGGAACGCCGCCGTTAGCGCTGCCCCCATTCTTTTTGTACGGCACGCTTTTCTTTTCTATTCCAGAGTATTTATGAAAGATTCCATGCGCAGCCGGCTGGAGCAACTTGCTCGTCGGCTTATCGAAATTGACGCTTTGTTGGCGGAGCCCGAAATTGCCTCCGATATGGATCGTTTTCGCAAGCTTTCGCGCGAGCGGGCTGAAATTGAGCCTGTGGTGGTGCAGTTTCAGCAATATGAGGCGACGGAAGGCGATATTCAGGCGGCCAAGGAAATGCAGTCGGACCCCGATATGCGTGAAATGGCTGACGAAGAGCTGAAACTGGGCCGCGAACGCATCGAGGTGTTGGAGGATGAGTTACAGGTCTTGTTGTTGCCACGCGATCCGAATGATGGTCGTAGCGTGTTCCTGGAAATTCGCGCCGGTACCGGTGGCGACGAAAGCGCCTTGTTCACCGGCGACTTATTGCGCATGTACAGTCGCTACGCCGAAACCAAGGGTTGGCGCGTGGAGTTGATGTCGGAAAGTCCTTCTGAAGTGGGTGGTTATAAGGAAGTGATTGCCCGTATTGATGGCGATGGTGTGTATGGGCGGTTGAAGTTCGAGTCGGGGGCGCATCGTGTGCAGCGAGTGCCGGCTACGGAAACGCAAGGACGCATTCACACGTCGGCGTGTACGGTGGCCATATTGCCCGAGGCTGATGAACTGAGCGATATTGTGATCAACCCGGCGGACTTGCGTGTAGACACTTTTCGCGCCAGCGGTGCCGGTGGCCAGCACGTGAACAAAACGGATTCGGCAATTCGTTTAACGCATTTGCCAACGGGTCTGGTGGTGGAGTGCCAGGACGACCGTTCACAGCATCGCAATAGGGAAAAAGCGATGCAGGTACTGGCGGCACGTTTGAAAGATAAGCAAGTTCAAGAGCAGCAAAGCAAGGAAGCGGCCCAGCGCAAAAGCCTGGTGGGTTCAGGGGATCGTTCCGAGCGCATTCGCACCTACAACTACCCGCAAGGGCGGGTTACCGACCATCGCATTAATCTTACGTTGCACAAACTGCCTACTATGATGCAGGGCGACTTGGACGAACTGACCGATGCCTTGATGGCCGAGCAGCGTGCGGAAATGCTGGCAGCCTTGGCCGAGCAGGTTTAAGCGGGCCAGCAATGCATTGCGTACGCGACTTCCTGATGAAAAGCGGCCTGGCGCGGCTGGACGCCCAGGTGTTGCTGCAGCATGTACTCGGGGTGTCGCGCAGTTGGTTAATTGCGCATGATACCGATGTGTTGTCCCCAGCTCAGTTGCAAGCCATTGAGGCTTGTTTCCAGCGCCGCCAGGCGGGTGAGCCCGTGGCGTACATTGTGGGTGAGCGCGAGTTTATGGGGCAGGTGTTCAAAGTTTCGCCAGCGGTGTTGATTCCACGTCCGGATACGGAATTGCTGGTTGAGACGGCGCTTCAGGTTTTGCGTGCTCGCCCAGGGGAAGCTCAGGCGATGTTGGACCTGGGAACAGGCAGTGGCGCAATTGCCATTTCCGTGGCGCTGGCGTGTTCTGGTGTGCAGGTTGTGGCTACCGACGCCAGTGAGCCGGCTTTGCGCCTGGCAAGGGAAAATGCCCAAAATCTGGGGGCACGGGTCGAATTTTATGCTGGTAATTGGTACCATGCCCTGTTGGGTTCCTCGCGATTCGATCTCATTGTGTCGAATCCGCCCTATATTGCGCCGGATGATTCCCATATGGTGCAAGGTGATTTGCGGTTTGAGCCGCGGGGAGCCTTAACCGATGAAACAGATGGCCTGCAGGCGATTCGCCAGATTGTGCAAGAGGCGCCTGAATGGCTGAAGCCCGGGGGGGTGTTATGGCTCGAGCATGGCTGGGATCAGGCTGCAAGCGTACGTGCCCTGCTGGAACAATCGGGTTTTCAGGATGTCCAAAGCAGGAAAGACCTGGCCCAAATTGAGCGTATTTCCGGTGGGCGCTATAACGCCTGCTTTTAACGCTGCGCATTCCGGATGTGCGGCCTTTATAATTCATATATTCTTCCTATTTCTTTAGAGAGCACCATGAGCGAAGTTCAAGATTTCATTAAAGAAACCGTTACCGGTAATCCCGTTGTTTTGTTTATGAAGGGGACTGCCCAGTTTCCGCAATGCGGTTTTTCGGGCCGTGCTATTCAGATCCTGAAAGCCTCAGGCGTTACCAAACTGGTTACCGTAAACGTCCTGGACGACGAAGAAGTGCGTCAAGGCGTAAAAGATTATTCCAGCTGGCCCACAATTCCCCAGTTGTATGTTGGTGGCGAGTTTGTCGGTGGCTCCGACATCCTGGCAGAGATGCACGAATCCGGCGAACTGGTAACGGTACTGAAGGAATCGGGCGCACTTGGCGGTGAATAAACGCCGCCTGGTTATCGGTGTAACCGGTGCCACTGGTTCGATTTATGCCGTGCGCATGCTCGAGCAGCTGCGCGATGTGTCGGATATAGAAACACATTTGGTCGTATCGCCTTCAGGCGTGCTGAATATCAAGTACGAACTGGAGCTGACGCGTCAGGCGGTGCATGGTTTGGCCGATCGCGTGTATGGTTTTCGTGATGTCGGTGCAACGCTGGCCAGTGGCGGATTCGCAACGCTCGGCATGGTAGTGGTGCCTTGTTCCATGCGTACGTTGGCCGCTGTAGCGCATGGTTTTTCCGATAACCTTATTACACGCGCGGCCGATGTGACTTTGAAAGAGCGTCGTCGTCTTGTGTTGATGGTGCGTGAAACACCGCTGAATCTGGCTCATTTGCGCAACATGACTGCGGTAACGGAAATGGGCGGGGTTATCTTCCCGCCGTTACCGGCGTTTTACCACCACCCGAAATCCATCGACGAAATGGTCGACCATACTGTGGCGCGTGTTCTGGAACTGTTCGACATTGACGTGAATGGTCCGCAGTGGGAAGGCACTTAAAGCCCGTTTTCAGCCCAGTTTTTGCAAATTCCCCACGACACTCAGTGGAATGACTCTTTGCCCGGTGGGCGACGTTTCAGTACGGGCTTGCCCGGCCAAGGGCTCATTGTTTGCGTCGTCGTCATCGGCTGGGTTCAATGCATGGGGCAGGTCGGGAAAGGTCTCGTCATCGAACGCCGTATCCCCTTCAAAGCTGGCCGGATCCACTTCAAGATTGGTGAAGTCGAATAGTGCAGGGTCCATTAAGTGCGATGGAACAACCCGGGTAAGAGCGCCGAAAACACTCATGGCGCGACCCGGGTATTTGCGCTCCCATTCGCCGATCATGCGATTGATTTCCTGACGCTTGAGGTTTTCCTGTGAGCCGCAGAGCGAGCACGGGATAATGGGGAATTCCTTCAGTTTGGCGTAGGCAATTAAGTCTTTTTCCGGCAAATAGGCCAGCGGACGGATCACAATGTGTTTACCGTCGCTGGACTTCAGTTTGGGCGGCATGCCTTTCATGCGTCCGCCATAGAAAAGGTTCAGGAAGAACGTGGCCAGGATGTCGTCGCGATGGTGCCCCAAGGCAATTTTGGTGGCGCCCAGCTCTGTGGCCACCCGGTACAGAATGCCCCGGCGCAGGCGCGAACAAAGAGAGCACATGGTTTTGCCTTCGGGAATGACGCGTGTCACCACCGAGTATGTGTCCTGGTTTTCGATGTGATAAGGAACGCCGATGCTTTCAAGATATTCAGGCAACACATGCTCGGGGAAACCAGGCTGCTTCTGGTCCAGGTTCACGGCCACAATGTCGAAATGAAAGGGCGCCCGTGATTGGTGGATGCGCAGCAGGTCCAGCATGCCGTACGAGTCTTTGCCGCCGGACAGGCACACCATGACCTTGTCGCCCGGTTCAATCATGTTGAAGTCGCTGATCGCGCGGCCACTTTCGCGCACCAGTCGCTTTACCAGCTTGTTTTCGTTCACGCTCAGTTTGCGGTCGGCGCGGATGATTGAAGGGTCGTTGCTAGAGTGTGTCATAACAGTTAATCGTTGCGACTGCGCTGAATTTCAACGCCAACGGCGCTGCAGTCGGAAAATGCATTGGGTTTGCTGATGCGCAGTTTCAGGTAGCGAACCTCGCCGAATTCCCGGAAAAGACGACCGGCGACTTGCTCAACCAGCGTTTCTATCAGGTTCACATGTGCCTGGGTGCATTCTTCCACAATGGCACTGCGCAACAGACGGTAATCGAGCACGGTTTGAATATTGTGGTCATTTACCGGTTGTGAAATATCGATGTCGACTTCAACATCGATATGTAAAGGCTGCGTGGCGCGCAACTCATGTTCAAGGATACCAATACGGGCGTCGAGCGCCAACTGTGAAAAATAAATGCGGCGGGTAAGCATACGTTTAACCTGATGAGTGACACGCAATTGTAGTGCGAATAGGCCTTCGCTTCCGATACACTCTGCATATCAGATCATTTAGTGGCAGGATCAATGAGTTTTCAATCAGACCGCATGCCGTTGGTTTACGACGCAGTGATTGTGGGGGCAGGCCCCGCAGGGGTTTCGTGCGCGGTATGGCTGTCCCGGCTTGGCTTTAATCCCATATTGGTCGATGCAGCCCATGAAGTGGGCGGGTTGTGTCGAATCAACCCGTTCATGGATGACTGGAACGCAAGCCTGCCTGGGGTGAATGGCCTGCAAGTGGCCCGCAACCTGGCTGAAAGTGTGGCGCAGTCGAGCGTGGTCTTGCGCCTTGGGTGGCCGGTTCAAACCGCGCAGGTTTCCAAACCGGGGTTTCAGGTATCGGGGCCGGATAATGAAACCTTGCACGGCCGGTTCCTGGTCTTGGCAACGGGTGTGAAAGCGCGTGGCTTGAATCAAGTCACGTCCAACCCGCTGGTTCTGGTTGGGCCGGGTCAACATGTGGCCGGTTTTGATTTTGCCAATAAACGTGTTGCGGTGCTGGGGGGCGGTGACAATGCATTTGAAAATGCATTGTTCGCATTCGAGAAAGGCGCAAGCGGCGTGCAGGTTTATGCTCGTACTGTTCGCGCTCAGCAGCAGTTCGTTCAACAGTTGCCGGTTGGGTGCCTGGCAACAGGTGACTATACCGTTGACCCTGATCGTTGCACGGTGAACGGGCAGCCTTACGACGCAATACTGGTCATGTACGGCTGGACGCCCAATGCCGACTTTGCGGCTGATTTGGGCCTGGCTCGAACACAGCGGGGATTTATCTCAATTGATTTTGAAACGGCCCAAACCCGCCGCGACGGGGTGTATGCGGTGGGCGAGGTGGCATCGCGTCAGCATCCTTGTGTGGTCACCGCCTTGGCCGACGGTGTGACGGCGGCCAAGGCCATTCAGGCCCGGCTGGAAACCGGGATGGGTGTGTCCGGATAATTAATGTCCGGTGACTGCGTCGTGTGTGCGTTTCAGCGTCCATTTGTCGTTCGGCGGCGGGGACACTTTAACCTTGAATACACGCAACTCGTCGCGGCGAAAAACATGAATCGGCACGCTTTGACCAGGACGGCACAGGCGCATGGCCTGGTCCAGCGAGGCAGCGTCGGTAATGCGCAAACCATTGATTGCCACCAATATGTCGCCGGCCGACAGTCCGCCCAGATGGCCTGCGCCATCTTTGTAGACGGTCGCCAGCGTCAGTTGGTCGCCACTGTGTTTGGTCCGGACATCAAGTGAAGGCAGCGCACGGCTTTTTTCGCATGCCAGGGTAACGCCCTGGTCTGCCAGCAAATCGGCAAGCGGCACGTCGTCGCAACCGTAAACGTACCGCGACAGATAGTCACTAACGTCTACCCCGGTTGCCTGTTGGATCAGGCTGGCCATTGCGTCTTCTTCGATTCCTTTCTGTACGCCGGCGTAAAAAGTTTTCCCGTATTGTTGCCACAGCAAACGCATGACGTCGTCCAGCGAACGGCTGCCCATTGTCTCGCGTCGCAGGAGCAGGTCAAGCCCCCAGGCAGCCAATGCGCCTTTGCTGTAATAGCTCACAATGGCATTAGGCGATTCTTCATCCTGTTTATAGAAGCGGGTCCAGGCGTCGTAACTGCTGTCCGCAATCGACTGCCGATGGCGTCCCGGCGAGCGCATCACGAGTCCGATCGTTTTCTCCAGAAGCGAAAAGTACTGTGTTTCGTCGATGGTGCCCGAACGTAATAGCATTAAGTCGTCGTAGTACGAGGTAAAGCCTTCTGCAACCCAAAGCAAGCGAGTGTGATTCTCTTGCAAGAGGTTGTAAGGTGCAAATGCGGCAGGCTTGATCCGCTTGATGTTCCAGGTATGGAAGTATTCGTGACTGACCAGTCCCAGAAACGTGGTGTAGCCCTCGGGCGCTTTGCTTTGCGAGACAACCGGCAAATCGTTGCGGCTGATCATCAGCGCGGTTGAGGCACGGTGCTCCAGGCCACCGTATGCGTTGCCGGTAACCATCGTCATGAATACGTAGCGCGAGGCGCTATCCAGGAACGGCACTGCCATGGTTTCCGGCTCAAACAGGGCGATCTGGGTTTCGCAGATTTTCTTTGCATCGGCAGCAATGCGTTTCATGTCCAGGCCGGAAATTTCGCCGGTAAACACCATTTCATGTTCAGCGCCATGCGCCTGGAACGACACGACTTGTGGCGTCCCCAGTTCCACAGGGTGGTCGATCAGGGCATCGTAGTCGGGCGCCTCATACAAACCGAACCCATGCCGTTTTGCCGCCAGTGCATACTGTTTTGGATTGGCTTCAGGCAGGCTGGTGAAAACTTTCCATTTTTTTGTATGGGGAGGTGGGTTGATTTCCAGCAGGCATGGCAGGTCTGTTTGGCCATGCGGATACAAGAACACACTGGTGCCGTTGAAAAATGCATGGGTTTCGTCGAAATGGGCGTTTCGAACCGAGAGGTCCCAAGCGTACACGCGATACTCTATATGCAAAGCCCCGGTACAAGGGGCACATTGCCAGCTATGCGTGCCGGCCTTGATGATGGCAACAGGCGTGTTGTGTTCGTCGCTGGCGCGGATATCCTGAATTTGTCGTGAGAAATCGCGCAGCAGGTAGCTGCCGGGAATCCAGGATGGCAGGCTGAATGCTTGCCCATTCGCATCGGGTTGCGCGATTCTAAGCTGAATCAAAAAACAATGCCCGGCCGGGTCGGCAGGCGTTAAGCGGTAAAGTAACGGTTCTGTATTCATGTATTTAGTTTACTTTGCAAAGGAGAACTCATGAGCGAACCCATGATTAAAACCGAGATTCGCGGGCGTGTCGGGCTGGTTACCCTGAACCGGGCTGAAGTGTTGAACGCGCTGAGTAATGAGTTGATCGATGAAGTGGCCCTGGTCATGCGCGAATTTGATGCGAATGACGACGTTGGTGCCATCGTATTGACCGGTAGCGAAAAGGCTTTTGCTGCGGGCGCGGATATTGCCGCGATGAAAGACTGGTCGTACACCGACGTTTATAAACAGGATTATCTGGGCCATAACTGGGAATCGCTGCGGCGTATACGCAAACCTGTGATTGCCGCGGTATCGGGGTTTGCACTGGGTGGTGGATGCGAGTTGGCCATGCAGTGCGATTTTATTATTGCCGGTGAAAATGCCAAATTTGGCCAGCCTGAAATCAAGCTGGGTATTATTCCCGGGTACGGGGGCACACAGCGTTTGCCGCGTGCCATGGGTAAGGCCAAGGCAATGGATATGATTCTTACTGCGCGGATGATTGGCGCACATGAGGCGGAAAAGGCGGGGTTGGTTGCGCGTGTGGTGCCCACAGAGAAGGTGCTGGATGAAGCCATGGAGGCCGCTGCGGTTATTGCGTCGATGCCTTTGCCGGCTGTCATGATGGCTAAAGAAAGTATCAATCGTGCATACGAGTCACCGTTGAATGAGGGCTTGTTGTTTGAGCGCCGCAATTTCCATGCCCTGTTTGCCACGCACGATCAGAAAGAGGGGATGAATGCTTTCATTGAGAAGCGCGCGGCCAGGTTTCGCCATGAATAACGGGCGGGGTGTGCGTTGCACAAAAAAAGAGTCCTTACGATTTGCTTAAGGCTTTAAAAAACAGTTATACTCTCTGGGTTTGACACCAAAGAAGCAGGGGCTTGTGAAGCCTGGGGAAACCGAGCCTACAAGGCTTGAGCCAATAAAGCTAACTGACGCCGAGCGCAAGAAAGTGCAGGCAAGTGCCGTTAACGGCCTTGTTCGTGTGCTGGTCGCCCAAGCAGGCATGATGCTTGTTGCCGTTGTGGTTTCCTGGGCTATAGCAGGGTTTGAGGCTGGGGCGTCGGCGCTTTTGGGCGCGTTGTCCTGTTTTATTCCCAGTGCGCTTTTTGCTGCACGCCTGCTTTTGGGTATGGCTGCCGGACGGCCAGCCAGCCCGGGCCGGTTTCTGGTTGGCGAGCTTGTCAAGCTGCTTGCATCAATTTTATTGCTGGTGCTGGTGGTTTACCTGGCGCAGTCGTGGCTTGTTTGGCCCGCGCTGCTGTTCGGCTTGCTTATGGTGTTGAAGGGTTATGTGTTGCTGCTTATGTTCGGGCGGCTGCCGTAACGTGGTGCGAATTCAAATTTCATGGGCCTGACACAACTGTGTGTCAGGCTCTGTTTAAAAAGTTAACAGGTAAGGGTTCAAATGGCTGCTCCAAGTGATATCTCGCCACAATCCTATTACATTCAGCATCACTTAGTGCATTTGAATGGTTTGGGGGAAAAGCAAACTGCGGTTGCCGACTTCAACATTCTGAATTACGACTCGATGTTCTGGTCCCTGTTCATGGGGCTGATTGTCATCTTTTTCTTGTGGCGTGCAGCCAGTAAAGCAACAAGTGGCGTTCCCGGTCGCTTCCAGTCGGCCGTTGAAATGCTTGTTGAAATGGTGCAGAACGAAGCCAAAAGCATTATTCCCAATGAAGAAAGTCGCCGTTTCGTTGCGCCACTGGCGCTAACCGTGTTTCTCTGGATTATCCTGATGAACACGCTTGATCTGGTGCCGGTCGATCTCATGGCCTGGATCTTCAAAATGACGGGCCTGGGCACCGAACACGGTGATCCTCTCTATTACCATCGTATTTTGCCAACAGCCGACCTGAACATACCGATGGGTATGTCGCTGGGTGTGTTGCTGCTTACCATCTACTACGGCATCAAGGTCAAGGGTGGTGTGGGCTTCACCAAGGGCTTGTTTACGGCTCCCTTCCACGGTCACGGTGTGGTGGGTGTGCTTCTGATTCCGTTCAACTTGTTGTTGAACCTGATGGAGTACGCTGCCAAAACGGTTTCGTTGGGTATGCGGTTGTTTGGCAACATGTTTGCCGGCGAATTGCTCTTCATGCTCATCGCCTTGTTGGGCGGTGCAGTGGCAGGCTTTAATGGTAGCAGTGTGGGACTGGGTATTGGTCATATTCTGGCCGGTTCTGCCTGGGCGATCTTCCACGTATTAATTGTGGTGTTGCAGGCCTACATCTTCATGATGCTGACTCTCGTTTACGTTGGTTTGGCACACGAAGACCATTAATGAATTCCTAGCGGGCCGGCCCTTATTTCAACGGGGTTGGCTGGCTGGATAGCAAGGTTTTCTTGCAAAGCAGTTTTCTTTTTGGCTTTTTGATTACACAAGGTTTATTAACCAAGGAGTTGTTATGACCAACGTTGCTTTCGTTGCTCTGGCTTGCGGTCTTATTGTTGGCCTGGGTGCTTTTGGCGCCTCGATCGGTATCGCTTTGATGGGCGGTAAATATCTGGAAGCTTCGGCTCGTCAACCCGAGCTCATGAACGCTTTGCAAACCAAAATGTTCTTGTTGGCTGGTCTGATTGACGCTGCCTTCCTGATCGGCGTGGGTATCGCCATGCTGTTTGCTTTCGCCAATCCGTTCATCGGGTAAGCTTTAGCAGCGCGCCTGCCTTCGGGCAGGCTAACGTCGTCGTTGGTGGTGCTGTCAGTGCCGCCTGCGACGTGGACATTGGGCATCGTGCAGTCAATCTGTAAGGTGCCAGTGGTAATAAAGGGAAACGACCGTGAACTTAAACGCGACTCTCTTTTTTCAGATGATCGTGTTTTTTGTCTTGGCGTGGTTTACGATGAAATTCGTATGGCCACCCCTGACAAAAGCAATCGAAGATCGCCGCCAGAAAATTGCAGATGGTCTGGCTGCAGCCGATAAAGGCAAGGCAGATCTGGCGCAGGCACAGGCCCGTATCAGCCTGATCGAAGCATCAGCGAAGTCTGAAAATCACGCTCGCATGCTCGAAGCCGAGAAGCAGGCTGCTACCCTCATTGATGAGGCAAGGCGTGAAGCCGAGGCTGAAAAAGCCCGGATTATCGCCCAGGCCAAGCAAGACGCCGAACAGGAAGTCCAACGTGCCCGTGACGGGTTGCGTGACGACGTGGCTGTACTGGCTGTCAAGGGTGCAGAACAGATTCTCAAGCGCGAGGTCGATGCACAGGCACATGCCGAGCTGTTGAACCAGCTTAAGGCACAACTCTAATTTCAGGGCAAAGCCATGGCTGAATTATCGACAATTGCCCGACCATACGCCGAAGCGCTGTTTAATTCGGCTAAAGGTGACCAGGCTACCCTGGCATCGTGGTCGGATTTGGTTAACGAGCTTGCGGCAGTGGCAAGTTTGGAAGACGTGCGTGATGCGCTTACCGATCCGCGCCTTAGCGATGAGCAACGTTTCGAGTTGTTCTGCGGGCTGGTGAAGTCGGCGTTGTCAGATCAGGCACGCAATTTCATCGAACTGCTCGTTCAGAATGATCGCATTTTGCTGTTGCCGCAAATTGCCGAACAGTTCGACCTGCTTAAAAATCAATTCGAAGGGAGTGCGGTAGCCCAGATCACCAGTGCATACGAATTAACAGATGCACAGGTTGCCGAGCTGCTGGCAGGCCTCGAGAAAAAATTTGGCCTGAAGCTTAAGCCGTCCGTCACCGTAGACTCCTCCCTGATCGGTGGTGTCCGGGTGGTTGTCGGCGATCAGGTACTCGACACTTCCGTGCAGGCCCAACTGGCCCGTATGCGCGATACGTTGGCTGCTTAAAGGCAGCAACTAACAGGATTCCAGGAGTCTGAACATGCAACTTAACCCGTCAGAGATCAGCGAGCTGCTCAAAAGCCGTATCGAAGGCTTGGGCGCGTCGACTGACGTACGTACGCAGGGCACGGTCGTATCCGTGACCGACGGTATCACCCGCATTCACGGTTTGTCCGATGTAATGCAAGGTGAAATGCTTGAATTTCCCAACAATGTATTTGGCCTGGCGCTTAACCTTGAGCGCGATTCGGTCGGTGCCGTTATTCTGGGTGATTACACTGGTGTTTCCGAAGGCGATCCGGTAAAAACAACCGGTCGTATTCTGGAAGTGCCTGTCGGCCCCGAACTGTGTGGCCGCGTAGTTGACGCATTGGGCACGCCAATCGACGGCAAAGGTCCCATTAATGCCAAAGCCACCGACATCATCGAGAAAGTGGCGCCTGGCGTTATTGCGCGTCAATCGGTTGACCAGCCCCTGCAAACGGGTGTGAAGGCGATTGACTCCATGGTGCCTATCGGCCGTGGCCAGCGCGAACTGATCATTGGTGACCGTCAAACCGGTAAAACTGCCGTGGCTGTCGATACCATCATCAGCCAGAAGGGCAAGAACGTTACTTGCGTTTATGTTGCCATCGGTCAGAAAGCCTCAACGATCAGCAACGTGGTTCGCAAGCTTGAAGAACACGGCGCAATGGAATACACCATTGTGGTTGCCGCTGCGGCATCCGACTCGGCCGCCATGCAATATCTGGCCGCTTATTCCGGTTGCACGATGGGTGAGTATTTCCGTGACCGCGGGGAAGACGCCCTGATCATATATGACGACCTTACCAAGCAGGCCTGGGCCTATCGTCAGGTTTCACTGCTGCTGCGTCGTCCTCCAGGCCGTGAAGCCTACCCCGGCGACGTTTTCTATCTGCACTCCCGCTTGCTGGAACGTGCTGCCCGTGTGAACGCCGACTATGTCGAGAAGTTCACCAATGGTGAAGTGAAAGGCAAAACCGGCTCATTGACTGCGTTGCCAATCATTGAAACGCAGGCCGGTGACGTATCAGCCTTCGTGCCAACCAACGTCATCTCGATTACCGACGGTCAGATCTTCCTGGAAACCGACTTGTTCAACGCAGGTATCCGTCCCGCCATTAATGCGGGTATCTCGGTTTCGCGTGTGGGCGGTTCGGCTCAAACGAAAGTGGTCAAGAAACTGGCTGGTGGTATTCGTACCGACTTGGCCCAGTATCGGGAATTGGCTGCGTTTGCCCAGTTTGCTTCCGACCTCGACGACGCGACCCGTCGCCAACTGGAGCGAGGCAAGCGCGTGGTTGAGCTGCTCAAGCAGCCTCAGTACCAGCCTTTGCAGGTTTGGGAACTTGCTGTTTCGCTATTCGCGGTGAATCGCGGTTATCTCGACGAAATCGAGGTCGAGCAGGTTCTGCCTTTCGAAAAAGCCTTGAAGGAAACACTGAAGTCCAAGCATGCCGATTTGATTCAGCGTATTGAAGACAAGAAAGAGTTGTCCAAGGAAGACGATGAGGCACTTGCCGCTGCAATTGAAGAGTTCAAGAAGCACGGCGCTTATTAATGACTGGCGGCGGCAACGGTTGAAAGACCGTTGCTCGCGCAATATCGGGGTAGTGAATTTGTGTTGTTACCCCAATCAACGCCTTGACAGGATTTGCGATGGCCGGAATTAAGGAAATTCGAACCAAGATCAAAAGCGTGCAAAACACGCGGAAGATCACCAAAGCCATGGAGATGGTAGCGGCATCCAAGATGCGCAAAGCGCAAGACCGGATGCGTGCGGGCCGTCCCTATGCAACCAAGGTGCGTGAAATTGCCGCGCATCTGATGCAGGCGCACCCCGATTACACTCACCCTTTCATGATTGAGCGTAACGACGCCAAAAGTGTCGGTGTCGTATTGGTTACGACCGACAAGGGCTTGTGTGGCGGTTTGAACACCAATATTACGCGTTTGGTTTTGTCTCGTATTAAAGAGTTCGATCAAAAAGGTATTAAGGTTCAGACGACTGCGCTGGGTAACAAGGGGTTGTCATTTCTTACCCGAATCGGAGCAAATCTGGTTTCTCAGGAAGTGCAGCTTGGCGACACCCCCAACCTTGAGCGCCTCATTGGTGCAATCAAGGTGCAGGTTGACGATTTTATCGATGGCAAGATCGATGCGGTTTACGTGGCAACAAACCGTTTTGTTAACACGATGAAGCAAGAGCCCAGCTTTATCCGGTTGTTGCCACTTCCAAGTGGCTTGGCCGATCCTTTTCAAACGGAAAGTCAGTTTTCCAAAGAAGAGGACGCAGTGCTGAAGTCCAAATATGGTTGGGACTACATCTATGAACCCGACTCAAAGTCGGTCATTGATGATCTGCTCCAGCGTTACGTAGAAGGTTTGGTGTATCAGGCGGTTGCCGAAAACATGGCCTCCGAGCAGTCTGCTCGAATGGTGGCGATGAAAGCAGCTTCGGATAACGCCAAGAAAATCATCGGCGAACTTGAATTGGTTTATAACAAAACCCGTCAGGCCGCTATTACTAAAGAAATTTCTGAAATCGTCGGGGGCGCTGCCGCTGTTTAATAAACAGAAGGGCATCCCGTCAAAGATATTTAGCAAGGACTAAACATGAGCAACGGTACCATCGTTCAGTGCATCGGCGCCGTGGTGGATATTCAGTTCCCCCGCGACAGCATTCCTCACATTTACGACGCTCTCAAACTGGCTGACGACAGCTCCAAGTTTGCCGAGATCGGTCTAACCTTTGAAGTTCAACAGCAGTTGGGCGACGGCGTGGTTCGCACCATCGCCATGGGTTCTTCCGACGGTCTTCGTCGTGGCATGGCCGTAGCCAACACCGGCGCACCCATCTCCGTGCCTGTCGGCAAGGCGACACTGGGACGCATTATGGACGTTCTGGGCCGCCCTATCGACGAGCGTGGTCCAATTGAAGCGGAAGAAACCCGTGGTATTCATCAGGACGCACCCAAGTTCGACGAATTGTCTCCCTCGGTTGAATTGCTTGAAACCGGTATTAAGGTGATTGACCTTGTGTGCCCCTTTGCCAAAGGCGGTAAGGTCGGCCTGTTCGGTGGTGCCGGTGTGGGCAAAACCGTTAACATGCTTGAGCTGATCAACAACATTGCCAAAGCGCACAGCGGCTTGTCGGTGTTTGCAGGTGTCGGTGAGCGTACTCGCGAAGGTAACGACTTCTACCACGAAATGGCTGACGCCGGCGTTATCCAGATGGAAAACCTGCCTGAGTCGAAAGTAGCCATGGTGTTCGGTCAGATGAATGAGCCTCCCGGCAACCGTCTGCGTGTGGCGCTGTCGGGCTTGACCATGGCCGAGAAATTCCGTGATGAAGGCCGTGACATTCTTTTCTTCGTTGACAACATTTACCGCTATACGCTGGCTGGTACCGAGGTGTCTGCGTTGCTGGGTCGCATGCCTTCAGCAGTGGGTTACCAGCCTACGCTGGCTGAAGAAATGGGTAAGCTGCAAGAACGTATTACATCCACAAAGACCGGCTCGATTACGTCGATCCAGGCGGTTTACGTTCCTGCGGATGACTTGACCGATCCGTCTCCTGCCACGACCTTCCTTCACTTGGACTCCACAGTGGTTTTGTCGCGTGATATTGCAGCCCTGGGTATTTACCCGGCGGTTGACCCGCTCGACTCCACTAGCCGTCAGCTCGACCCTCAGGTTGTGGGTGAAGAGCATTACGGTATTGCCCGCGGTGTTCAGCAAACGCTGCAACGCTATAAGGAATTGCGCGACATTATCGCGATTCTGGGTATGGACGAATTGTCGCCGGAAGACAAGCAGGCCGTGGCACGCGCACGTAAGATTCAGCGCTTCCTGTCGCAGCCGTTCCACGTTGCAGAAGTGTTTACGGGCTCTCCTGGCAAGTATGTTCCTTTGTCGGAAACCTTGCGCGGCTTTAAGATGATTGTTGAGGGCGAGTGCGACTCGTTGCCCGAGCAGGCCTTCTACATGGTCGGCTCCATCGATGAAGCTTTCGAGAAAGCCAAAAATCTGTGATAAGGGGTGGTTATGTCCACACTACATGTTGATGTTGTCAGTGCAGAGGAATCGATCTTTTCCGGAGAGGCAAAGTTCGTGACACTGCCCGGCGAAGCCGGCGAACTGGGGATTCTTCCGGGGCATACGCCCCTGATTTCCCGCATTCGTCCGGGCACAGTCAAAATTGTCCTGGCAGATGGAAGCGGTGAAACCAATGTGTTTGTTGCCGGTGGCATTCTTGAAGTTCAGCCTGGTGGCGTAACGGTATTGTCCGATACCGCGATCCGCGCTGAAGATCTGGATGAAGCAAAGGCATTGGAAGCACGCAAGCGTGCCGAAGAGGCTTTGCGTAATGCCAAAGACAAGGAAGATATTGCGGTGGTAGAGGCCGAACTGGCAATGCTGGCAGCGCAACATGCTGCTGCGCAAAAGCTTGGCCGGATGCGTAATTCGCGTCATTAAGCCGCTCGATAGCCAACCCGTGTGTTAGGTATTTAGGTATTGCAAACGGCCCTTTGCGGGGCCGTTTTTCTTTTGGGTGCTTGAGTGGGGTGATATCGGTCATACGACTTACGTAGTTTCCGATGGGTTATTTGTACGAATAGCCTAGGCTGATCAGCTTAATTATTATTTCTCTCGGAGGTACGACATTTCGTTGACCCATTTACCCACGAGGGCATTATGAGAGAAAGAGTTGATTGCACATGGTTGCTTCCGGCAGATGACGATCACGCAAGGCAGGTCGCAGTTGCGCCAGGCAGTTACCTGGGGGGGCGACTGACATTAAGTCATTTTCAGGTGTCTGCGGCAGCAAATTCCGTGTCGTCTGGCTTACCTTTGCCACCGCATCGTATTCTGGCCGACAATGCAATGGCTTTGCGTCGTTACGACGCTGTCCTGGTCAGTGTCAGTCCCGCCACACTGGCGTGGTCACGGCAGCTTCTGTCGGCCAGCAGGGGGTATGTGTTAACGCCCATCATCGCTGTTGTGTCAGACCTTAAGGCCGCTGCGCTGAATGATCTGTTCGCCTTGGGTGTCTCCGACGTCCTGCGTGCCCCGGTTTGTTTGGAAGAGCTACGTTTTCGTGTCCATTGCAGGGCACGTTCGTCATCTTCTTCCATGTTGGCTGAACCAGGAAAGCCGGGTTTTACCGTCGCCCCGATCGTCGTCTCTCCCGATGGTGTCAGCGAAGAGACGTTGTCTGATAGTATTCTGGGTCGAAGCGGTGCTGAACTTGACGCCTTTGCGGTGGCAGCCGCGGCGGCTCATGCGACATCGAAGCAGTCGTTTCGGGCCGCCAAAACCAAGATTATCGAGCGTTTCGAGAAGGCTTACATAAATGCCTCATTAATGCAGCATGGCGGCAATATCGCCATGGCGGCGCGTTGCTCCAAGAAGCATCGCAGGGCGTACTGGGCGTTAATGCGTAAATATAATATTGACGCCGGTCCTTATCGAAGCGGGCCGGGCCTTAACCCTTCTCCAGACGGGTAAAATAGCGGAATTATTTCCAGAGGATTGCTGTGTCTTTTCCAACTTTAAAGAACGACGTTTTTCTTCGGGCCTTAAAGCGTCAGCCCGTTCCATATACACCTATTTGGCTTATGCGCCAGGCAGGTCGTTATTTGCCTGAATATCGGGCAACGAGGGCCAAAGCTGGGTCTTTCCTCGGGCTGGCGCAAAATCCTGAGTACGCGTGCGAAGTGACATTGCAACCGCTTGAGCGCTATGCATTCGATGCGTCCATTCTCTTTTCCGATATCCTGACCGTTCCCCATGCAATGGGGCTGGGACTGCACTTCATTACAGGGGAAGGGCCCAAGTTTACGCATCCGGTTCGCGATGAGGCTGCAGTGGCAAAACTTGTCGTGCCCGATATGTCCGAGCTTCAGTATGTGTTTGATGCCGTTACGTTAATCCGTAAAGAGCTCGATGGGAAGGTTCCACTCATTGGCTTTGCCGGCAGTCCATGGACAGTTGCCTGTTATATGGTTGAGGGGCAGGGGTCGAAGGATTACCGCCTCATTAAAAGCATGCTGTATGGCCGTCCCGATCTTCTGCATCGCATTCTCGAAGTGAATGCGCAAGCCACGGCTAATTATTTGAATGGGCAAATTCAGGCAGGTGCCCAGGCGCTGATGATTTTTGACAGCTGGGGTGGCGTGTTGGCCGATGGCCTTTTCCAGACTTTTTCGATGGCCTATATTCGTAAAGTCATTGAGCAGTTGAACGTGGGCGAGGGAGACAACGCCGTTCCCGTTATTGTGTTTACAAAGGGCGGCGGCTTGTGGATCGAAGATATTGCCAAAATCGGCTGTAATGCGGTTGGTCTCGATTGGACAACCAATCTGGCTCGGGTACGCCGGCAGGTGAATGATCAGGTCGCACTGCAGGGTAACCTTGACCCGATGGCCTTGTTTGGCACTGAGTCATCCATTCGCACCGAGGCTCGTCGCGTTATTGATGATTTCGGTCCGGTTGGCAACGGCGGCCATGTGTTTAATCTGGGTCATGGTATTTCCCAGTTCACACCGCCGGAATCCGTATCGATTCTGGTTGACGAGGTTCATACATATAGTCGCAACATGCGCTAGTTTTGCGCGATAAAACAAGGGTTTAACTTTTCCAGGCCCTTGTTTTTCAACGAAGTTGTGCACAGTTTGTTCTGCATTGCATCAAATAACTGCAAGGCTAAGTTACACTCTTGTTGTGTGTTATAAGACATTGTTTTTAAAAGAAAATATAAAAATAAATGTTTTTATTAAGGGAAAGTGCTAATCCCGTTTTTCAACGCAAAAAATTAGGTAATTAGGTTTTTTCCCCAAAGTTATCCACAACTTGCTTACGTAAAGTTGAATATGGCTTGAATACGTAATGCTGGAATAACTCTTATGAAACTACTTTAACTTTTGGTATGCCTGCTCACCCCAAAAACTCTGACAAGCGCAGTATTGAGCAAGGGCAACCTGGCTTTGAGGGCCATTCAAAGACATATTGGGTTGGCGTTGCGCTGGACGTTCCACTGGGTGACGGCGTGTTTGATTACCGTGCTTCGGAGCCGATCGAGCCGGGCGTGCGTGTGATTGTCTCGTTCGGCCGTCGCAAAATGATCGGCGTAGTGGCATGTTCTTACGACAAGCCGCGAATCGAACCCGACCAGGTCCGGGAGATTGAGGAAGTGCTTTCCGACATCGAGCCGTTACCCGTCGATTGGCAACGCATGACTCGATTTGCAGCCGGTTATTACCAGCGACCGTTGGGTGAAGTTATGTTGCCCAGTTTGCCGGTGCCGCTTAGAAAAGTGAGCGCCTATCAGGGCAAGGCATCCAGGGGGGGGCCAGTGGCACGCATGAAAAAGCGGCGTGCCCCGCCGGCGGTTCCCGAGCTGGCTCCCGATCAAATTCCCACCTTGAACGCCGAGCAATCCGATGCCGTTGAGCAGATTGTGGCCAGCAAGTCGCACCAGACGTTTTTGCTGCATGGTGTCACAGGCAGTGGAAAAACCGAGGTGTATCTGCATAGTGCCTTGCATTATCTGGCGTTGGGCAAACAGATATTGTTCATGGTGCCTGAAATTAATCTAACACCCCAGTTCGAGCAAGTGCTGCGTGCGCGCCTGATGCACCAGGGCGGGGAGGACGTACTTGCCGTACTACATAGCGGCTTGTCCGATGGGCAACGTTTACGGGAGTGGTTGCGCGTTAGTACCGGGCAGGCACGTGTTCTGCTTGGTACACGCTTGTCTGTTTTCACTCCTATGCCCGACCTGGGTTTGATTATTGTCGACGAGGAGCATGACGCATCGTATAAACAGCAAGATGGCTTGCGCTATTCTGCGCGCGATCTGGCTGTTTGGCGCGGGCATGATCAAGCCATACCGGTTGTGCTGGGTTCCGCTACGCCGTCGCTGGAGTCCTGGCATCATGCGCAAAAGGAACGCTATACGTGCCTGTCTCTGCGGCAACGCGCGCGTGAGGTAACTTTGCCTCATATTCGTTTGGTTGATACGCGGCGCCTTGAGTTGCAACAGGGGTTCTCGCCCCAGTTGCTCGAGGCGATGGAAAAGCGGTTGGCTGCGAAAGAGCAGGTACTGGTTTTTTTGAATCGCCGTGGTTATGCGCCTGTTCTGAGTTGCACGTCGTGCGGCTGGGTCAGTCAGTGCCCGCGATGCACGGCCTATACCATCCTGCATCGCAGTGGCCCCGCAGCACGTCATCATCATTTGCAATGCCATCATTGTGGTTACCACGCGCGCGTGCCCGGCAAGTGTCCCGATTGCGGCGATGCCGATCTTCGCCCTATGGGGCGAGGTACCCAGCGATTGGAAGAATATCTTGGGGAGTGCTTCCCTCAGGCGCGTATTGCGCGAATCGATGCCGACAGCACGCGGCTGAAAGGAAGTGCCCAGGCTCTTTTCGCCAAAGTGCATGCCGGAGAGGTTGATATCCTGGTGGGAACGCAAATGGTGGCCAAGGGACACGACTTTGCGCGCCTGGGGCTGGTGGGGGTGCTGAATGCCGATACGATGTTGTTTGCGCAAGATTTCCGCGCGCCGGAGCGCCTGTTCGCACAACTGATGCAGGTTGCCGGCCGAGCGGGGCGGCATGTGGCAGGCGGTGAGGTGATTGTGCAAACAGATTATCCCGAGCAGGCGGTGTACCAGGCGCTGCTTCGTCATGATTACACGGGTTTCGCACGTCATAGTTTGCAGGAGCGTGAGTCGGTTGGCTTGCCGCCATTTGCGTTTCAGGCGCTACTTACTGCAGAGGCTAAAACGATTGCCAATGCCCTTGGTTTTCTGGAGCAGGCCAAGGCGCTTGCCCAGAACGAGTTCTCAGCCTACATGGATATGGCCGTTACCTTTTATGATCCCGTTCCCTTGCGGGTCGTAAGGGTTGCGCATGTCGAGCGCGCGCAGCTGCTGGTTGAAAGCATCAGTCGACCGGTGCTGCAGGCGTTCCTGACGGCCTGGAACCCCCAACTGGCTCCCTTGGCCAGTCAGTTGCGTGTGCGTTGTACTTTGGAGGTTGACCCGCTGGAAATATAAGTGGTGTTCGAGACGAAACGAATATAGCGAGGGGTAAATGTTGTTGTTGCTTGAAGGTGTCTTATGTCGCTGAATATACCGGGCGACACATTACCGGCTGATTTGAATTCCGCGCAGCGTGAGGCTGTAAAGTATTTGAATGGTCCTTGCCTGGTACTGGCCGGGGCGGGTAGTGGCAAAACCCGGGTGATTACTCAGAAAATAGCTTATTTGCTTCGTGAATGCGGATATTCGGGCCGACATATTGTTGCGCTGACTTTCACAAACAAGGCGGCCAAGGAAATGAGTGAGCGTATCCGTAGTTTGGTCGATACAAGGCTGGCTCGCGGACTCACGGTGTGTACTTTTCACTCTCTTGGCGTGCGGTTTCTTCGGGAGGAAGCCGAACATATCAATTTGAAGCCACAGTTTTCCATTTTCGATGCAACGGATGCCCTGGCCATTATTCAGGAGTTGCTGGCAACGACCGACAAAGCGCGTTTACGCGCGGTTCAACAAACCATCTCCTTGTGGAAGAACGCGATGTTGGGGCCGGATGAAGCGGCCCAACGGGCATTGTCACCCAGTGATGAAGAGGCAGCCAGGATTTACCGCAGTTACGAGGCAACGTTGAATGCGTATCAAGCGGTGGATTTTGATGACCTGGTCAGGCTGCCGGTTCGGCTGCTGGAAGAAAATGCAGTGGTACGGTTACGTTGGCAGAACCGCGTACAGTATTTGCTGGTTGATGAGTATCAGGACACCAACGAATGTCAGTATCGACTGGTTCAATTGCTGACCGGTGATCGTGCGCAGTTTACCGCTGTCGGAGACGACGATCAGGCAATTTATGCCTGGCGCGGTGCAACGGTTGAAAACCTGGCCAAGTTAACCACCGATTATGCGAATTTGAAGCTCATTAAACTGGAGCAGAACTATCGATCGGTTCAGCGCATTTTATCGGCCGCCAACAGTGTGATTAGCCACAACCCGAATTTGTTTAATAAGCGGCTCTGGTCTGAACATGGTGCCGGAGAGCCAATTGGGGTGAAGGCAATGGACACCGACGAAGCCGAGGCAGAATGGGTTGGGTTAAGTATTTCGGGCCAACGGTTCGACCGACGTGTCGAGTGGCGGGACTTCGCTGTTTTATACCGTAGCAACCAACAGGCTCGCGTGCTTGAGCAAGCCTTGCGAAACTTGCGTATTCCTTACATCGTTTCCGGTGGACAAAGTTTTTTCGATAAAGCAGAAATTCGTGATGTATTGGCCTATTTGCGACTTTTGGTGAATGAGGCTGACGACCCTTCATTTATTCGTGCTGTCACGACGCCTCGTCGGGGAGTTGGACAGGGCACGTTGAAAACGCTGGGGCAATTTGCGGCAACCCATGGCATTTCATTGTTCGAAGCTGTTTTTCAAATTGGGCTGACAGAACAACTGGCATCGCGTCAGCTGGAACCGTTGGTAACTTTCGGCGCATTCATTAATCGTGTTCAGGCGCGAGCGCAGAAAGAGGGGCCGGAGGCGAGCGCTGAAATTCTGGATGAACTGATCAGCGCAATTGGATACGAGCGCCACCTTTACGATACCCTTGAAGAACGGCAAGCTCAGGCGCGCTGGCAAAATGTACTGGATTTGATGGCCTGGCTGAAACGCAAGGCTCAGGAAGATAGCCTTACTGTTATCGACCTGGTGCAACATATTGCCTTGGTCAGTATGCTGGAGCGTCACGACGAGGCCGACCCCGATGCGGTTAAACTGTCTACCTTGCACGCCTCAAAAGGGTTGGAGTATCCCCATGTGTTCCTTGTGGGTGTGGAAGAGGGGCTGTTGCCGCATATGGGGCGCGAAGACGATGAGCATGTCCTGGCGGCAGATGCCCAAATGTTGGCCGCGCGTGTCCAGGAAGAGCGTCGTTTAATGTATGTGGGTATCACGCGGGCACAACGCACGCTAACGCTAAGCTGGTGCAAACGGCGGCGGCGGGCGCGTGAAGATGTCGTGCGGGAGCCTTCCCGATTTATTGGCGAGATGGGTTTGGGCTCGCCCTCCGATGCGGCCCCTGACCCCCAGGCGAACTATTCGCCAAAAGAGAGGCTAAACGCTTTAAAGTCGCTTTTACAGAAAACCTGATTCGAGTCAGGCAAGGGAAAATGTTTTATGTTTGCCCGGTGTTTTGGGCAGGCTTACTTATTGTGGAGTCGTGAAATCATGAAGGATATAAAAACGATTGGTATTGTGGGTGCCGGGGCGATGGGCAAGGGGATTGTCCAGATTGCGGCGCAGGCAGGCTTGACGGTTAAATTGTTTGATGTCAGCTCACAAGCCGTTGAAGCGGCATGTACGTCGTTACAGCAAACCTGGGATAAGCTCAGTGCCAAAGGGAAGTTTACGCCGGAACAGGTGAAAGCGGCCATGGCTAATGTTGTGGCGTGTGATTCTTTGGAAGCCATGTCCGATGCCGACCTGGTCGTCGAAGCGATTGTTGAACGTCTCGACGTCAAGAAAGACCTGTTCAAGCAGCTTGAGGGGATCGTTTCCACGCAGTGTGTTTTGGCATCCAACACGTCGTCACTGCCCATTACCGCCATTGCGTCCGCTTGCGAACACGCGCAGCGTGTTGTGGGATATCACTTCTTCAATCCTGTTCCGCTGATGAAAGTCGTGGAGGTGATCGACGGATTGCGTTCTGATCCCGAGGTGGGTGGCGCGCTGATGGCGCTGGCACGGAAAATGGGGCATACACCAGTTCGCGCCAAGGATATGCCCGGGTTTATCGTGAATCATGCGGGGCGAGGCCTGAATATTGAAGGATTGCGTGCCGCCCAGGAAGGGGTAGCGCCATTTTATAAAATTGACGCCATCATGCGGGATCAGGCGGGTTTTCGCATGGGCCCGTTTGAACTGATGGATTTAACCGGGCTGGATGTCTCGCATCCAGTGATGGAGTCCATTTATCAGCAATTCTACGATGAGCCGCGTTTTCGCCCTTCGCCCATTACAGCAGTTAGACTGGCGGGCGGTATGTTGGGCCGGAAAACCGGCTCGGGTTTCTATCGTTATGAAGAAGGCCAGAAGCAATTACCGGAATCACCCGCCCCGGCGACGTTGCCCCAGAATCTGAAAGTCTGGGTGGCTCCCTATCATTCCGTCGGGCATAAGCGTGCTTTGTCGTTGTTGAAGACCTTGAATGTGTCGGTTGTTTCCAGCGAGAAGCCACCTGCCGATGCGTTGATTGTTGTGACGCCTTATGGTGAAGATGTGGCCAGTGTGGTCAGCGAATATCAACTGGATGCCGAGCGAACCGTTGCCCTGGATACGTTTTTTGGCCTGGAGCAGGGCAAGCGCCGTGTGGTGATGTGCTCTGTGGCAACCTTGCCCGAATGGCGTGATGCCGCCGAGGCGCTATTTTCTGTAGATGAATCACCCGTAACGGTGATTAACGATTCAGCCGGGTTCATCGGCCAGCGCGTGGTTGCAACGATTGTGAATGTCGCGTGCGACATTGCCCAGCAAACGATTGCAACGCCGGAGGACATTGATTTGGCTGTGTCGCTGGGACTGGGTTACCCCAAAGGCGGGCCGCTTAGTATGGGAGACAGCCTGGGTGCAACGCATATTGTTGAGATTCTGCGCAATATGCAACGCGTTACCGGCGATATGCGGTATCGTTCCAGCCTGTGGTTGCAGCGTCGCGTTCAGTTGGGCATGAGTCTGAAGGCAGAAGCGAAAACAGAGGCTGTTTAGACAGAAAACAGAGGCTGTTTAGGCAGAAAACAGAGGCTGTTTAGAGAGAAGACAGGCACTGTTTAGATAACAAGATCGATAAAAAAGGGAAGCTGAAAAGCTTCCCTTTTTTGATCAGGCGGCTTCCTGTTTGGATGCCGTCTTGTACTTTCTGGCCGTGGTGTTTTACTGAGCCTTCGAGACCATAAACTGGACGGCTGCCCGAATGTCGGCTTCGGAGGCCTGAACAGCACCACCTTTGGGCGGCATGGCGCCTTTGCCCGACATGACGACACTTACAAGTGTGTCGATACCTTGGGCGGCCAAAGGTTCCCAAGCCGCTTTGTCTCCCAGCTTGGGCGCGCCGGCTACACCTGCTGCATGGCAAGCCAGGCATACTGTGTTGTACAGTTTTTCACCTGCGGGGTCGATTTCGGCAGGGGCAGTTGCGGCCTGCTGTTGCGTTTCGGTATCTGCTTCAGCTGCAGCATTGCTGTTGCTATCGCCTTGATCTGACTCTGCCGCTTGCTGTTCTTCTTGTGCCGCAGCCGGAGCATCTGAGGACTCTGTTGGCGCTTGAGCTGCAGTTGTGGCTTCTTGATTGTTCTCGTTGCTGTCCTTGGCTTGCTCGCCGGCTTCGCCTTCCGCAGCGGGTTCCTGCGGCTCGTCGAATGAGGCGCCCGACTCATTGGCCATGTAGACAACCGCCCGTGCAACTTCGAAATCATCCAGATTTGGATTGCCGCCCTTGGGTGGCATGGCGCCTTTGCCTTCAAGTGCAATTTTAAGCATCTGTTCATAGCCTTGGGCTATGAATGGGGCCCAGGCGTCTTTGTCGCCAAACTTGGGTGCCCCGGCAATGCCGGCACCGTGACAGGACGCACAGGTGGATTCATAAACCTGCTGGCCTGTTTTGAATACTTTGGGTGCGTTGGCATCAACCAGTTCAAAGCCCGCAACTGGTTGGATGCGCATGGCAATGGCTTCGGGAGTTTGGGCATCGGACCCCGCGCCGATGATATCGCTGGAGACAACCAGACGAATCAGCAGGAAGATAATGAGTACGGGAACGATAAAGGCCAGCACTACGGTAACAATAAGTTGTTTCGGCGTTTTGATGGGGCCTTCGTGGATGGGGCCTTCGTGGGTTTCTTCGGTATGGTCTTCTGTGTTGTTCATTCTCGAGTCCTGCGTATACGGGAACCAAGGCGCGCTGGGCCTAAATTCGAGGCGGTTTCATTTACACCCGTTTCCGGGCATAGTCAGTGAGGTAAATTGCGATTAATCAAGACTGCGATTATACCGGTTGTAAGGGGGAAATGCAGGAACGCAGTGAAACCGCTACAATGTCGCTGCTGCGCGCCCGTAGTTCAATGGATAGAATTAGAGTTTCCGAAGCTCTCGATACAGGTTCGATTCCTGTCGGGCGCGCCATCATCCTGCATTTCAAATCTTTTTGTCTCTGCCTTTGCGCAAAGCCCGCTTTCCTGGCTGTGTGTCGGGAGTGCCCGCCGGGTTGGACGCAACGGTACATTCCACACCGCTTACCATTTGTATCCCCGGCAAGATACGTACCGCCAGTTCCGGGTCTTGTATTGCGAATTGCAGGTTTTGACGCGCGATTTCAACATGTTCCTCGCCTAACGCCTGGGCCCGGCTACCTTGTCCACGCTCTATAGCCTGCACGATGGCGTGGTGGGTGTGGTGGGCGATTTTCATCCATTCCTGACCTTCTTCCATTGACGATTGCATGGGTAGCGTTGCGCTCGGCGCGCCGAAGGCCTGGCTGTTCAATTGATCCATGACTCGCATGAGTGCCTTGTTGCCACAGCCCTGAATAAGGAATTGATGGAAACGGTCATTCATGCGGGCGTAGCGCGTGTAATCGTCAAGATCCATGCTGTCTTTGTAAACCACCGCGTCGCCTTCCTCGAGGCATTTTTTCAATTCTTTTGTCAATGCCTTGCTTGCTCCTCGCTCGGCCAAGGTACGAGCGGCAAACCCTTCAATGACACCCCTTAGGCGAATGGCGTCGGCCACTTCTTCCATGGTGAATGCCCGCATTTGGTAGCCGCCACCTGGGGATGACTCGATCAAGCCTTCGTGTTCAAGCGTGGCCAGTGCCTGCCGGATCGGCGTGCGCGACGTATTGAGCCGCTCGGACAATGGAATTTCTGCCAGGCGCTCGCCTGGCGCGAATGTTCCGTTCAGGATTAGTCCGCGTAATTGAACCAGGACGCGTGATTGCTGCGTGCTCATTGTGTTTGTATTGTTTAAGTCGAGAGGTTTTTATTGTATACAACAAACCCTTTTTCGTGAAATATAAGAAACAGTCGAGTTTGATTGTTCTGTTTTAGTTATTTGAAAATTAAGTGTTTTTTTGATTTTTGTCGGTTTGGTAAAAGAATCTTCTTTTCCTGACCGGATTTTATTGTATACAATGAAAATGACTTTTTTATGTTGAAAGGAATGAAGCGATGCTGACAATGGAACAAAACGATTTCATGACGCGTGTAGGGCCTGAAGCGCCGGCGGGCAAGTTGTTGCGCCGGTATTGGCAGCCGGTGGCATTAAGCGATGAGCTTGAGGGCAAGCGTCCCGTGCGTCCGGTGCGTTTGATGGGACAGAATTTCGTTTTGTTCCGCGACGAAAACGGCGAACTGGGCTTTATGGATCGCGATTGTCCGCACCGCGGTGCCGATCTGGCATTTGGACGTGTTGAAGATGGTGGTTTGCGCTGCCCGTTCCACGGTTGGCTGTTCAACGTAAAAGGTGCCTGTCTGGAAACACCTGCCGAACCCGAAGGCAGCACCATGTACAAGCATATTCAGCAAAGTGCGTACCCGGTGGTTGAGCGCGGCGGGATTATTTTTGCGTACCTGGGCGAAGGCGAACCGCCTGCCTTTCCCGAGTTTGATTGCTTTGTTGCGCCCGATACTCATACATTTGCGTTCAAGGGTTTGATTGAATGTAATTGGCTACAGGCACTGGAAGTGGGGATCGACCCCGCACATGCTTCATATTTGCACCGTTTTTTTGAAGACGAAGACACTTCGGAAAGCTATGGCAAGCAGTTTCGTGGCGCATCAGCCGACTCCGAAATGCCCATTACCAAGGTCTTGCGTGAATATGGCCGACCCGATATCAAGGTCGAGCCAACCAACTACGGCATGCGTTTAACGGCATTGCGCCATTTGCCTGAAAATCAAACCCATGTTCGCGTCACGAATCTGGTGTTCCCCCAGGCTTTCGTAATCCCCATGAGTGCGGAAATGACGATTTCGCAGTGGCATGTTCCGGTTGATGATGAAACTTGCTATTGGTATGCCATTTTCACCAGTTTTACCGGCCCGGTGGATAAAAAACGGATGCGTGAACAGCGGCTTGAACTGTATGAATTGCCCGATTACATATCTCGTCGCAATCGCAGTAACCACTATGGATACGATGTGAACGAGCAGTTGTCGCAAACCTACACGGGTATGGGCCACGATATCAATGTGCACGACCAATGGGCCATTGAGTCGCAAGGACGTATCCAGGATCGCACGCGCGAGCATCTGGGTACCAGCGACAAAGGTATCGTGACTTATCGCCGCATGTTGGTCAAGGCCATTGAAAGTACGCTCAAGGGCGGTGTTGCTCCTTTACTGATTAATGAGTCACAGGCTTCTGAGTTCTCGGGCCCGCCCTCGATTGATGGTATCGAGAAAGAAGGTGTGGATCCGGTGACATACTGGAAAGAAGCTGATATTGAGCGGCGCCAGGGCTCCGACTGGGCCTGCGAACGGTTGGCGCAGCGCGTTGGTGGGGATGCGTAATGGCCAGCTTTGTTGAGCGGTACGATTTATGGTCGTCAGACCAGCATAAGTGGGCGCGTGAAGTCGTTAAACGTATCGATGCAGACAATCTGAACCTGGTGCGTTTTGTTTTTCCCGATCAGCACGGTATTTTGCGCGGTAAAACGTTGGTTGCCGAAGAGGCCAAGCAGGCTTTGTGGGATGGTGTGAATTTAACTTCGACGTTGCTGTTGAAAGACACATCACACAAAACCGTGTTTCCCGTTTTCAATAGCACGGGGTTTCAGATTGATGGTTTGAAGGGCGCATCCGACTTCACTATTGTGGCCGACCCGCAAACCTTCCGGGTTTTGCCGTGGACAAATAAAACCGGTTGGGTTCTGTGCGACGCCTATACGGTCGAGGGGCAGGTGCTGCCTATCTCCTCAAGACAGCTGATGCAACGGGCGCTGAAAGAGGTAGATGAGCTTGGGTGCGACTTTGTTGCCGGCCTTGAGGTGGAGTTTCACGCTTTTAAGCTTGACGGGCAACGATTGGGCCTGGCCGATGGCGGGCAACCTGGAACACCGCCTGATGTATCGCTGTTAACACACGGGTATCAGTATCTTACCGAGCTGCGGTACGACCGTGTTGATGATCTCATGGAGTTGCTGCGATCTCAGCTCCAGGCGGCCGACTTGCCGCTGCGGTCGATGGAAATTGAGTTTGGTCCGAGTCAGTTCGAATTAACCTTCAGTCCCACCACCGGAATGGCGCCCGCTGATTTAATGGTGTTTTTGCGTAGCGCAATTAAACAAATTTGTTGGCGCAACGGCTATCACGCCACCTTTATGTGTCGGCCGAAAATACCCAATGTCATGTCAAGTGGCTGGCATCTGCATCAATCGCTGCGTCGTCGCAGTGATGGTCAGAACCTTTTCATGCCGCAAGAGGATGGCCAGGACTTGAGTGATATGGGGATGCACTATTTGGGTGGCTTGAAGCAGCATGCCCGGGCGAGTGCTTTGTTTGCCTGCCCCACCATTAACGGATATCGGCGATATCGTCCCTTTTCGCTGGCGCCCGACCGTGCTGTGTGGGCTCGGGACAATCGTGCGGCGATGTTACGCATTTTGGGTGGAAAAGGGCTGGCTGCGTCGCGGATTGAGAACCGGATGGGCGAGCCCACCGCGAATCCCTATCTGTATATGGCTTCGCAGCTATTTTCCGGAATGCACGGGGTGCAAAGTCAGATTGATCCGGGGCCTTCGGTAGATGTGCCCTATGAGACTCAGGCCGAACCGCTGCCGCGCTCTTTGCAGGAGGCAATCGACAGCTTGCGCCAGGATACCTATTTGGTCGAGAAAATGGGGCGCGTTTTTGTTGATTACTATTGCTTCATCAAAGAAGCGGAAATTGCCCGGTTTAATTTGGATGTGACCGAATGGGAGCATCGGGAATATTTCGATCTTTTTTAATATTGAGATTGAAGCGTCATGCGATGAGTGTTGTGTCCAATGATTGATCTGGCCAAAGATGTTGCGATGGGTATTGATCAGTTGCACCAGGCTTTCTGCCGTCAGGCATTGTCCCCAGTGACGGTACTGGAGGCACTGCTTGCAGAAATTCAGGCCGACACACATGGCATCAATGCTTTTGTGTTGCTTGATCGTGAAGCGGCACTTGAGCAGGCTCAGGCTGCTGAACGGCGTTTCATGAACGGAACGCCAATCGGTGTGCTCGATGGCATTCCCGTGTCTGTTAAAGACATGATCGCGGTTAAGGGCTGGCCCATCCGGTTTGGGTCCCGAGCGACCGAGCACGACCCCGTATGTGCGCGGGATGCGCCGTCTGTTGCCGGACTGCGTGCAGCAGGGGCGGTCGTTTTCGGTAAAACGACTACAACCGAGTTTGGCTGGACCATTATGTCGGGTAACCCGCATACTGGGGTGACGCGGAATCCGGCAAATACGCGTTATTCTGCCGGTGGCTCCAGCAGCGGCGCGGCGGCTCATGTGGCTAAAGGGTGGGGCCCGCTTGCGTTGGGCAGCGATGCTGGAGGGTCGGTTCGAATTCCGGCGGCGTTATGCGGTGTAGTCGGCTTCAAGCCCAGCTACGGTGCGATTCCTTCGCCACCGCTCAGTGCTTTTGCCGATTTTGCGCATCAGGGGGTGTTGGCCAGAACGGTTGGCGACGCACAGGTGGCGTTTTCGGTATTGTCGAAAGGACATTATTCCGACCCTTCTTCCCTGTTTCAGCGGAGTTTTGAAAGCCAGCCGGGACGCTGTCTGAGAATTGGCTGGTGTGACCGCATTGATGCTGATGATGTCATTGAGGCTTCTGTCGACGAGCGGTTTCACGAGGTGCTGGACCGGTTACGCGATCGGGGATACTGGCTCGAACAGGTGGATTTGAAGACCGCAGGATATGCGCGCGCAATTTGGGCTGTTTGGGTAGCTCGGGTATTTGAGTCCTTTCAGTCATGGCCCGAAGAAAAGCGCTGCCTGCTGGATCCGGTGCTCGGGCGTGTGTATCACGAGGGGGCGGAGATCGATAGTGCATCGGTTTCGGCAGGTCGGGCCGCGTTACGCGACTTTCATAATCGTTTGAATGGGGTGTTTGGGGTTTATGATTTATTGCTGACTCCCACCACCTCGGCTCCGGCCTCACGTTTACCTGGTTCGCATGAGTCCGAGCCAGCTCAGTTGAACTGGTTTGCCAGCAACAGTTTCGCGTTTCCATTCAATCAGTCTCATCAACCCGGTATAAGTATGCCAGCAGGAACCTCGCCTGACGGGCTGCCTATTGGCTTGCAAATAGTCGGGCGCAAGTATGCCGATCAACAAGTGTTAAGCTTTTCCACAGAGATTGAGCCACTATTGAAGCGATTTACATGAAACCTGTTGCTATTTTCCAGCATACCGAAGTAGGTGCTCCGGGCACGGTTGTACCCATTCTTGACGATCTGGGTGTTCAAACCCGGATTATCCGGGTCGATCAGGGGGAGTCTGTACCGGAAGATCCAGCGGCTTTTTCCGGCCTGGTTCTCATGGGCGGCTATATGGGTGTGTATGACCCGTTTCCCTGGATAAACCAGGAAATTGAGCTGATTCGTCGGGCGGACGAGTTAGACATTCCGGTTGCCGGGCATTGTTTGGGCAGCCAGATTCTTGCCGTTGCCCTGGGTGCGGAAGTACGGAAGAATCACCGTGCCGAGATTGGCTGGCAGCCTATTCAAACTGAGAAAAGTCCTTTGTCCCAGGCCTGGTGGCAGCGTAATCCGGGTGAGGAGTTGCTGACTTTTCAATGGCATAGCGACACATTCTCACTTCCGCCGGATGCGGTTCGTATTGCAACGAACAATACTTGCGACAATCAGGCTTTCGTGGTGGGCGACCGCCATATCGGCATGCAATCGCATTTTGAAATGACACCGGCCTTGGTTGAAGCTTATGTGGCAAAGAACGGCGCCTTTTTGAAGCGAGAGCTTGACGCGGGGAACCCTTCCGTCAGCTCAAATGATGAAATGTTTGGTAACGTTTCGGAGAAAACGACCAATCTAACAGAGGTGCTGCGGCGTATTTACGAGCGCTGGACGCAAGGTTTGAAACATTAAATACAGAAAAAGTTGCTCAACCTGTCGTTGGCGCCAATAGGCAATTCACCCAGGTTTTCCTACGATTGCACTAACCCAAATAGCGTAGACGCAGTCTGCGCGCGATCGAATACTGGAAAACATCATGGCTACTGGATTTGCAACCGTTGTTGAAGTAACCGGCGAGGCCTGGGTCCGCTCTGCAGACGGCTCCCTTGTTGCGGTGAAGGTGGGAGACCAAATTCCGCTGGATGCCGAGATTATTACGGGCGACGTAAGTAGCGTTGAGCTAAGCCTGGAGAACAATCCGCTCATTATCATAGGGGCAAATCAGGTTTTCACCATCGAGCCCAGCCTCGATGTGCTTGATGTTGACCCGAGCGAAGCAAGTTTGCCAGCAGACCCCGACGTGGCCAGTTTGGTGCAGGCGCTGGAAGCCGGGCAAGATCCGTTTTCGGCCTTGGCCCCGACAGCTGCGGTTGTGCAGAACAATGAACGTGCATTTTCCATTGATCAAAGTGAAAGTGGTGACGTTACCAACGTAGATTCGGTTGAGAATCTGGTACGGGTTTTGGGGATTCAGCAGACGACATTGCCGCTGAACGCCCAGATTACCCGCGAAGTGGATCCGTTGGTTCGAACCCTGGATGGGCCTGATCTTGCGGCGACCCGAAGCCAGGGCAATGCGTTCGGGCGAGAAGAAACTGACCGGGGGCGCCCCTTTGATACGCCGGCAGCGCAATCGGTGCCTGCGCCTGTTGCCAATGTCGTGATTTCAAGTATTGCTTCGGACGACATCGTGAATGCCGCCGAGGCACGCGGCGTTGTTCGTGTTTCTGGTGCGGTGGGTGGCACTGCGAATCCAGGTGATACGATTACTTTGTCTATTGGCGCTAAAACCTATACGACTGTGGTTGGTGCAAATGGGGCAACCTGGTCGATCGATGTGCCTGGTGCAGATTTGTTGAGTGCCAGGTCAATCAGTGCCTCCCTGACAACCACCAATGGCGCCGGTGTTTCAGCTACCGGCTCTACCTCGCGTACATACCTTGTTGATACGGACATTTCTGCAAACGTCACAATCACTTCGGTTACCGCAGATAATATTGTTAATAGCGTCGAGTCAGGTCAGGATATTACGTTAACTGGCCGTGTCGGCGGTGATGTACAGGCCGGTGATGTTGTCACGATCACAATCGGTTCCGCGACCTATACTGCAATCGTTGCTGCTGATGGGGTTTCCTGGAGTGTGTCTGTGCCGGGTTCGGTGCTGGCCGGCAATACATCGATTTCGGCACGCGTTACCGCGACGGACGCGGCCGGGAATTCAGCTACTGCGTCGTCAACGCAGAATTATGCCGTTGATACCAGTGCGAACGCTTCGATTGAAATCGACCCAATTACAGAAGACAACATTGTTAGCGCGGTTGAGTCAGAAGGCAGCGTTGTCCTGACCGGTACGGTGGGTGGCGATGTTCAGGACGGCGACACGGTTACTGTCACGATTGGCGCGAACAGCTACGAAGCGATAGTAGAAGATGGCGCATGGTCTGTGTCGGTCCCGGGGTCAGTGCTGGCTGAGAACACGAGTGTCTCGGCTTCGGTCACAACGACCGATGCAGCGGGT
>CENV01031399.1_pt1 | contig 35002 bp, 32 predicted proteins | sample 530231 | NCBI WGS metagenome assembly CENV01 (sample SAMEA2619815, study PRJEB7988) | marine metagenome | biome: marine biome (ENVO:00000447); feature: surface water layer (ENVO:00002042); material: "saline water (ENVO:00002010), including plankton (ENVO:xxxxxxxx)" | depth 5 m
TACGGTCAAGGTCACCGACAAATATTTCCTCGAATATTATTCCCACGTCATGCACATCGTTTCCAACGTGGTGGGTAAGCTCGACCCCAAATACGACAATATCGATGCGCTGGCCGCCGGATTTCCGGCGGGCACTGTATCGGGTGCGCCGAAAGTGCGGGCCATGGAGATCATCGACGAGCTCGAAGTGGCGCGGCGCGGGGTCTATGCCGGGTGCGTGGGCTATTTCGGAGCCGACGGACGCATGGATACCTGTATCGTCCTGCGCACCGCGATCCTGAAAGACAACAAGCTCTACGTGCAGGCTGGCGCCGGGATTGTCGCCGATTCCAAGCCCGAGCTGGAACAGCTCGAATGCGAGAACAAGGCGAGGGCTCTTTTCAGCGCCGCCGAAGAAGCGCTACGCTACGCCGGCCAGGCCAAGGTGGGTCAGTAGATGCGCGTTCTGATGATCGATAATTACGACAGCTTCACCTACAACCTCGTCCATTATATCGGCGAGCTGGGGGCCGAGGTCGACGTCGTGCGCAATGACAAGATCACGCTCGATGAGATCGCCGAAAAGGCACCCGACGCCATCGTGATTTCACCCGGCCCCTGCACGCCCAATGAAGCGGGCATCTGCCTGCCGCTGATTTCGCGCTTTGCCGGGGAAATTCCATTGTTCGGGGTGTGCCTGGGGCTGCAATCGATGGGGCAGGCTTTCGGTGGCGATGTGGTGCGTGCGCCCCATCCCATGCATGGCAAGGTTTCGACCATCACCCATGACGGGCGTGGGGTGTTTCGGGGGCTCAACAAGCAGTTCGAGGCGACCCGCTATCACTCGCTGGTGGTGCGCGACGAAACGCTGCCCGGCGAATTGACGGTAACGGCGCGCTCCGATGACGGGCAGATCATGGGGCTGCAGCACCGCGCTCTGCCGGTCCATGGTGTGCAGTTCCATCCCGAGAGCATTTCCTCGGAAAACGGCCACGCCATCCTGCAGAATTTTCTCAATATCGCGCGCGATTTCAACGCGGATCGTGCCGCTTAACTCGGGCCCTCGCGACCAGCTTCCGTCTGCGACATCGCCTTGCGCAGGATGGCGCGGAATGAAGGGCATTCGAGGTGATTGGGAGCCGGACAGGCAGCTGCATGCCGCAATGCTTTTCGGACAGCGCTCAGGCGTGCGATTGTGGTGTCGAGTTCGTCTGCCTTGGCTGAAAGCATTATACGGTCGATGCTGGCACCTCCATCGGGAGCGAACATGCGACCAATCTCTTCGAGCGTGAACCCCGCACCGCGACCGATTGCGATCAATCCCAATCGCTCGAGCACATCGGGGTGAAACTGGCGCCGCAGCCCGTTGCGGCCGACTGAGGCGATCAGCTCCTTTTCCTCGTAGAAGCGCAATGTCGAGGCAGCAAGACCCGAGCGCTGTGCGACTTCGGCGATGTCCATAGTAATTTGTCCCTTGACCTCAAGTCGAGTTGAAGTGGCAGGATGCAGCTTTTCAAGGATCAGGACAACAAGGGGTCTCAGGATGACGAATGCAAACGACCAGGGTTCGAAGTGGCGCGCGGGGTCCGGGCACGCGTGGGTCGACATGCAGGAGTTGCTGGATGACCTTTTCCGGCCGATGGAAGACATGCTCGTCGCCCGGTTGCCGGAAGGTCAGGAACTGAGACTGCTCGATATCGGATGCGGGACGGGTGCGACGACGCTAGCCGCAGCAAGACGTCTCGGATCCGGCGCGCGCTGCGTGGGTGCCGATATTTCCCCGCCAATGATTGCGGCAGCCCGCGAGCGGGACAAACCGGGGCCGGAGTTCGTTGTTGCCGATGCCCAGACCCATGCCTTTGCACCCGACAGTTTCGATGTTCTTATTTCGCGCTTCGGGGTGATGTTTTTCCCCGATTCCGTTGCGGCGTTTGCCAATTTGCGGCGTGCATCAAGGCCCGGCGCCCGTTTGCACGCTCTGGCATGGCGCAGCAAGGCTGAAAACCCTTTCATGACGACTGCCGAGCGCGCCGCTGCGGCACTTTTGCCGGACCTTCCATTGCGTGGGCCAGACGAGCCTGGACAGTTCGCGTTTGCCGATACTGAAAAGGTCGATCAAATCCTGCGGGCCAGCGGCTGGAGCGATATCGCGATAACGCCAGTCGACGTGGTTTGCGCCATGCCAGAAAACGAACTTGTTCCCTATTTCACGCGGCTTGGACCGGTCGGTATGGCACTTCAGGAGATTGAAGAGCCACTGGGCACGGAGGTGATTGCGGCGGTGCGCCCCGCGTTCGATCCGTTCATTGACGGCGATACCGTAAGGTTCACTGCGGCATGCTGGATGATCGAGGCCAGCAACTGCATGAAGTGAATGTCCGGCATTGCTTGCCGAACCCCATAAGACTGCGCTAATCCCCAGACGGAAGTTACACGACAGGCTGGAGACGAGCATGGACATCAAGGGAGCGCTGAACCGTATTGCCGATGGCAAGGATCTGACCGGCACGGAAATGCGCCAGGTGATGGACATCATCATGAGCGGGGAAGCGACGGCATCGCAGATCGGCGCGTTCCTGATGGGCATGCGGGTGAAGGGCGAAACCGTGGGCGAAATCGCCGCGGCCGTCTCGATCATGCGCAACAAGATGTTGCCCGTGGAAGCGCCGGCCGATGCTATCGATATCGTGGGCACGGGCGGGGACGGCGCTGGTACCCTCAACATTTCGACCGGCGCGTCCATCGTGGTGGCCGCTGCCGGGGTGCCGGTGGCAAAGCATGGCAACCGGGCGCTGTCGTCCAAATCGGGATCGGCCGAAGCGCTGCAAAAGCTGGGCATCAGCCTCGAACTAACGCCCGAGCAGATTTCGAAATGCATCCGCGAGGCGGGAATTGGGTTCATGTTCGCGCCCAACCATCACCCCGCCATGCGCCATGTCGGCCCGACTCGCGCCGAAATGGGCGTTCGGACAATGTTCAACCTGCTCGGCCCGCAATCGAACCCCGCCGGGGTGAAGCGCTACGTGCTCGGCGTGTTCGACAATGAATGGGTGGAACCGGTGGCCGCGGCGCTTCTGGCCAATCAGGCACAGTCGGCATGGGTTGTGCACGGCGACAGCGGGCTGGACGAGCTTTCGACAACCGGGCCGTCGTTTGTCTCGCAAATCAAGAACGGCAATCTGACGTCATTCGAGGTCACGCCCGAGGATGCGGGACTGCCGCGCGCCAGCCTCGACGATATCGTGGGAGGCGATCCCGAATACAATGCCGGCGAGTTGCGCAAGCTGCTCGATGGCGCCAAGGGGCCCTATCGCGATATCGTGTTGCTCAACGCGGCTGCCGCCTTCATCGTCGCCGACAAGGCCGAAACGCTGCCCGAGGGTGTGGCGCTGGGGGCCGAAGCGATCGACAGCGGCAAGGCCAAAGCAACGCTCGACAAGCTGGTAGCGGTATCGGGGGCGCAATGACCGACATTCTGCGCAAGATCGAAGCCTATAAGCGCGAGGAAATCGCGGCGGCCAAATCGGCTGTACCGCTGGCCGAGCTAACCGCCATGGCGCGTGAGCAGGATGCCCCGCGCGGGTTTGCCGCTGCGCTGCGCGCCAGGCGGGCCGCCGGGCAGTACGGGCTGATTGCCGAGGTCAAGAAGGCCAGCCCATCCAGGGGGTTGATCCGTCCCGACTTCGATCCGCCGCTTCTGGCCAAAGCCTATGAAGATGGTGGTGCGGCGTGCTTGTCGGTGCTGACCGATACACCATCGTTTCAGGGACGCCCGGACTTTCTGGGCGCGGCGCGGGCGGCCACAAATCTTCCGGCGCTGCGCAAGGATTTTCTGTTCGAGCCCTATCAGGTTGTCGAAGCGCGGGCCTGGGGAGCTGACTGCATTCTCATCATCATGGCATCGGTCGACGACAATGCCGCCAGGACCCTGCTCGAGAGCGCTACCCAATGGGGCATGGATGCGCTGGTGGAAGTGCACGACGCCGAGGAGACCGAGCGCGCGCTGATGCTGGGTGCCGATTTCATTGGCATCAATAACCGCAATCTGCGCACGTTCGACGTGACGCTGGAGACGACGGTTGAATTGGCCAAACTGGTGCCGGACGACAAATTGCTGGTGTCGGAAAGCGGCGTCTTTACTCATGACGACATCAAATACCTTGAGGCCGAAGCCGCCGTGGGATGTTTCCTCGTCGGGGAAAGCCTGATGCGGCAGGCCGATGTGGCGGCTGCGACCCGCGTCCTTCTGACGGGAGCCTGAGATGGCGCGCGATTTGACCCATCTGGATGAGGCGGGCGCGGCGCGGATCGTCGATATCTCGGGCAAGGATGAAACCGTGCGGCGGGCCGTTGCAGGCGCCGTGTTGCACGCAACGCCCGAGATCGTCGAGGCGATCTTTGGTGGCACGCTCAAGAAGGGCGACGCTGTCGCCGTGGCGCGGGTGGCCGGGATCATGGCGGCCAAAAAGACATCCGAGCTTATCCCGCTCTGCCACCCCATCCCGGTGACGAAAATTGCCGTAGACATCGAGCGCGGCGAGACACCCGAAACGATTGCCATCGCTGCGACCGTCGAGACGGTGGGTCGGACGGGGGTTGAGATGGAAGCGCTGACGGCGGCGTCGGTGACGGCGCTAACGCTTTACGACATGGCCAAGGCGCTGGACAAATCCATGACCATTTCGGGCGTACAACTGATTGAAAAGAGCGGCGGAAAGTCCGGCGACTTCAAGCGGGTGCCGGGTTGATTTCGGTCGATGAGGCGCTTGATCGCATTCTGAAATCTGTTGGACCGCTTGAAAGCGAGACGGTGGGGCTGACAGATGCGGCCGCTCGGGTGTTGGCCAAGGATGTGCTGGCAAACCTGTTCAATCCCGCCTTCGATGTCAGCGCCATGGATGGCTACGCGGTGCGGGCCGAGGACGTGCGGCCGGGCGCGACGCTCACAATGATTGGCGTTTCACAGGCCGGGGCCGGATTTGGCGGAACCGTTGAACCGGGCCAATGCACGCGGATTTTTACCGGTGCGCCTGTGCCTGCTGGAGCCAATGCGGTCATCATGCAGGAGGAGACCAGCGCCCAGGGCAGCGCGATCACCTTCGAGCGCGATGTTGCTGTCGGGCGCAGCATACGGTTTCGGGGCGAGGATTTTGCGCAGGGCGATGTGCTGGTTGCGGCCGGGGCGATGCTCGACCCGCGCAAGATTGCGCTGGCGGCGGCGGGCAACGTGGCGGAGATCGCGGTTTCGGTGCGTCCGTGTGTGTCCCTGCTGGCGACCGGAGATGAACTGGTTGCGCCGGGGGGCGAGGTCGGGCCCGACCAGATCGTTGCGTCCAATTCGGTGGGATTGGGCGCGTTTTTTGCCGGGCATGGGGCGCAGGTTCGCGATCTGGGGATCGTGGTCGATGACAGGGCCGTGCTGGGCGATGCGCTGGCGCGGGCGCTGCAGGGCGAGCCCGACATATTGCTCACGACGGGCGGGGCCAGCGTGGGCGAGCACGATTTCGTGCAGGACATGCTCAAGGCCAATGGCGTCGATATCGATTTCTGGCGCATCGCCATGCGGCCGGGCAAGCCGTTGATGTTCGGGCGGAAGGGCAAGACCGTTGTGTTCGGGCTGCCGGGCAACCCGGTTTCGGCGCTGGTCACGGCACGGATTTTCGTTCTACCGGCCCTGCTCAAAATGATGGGCGCCGCCCTGCCCGCGCCCCTTTATCTGCCACTGGCCGACGGTTTGCCGCCGAATGGGCCGCGACGGCATTTTCTGCGCGGGCGGCTGGTGAGCGATGCTGAGCGTGGAACGATGGTCGAGCCGAGCCGTCAGACCGACAGCGGGCACTTATCCTCGCTGGCTGCAGCCGATATATTGATCGTTCAGGACGAAAATTGTCCAGGTAAGGGGCGCGGCGAGATTGTCGCCGCGCACATACTGTAGGGTCAGGGCTGCTTGGTCTGGGCGTCGCGGACCAGAGCGGCCAGACGGAATGGGACGTGAACCATCTTGGTGTAGGGCAGCGTCAGGTAAAGCGCGAATACGGCGCCCAGATGGGCGATGAGCAGTGGCCGGACGCCGGACGTGCCGGTGGCCCAGTAGAGAGCAAGACCGGTGGCTGCAGTTGCCGTGAGCAACACGACAAAGGCCATTTCCCCGCCCCACACCGCCGGAGCGCCGAGGTTCTTTTCGGCGCGTAGTTTCAGGGCGATCAGCCCGATGCCGCCGACGGTCATCAGGATGCCGCCGGGGACGCCGAACAGTTTGGGCAGCGAGAACGGGCCGTAGGGCGCTTCCATGCCGAAGACGTAATGCAGGACGGTTCCTGAGGACGTGGCAGCGAAGCAGAGGACGAAGCCCCACATGACGGCTTGATGCGCCCAGCGGCGCGCCATTGTGTACCGGTCCTCGTTTTCGTAGTTGCAGCCCTCGGCAGCGCCGCCCGAGAGGTTTTTGAGCTTGCCGGCGTCGATCAGAGCGTCCTGCAGGTGTTTGATCGTGACCCATTCGCCGCCGACGTGGCGCCAGTAGCGCCAGACACCGATGGCGACCAGGGCCAGTGGGAGGAATGAGGTTACGGTGAACAGCGTCGCCATCACAGTGTGGGAGATGACTGCATAAAACCCCTCACCGCTTTCGGGGCGCATGGCATAGGCGATCATCATGATGAAGGCGATTCCGGCGGCCAGGGCACCGGCCAGCGCCATACCGCTTTTCTGAAAAAGCGCAGCCAACCCGTTGGGCCAGATGAATTTTTCCCAGCTCTCGACGCGGACCTCGGCGAGGGCGCGCGGCAGGTTGAGATTGAATTCGTGGGGCTCGGTGTACTGGCAGGCGTAGTAACAGCCACGGCAGTTGTGGCAGAGATTTGCGAGCTGGGTCACCTCGCCATCGGAAAAGGCGCGGTGCAGGGTCATGGCGGGAAAGACCGAGCAATAGCCTTCGCAATAGCGGCAGGCGTTGCAGATCTCGAGCTGGCGGCGCGCTTCGTTGATGGCGGCGTCCTCGCCGGTGTCAAAATCGACGGCGGTGCGGTCGGCCAGGGTTCCGAGGGCATCAATTGACATGAGCGGCGGCCTCCTTGCCGGCTGTGCGTCCGAAGACGGTTCCGATGGTCATGCCGAAACCGGCGAGATAGCCCTGTCCGAGGATCGAGCCGGCCATGATTTCGCCGGCGGCCCAGACATTGGCGTAGCGGCCATTGGCGCCACTGACGCGGGCGGTGTCGTCGACCTTGAGGCCGAGATAGGTGAAGGTAACGCCCGGACGGAGCGAATAGCCGTAGTAGGGCGGCGTATCGAGCGGACGCGCCCAATTGGTCTTGGCGGGCTCAATGCCCTCGGTGGCCAGTCCATCAAGTTCTGTGGGGTGGAATGTGCCGGGGCGGCACGCTGCGTTGAACTCGGCGACGGTCTTTTCGACCGCCTCAACCGGCAACTCCATTTTCTGGGCAAGTTCGGCGATGGAATCGGCCTTGATGGCCGGGAACACTGACGGCATGAACAGATTTGAACTCTTGGCGTCGATCAGGGCGTAGGCGACCTGCTCGGGCTGGGCAGCGACCAGACGCCCCCAGATGGCATAGCGTTTGGGCCAGACGTCCTCGCCCTCATTGTAAAAGCGTTGCCCGTCCTTGTTGACGACGACCGAGAACGGCACGCAATCGAGGCGGGTGACGATGCCGCCGTCATATTTTGGGGCGCGGCCATCGATGGCGACGGCATGACATTGGGTCGGATCGCCGACGCTCTGGGCGCCAGTATCGAGCATGTCCTTGAGCACTTCGCCGCGGTTGTAGGGCGTGCCGCGAATGAGGAAGTTTTTGGCGGCCGGGCCCCATGCACGGGCCAGCCATTCGAGATCGGCCTGGAAACCGCCCGAGGCGAGGACCACCGCCCTGCCCGCGATTTCGAGGTCCTTGCCATCGATGGTGACGCGAAGCGATTCGAAAGTGTCGTTTTCGATAGTGATATGGGAAACCTTGGCCTCATAGACGATGGTGACGCCCAAGTCTGTGGCCGTGTTGTAATAGGCATTGACCAGAGCCTTGCCGCCGCCGAGGAAAAAGGCGTTGGTGCGCGAGAGCGAAAGCGTGCCCGAGAGCGAGGGCTGGAAGCGCACACCGTGCTTTTCCATCCATGGCAGGCAGGTCTCCGAGGTGCGGATTGCCATGCGGGCCAGATGCTCGTCGGTCTTGCCCTTGGTGACCAGCATCAGATCGTTGAAATATTCGTCTTCCTCATAGGCGTCGGTGAGGACGGACAACGGGCCCTGATGCATGCAGCGGAAATTGCGGGTGTGGCGCGAATTGCCACCGCGATAGGGTTTCGGTGCGCCTTCGAGCAACAGAACGCGGGCGCCGGTTTCGGCGGCCTCGATCGAAGCGCAAAGCGCGGCATTGCCACCCCCGACCACGATCACGTCCCACAGCGTTTCTGTTAGCGTGGCTTGTGAGGCAGCCTCGCCCATAGCCTATTCCTCTTCGTCTTTTAGGGGTCGTTCACGAAACTGGCGCAGGCGCGAGCGGTGCGCGGCGAGCATATGCTCGCGCATTGCCGCTTCGGCGCTGGCCTCGTCACGATTGCGCATGGCGACAAGCAGATTGGCGTGTTCGGCTATCGCCTCCGCCGCCCGGCCCGTTTCTTCCATGGTGGAGGGGCCGAGAATCAGCATGGTTTTTTGCAGCGCCCGCATGGAATGACCGAGATAGCGATTGCGCGCCGCGTCAAAGATCACGCGGTGGAACTGGCGATTGAGCTCATAAAGGCGCGCTCCGTCGGTCTGCGCGTCGCCCATTTCGGCATTGATCGCTTCCATTTCCGAAAGCTCGACCTCCGATGCAGTGCGGGCGGCCAACCGGGCGGCGGTGGTTTCGAGCACGACGCGCATTTCGTAGAGTTCGGTCACTTCGGAATAATCGAGCTTGCGGATGGCTGCGCCCGATCGCGGCACGTGACTGACCAGCCCGTCGGCTTCGAGACGTCGAATGGCCTCACGAACCGGTGTGCGCGAGATGCCGAGCCGGGTGGCGAGTTCGGTTTCGAGCAAGCGGTCGCCAGGCATGAGGGTACCCGCGCGAATTTCCGCAATCAGGCGCTGATAGGCGTCCCGACCCTGTGGAATTTCTGTACGGCGCTCAATACTCGGCATTCCCGCTCCTTTGTATCCAGTTGCATACAATAAGCTTACGCTTAGATGCAACCCCTTGCCCGCTCGCGATGCCCCAATCGCGGCTGGGCAATTGTAAGGGCACGCGTGATGGGTTGGCAGTGGGTCTCTACGCCATGCTCCCGACAAAGGCCCCCACCGACCTCACCATGCCCCAATTTCTTCTCTATTTCCGCACCCTGACTATTGGCGCTCTTGGCGGGCTTGTCGGTTATCTGTTCCATTTTCCGCTTGGCTGGCTGGTGGGCGCTATGCTTTCGACCATTCCCTGCGCGATGGCCGGGGTTCGGGTTCCGACCCATTGGGGCCTCAGATCGATGATGATTGGGACGATCGGGCTGATGGCGGGGGCTGCCTTTACACCCGACGTCGTCAGCCGTGCCGGAGAGTGGGCATTCTCGCTGGCTGGAGTCGCTGTTTACTGCGTCATCATCACGGCAATCGGACTGTTTATCTGCCTGAAGGTCGGTAAGCTCGATCGGGCAACTGCAGCGTTCTCGGCGGCACCGGGCGGGCTCTCGGAAATTCTGGTCCTGGGACCGTCCTATGGCGCCGACGTCCGGTCATTATCGTTGGTTCATGGCATGCGGCTCACGGTCATCCTGGTGATCGTACCGTTCGTTATCGTCTGGGTTGGGACCGGGAACGGTCCGACCCAGATGAACCGCACGCTGGATCTTTCATTGGCCATGCCCCTCAAGGATTATGCAATCCTGGGTGCGTGCCTGATTGTGGGAGTGATCGGTGGCAAGAAAATCCGACTGCCCGGATCGCACCTTACCGGTCCGTTGATTCTTTCCGCCATCGTTCACTATTTCGGCCTGACCCATTCCAGTCCGCCGCAATTGATCGTGGTGGTTGCTCAGATCGTCATCGGCACTTCGGTTGCCCAGTTCTTCAACAACACGACGCTCCGGCAGGTGCTGGGCGGGCTGGTGGTGGGGGGCGGATTGACTGTGGTGAACCTGGGCGTAGCGGCGCTTTTCGCGCTGGCCTTTCAGACATGGCTGGGCATTCCCTTTGCAGCAGGATTGATCGCACTGGTGCCGGGCGGACTGCCCGAGATGAGCCTGATCTCGATTGCGTTGGGACTGGATGCGGCCTTTGTCAGCCTCCATCATCTGTTCCGGGTGGTTCTGGTGCTGGTGTTCCTGCCCCTTCTCGTTCCACTCTGGATTTCCAAGCCCGGCAGCTCGATTGAGACCAAGTCATGACACTGCGCTCTCCGCCGTGCCGTGCCGCGACCACCCCTCTCGCCAAAGGGCGATGGCAGATTTCCCGACAGGAGCATATCTCCATGGCAACAGTTTGCACCAAGGAGAAATTCAAATGAACATGCTGCCAAGAGCCAAGGCTGCCGCAATGGCCATCGGAAACCACATGGACCGCATCAGGCTCTACCGGGCTTTGTCCCTGCACCGCAATGCGGACACGCTGTTGCCGCTCGCACGCCGCCATCTGGGCCTCAGCGAATAAAATTTTAGCACCAGACCAAAGGCTTGGTCGCAATAGGGGAGAAATTGCTATAGTGGGCCAAACCGAAAACCCGGACTGGTTCATGCAGCATTTTGACCCCATTACGGCCCGCCTCGTCCTCGCACTCGCGCGTGACGGGTCCATCGCCAAAACGGCCGAACGCGAGAACATCGCACCTTCGGCCGTCAGCCGCCGTATCGCCGATCTCGAGGCCCGTATGGGAATTGTTCTGTTTGACCGGTCCGCCAGCGGGGTATCGTTGACTTCTGCCGGAACGCGCTATGCGGAAGGCTGCCGACGGATTTTCCGGGAAATCAGCGACCTTCACACGGCCATGAGCGGCTTCGCCTCTGGAGACGCCGGGCAATTACGCATTGCTTCGTCGAGCTCGGCCCTGTCGGGCCGCCTGCCCGAATTGCTGGCAACCTACGCAAAGGAACACCCGGGTGTGCGACTCGATATTCGCGAAATGGCGGGGCGAGCCACGCTGACGGCGCTTGAGGACGCTCAGGTGGATGTGGCGATCTTTGCCGACAATTACGATTATTCGGCGTTCGATGCCGAAGAGTTCGAGGATGACGATGTTGGGGTTATTGCCTCGCCCGATCATCCGCTGGCCAAGGATATTTTGGCTGGTGGTCCGATACGTTTCGACATGGCCATCGGCCATGAGGTCGTGGGCGTTCACCACATGGGGGCGCTCGACCGGCTTATCAACGAAGCGGCGCGCAAGGCCGGGCACACTCTGGGGGCCAGGGTCAACGTGGAGAGCTTTCCCTCGCTCGTGCGCATGGTCGAAGCGGGGTTCGGGATCGGATTTCTACGCAACACTTCGATCCATCTCCTCGCCGGAACCGATCTGGTACATGCGCCGCTGGCCGAGAGCTGGGCGGTGCGCAAGCTAATGATCGCCCGGCGCCCGCGCATGGCGATCGCCGCATCGGTTACCAGTTTTCTCGAGTTGGCGCGCGCGGAGTATCGGCGCGCGGGCTGACACCAACCGGGTGGTGGTTCTGCCCGCCCGGCAGCACACAAAAAGGGTCCGGACGCCGGACCAACTGGAGGAGACGCACAATGAATTCAGCGGCCCCTGCCCGCACCGTCGATGCACAAAAGCTGCAGACACTCATTGCGGACATTTTCAGCGCCGAGGGCGTGCCGGAACAAGACGCGGCGCGCATCGCCGAATGTTTGGTGCTTGCCGATCTCCGGGGCGTCGCATCGCATGGGGTGTCGCGGCTTTCGATCTATCTCGAACGCTTAAGGCGCGGCATGGTGGAGCGGGTGCCGGAATTCGGTGTCAGCGAACCCAGCCCCGTCGCGGCGCTCCTCGACGGGGGCAACGGGCTCGGGTTTCTCACCGCGACCAAAGCCATGGAGATGGCGACCGAGCGGGCCGAGAAATTCGGGATCGGCATGGTGGGGGTCAAGAACTCCAACCATTTCGGCATGGCAGCGTGCTACCTGCTGCAGGCGGTTGAAGCGGGATATGCCGCGCTGGTGTTCACCAACGCATCGCCGGCCATGCCGGTGTGGGGTGGGCGCGAGCCGCTTTTGGGAACGAGCCCGTTCGCGTTCGGAGCGCCGGGCAATCCGCCGATCATTCTGGATATGGCCACATCGGTGGTGGCGCGCGGCAAGATACGGCGCGCTGCGGCGGCGGGCGAGCCGATCCCCGAAGGCTGGGCGCTGGACAAGGACGGCAGCCCAACGACCGACGCACAGGCCGGTTATGAAGGCCTGATCCTGCCGCTGGGCGGACCCAAGGGATCCGGGCTGTCGCTGATGATGGAAGTGATGGCCGGGGTGATGACCGGGGCTGCCTTCGGGGGCCAAGTGCGCAACCAGTATGAAAAATTCGATGCGCCGCAGAATGTCGGGCACATGATGGTGGCCTTCAAGCCGGGGGTGTTCATGGGCGAGGATTATCGGGAGCGGATGAGCGACCTGGTTTCGCGCGCCAAAGGCTCGACGCCAGTCTATCCCGATCAGCCGGTGCTCATGCCGGGCGAACCAGAGGCGTTGCGGGCTGAGGAGCGGCGGCGGAACGGGATTTCGCTCGGTGCGGCCGATCTCGAGATGATCGCCGGTGAAGCGCGTGCCGTTGGCGTTGACGCATCGGCCTATATCGAAGGAGGCGTTTCATGACACTCAGGATTGCCGTTCTCGACGACTATCAGAACGTAGCGCTCAAGCTGGCCGACTGGAGCAAGCTCGGGCCGGACGTCGAGATCAAGGTGTTCGACAGGAACCTTGGCAGCGAAGACGAGGCTGTCAGGGCGCTGGCAGGGTTCGACGTGATCTGCCTGATGCGCGAGCGGATGGCGCTGCCGGCCTCGCTGATCGAACGTTTGCCCAACCTCAGGCTGGTCAACGTAACCGGCGCGCGGGTCCGGGTTATCGATTTCGATGCGGCTGTGGCCCGGGGCATCACCGTTTGCCACACCTATGCAGGGGATTCCAAAAATGCGACGCCGGAAATGGCGTGGGGGCTTATTCTGGCGAGCGCACGGCATCTGGCCGAGGAGCATCAGCGCGTGCGCACCGGTGGATGGCAGACCACCATCGGAACCAAGCTGGGCGGCAAAACACTGGGGATTGTCGGGCTGGGCAAGCTGGGCAGCCGGATGGCAAGCATCGCCAAGGCATTCGAGATGGAGGTGATCGCCTGGAGCCAGAATTTGACCGACGAGAGAGCGGCCGAATGCGGGGTCAGGCGTGTGGACAAGGAAACGCTGTTTCGCGAAGCCGATGTCGTGAGCCTGCATTTGATCCTTTCGGATCGGTCGCGCCATGTCGTGGGCCGAAGCGAAATCGGGCTGATGAAGAGGGGCGCCATTCTGGTCAATACGTCACGCGGGCCGCTGATCGATGAGGCCGCGCTGATCGAGGCGCTCAATGGGGGGCAGATACGGGCCGGACTGGACGTCTATGATGTCGAGCCCCTGCCCGCAAACCATCCGTTGCGAAGCGCGCCGAACGTCACGCTGAGCCCGCATCTGGGCTATGTCACAGAAGAAGCCTACGAACTTTTCTACCGCGACATTGTCGAGAACATCATTGCCTGGCGGGAGGGTGCGCCGGTGCGCGTGCTCGCGGCGCCGGAAGCACCCATAAGAGGAGACTTATGAATGGCCATCAAAAAGACCGCCGATCTCGTTGACGGGTATGACGAAAAGCTCACGTTCTGCGATTATCCGCTGACCAAGTTCGGTCGGGCCGAGGGGTTCGAGGGCGAAATCGTGACGCTCAAAACATTCGAGGACAACGCGCTGTTGCGTGAGGTTCTCGAACAGCCGGGCAACGGACGGGTGCTGGTGGTCGATGGCGGGGCTTCGACCCGGGTGGCAATCGTGGGCGATCAGATTGCAGCGTTGGGGATGAACAATGGCTGGGCCGGGCTGGTGCTTAACGGCTCGATCCGGGACAGCGTCGATATCGATGCGATGGATTACGCCGTGTTCGCCGTCGGGACATCGCCCAAGAAATCGACGAAAACGCGCGCTGGGTTCATCGACGTTCCAGTGACGTTCGGGGACATGACGTTTACGCCCGGGCATTATCTTTATGCCGATGCGGACGGCATACTGGTTTCGGAAAAGCCGGTGGAATAGGCGAAAGCCTGTAAGTTGGTCCCGGGCGTTTATCCCGGGACCAGAGCCGTCCCCAGCAAGTTGGATGTTCGCTCTTTAGAGCGCTGCGATAACCGCTTGCGTGAAGTCTTTGGTGCCCAGCGATCCGCCAAGATCGCGGGTGCGGGTGTCGGGGTTTTCCAGCGCCTTGTCGACTGCACTTTCGATCGCCGTGCCAGCGGCGATGAATGCATCCTTACCCGATTTGCGGCCATGCCAATCCAGCAGCATGGCGCAGGAGAGGATCATCGAGGTCGGATTCGCCTTGTCCTGGCCGGCGATGTCGGGCGCCGAGCCGTGCTGGGCCTGAGCGGCAGCGTGAACGTCGCCGGCGTTGAGGGATCCGGCCAGGCCGAGGCTGCCCGAAAGCTCGGAGGCGAGGTCGGAAAGCGTATCGCCATAGAAATTGGTGGTGCAGATCACATCGTAACGGGATGCGTCGCGGACCAGCAGGGCGGCCATGGCGTCGATCAGGACATCGTCGAGTTCGACATCGGGGAAATCCTTTGCCACCTCGCGGACGGTCCTGAGAAACAGCCCATCGGTGACCTGAAAGGCGTTTGCCTTATGGACGGCGGTGACCTTGCCGCGGCGCTTGCGGGCGAGTTCGAACGAGCAGCGGGCTATTCGTTCACACGCAAAGGCAGTTATCTTGCGCATGGAGATCGCAACGCCTTCGACGGGCATGAATTCGCCCGGGCCGGAAAACATATTGCGGTCCGGATACATGCCTTCGGTGTTTTCGCGCATGATGACCAGATCCATGTCCGTGCCGCGATGTGGAAGGCCGGGCCTTGTGCGCGCTGGCCGGACATTGGTGTAGAGATCGAGCCCGATGCGGAAGGCGGCCGAATAGTTGATGCCGCCCTTGTCGCGCGGCGGATAGTCGAGATTGGACATCGGGCCGAGCAACACGCCATCGAGCGTTCTGGCCAACGGCAGGATGTCGTCAGGCAGGCTGGTGCCGTGGGTGGCAAGTGCGGCGAGGCCGACATCGCGGTGGGTGTAGTCGAGGGCGAGGCCGAATTGGGCATCGACGGCGGCCAGTACGTCGAGGCTGGCGGCCATGATTTCAGGCCCGATGCCATCGCCGGGGAGAACGAGGAGCTTCATAAAACGGGCCTTATCCGAGCAGATGGGCAGGAACGTAGATTTCGCCAGCCATCAGCTTGCGGGCGGTGCGGATGGCGCCGCCGCTGACGACTTCGAGATCGGCACCAGTGCCCTTGGTTTTGAGCGCCACGTCAAGGAGCCCGGAGGGGTGCTCGATCAAGACCAGCCGATCGTCCCCGTCGGGGCGCTTTGCCAACCCATCGGACACCGAGCCTTCGAGCATGGCGCAGGTGGAGACGCACAGGCCGCCCGTGACCGCGAAGGCGGCATGGGTGTTCTGCGGCACGAAATAGCGGGCAGCGATGTGGCCCTCGCCCCTGGGGGCGGCCAGCATGGCGACCTTGGGAATGACCTTCCCGGTTACGTCGCCAAGCCCCATGCGTTCGCCGGCGATCTTGCGCATGGCTTCCATGCGGGCAAAGAAGTCGGTGTCGGCATCGAGTTCGGCGGGTGTTTCGTGGCCCGTCTTGCCCAGGTTGGCGGCGCGGAAGATCATCATGGGGACGGCGACGTCGATCAGGGTGACCTCGACGCCGTCGATCTGCTCGACGAGATTGCCGGTGGGCAGGAGCTTGCCGGTTTTTGAGCCGACGATGTCCATGAAATTGAGGCGCACGGGCGCTGCTGTGCCGGGCACGCCGGCGATTTCGGTATCGCCGTCATAGACCACGCCGTCCGCGTCTGTCTTGACGATGGCTTCGATGCGGCTGTTGGTATTGATGTTGAATATGGTCACCGCGGTTTCGTCGCCGGTGATTTCGACCATGCCGCGCTCGATGGCGAACGGGCCGACGCCCGAAAGGATATTGCCGCAGGAGGGCGCGGTATCGACGAATGACTCGGTAACAGAGACCTGGGCGAAGAGATAATCCACATCCACGCCTTCACGGGTGGACGGCTGGACCATGGCAACCTTGGAGGTGAGCGTATCGGCGCCCCCTACCCCGTCGATCTGGCGTGCATCGGGTGACCCCATGGCCGCCAGGAGAACCTTGTCGCGGGTTTCGACATCGGCCGGCAGGTCGGTGGTCACGAAGTACGGTCCCTTGGAGGTCCCGCCGCGGATGAGAATACAGGGAATGGCAGCTTGTCTGGTCATCGTCGCCTTCACAGTTGTGCCCGGCCCCCTGAGGGGATCGGAAGAACTCGGTTCGATATCGGACGCGCTTTAGCAGAACCGCATTCGACGGAGGATTGAGCAATGGTGTTGCCCGGCATCGCGGTTTGGCAATGAAGGGCGGGACGACACATATCGTGCTCCCCGCCCTTCAGCAGCTTTAACGGAACGGCCAGGGCAGGCGGAACTGCCCCTGCAGGAAACCGGCCGGCATGACGAGGTTCAGCGAACGGGCCAGAACCATCATGAAGATCGCAGCTGCAAGGGTCAGAACGATTGTCTTGACCCAACTGGCTTTGGCCATCGTCTTGAGGAAAACGACAAAGAACACCAGCAGCGCTGCAAAATACCCCGCGACCGCGACGGCAGCAACGAACGCCGCCAGCCAGCCCAGCATGGCCCAGGCGCCGCCACGAACGTCGTGTTCGCGCGGAGTGGCCTCAGTGTCGAAATTGGCCGTGGATTCCACCTTACCCCTGACCAAGGGCACCATGGCAACAAGCGTTGCCGCAATGCCCACAACGGCCACCCATGTCGGGAAGATACCGCCGAGTTGGGTCAACCCGAAGGATTCCCAGAACACGAAGACAAAACCGGCCAGCACAGCGGCCGCGAACAGGATCTGCGGCCAGATCTGACCTGCCTGAGCGAGTTCAGAGGTGCCTTCGGTGCTGACCTTGGCAGCCTCCTCGCCCGGACGAGTACGAGCACCGAGCCAGACCGAAACCACGGTGAGCACGATGATGCCGATAACCAACGGACGGGTGAGAAAGCCCCAGCCCGAAAACTGGACGGCCTGATAGAGGTAGCGTTCGGCCTGGGTGGCAAGAACGAAACCGATCAAGAAGCCCGGACGCGGCCAGCCGAAACGCTTGAGAAGCACACCGACGGCACCAACGATCAGCAGGGCGACAAGGTCGTTGAGCGAGCGGGTCGCCTGGAAGGATGCGAACGTTATGACCATGATCATGAACGGCGCAATCAGCGTGTAGCGGATCGTGGTGAGGCGGGCGATGCCGGGCGCGGCAACGATGCAAAGCAGCGTGCCGATAACGTTGGCCAGGGCCAGCGACCACACGATGGTGTAGGTCACATCGAGATTGCGATCGGCCATGGCCGGGCCGGGCTGAATGCCGAGCAGGATAAGACCGGCAAGAAACACGGCCATCGAACCTGAGCCTGGGATACCGAACAGGAGCGTGGGGATCAGCCCGCCGCCTTCCTTGGCATTGTTGGCCGATTCCGGCGCGATGACGCCGCGAATATCACCCTTGCCGTATTGCGAACGGTCCTTGGAGGTCTGGACGACGTGGCCATAGGCGATCCAGTCGACCACCGAGCCGCCAAGTCCGGGGATGGCGCCGATGATGGCACCAAGACCCGAGCAACGCAGGGCCAGCCATTTGTAGGTCCAGGTGTCCTTAAGCCCCTGCAGCCATCCCTGTCCGAGCGACGAGGACTTGCTGGCGATTGAGGAGCCGCCGCGCAACAGATCGACGATTTCGGGGACGGCGAACAGGCCCAGCGCCACGATGACCAGCGGAATGCCGTTCGAGAGGTAGAGCAGGCCAAAATCCATGCGGTATTCGCCGGTGGCCGGGGCAGCGCCGACGGCGCCGAATGCCAGACCCAGTGCCGCTGCAGCGACGCCCTTGGCGAGATTGTTGCCCGAAAGGACACCGACCATCGAGAGGCCGAACAGGGTCAGCGCGAACAGTTCCGCTGACGAAAAGCTCAGGATCAGCGGGCGGGCGATAACCACGAAGCCGGTCAGGATCAGCGCGCCGAACAAACCACCCATGAGCGACGCCGAAAAGGCCGCGGACAGCGCGCGGGCCGCCTGGCCCTTCTTGGCGAGCGGGAACCCGTCGAGAACTGTCGCCTGACTGGCCGTCGAGCCAGGAATTCCCATCAGCACGGACGCGAAGGTATCGGAGGTCGGAATGATGGCGACAAGACCGATCAGCATGGCCAGCGCAGACGTCTGGTCCATGCCGTAGAGGAAGGGCAGGAGCAGCGACAGGCCGACGATGCCGCCCAGACCGGGCAGAATGCCGATGACGAGACCCAGCAGAACGCCGAGGGTCAAAAACATCATGTGATGAAGGGTCAGCAGTTCAGCGAGTGCTGAAAAAAGTATGTCGAGCATGTTGGTTACTCGTGAGTTTTGCCGAACGCCGGTTCGGGTGCAGGCGCAGCATTATCGCAGAGCAGGACAAGCGCGCATCAGGAAAAATACAGCGCCGCAACCCGTTGGAGTCGCGGCGCCGCTGAGATCAGGGCCTATTCGAGGGTGACCTGATAGTTTTCGGACAGGAACTGGCGCACCCAGTCGCGAGCAACCGGATCGATGCTCGTGGCGGCGGTGTAAACACCAGCCACTTCGTCACCGACGGCCTGGTCGTATTCGCCAAGAATCTCGACCTTTGCAGCCTGCAGTTCAGGATCGGCGACGGCGTCGACGAAGGCCTGACGGTATGCCTCTACGATTTCCGGCGGCGTTCCGTTAGGGAGCATTGCCGGCTTCTGAGCAGCAAAGCCCGAACCGAAGAAGGCGAGGTAGGCTTGCAATTCAATGCCTGCTGCGCCCATTTCGCCGTTGACCATCTCATAGGCCTCGAGAAAGTGCGGCAGATCGGGGAAGGTCGGGTCACGCTGGACATTACCTTCACCATCAAGCACGCCCCAGGAAAAGAGCGGCACGGCGTCGCCGGATTCAACGAGCGGAACCACGTTGGTAAGATAGGCCGACGAGGTCTGGTAGTCGATTGTGGCTTCGCCACGTTCGAAGGCCAGACGCCCATCGCCACGCCCGGTCATCCCAAAGACGTGACGAACATCCAGACCAAGCACCTCGAAGGCGAGCAGCGGAACGAGATCGAGCGAGGTTGCGCCTTGGCTGGCGTAAACCAGCTCGGTGCCCATGAGCTGCCCGAGTTCGGATGCATCGGAAATACCAAGGCTGGCCGGGACGTAAACGACGCCACCGGTCGGAGAGACCAGAACAGGCTGCAGATCGGCATAGTCGTATTGAACACGGCTATCGCCGAGGAGGAACGGGAACTGGGTCGAGCCAGACGTTCCGAGCAGCGAGAGCCCATCGGGTTCGGCGCGAGCGACGAACTCGTTGGTCCCGGTGATCGAGCCGCCGCCGGGAACGTTGCGAACGATCACGTTGGGCTGTCCCGGCAGGTGCTTGGACAGATAGGGCGCGTAAAAGCGTGCCCAAACGTCGGACCCGCCGCCTTCCGAGAACGGAATCCACCATTCGACGGTCTGGCCGGAGAAATCGACTTCCTGAGCCTGAACCGCCACGGGCGCGATGGCAATCGACGCCGCCACAACAGCGGACGCGGCTAGGCCCCGCGCGAAGCGAAGTGCATTTTTCATATAGGATCCTCCCATAGAGTTGGCAGCTAGACCTCCGCATCGCCCCCACGCCGCCTCCTCAGCCGGCCTTCGGTCCATCCGAGCGTTGCACCCTGATATTATCCGGCCTTCTGCCAGGCATGGCAAGAAAATGCGGGGACAACGGATGTCTGCTGGCGCGCATCATGCAACATCAAGCTGTCGAAAAGCTGTCCGGGGTAATCGGGGCTGGATCAGTGCTCTATTCGGCCGCCATGCTGTCGATTCCGGAATTTTCCAGCTGGGCGATCGGCAGTTGCATGCGCACAGTGCAACCGTTTTTTGCAGCGATGATGCCAACATCGCCCCCCGCCCGTTGCGCAATGGCCCTGACGATAGACAGGCCCAGGCCGCATCCGCCGTCGCTGTCTTCTGACAGACGCACAAATCTGTCGAATACCCGTTCGCTCGCTTCAGGCGGAATTCCGGGACCGTCGTCGGCCACGGTGAGCGCGGCCATATTTCCCATGCGCTCCACAACCAGCGAAAGCCGCCCACCTTCGGCGCAGCCATACTTGAGGCCGTTGTCGATGAGGTTGTCGATCGCCTCCTCGAGCATCACGCGGTTGCCAGCGATCGGGAGCGGCTCGGTAGCAGGTTCAAGTTCTATATCGACATGAGCCCTGAGTGCGCGAGGGACATGTCGGCGCGCGACGTCGGCGACAAGCCCGGTCAGATCGGAAGGCGGTTGGAGGTCGTCACCCCTGCCCTCATTGGCTATATCGAAATTGAGCAATTGGTGGCTCATGCGCGAGAGCTGGCGGGCCGCTTGAGCCAGATCCTCGAGACGCGCCGTGCGGCCACTGTCGCTGCTCGCACTGAGAGCTGCTTCGGCCTGTGCCTGAATGGCCGCAACGGGATTACGCAACTGATGGGCCGCATTGCCGATAAAGGCGTTCCGTCTGTCGAGTTCCTCCCGGAGCCGGGCGAACAGGCTGTTGATGGTTTCGACCAGCGGCGCGACTTCATGCGGAACGGGGCGGCGGATGGGCCGCAAATCGCTGGCCGAACGCAGACCCACCGCGCTGCGCAAATCGGTGAGCGGGGTCAGGCCCCAATTGATGCCGAACCAGAACAAGATCGCTGCAGAGCCTACGATAAGCAAGAGATTGAACACAGACTGCCCGACGAGCGACAGGCTGAGCGCCTGACGCTGGGTAACCGTCTGCCAGACCTGAACTGTAGTCCATCCGTCAAAATCGATATCGGCAATGAACTCGCGCAGGATGACCACCCGAACCGGGCGACCATGATAGTGACTGTCGAAAAAAACCGGCGTGCCGCCCGGGACATCAAGTCCTTCCGACGGGATTGGAGCGTCGGAGTGCCCGGTGACGAAGCGACCATCGGCGGCGCGAACCTGATAGAAGATGGGATCGCCCAGAGCACCGACAAGAGAATCGAGCAAGGCATCGGCCACAAGATCGCCCTTGGTCAGGACCACTTCGCGAGCGACGGCGTGAGCGACGACCTTCAATGTATCGTCATAGAGATCCTTGGACATGTCCTGCGCTGACCAATAGCGCACGACGCTTGACGCCAGAGCAACAAACACCAGCGGCACGACCAGCAACACAAATAGCCGCGTGCGTAGGCTGGGCGTGCGGCCGAGTCCCGCGTTCATTGGACGATGACCGGGCGAAGCACATAACCGAGCCCGCGAATGGCCCTTATGGTTATGCCGAAGGGCTCGATCTTGCGGCGCAGACGGGAAACGAGAAGTTCGACGGCGTTGACGTCGATGTCGGCTCCGGTGCCATAGATACTGTCGCAAAGCGCGTCCTTTGGCACCACGCGCTCGGCATGATCGAACAACACTTCCCACAGCGCGAGTTCGCGTCTGGGCAGGACGATCAGCCCGTCCGGCCCTGAGAGCTGGCGTGAGAGCCTGTCGTAGCTGAGTTGGCCGAGGGTCTCGATATTGAGGACACGCTGCCCCCTCCGGCGCCCGAGGGCCCGGACGCGCGCGTTGAGTTCGGCCATTTCGAATGGCTTGGTCATATAATCGTCAGCACCGGCATCGAGCCCAACGATACGGTCCTGGAGACTGTCTCGGGCCGTCAGCAAGAGAACGGGAATGTCATTGCGTTCAGTGCCAAGAGTGCGGATGACATCCAGACCGCTGCGTTTGGGCAGGTTTATGTCGACAATGGCCAGATCGGCGCCTTCTGTGGACAGAAACTGCGCGCCGTCATCGCCATTGGCCAACCAGTCGACGGCGTGGCCTTCGTCCTGCAGGGACTGAATAACCGCGCGCGCCAGCATTGTGTTGTCTTCGATCAGAACGATGCGCAAGCGCTGTCCCTTTCCGTTCGTCTTTTGCCAATGCAGGGGGTCTTACGCCGCGAATGCCCCATTCTGCTTTCGGCAATGTGGCCTCGGCGGGTCCCGGCTGGCAAGCAAATTTAGTTGAGGGCTGGCCTCGGCGCCTGACAGCGGCTAGAGGTTGGCCGGGTCGACTGAGCCCGAGGGCTATCGGCTCGCGACAGTCGTTGGAGGAGGATTATGCACGGACTGCTGCGGTGGGCGCGAGGTCTTGGCGCGGGGTTTGCCTTGCTTTTGTCGGCGGCGCCGGCGCTCGGGCAAGTCAGTTTCGAGGGCAAGACCATCGAATGGATCATTCCCTTTACCCAAAGCGGAGGATCGGACACCTGGGCACGGTTCAATGCGCCGTTCCTGAGCCGCTACCTGCCCGGTAATCCCGAAATCAGAATTGTCAATGAACCAGGTGGGGGCGGTACGCGTGGCCCCAACACCTTCGCCAGCCGGGCGCGCCCGGACGGGTTGACCATTCTGGGAACTTCGGGCTCTGTCCAGTTTCCCTACCTTCTAGGCGATCTGCGGGTGCGATACGACTACAAGGACTGGGAAGTCGTGATGGTCGCGCCGACCGGCGGGGTGGTCTATGTGTCACCTCAGACTGGCGTCGATGGCCCGGAAACCATCGGCAGATTACGCGACCAGACATTGGTCTTTGCCAGCCAGGGACCGACCTCGCTCGATCTGGTGCCCATGCTGGCCTTCCGGCTGCTTGGCCTCGATGTCAGCTATGTGTTCGGCTACACCGGCCGCGGCGATGGGCTGATCGCGATGGATCGCGGCGAAGTCAGCATCGACTATCAGACCACTGCATCCTATCTGCGAAACGTGGTGCCCATGGTTCAGGCCGGCGATGCCGTGCCACTGATGAGTTGGGGCGTTCTGGACGAGAACGGGGCGATGCAGCGCGACCCGACATTTCCAGATCTTCCCATCTTGGAGGAAGTGTATGAAATGCTCCATGGAAAGCCGCCGTCGGGGCCCGACTACGAAGCCTTTCGCGCCTTCAACATCGCGGGATTTGCGGCCCAAAAGATGGTAATCTTGCCCGAAGGGACGCCGCCCGACATCGTCGAGGTTTGGCGGCAAGCATGGCGCGACATCTTCGCAGATGCTGAGTATCAGGCTGAAGTGAGTGCCGTTCTGGGCGCCTATGAACAGGTGACAGACCGGGCGGCGGAAGCCCTGTTCCTTGAGGGAACGACGATCGATCCAACGGTGCGTCGGCGTATACTCGACATGCTTTCCAATGAATATGCAGTGCGTTTGAGCGACCAGTAAAACGCGCGACTCGTCAAACAAACTTTGTCCTGATGGCGGAAACTGCAGGGGATGCTTGCGGAACATTTACGGAACATGTATAAACGTTCAATATTTGTTCCGATTCGACGCCGCCGAGGGATCCGCCAATGTTGACGCGCAAACAGCACGAACTTTTGATGTTCATCCATGAACGGATGAAAGAGAGCGGCATTCCGCCATCCTTCGATGAAATGAAGGAAGCGCTGGATTTGAAGTCGAAATCGGGCATTCACCGGTTGATCACTGCGCTCGAGGAGCGCGGGTTCATCCGAAGGCTGCCCAATCGGGCGCGGGCGCTCGAAGTCGTGAAGCTACCGGATTCGATGAATCCTTCGCTCGGCGGACGCAAGGCGCGGTTCGAGCCTTCGGTGATCGAGGGCACGCTGGGCAAGGTTCCGGCAAAGACCATGGCGCCCAAACAGGACAATGGCGGATCGGTGTCCATTCCGGTGATGGGTCGCATTGCGGCGGGCGTGCCGATCGAGGCTATCCAGACCCATTCCCATTCCATCGCGGTTCCACCCGAAATGTTGGGTTCTGGCGAGCACTTCGCGCTCGAAGTGCGCGGGGATTCGATGGTCGACGCGGGCATTTTCGACGGCGATACGGTCTTGATCCGCAAGCAGGATGCGGCGGGCAATGGGGAGATCGTCGTCGCGCTGGTCGATGATGAGGAAGCTACCCTCAAACGCCTGCGCAAGAAGGGCAATGCGGTGGCGCTGGAAGCTGCCAACCCGGCCTACGAGACCCGTATTTTCGGCCCTGACCGCGTTAAGGTTCAGGGACGGCTTGTGGGGTTGCTGCGGCGCTACTGAGGCTGGATGCGCCAGGGGCGAGCCGGACCGTCTATTGCGGTGCGGATTGTTGGTGGCAGACCGGGACCATTCCAATCGATCATATGCGCGCCGTGCCGTGCGAGGTCTGGCGCGTCGATGACCAGTGTGGCGGCCTGAGCGCATTGGGGCGGAGCGGTCAGGCGGGTGATGACGATGTCGGCAATACGGCAGTCCTCATCAAAGGCATCGCGGGATTTGACCAGCGCAAGGGTATAGCCCTCTTCGGTCGACAGGACGCAGCCAAGGCTGTCGCAACCAGCGCCATCGTGGGTGCTCTCGATCACCGTCATATAGCGTTCCGACCAAATCGTTGTGGCAAAAGTATTGTTGCGGCCAGCGATCAGGGCGACGCGATCTCCACTGCGGACAGCCAATGCCTGACTTTGATCGGCAACGAAAATATCGGGGGCTCGCTCAAGGCAGAAAAAAGCGATTAATGGGATCGCAACCATCGGTCCGATGATGCGCATGCGGTTTCTGAAATAGGCCAGCCAAGCCAACGCGAGCAACGCAACACCGAGTGCTAGGGGCGACAGAATGGGGCTGGGATCGAAACCGCCGCTCAAATTGCGCACAAACCCTGCGCACCAGAGCATAGCCTCGATGCTCCACCCCAGCGCGGCATAAGGTAAGGCTTCAAGACCGAGGGGGAGCAGCAGGGTGCCGAGCAGTGCGGCCGGCATCATCACAAAACTCACGATCGGCATGACCATGAGATTGCCCAGCACCCCAAAGGGCGCTGTCTGCTGAAAGTGGTAGGCCGAGAAAACCAGGGTTGCCAAACCAGCGATGACGCTGGTGGTGGCAATGTCGAGCATGAGGGCCAGCGCCCTGCCCCGCCGCGGGCGCTCCCGATTCTCCCGATTTCGGCGGGCCAGTTCATAAGCCGCGATCAACGCGATGACGGCGGCAAAAGAAAGCTGAAAGGAAGCACGAAAAACGCTGGTCGGTTCGAAGATAATGATCGCCAGGCCGGCGATTGCAACATTGCGCATGGTTAGTGCCTGACGGCCGGCAATGATGGCGGCAAAGATCAACGCCAGCATTATGGTGGAGCGCACCGCAGGAATGACCATGCCCGGAATCACCATGTAAGCCAAAGCCGTGGCGATGCCGAAGCCCGCGGCAACCTTCTTGATGGAGAAGCGCTGGGTAACACCGTGACCCAGTGAGAGGAAAAACCTCACGCACGCGAACATGGTGCCGGCCACCAACGTCAGGTGCAGCCCGGAAATGGCGATGACGTGGGCGATGCCCGCGGACGCCATAAGATTGCGATCCTCCTCGGTGATCCGGCTTTGATCGCCGGTGACCAGCGCCGCGGCGATGCCCCCAACCCGCTCTCCCAATTGGGATACGATGCGCGCAGTAATTGCAGCGCGGACCTCCTTGACAATACGCGCAAGACCGCCGTCCCCGCTTGTCACGATCTCGATATCACCAAATGCGGTGCCATATGCACCAATGCCATCGAAATGGCTGACGAACTGCGAATCATAACCACCCGGAACGGCCGGTGGCGGAACGGGGTAAAAGCGGATGCGGGCAGTGAGGGTGTCGCCGGGCGATACAGCGAGGGCCGACGGCACCGTGACGCGGGCGAAGCGGATGTCGGGGACGGTCCAGTCAGGGGTGCCTGTGATGTTGGAGAGCACCCAGCGTTGCTGGTCGCCATCGTCATATGTGACTGCCTCGATGCGCGCCGTGTAGGTACCATAACGCGGCGTCTCAAGCATGGGCGTACCGAAAAGCGCGGCGTGAACAGGCAAGAGAGCCATTCCTATGGCCAGCATCGCCGCGAGGAGCCCGGTTTCACGGATAGCGGCATGATCACGACCCAGCCAGGCGGCAACGAATGTGAAACCGATCAGGAGGGCAAGGGAGCTAAAGGCCGGCTCGCCGGGTAGCACCCGATAGACGATGAGCCCGACGATCATGGCGAAGGGAAAGAGAATAAAGTTGCGACGCTGGGTTACGGCATCGAGAATTGCTGCTCTCAGCCCGTAACCGAGGGTATTCACTCGCGCCAAGAGCCAAGCGAGCGGGCCAATGGCCCGTCCTTTCCCAGGATTCTTGGCGACCGGAAAGTCGACCATCTTGGCGCGCCCCCAACCCTTGCGCTCGTCGGGCGCTATGGTACACACGGGCCAAACATTTCTCCAAGCGGTAAGCCTCATGTCCAAACCCGTCATCACGCGTTTTGCGCCTTCCCCCACAGGTTTCCTGCACATCGGGGGCGCGCGAACGGCTTTGTTTAACTGGGTGTTCGCGCGCAAGATGGGCGGCAAGATGCTGCTGCGCATCGAAGACACCGACCGGGAGCGCTCGACCGAGGCCGCGGTGGCAGCCATTCTTGACGGCATGAGCTGGCTGGGGCTCGATTGGGACAGCGCACCCATCAGCCAGTTTGCGCGCGCCGACCGGCACGCCGAGATTGCGCTGCAGCTATTGGAAAGCGGCAACGCCTACAAGTGCTACTGCACGCCACAAGAACTCACAGAAATGCGCGAAAGGGCCCGTGCTGAGGGCCGCCCGCCGCGCTATGACGGGCGCTGGCGCGACCGTGATGCGTCCGAAGCGCCCGAAGGCGTCAAGCCGGTCGTCCGGATCAAGGCGCCTCAGTCCGGCGACATCGTGGTCAAGGATCGCGTGCAGGGCGACGTGGTATTCAAGGCCGAAAACCTCGACGATTTCATCATTCTGCGCTCGGATGGCACGCCCACCTACATGCATGCCGTGGTTGTCGACGATCACGACATGGGCGTGACCCACATCATCCGGGGTGACGACCATTTGACCAATGCCGCCCGGCAAATCGTCATTTATCGCGCCATGGGTTGGGACGTTCCCGAAATGGCGCATATTCCGCTAATCCACGGGCCAGACGGCGCAAAACTTTCCAAACGCCACGGCGCCATGGGGGTCGAAGCCTATCGGCAGATGGGCTATCTGCCAGAAGCTCTGCGCAACTATCTGGCCCGACTGGGTTGGGCGCATGGCGATGACGAGATCTTTTCGACCGACCAGATGGTCGAGTGGTTCTCGCTCGAGGCGCTCAACAAGGGGGCGTCGCGGTTCGATTTCGTCAAGCTCGATAATCTCAACGGTCACTATATCCGTTCGGCCGATCCTGTCCGGCTCTACGACGTGATGGTCGAGACCGCATCGGAAACCGGGCGCAATTCCGACTATGCCGGACTGGTTTCCAACAAGGATACGGTGCTGGCGGCGATCCCCGAATTGCAGCCACGCGCAAAAACCGTACTGGAATTGATCGACCTGGCGCAGTTCATCTATGCCGAACGCCCGCTTCCCATCGAGGAAAAGGCGGCGCAACTGCTTAATCAGGAGAGCGTGGCGCACCTGGCGGCGCTCACGAGCGCATTTTCGGCGCTCGATGGCTGGTCGGTGGAGAGCCTTGATGGGACAGTGCGGGCTTATGCCGAAACTGTGGGGCTCAAGCTGGGCAAAGTTGCACAACCCTTGCGGGCTGCCTTGACGGGGCGGACAATATCGCCGGGCATTTTTGAGGTCATGGTGCTCATCGGGCGCGAAGAGAGCCTTGCACGGCTTTCAGATGTCGTAGGCGTTGGCGCCGGCGCTCATTCCTAACGCCATCCGCGCTGCTTTTTGGATTGCGACTTTCGTTTTACCTATACGTCAAGAACCATGACGTAGTTGCATGGCGTGACGATTTCGGATACCCAAGCGGAGCATTTTTCAAAGACGTCATTGTGCGTGCTTAGAGCCGGCTAGCCTAGCGCTTGCGGCATATCTGAGCCGAAACCCGGGAGGCACATGAATGAGCGAACAATCGGCAAAACTTACTCTGGGCGATGAGACCTACGAGTTCCCGGTGCTCAGCGGCACAGTGGGGCCTGATGTCATCGATATTCGTTCGCTGTACGCCAAGACCGGAATGTTTACCTACGATCCCGGTTTCACATCGACGGCAGCCTGCGACAGCGCCATCACCTATATCGACGGCGACAAGGGCGAGTTGCTCTATCGCGGCTATCCCATCGACCAGCTTGCGGACAAAAGCTCGTATATCGAAGTCTGCTATCTGCTGCTTTACGGCGAACTGCCCTCCAAGGCGGACCTCAGGGACTTTGAAAACCGGGTTACGCGCCACACCATGGTGCATGAGCAGATGCACTATTTCTATCGCGGGTTCCGCCGCGACGCGCATCCAATGGCGATTGTGACCGGCGTCGTCGGCGCCATGGCGGCATTCTATCACGACTCCACCGATATCTCGGACCCCGAGCAGCGCGAAATCGCCTCAATCCGCATGATCGCCAAGCTGCCGACGATTGCAGCGATGGCCTACAAATATTCGGTGGGCCAGCCCTTCGTCTATCCGCGCAACGATCTCGATTACGCCTCGAACTTCCTTCACATGTGCTTTGCGGTGCCTGCCGAGGAATACAAGGTCGATCCGGTGGTCGCCAAGGCTATGGATCGCATCTTCACGCTCCATGCCGACCACGAGCAGAATGCTTCGACCTCGACCGTGCGCCTATCGGGCTCTTCGGACGCCAACCCGTTCGCCTGTATTGCTGCCGGCGTAGCGTGCCTGTGGGGCCCCGCACATGGCGGAGCCAACGAAGCGGCGCTCAATATGCTGCGCCAGATCGGAACTGTGGATCGCATCCCCGAATTCATCGAACGGGCCAAGGACAAGAACGATCCGTTCCGGCTGATGGGCTTCGGGCATCGGGTTTACAAGAACTACGATCCGCGCGCCGCCGTGATGCAGGAATCGGCGCGCGAAGTACTCGGTCTGCTGGGCGTTGAAAACAACCCGACGCTGCAGGTTGCTCAGGAACTCGAAAAGATCGCGCTCGAAGACCCTTATTTCGTCGATCGCAAGCTTTATCCGAACGTGGATTTCTATTCCGGCATCATTCTTGATGCGATCGGTTTTCCGACGTCCATGTTCACCGCGATCTTTGCGCTATCGCGCACGGTTGGCTGGATCGCCCAGTGGAAAGAAATGATCGGTGACCCGCAGAAAAAGATCGGGCGGCCGCGCCAGCTCTACAATGGCGCGACGATGCGCGATTATGTGGATATCTCCGGCCGCTAGATGTGGGCCAGAATTCTTCCGACAGGATCTTGAAGGGGCGCCTCCGGCGCCCCTTTTTCCATTAGGGCACGGATCTCGCGAAAGTCTTTTGCCTGGGCAGCCAGCGCCTGTGACGCATCGACCAGAGCGAAGGCTGCGTCGCCCAGTTTGCCCGAGTCCCCCTTATGGGCGAACAGGATTTCCGGGATCACCTCTTTTCCAGCGATGATGTTGGGCAGTCCGATAAAGCGCGTCGTCGCCTTCTTGAACATGCGCACCTGGGCGCCCTCGGCGACATAGGTAAGGATGTGCGGTACGCCGGCAAGGGCGAGCTCAAGCGTAACGGTACCGCTCACCGCAACCGCAGCAATAGCCTGTTCGATGGCCGACCGGCGATCCTGTGGAGTGACCACCACCAAAACCGGGATCGACCATTGAGCCACCATGCGCGAAATGCGGGCCGCTTGTGATCGTGTGGAGAGAATGATGAAACCGGTGACAGACGGGTGGGCCGACAAGCGCTGGGCCACATCGGCCATCATGGGGAGATGACGGGTGATCTCTCCCCTGCGGCTGCCGGGAAGCAGCAGGATGGGGCCAGTGGCCGGTTGGGCCAACCGCATGCGATATTTTTCAAGAGCTGGGTGCCCGACATAGGCAGTTTGCGGCCCGCCGAGACTTCGCATTGCTTCAGGCTCGAACGGGAGGACGCTGAGCACCTCATTGAAAATCCCGGCCAGCTTTCGGGCGCGGTCAGCACCCCAGGCCCATACGGCCGGGGCGACGTACAGGATAATAGGGCCTTTGTACCCACGCTTGCGCAAGGATCGCGCCACGACCTTGGAGAAGACCTGTGCGTCGATGAGGACGACGACGCCCGGCTGTTGCCGAAGGACGGCAGAGACGACCTGACGCGCCCGCCACAGCAGCAGGGGAAGCCGTACAATGACGTCGCGATAGCCCATGACCGCCAGATCATCGATAGAAAAGAGCGAGGAGAGCCCCTCGCCTTCCATGGCGTCGCCGCCAACGCCGGATAGAGACAGGTCGGGCCGAGAGCGTCGCAGGCCGGCCATCAGATTGGCACCAATGCGGTCGCCTGAAGCCTCGCCAGCGAGAATGAAAACGCTAGTCATCTTGCGCCGCTATGCCGATGAGTGCGATGCCCGCGGCATCTGCAGCGGCAATGAGTTCGGACCGTCCGATCAGCAGGGTACGGCCGGTCTCGACGACAATGGCCTTGATGCCGGATTTTTGGGCCAAAGTGACTGTATTTTTGCCGATAGCAGGAAGATCGACATGCAGGGGTTGGCCGGGCTTTGCGGTTTTGGCCAGAACCAGGTGGCCGCGCCCGTCTCCGATCAGGCCGCGCTCGCGGTAGACGCGACACCTTGTGAGAAGTTCGTCGGTGCCGCCGATATCCTCGGTCGCAACAATTCGAGCTCCAGCGACCACGAGCGCCTGCCCGAGATCGAGGGCGCCAGCCCTCCGGGCGGCGGCAAAGGCAAACTCTGCGGTGCGAAGTAGCTCGCCGTCGGCAGACACCGCACCAATCTGCCCCTCGGCCGCGAGAAGGTCCGAAACGATCTCATGCACACCGATGAAAGGCAGGCCCAAGATCTTGAGCAGTGCGGCGCCGAGTTGCGACAGCTTGCTGTCCCCTTTCGATGCGGCATCCTTGTCGCCGGCAAACTCGGCAAAGGTCTCGCGTTCGCGGTCCGACATGTGCATGCCGCCCACGGCACAGACGTGGGTTGCCTTGAACCGCCGGATTTCGCGAAGAACCTGGTCGGGGCGGGACACCTTGATCTGAAAGGGATGCTCGGCACCCAGATCGGCGCGCGGATGGAGCGCGAGGACGCGGATTTCCCAGCCGGCGGCGCGCGCGGCGGCAATGGCCTGGGGGACAAGATCGCCCGATCCGGCGACCAGCGCCAATCGGCCGGGCGTCGTCATTGCTCGGCTGGCGTGCCATTGCGCGGCATGCAGAGGGCGCGCTCGGACGGCTTGCGAATGAACTCGATGACTTCCTCAACGAGCGTTTCGCCCTCGAAGATTTCGGCGGCGTCCTCGATGCGTTCGCGCAGCGTACCCTCGCTCGAAAAAATCATGCGATAGGCGGCCCGCAGGGCATGGATTGATTCCCGATCGAACTTGCGGCGCTTGAGCCCCACAAGGTTAAGCCCACCGAGATAGGCACGATTCCCAAGAACCGATCCGTAAGGAATGACGTCGTTTTCGACAAAGGACATGGCGCCGACGAAGGCGTGGGCGCCGATGCGGACGAATTGATGGACGCCGCAGATGCCGCCAAACCGGACATAATCATCGACGACGCAATGGCCAGCCAGGGACGCCTGATTGGCCATGACCACATGATTGCCGACAAGGCAATCATGTGCGATGTGTACGCCGACCATGAGCAGGCAATTGTTGCCAACCCGGGTTTCCATGCCGCCGCCAGACGTGCCGGGATTGATCGTCACGTATTCGCGCAACACGCAATCGTCGCCGATCGAAACCGTGCTCGGCTCACCCTCGAATTTGAGATCCTGCGGCGGATGTCCGATGGACGAAAAGGGGTAGATGGTCGTTCGGGCGCCTACCGCCGTGCGGCCGTCGATGGAAACATGAGAAACGAGCCTCGCCCCATCACCCAAGGTAACATCGTCGCCCACAATGCAATAAGGGCCGACTTGAACGTCTTCGCCCAGCGTAGCGTTGTTGCTGACGATGGCTGTGGGATGGATGGATGCGGTCACGCTTTTTCCTTGACGATCATCGCGCCGATTTCAGCTTCGGCAACGACAACGCCGTCCACGATGGCCTTTGCTTCATAGCGTCCGACCGTCTTGCGGCGGTGAATTTTCCTGATGTGGTACTCAAGCTTGTCGCCCGGCTTGGCAGGCTTGCGGAACTTCACGCCGTCCACCGTCAGGAGATAGACGATGTGCTTGTCGCCGGACTTGTTCTCGAGGTTGATGACGATGGCACCAGCGGTCTGGGCCATGCCTTCAATGATAAGCACGCCGGGGAAAATGGGCTCGCCGGGGAAGTGCCCCTGGAACTGCGGCTCATTGAACGTGACGTTCTTGATACCAATGGCGGAGTCGTCGCCATTGATTTCAATGATGCGATCGATCATCAGGAACGGATAGCGATGCGGCAGCGCCTTGAGAACATCATCGATCTGCATGGTTGAGAGTTCGGTGGCCTGTCCGGCCGCCGCATCTGGACTGAGGGTACTCAAGTCTTATCCCCTTTTGACAACCGTCTTATCGCTACGATTTCTCGCTTCCACATCTTTACATCCTGCGCGGGCGCTCCGGCAATATTGGAGCCGGCCGGAAAGTTGTGGGTAACTCCGGAACGGGCAAGAACCAGTGTGTTGGCGCCGAGGCGCAGATGCCCCGCCGTGCCCGCACCGCCGCCCATGACGACCCCATCTTCGAGAACAGTGGAGCCCGACAGCCCGCACATACCCGAGATTACGCAATTGCGACCGATACGGCAGTTGTGGCCTACCTGAACAAGATTGTCGATCTTGGTGCCTTCACCGATGACCGTATCGCCGAGTGTGCCTCGATCGACTGTGGTGTTGGCGCCAAGCTCGACGCGGTCCTGGATGATGACACGCCCCAGTTGGGGAATCTTGCGATGCCGATCTGCGCGCAGCTGGAATCCGAAACCTTCAGCCCCGATGACGACGCCGGGCTGAATGACGACTTCATTGCCGAGATGGGCGCATTCGATAGAAACGTTGGAGCTAATGACGCAGTCGCGGCCGATCGTAACACCGGCGCCGATGGTAGTGTTGGCGCCGACAACTGTACCCGACCCGATCTGAGCGCCCGTGCCGACCGTAACATTGGGACCGAGAGCCACGCCGGGCTCAATCAGTGGCAGGGGTTCTGTGCGCATCGACGCGCGGATGATTGCAGCGCCATCATCGGGATACAGGACGTTGAGGATGTCTACGAAGACATCATAGGGCTTTTCGCAGATTATCGCCGTAGCATGCCCCGGTACGGACACTGCAAGCTCAGCGGTGACCAGCACCGCTCCTGCGCCGCTGCGCACAAGCTGATCGGCATAAGCTTTGCTGGCCGCGAAAGAAATGCTGGCAGGACCGGCGTCGGCAAGATCACTGGCCCCGTCGATCGACGGGGCCGAGGTCAAATCGTCGGCGAGTGCCTCGTGCCCCGCCGCGCTTAGCAGATCGGACAGAAGCAGCGGGCCAGTGCACTCGTGAAATCGGGGATCGATCATTGCTGCGCCTGAAAAAGAAACCGCGGCTCTGATACGCCGCGGTTTCCGTTTTTTCAATAAGGGCGGACGATTTAGAACAGGGTCGAAAGCGTCAGCTGGAACACCTGGGTCCGATCGAAGGTATCGGGTTCGATCACGTGGGCAAAATCACCCCGCAGCGGACCAAGCGGCGATTCCCAGATCAGCGAGCCGCCGACCGAAGATTTCAGCGGGTTGCCGATGCCTGCGGCTGTTTCGTATCCGCCAGCGGGAATGCCGTCGATCCAGCCAACATCACCCCAGACCGCACCGCGCAAGCCCCAGTTTTCGGGCAGGAAGGGCAGCGGAAAGTCGATTTCGGCGGACAACCCAGCGTAGGAGAGCACCCCAAGCGCATCGCCGGTTCCGGTCGCCCGAGCGCCCATTCCACCAAAGCGGTAGCCGCGAACGAGGTTTGGCCCGAGCTGGAAAGTATCTGTGGGGTGGATGCCGCTGCCACCAATATCGGTGATCGTGCCGGCCTGGCCACGCAAGCTACCAACGACGCCCATTTCTTCCCAGATCGGATAGTAAACACGCGCCCGGACTTCGGTCTTTAGGAAGTCGGCAGTGAGCGTTGTGTAGTCCTGCGAGAAGGAGAGAATCATGCCTTCGGTGGGACGCTGCTGGTTGTCGAGAGTATCGTAGGTGAGCGTGTAGCCGACAGTAAGTCTGTCACGCGTCCCACCGATATAGGCAGGAGCGGCAGGAGCCTCATCATCGGTGAAGGTTACCTGTTCGAGCCCGAGCCTTGTTGTGAGCGTCAGGTCCTGAGCAACCGGAAGGCCGAAACGCAACTGACCGCCAGTGGTTTCGGTACCATACGAGAATGTCGAACCCTCGACAGTCACCCGGCGATAGGCGTCTACACCAGCAGAGATGCGCAGACCCATGAACCGCGGCTCAGTGAAGCTGAAATCATAAGTCTCACCGTTTTCGGAACGGCCAAGGGCGATACGCAGATACTGGCCACGTCCCAGGAAGTTGCGCTCAGTGAGCGAGATTTCACCGAAAATGCCATCGCGCGTCGAGTAGCCGGCGCCGACACCATAATCGCCAGTGCTGCGTTCGACGACCGAGACATTGAGAATGACGCGATCGGGCGCGCTGCCTGGAGCAGACGTAACCTGCACCGAAGAGAAGAACCCCAGAGCCTCGATATCCGCACGGCCCTTGGTCACCAGCGCGCGGTTGAACGGATCGCCTTCGGCGAAGTCAAACTCACGGCGGATGACGAAATCGCGGGTCTTGGTGTTACCGGTGATGTTGATGCGCTCGACATAAACACGCGGACCTTCATCG
>CENV01032011.1_pt1 | contig 34895 bp, 36 predicted proteins | sample 530231 | NCBI WGS metagenome assembly CENV01 (sample SAMEA2619815, study PRJEB7988) | marine metagenome | biome: marine biome (ENVO:00000447); feature: surface water layer (ENVO:00002042); material: "saline water (ENVO:00002010), including plankton (ENVO:xxxxxxxx)" | depth 5 m
GCCCATTTCAAACTTGTCGATTGTTTGATTACAATTTGATGCAAATGGAAAAAATCGGGATATGCCTTCTCAGGCTTAACTCTATGCGGTCTTGGCGCTTGACCCGGTGCAATCGATCTGCACATGGTCCGAAAATATGGGTTTTGCGCGTATTCGATGTCCTCACTTTTTAATGGCCTGGTCCTGATTGTCACTGCCCTGATCCTCGGATCATCGGGGGCATATCTTGTCGCGCGCGAGATGGCGCCGTTCGAGTTCTCTTTTGCGCCGCGCTCAGAGATATTTGACCGGCTCGCCTTAGAGCCGGCCCCGGTTCCACCTTCGATCTTTGGCACCAATGTCGCCCTTGAAATCTGCGATGAGACCATGAGCCGGCTTTCGTTCCAGCTTGCTCCGACAGCGCGAAAGTCGGCGGTGGCCAATTCGTGCCTTGAAACGGCAGAACAGGCTCTCTCTGAGGCTCCAAGTCTGAGCTATGGACATTTCGTTGCATCGATTGCCCATTTCGCTCTGGACAATAGAGGCGCTGCGCGGGATGCCCTTGAGCGCTCCCAAAGTCTTGGCCCCAACGAGCAATGGATTGCCGAACGGCGCGTGAGCCTTGCCGAAATCCATTATGACGCGCTCGATGACTACGTCCGGGCCGGCCATCTCGCCGATCTGGCGCTTCTGGCGCAATCGCGTCGGGGCATCCGCTCGATCGCCGCGCGCTACGTGGCAAATCCCGATTTTCGTGAGCGCGTGACGGCCGTGGTTGAAACACTGCCCGTCGAAATTCAACGCCGTTTCGTTTCCATTGTCCGCGCGGAAGCCCGCACTATCGGGGTTGGGGCCTAGATGACGACCGACATTTCCGGGTTTGAGATCACACGCGCTACAACGGGCGGAAGGCGGGCCAAATCAGGGCAGGCCCGGCTCAATCATGTTCTTGCGATTGTCCTGATCGCGTTTCTTTTCCTTGCGCCAATTCCGCTTGGCGCCAATCGGCCGGTCTTTTGGGCAATCAATGGGTTGGTGGTGGGCGCAGCCGGGATAATCTACGGCATCATGATGGTCTGGCGTCGAGAGACCTTCAGAATTGCGCTCTCCGATGTCGCCATTCTTGCGGGCCTTTGGATTGTCCTTTGCCTTTATGCCATCATTCAGTTCGCTTTGCCGGTGACAACGGTTTTTGAAGCCCCGGGCATCGAGGTGACGTCGTCGACCCTTTCGATTGCACCCGGCTCGTCCCTGCACAGCGTGGTGCAGTTCCTCACTTTCGGAATATTCTTTTTTCTCGTTTTGCAGGTGAGCGCCAATCGTGAACGGGCGCGGTTTATTGCCATTGCCCTGTTCTGGGTGATTGTGGTCCATGCGCTCTATGGGCTCTTGGCTTTGACCCAGTTTGGCGACACGGTGCTTTTCCTTGAAAAGTGGGCATATTTTGGATCGGCCACCGGCACGTTCGTTAATCGCAATTCTTATGCAACGTTCATGGCGTTCGGTCTGGTCTTAGGCACAGCCCTTGCCGCTCAGGCGCTCGAAAAGGGCCTTGAGGGCCGGCAGGTGCCGATCGCCAGCATCATGATGGTGCTCGTCGGGCTGAGCTTTTTGCTCGTCGCGCTCTATTCGACCCAGTCGCGCATGGGGTTGGCGGCCGGTCTGTCTGGAAGCCTGGTTGTCGCGGTCGGTTGTGCTTTAAAGGTCGGTCGCCGCTTGCCGCGGCTTTCTCTCACGATGGCGGTGTTGGGTTTGGTGCTGACTGTCGCTGCTGCAATCCTTTTTGGATCGGGGACCTTTGAGCGGCTGGGAAGTGTCGAGCAGAACTTTGACGTGCGGGCCGCGCTTTACTGGCAGGTCGTCGATATGATCAGCTCGCGGCCAATTTTGGGGTTCGGCGGGGGGAGTTTTGAGGCCGCCTTCCCACTGTTTCATGCTTTGCCGGTCAGTCCGGACCTTGTCTGGGACAAGGCGCACTCGACTTACCTGGCGCTGTGGATGGAATATGGCGTGATCTTTGGCTCAATACCGTTGATCGTCGTTTTCGGTATCGCGCTTCGTTGCATAGCGCTCGTCATACGCCGCAAGTCAGATTGGGTGCTGCCCCTGGCTTCCCTGGGCATCATCATTACCGCCGCACTCCATTCCCTCGTCGATTTTTCGCTGGAAATGGAGGCCAACGCACTGTTTTTTGCAGCATTGCTGGCTCTGGGGCTGGCGAGCATCACGGAATATGGCCGGCGGCAAAAGGCACAATGAAAAAATTGCTCGCCCGGATCTTTGGTGCCCCCCAAACCCAAGGCGCCCCCGAAGGTGCGTTGCGACTTTCAAGCGCCCGGTTTCCGCGCGCTCTTTATGTCATTGGCGATGTTCATGGTCGGCTGGACCTGCTTGAGGCGCTTGAACAAAAGATTGCCGCTCATGCAGGTGTGGTCGACGAAACTGTCTGGGTCGTTCTGATTGGCGACATGGTCGATCGTGGACCATCAAGCGCACAGGTTCTCGATCATGTCATCAAACCCTCCCAATATGGGTTTCGACGCCTTTGCCTTTCGGGCAATCACGAGCAAGCCATGCTCGAGGCCTTCGAGAGCGCCGAGGCCATGGAATGGTGGTGCCGGTTTGGCGGGATTGAAACGCTTGGCTCTTATGGGATAAGCGTTTCCCAGCTCGATCCGGCTGCCCGCAGCTGGGAGACCAATCGCTCCATTCTCGAGAGCTATATTCCCCATGAACACGTCAAGTTTCTTTCGGGCCTGCCGGTGATGATCGAGGTGCCCGGCTATGTGCTGGTGCATGCGGGTCTGCGTCCCGGCGTGGCGCTCAAGGACCAGAGCGACCAGGATTTTCGCTGGTACCGTCATGACCCCGCAGACGACAACATTGAAGCCGACCATTGCGTCGTCCACGGTCACACGATTGTCGAAACGCCCATCGTGACCCCGACACGGATTGCTATCGATACAGGAGCCTATGCAAGCGGGCGTCTGACGGCGGTCTGTTTAAGGACTGGTCAAGAGCCGATAATCATTGAACAATCAGGGCCGAGCCAGCACAATTGACCACCACATCCTCCTCTCGCGAATCTGGAAAGATTATGGAAGAACAAGAAATCGATATTCGGGGCATCCTGAACCTGCTGCGCCGCCGGTTGAGCTTGATTGTCGCCACACTGGTCGTTTGTCTGGGTATCGCTGGGATCGCAGTCTTTGCGCTGACCCCGATCTTTTCGGCATCCACGCTGGTTCTCGTCGATACCTCTCGCAATGCGCTGATCGATCCCGAGGCGCAGGTATCGAGTGCGTCGGCGGAGAATGCGCGGGTGGATTCGGAGGTCGAGATTTTGCGCTCCGAGACCGTGCTGCTCGATGTCATCGAACGCGAGGGATTGCTCTCGGACGAAGAATTTGGTGTGCGGCTGGGGCTGCGCGATCGGGTCTTGGCCTTTTTGCGTCTTGGTGATGCGGATTTGCCCCAAGGCGATGCAGCGGTTCAGAGCGTTCTCAACAGGGTGAAAAATGCAGTCTCGGTCCAGCGCCGGGGTCTGACCTATCTGATTTCGGTTCAGGCCCGCTCGGAAGATCCGCAAAAGGCCGCACAGCTGGCCAATGCTCTTGCCGAAGCCTATATCCAGGACCAGATGCAATCAAAGATCGAGGGGGTTCTTGCGGCCCGTGACGTTCTTGAGGCCCGTCTGCAACTCGCCCGCGAAAACATCGTTCGATCCGAACAGCAATTTGATTCCTTTATCAGTGAAAATATCGACCAACTGGCCGCTGATCCTGGCAGTTCGGTGGCCGAACTGCGCACCGATCTGCAGTCTGTAACTGGCTCACGCGAGGAGCTGCAGGCCCTGAGCCAGACGGTGAGTGCGGCGGCCGCCTCACGGGATTGGGCAACGCTTGTCGCACAACTTGAATCTGATGCGTTGGCGGAGCTCGAAACGCAGCGCCAGACCCTTGCGACCAATCTTTCAAGCGCTGCGGGCGATTCTCCGACGGCTATCAATCTGCGCCAGGAACTGGCTGCTGTTGAAACCGCACTGGCGGAGCGGGCCAATGAGGAGTTGACCGATCTTCGCTCCCAGGTTGCAGAACTCGATAACGAGGCGAGCGGGCTGCGTCAGCAGATCCGGTCCGATGTGCTCTCGAGCGATCTGCCGGTCGATGTTTTAACCCAGCTCTATGAATTTCAGCAGTCCGCCGATCTGGCTCGAACCCAGTATCAGTCGCTTCTGGCTCGTTCGGGGGATTTGCAGGTTCAGTCCGAGCTCCAGATCGCGGACAGTCGGATCGTGTCTCGGGCCCTGCCGCCCTCATCGGCAAGTTTTCCCAACACGCGCCTGATCTTGCTCATGGCAGGCCTTGCCGGTCTTGGTCTGGGCGTGGGACTGGCCTTTGTCTACGAGAATTTCGTGGGCGGCTTTACCAGTGAAAGCCAGTTGACGCTGGTCACGCGCATGCCGGTGATCGGCGATATCCCCCTCCAACGTCTTTCCCAGGAATCAGATTCGGCGGCAGACACCCTGATTTCTGCTCCGCTCTCGCAATTTTCGGAATCGATCCGGCGGGCGCGAGCGGTTGTCGATCAATATCTCCGACGTGGCAAGACGATGGCCGCTCCGCTTGATCAGCCGGTTGGAGAAGGGCAGAAAGGTGTTGTGGTGATGGTATCTTCGTCTGTGCCCGACGAAGGCAAGACGACGGTGGCGCTTTCTCTGGCGCGGGCCTATGCCCAGTCGGGAAAGCGCACGTTGATTATCGACTGCGATCTTCGCCGGCCAGCCATTCACAAAAATCTCGGCATTGAATCCGAGGTGGGGCTTTTCGAATATCTGGCAGGTCGCACCGAAACAGAATCGCTGTCATCGATTATCCTGCGCGACGAGGAGACCGGGCTAAGCGTACTTGTCGGGTCCAAACGCTCCGACATCCCCACAGACCAGCTCATTACCAGCAGCGCCTTTGCCCGTCTGATCGGGGCGGCGATCAAGAATTTCGATGTGGTGGTTCTTGATACTCCTCCGGTCCTGCCGGTGGTGGATGGACTTTATCTTTCCCAATATGCCGATGCCCTGCTTTTTGTGGTGCGCTGGTCGTCGACCGCCCAGGCAGAGGTTCGCAGCGCCTTGTCGCGGCTTGAACAGGCCAAGAACCCCGATGCACCAATTCTGGGCGTGCTCAATCAACAGGTTCGCTCTCAATCGCGCTACGGCAAGAGCTATGAGCACTATTATGACGGCTGATCGTGTAAAACTGGCGAACCATAACCGCGTTCTTGCGGTGTGACGGTGTCATTGCGATCCACCGTTAATTTCGGCACCTCTGGTCTGCGCGGTTTGGCTTCGGGTTTCACACCGGACGTTGTGGGCGCCTATGTGCGCGCGTTTCTCCAAACCTCGTGTGCAGACGCTGTCACCCAGGATGTGGCGATCGGGATGGATCTGCGGTCCTCGAGCCCTGCAATTGCGGCACTGGTTGCCGGCGCAGTTGCGGGGAGCGGCTGGCGACCGATCTTTGGCGGGGCTGTGCCGACGCCAGCGCTTGCGGCTTACGCCCTCAAACGGGGTATCCCGGCGATCATGGTGACGGGCAGCCATATCCCGCCCGATTACAATGGCCTTAAATTCTATCGCCCCGATGGCGAGCTGCTCAAATCCGACGAAGCCCCAATCGGAGCGACCGCTGAAGAGATCCTTGCTGCAGGCTGGAGTTTTGCCCCTGCCGATCTGCCGCCGGTCGAAGAAAAGGTTGCGGTAGAATACACGAACCGTTTCACGACGAGCTTTTCAAGCACCAGCCTTTCGGGCCTGCGCGTCGGGGTCTTTGCCCATTCCGCGGTGGGCCGGGATCTTCTGGCTGCCATTCTCGAAAGCCTCGGGGCAGACTGTGTGTGCTTCGGCCACGTCGATCAGTTCGTTGCCGTCGATACCGAAGCGGTGAGCACCGATCATCTGGACCAGATGCGGCAGGCTCTGAACACGCATGGCCTCGATGCTGTTGTTTCCACCGATGGAGATGGCGACCGGCCATTGCTGCTCGATGAAGCCGGACACCAGATCAATGGGGATGTGCTGGGCGCCCTGACGGCGCGGTTCCTTGGGGCCAGGACGGTTGTAACCCCTCTGACCTCGACCAGCGGCATTGAGCTGAGCGGCTGGTTCGAGACTGTAACCCGCACAAGGATCGGCTCACCCTTCGTTGTCGAGGCCATGACCCAGGCAACGACAAAGGGCCAAGACAGGATCGTCGGATTTGAAGCCAATGGCGGCTTTCTTTTGCAAACATCCTTCAGCCTCGATGACGGCGTGTTGGCCCCCTTGCCGACGCGGGATGCTGTATTGCCCATATTGGCGGTTCTCGCTTTGCGCAAGAGCGCCGGCGAACCGATATCGCGCCTGGCCGCCACGCTGCCGCCCCGGGTCATGAAGGCGGCGCGGCTCAAGGAGATACCGTCGCAAGAGGGCATGGATTTTTGTGACACCATGGCAGAGTCATTCCTGGTGCGAAGAGCCTTTGCTCCGATCCTTTCGGACATCGCGGCGATCGACACCACCGACGGGACCCGGTTGACCCTCACTGACGGATCGATCGTTCACTTCCGCCAGTCGGGCAATGCACCAGAACTCAGATGCTATGTCGAGACCGATACGGCCGAGGAGACCGATCGGCTCCTGGAAACAATGATGGCACAGCTCAAACAGCAATTTGGACGCAAGGAGTGATGGGGATGGAACAGACAACCGGGCGCATCACCCCGATCGTTCTGGCCGGGGGTACGGGAACGCGGCTGTGGCCGATGTCGCGGTCGTCGCGACCCAAACAGTTTTTGACCCTTTCGGGTGAACACAGCCTGTTCCAGGACACCCTGTTGCGGCTGGCCTCAGATCCCCGCTATGGCGCGCCGATCATCGTGACCAATGAGGAGTATCGCTTCGTTGTCGCGGAGCAAGCCTCCGAGCTTGGGTTACCGCTTGCTGACATTGTCCTCGAGCCTGTGGCCCGTAACACCGCCCCGGCCATTCTCGCCGCGGTGCTGGTGGCCAGCAAGGATCAACCCGACGCAATCGTTCATGTGCTGCCCTCGGACCACAAGATCGGTGTCGACACCGCCTATGTCACGGCGCTCGATCAGGCGGAGGATGCAGCAAAAGCGGGATCGCTTGTCACCTTCGGGATTGCGCCCACCGAGCCGGCCACAGGGTTTGGCTATATCGAGGCGGGTGAGGAAAATAAGAGCGGTGCCAGAGCCGTTGTGCGCTTTGTTGAAAAGCCCGATGCCGAACGGGCCCAGCAGATGATCGATGCGGGGAGCTATTTCTGGAATTCTGGAATGTTTGTCTTTGCAGCCGATGTGTTCATCGCCGAATGCGAAGCGCTCACGCCGGACCTCGCCGACGCTGTCAGAAGCGCCGTTGAACGGGCAACCAAGGATCTCGACTTTCTCCGGCTCGATGCTGAGCATTTTGCCAAAGCCCCCAACATCTCGGTTGATTACGCGATCTTTGAAAAGACCAAAAGGGCGGCCGTTGTCCCCGCAGCGATCGCCTGGTCCGACCTTGGCTCCTGGGATGCTGTGTGGAAAAGCCGGGCGCGTGACCAAAACGACAATCTCGAAATCGGGCCCGTGACCCTCAACGCCATATCGGGCTCGCTGGTGATCTCCGAAAAGCACCATGTGGTGGTCGACGGGCTCGATGACGTCGCGGTGCTGGCCAGCGAGGACGCGATCTATGTGGGACGGTTATCCTCGGCCCAATCTGTTGGCGATATGGTCAAGCGCCTCAAAGCCGATCCGGCCACCCGGAACCTTACCGAAACCCATCAGACGAGCTATCGCCCCTGGGGCGGGTATTCCTCGGTGCTCAATGGCGAGCGCTTCCAGGTCAAGCGGCTGTTTGTCAAACCGGGCAAGCGGCTAAGCCTGCAAAAGCACTTTCATCGCTCCGAGCACTGGGTGGTGGTCCGCGGCACGGCCGAAGTGCAGGTAAACGAAGAAACCAAAACCCTGCGTGAGAACGAGAGTATCTATATCCCGCAAGGGGCCATCCATCGTCTCTCCAATCCGGGCAAGATCCTGCTCGAACTCATCGAGGTTCAGACCGGCTCGTACCTCGGCGAAGACGATATCATCAGGATCGAGGATGAGTTCGGGCGGGGGTGACAGTCGGCCGAAACGATCCCGAACACGCAGCCCGATTGTGACATTTTTTCCGGGAAAAGTTCGATACAGGCATCGGGTATGCAAGCTGGCGTTGAGACAAGTTTAACCATAACCGGCCATCCTGTTGTGACGATCGCCCAACCTTTGAGACACAATGTTCCGCCCTTTCCTTGCATTCCAGACCCGTTCATCCGATCGTGACAGGCAAACAGACCTGGGACGGCGCCAGGCGGTCCTTGGCGTGCTTGGTCGCCAAACCGTAGAAATCGAGCGCGAAATCGCCGGTCTGCAGCGACGCATGGATGAAGCCTATCAGCGGGCCGCATCAGTTTTGGCCAATAGTGACGACTATGGCGAGCGCTCCGAAGCAGACGAAGAGGAAATCTCGCGCTTTGAAGCCTCGGCTGAAGCGGCAAGGCGACGCATTGTCGAGCTCAAGGCCCAGCTGGATCTCTTTTCCGAGCTGGAGGCCTCATTAAAGCCGGATGCATCATGATCGTCTCCCATCGCCGACTGCTGTAAACATATGATCGATACCTTACGGCAAGCCGGTCAGGTTTGATCGGTATGGGGACTGACATCCTCTGAGGACGGCTGGCTCTGCAACAGCCTCCATGCGGGAACGCCCAGGGCAATGGCTATGCGTGAAATATTGTCCATGGAGACATTTCTCAGGCCCCGTTCGAGATCGCTGACATAAGTGCGGTTGACGCCACTGGCAAAGGCCAACGCTTCCTGACTGAGAGCCTTTTGGGCGCGCAGCAGGCGCACATTTCGCGCCAGGACATGCCGAAGATCGTCAGGATGGTTACGTTTCACCCCGCAAGATTGCGCCGTTGCCGCTTTTAAGGCGACCGCTTTTAAGATACATAAAGCGCCACCTGCGAAAAGCTGCCCTCTGTATTTCGGACAGGTCTGTCGCGGGCGGCTGAATGGCTGGCCATTTCTAGATTGCCCGAAACGGCCGTGGCGGCACGAATGGGATCCAAACGAGCGTGCTAAAGCGGCTGGAGGGGGCGGGCGTAAGACTGCAGACGATTTCGCACGGTGCGCAGGGATACGCCAAGGGTGCGTGCGGCATGGGTTCTGTTGCCGTTCAATCTGCGCAGGGTTGCCATGACCAGCATGCGCTCGACATCCTCGATCGAATGGCCGATCAGGGCGGTGATAGCCTGCTGGGGGGCAAGTTCGGGTCCGCCCTCGTTTCGCGTGATGCAGGCCAAAATGACATCAAGCGCAATATCGACGCTCGTAGTCTCAAGGTGCATGTGACCGGCCGGTCCCATATGCGCTTCAATGGATAGACCAAACGGATCGTTTTTCGCCACGACGCTTGCGATGGCTCCAACCTTGAGGATCTGGACGAGAGCGTTGGCGTCATAGGTGATCGAAGTCTGCCACAGCCCGGCCGGATCATTAATCAGTTGGGTGAGTTCGCTATATAACTGCCCGAGCTTTTGCTGGGCTGGCCTGGGAAGTGTGGTGATCTGGACTGGCACGCGTCTGCCGAACGTCCTGGCTTCTCGCGGGGTACTGAGGTCGGACCCGTGGTTTGCCAACTTTCCAAACCTCCGTGTCGGTTTTGATCCATCATTCTTCATCGCTTTTCCAGTTCTGCGCTTCCGGCCAAACCCTGGTGTTCTATCTCAATTTTCGCGCATATGTATCTTAAAGTCGACAACTATTGCAACCCTAAACTTTCTTGCTTGGCGCGTTCTTCCGGCCTATGGGCGCAGTCATGTTCATGAGCACCGGGTTAATCCCGGGGCCGGTGTACCAAACAGGGTATGGTAACCGTTGATTTACGATGGCACCGGTTGGGGGGGCGCAAGCATTGCAGCTTGAGGGCTATCATCGGCCACGGCCACAGGACTTGCGATGTCACGTCGGCTTAACCATTTGCAAAGCGATCGGGCCGGCATCGGCTGTTAAATACCAATAGTGTTCCGGAGTGCAGACCATGGCAGACCAAACCAAGCCAGAACGCGGTGTCGGTTCCAACCCCATGTCGGTCCTATGACAGACAACGAAAGGCTTGATGTGCTGACCGAGGCCGGACGCCGGCTCGACGCCATCACCTTGATGCTCAAGGCCAATGAGCATCACGATCATCAGCTCGACCAATTGCTCGCTTTCACTGCATTCAGACTTGCCGAGCTCGCCAAAGCGAGCCGTCGCTCGTCAAATGTGGTGCGTTTGAAGCGCGATTAGTGCATGCCCATCCCAATGATATCCACCTTAACTGAGAGCTGCTCGCACTCATCGCCCGACCGCCAGATCGCCGCGCGCTATGGAGCGCTCAGGGCAGGGCGGTGTTTTGGGTCCGTCGTTGTGCTCCAGGTGATCGGTGTCAAAAACTGCGTCTTACCGACCGACCCGTCTTGCCCAGCGAGGAGCGATCAGGAAACAGGAGGTCAAGAACGGCAATGTGCGCCAAGAGGCCTTTCCGCACCTTTTATAAGGGCAAGGCGAAGACGTCTTAACGTGCCATCCTCAGAGTCGATACCGAGCTGATGGTATCCTATGCAGAGCGATCACGCTTTTGTCCGCGCCTGATCTTTGCGAGGCGCTGGCGCAATGCAAAATGGCTCGCGTCGATGTCGTCAAAAAGCGTGTCGTAGGAATTGGGGCTGGTGCTCGAACGGGGATCTTCACCACGACCAACCTTTATGGGCGTGGCCAGGGACTGGTAAAACAGCCGTCCCGCATCCTCGCCCTGCCGTTCCACGAGCCGGTTGCAGCGGCGAACCATCTCCAAAAGCCAGAGGAACGCGAAATCGTCAAGCGTGCCGAGCGTGCTGATCAAAGCAGCAGAGCCCGTCTTGAGCTCATGGAAACAGGGCTCAAACACCACATCGACGGCTGCAATCCTCGCGGCTTGTTCGATCACTTGTGAGCGTTGGGGGAAGGGCTGCCCTGATTCTAAGGGGTACATGCGTCTCAAATACTCGAACTCGGTTCTGGTAACGCCGGTTAGATCTATGTTCTGGAAGGTAGATGTTTGTTGACTGTCAATGTGTGCTGGCATCGTCTCTGGTCCTTGGTAACGCATAAGCGTCGCCCGAATCTTTGCAAGCGACAAGCCCAAATTGAGGTTTGCCGCTGACCGGTTCAGTGACGCGACCAGATCGTTGACCGATGCAGACCGCAACCGTTCCCAAATCCAGTCTTGCCGGTTGGTGAAATGACCGCCTCAAGATCAAGCGCCGATGACCGCTAGACGCCATCAATGGATTTGGGAACTGGGCCGGCGCCCGCACTAACCGCCCAGCGGCTTGTCGAGCCTATATAATCGGCTGACGGTTCGGGCCCATTTGCGCTCGGGGTCGATGGCCAAGAGCACACTGGTCGTGATCCACCCATCATCGAGCAGCGGATGGCCCGTTACCCATCCAACCAGACGAACCAGTTCATTGGCGTTATCGCTTATGGCCCAATCGGCAAGCGTGGGCGCATCGGACAGGTCCTCATCGGTGGGCAGGTGCCCCTCTTTGATCTTTCGTGCCGCCTCAAGTCCGGCGATAACCGTTTCGCGTGGGAGAATGCTCATGAGACAACCCTCATGGTCTTGGCGTTGGTATCGGGCTTGGGGGAACGGGTGCTGGTGTTACCGCGGGGGCTATCGCCAAAATGGTCGGCAATTTCCGTCCCGGTCAAAATCCGCGCCGCAATGAGCCGGTCGGCCAGCGTTATGGCGAGATCGCGCTCGGCGCCGATCATGGCGATGGCGCGATCGAGCAGCTCGGTTAACTCCTTTCCAACCGATCTTACAGCGCCAGGTCGCGGGCGGGGGCTGACCGCCGGCATATAAAGCAGGGTATCGTTGAGCCCCTGGCACTCATGGGCGGCGAGCAGCAATTGGGTTGCAGCTTCAAGATCTGCCTGGGCGCCAGAATTGGCACCGTCCCCCAGGGCGATATCGGCGGCGCGCCCTGCGAGCATTACGGTGGCCGTGTCACGGATCTCTTTCAATGTATGGATCGCCCCCGGGATCACGCTTTTGGTGTGTCCGCCGGAAATACCCCTGGAAATAATAGAAAGCGCTGTAACCTTATGGCCGAGCCGGTGCGCCACAATTGCATGGCCGACCTCGTGCAGGGCAATGGCTCGAATGTCCTCTGGACTGCGGGTGTCCCTGGGCACAATTTGTGCGAGAACATCGCCAGCGCAAAGCGGACGGTTTTGAGCCCGGGCCAGCGCGCGGGCCCGTTTTACCCAGTCTTCCATTGCCGCCGGCGTTGCTCCTGCCGCGTACCGGACCAGCGCGGAAAGGTCGTCGTCCGTGAGCTCATCGGTAAGAAAATGGCGAAGAAACTCAAAGATTTCCGCGTCCCCCTGCGGCGGCGCGAAATTGACCCGCTTGTGCAACCTGCCAGGTCGGATCAATGCCTCGTCAAGGCGAGTGTAATAGTTTGTACCGGCCAGCAAAAAAACGCGCTTTCCCGACCGTTTGACCCGATCGATCTCGACCAGAAACTGCGTTATGATCGGCGTCCACCAATCGCGACCCCTATTGTCCATCGTGGCTCTATCAGGGAGACTGTCGATCTCGTCGAGAAAGCCGATGCACGGTTCAGACTGCAATATGGTATCGACAAAATCCTTGAGATTGCGGGCAACGCCCCCAAGCGCGCCATCGCCGACCGTGAACCACGATCCGACGCTGCTGGAAATGAAATTCCAACCCGCTGTGCGTGCGAGGGCCTCGGCGACGAGTGTCTTGCCGGTGCCAGGAGCACCCTCAAGGGTGGCAAACACCAATTGATCGGGTGAAAGTTTGCCCGCCTTTGCGGCTGCCAGATCCGCAAGCGTCTGGTCGGTCCAATCCCGAACCGTCGCGGTCAGTGGCAGATCAGTCAGCTGCGGCCCAGGGGTTAGCGCCGGTGGGTGTCGCATCTTAAGCGCGCGGGTCAAATTTGCGACACAGACGCGGGCCGGCAGGCCTGGGCGAATGGCCGTCACAATCGCGGGCAGGTCAAGCCTTGTCATCTCGTCGGTCACCCCGCGGGCGGTTTGACCGCTGACCCTGCCAATGACCTTGCGCAAGAGCGCCGCGTTTGGGGGCTCTACAAGAATGGTAGCATCGGCCGCAGTCAGGACGCTTTGGTCAAGGATGGCATGGGGGTCCTGGGAGACAAACGCAATGGTGCGGCCGAACTGGATATGGTGCAGTACATCGGCTCCGACCTTATGGTCCGCCTTCTTGCTGCTCTCTATCGCACTGGCCGAGCTGACCAGGATCTTGGGGGCGAAAGTGGGCAGGGTTTCCGAGATCATCGCCACCCATTCGGCGCTCGGCACCGTAACGATGATAATGCGAGACGGTTGAAGCAGCAGCATTCTCGTCTTGCGGGTGAGCACATCCGAGAGCGCTTCGTGAGCAAGAATTTCTTGTGCTGTTCGGGGGGCAATGGTCAGCTCCTCACGCAAATCCACGGTATCGGTCGTGGCGGTAGGATTGGCATCGGGCTTGGTCTTGGGGATGGCGTTGTTGGATCGGGGCATGGCGAACTCCAGGGCGCCGGGTTCGATCCGGACAGGATCGAGCCCGCGCGACGTGCGGAAGTGAAGATTTTTCGATTGGCCGGGCGCGCTGATCTAAGCGGCGATCAGTGCCGGGGTATCGGGATCGAACCCACCGTCGGGTGCAATGGGCACCCAGCTTTCAAGCAAACGGCCTTTTGAACCGGTGCAGAACTGAGCGACGGCGCTGCCACTGGCAAAGACCAGGTCCCGTGTGGCGGTCAGGCTCTGACCATCGGGCGCAATCTTGAGAAGGCCGGCGTGCAGCCAAGCCGAGCGCAGATATCGCGTTGTGCTGTTGGCACTGGCCGCGGTGTCGATGCGGACATCGGAGCCGGCGAGCAAGATCCAATGCGTCTCCGACTGCCGGGCGGCCAGAGCAACCAGGCCATCGCCAAAGGTCAGTTCCAAAATGTCGCCACGGGGCAGATCGGCAAAAGGCCGAAGAGGGGCTGTGCGGCCCGCTTCCTGACGTGGCCCGGCCAGCACGGTGCGCGCCGACCCGCTGGCGAACATCACCTGCGCATGGCGTAGCGCCAGGCAGGCCGCGCCCAAAAACGAATCCAGTTCGCTGTAGCGCTGCGCGCTGACGCTGGCGCCATCAGGCAGACCGTTGACCAGCGTGCGCTCACGGGCGGCGGCAACGCGGGACCACAACATCCGTTCGGCCGCTCTTGCGTCGTCGTCGCTCAAATTACCGTTGGCATCGGTAATGGCGACAACGGTGGCGATGTCCTCGATCGGCTGCTGGCCACAGGCGATGCGCTGTCCGACGGCAGTGCCCATGCCGATGTAGATTTTGGTCGCGCTGATCAGGGCATAGACACCGGGTCGATTGAGCGCAGCGATGCGGCCAAAGGCCCGACGATCGGCGCCATGGCCGGTCACCACATTGGGCGAAAAAGGCGTGATGTTAAGGCGAGTGAGCCCGTCGCAGACCACCATCGCGGATTTCGCTTCATTTTCGGCTTGGGTCGACGGGATCGGACCGGAGGTCGGTTCATGGGGAGGGTCAGTGGGATCGGCGGGGTTGGTATCGCGATCGTCGGGTTCGGTACCGGCACGGCGCACAATGGTATTGGCGTCGACCACGCCGTGGACTTCCAGCACTACGATCTTGAGCTTGACCATCACGAGGATGGCGGCGACCGGATCGGGATGGCCTGGGAGGTTGGCAACAATCTCGCCGATACTTGCGCCACCGGACTGATCGACGATCTGCAGGATCCTCACTTGGGTCGACGCCGACACAAGGTCGTGCTGGATGAACCCGTCGATCAGACTGGGTCCTTCAGCGGAAAAAGACTGCGGATAGGGTTTGCCGGACGCGTTGGCGCCGTTAGAAGAAGAGTCAGCCATGTTTCACCTGTTCTGGCAGGGGTTGCATGGTCAGGCTGGCGGAAGTGTTGGAAGCACTTCCGTTGGCCGCCTTGTTGGAAGCAAGGGGGCAGCTAACCATCATCGGGGCGGAATCGCCATCGACACAGACAAGATGAGGATCCGGTTCGCAAGTGCAAGGGTCGGCTCGATCGCATGGTTAACGTGATCACAAGCGCGGTATGAAGCGCCAGATAATTGGATATTGGCACCGGCCGCCTAGGTGATTGAAGCCTTATCTACAAGGTTGGTGTGGCTTGGACCTCACCGCAAATCACCGGCCAGGATGGGCCGGGGCAATCAAAAGTGGTTTCAACCTGCCCGCCGCGCCAAGCGCCGAAGCGGGTCGGAGCCGAGATGGCGTAGCCATCGGCCCATTCCATGTCCTGGGCTGTCACCACCGAAACGTCCTGCATGGCACCGAGATTTTCCTTCCTAGCTGGTTGACCATTCACCACGGCTTCGGGCGCCGTCTCGGCGACACGCAGCAGCCGAACGACACCGCCCGTGAAGCCGGCGCCGTTCGGCTGCACGGGCGGCGTCGGCCTCTGACAAGGCAATATGGCGATCGGGAAGCTTCTGCAAATGCAGACGTTCGGCGTCGATGCGCTTGCCCTGTGCTGCATTGCGGCGGCTGACGATCATCGTCGATGAAGGCGCGATACGAAGCGAGATCATCGAAGTCCTTGCTTCCCCGCAGCAGGAGAGCGTCGCGGACGGCATTTTTGAGATGGCCGTGGGAGCTTTCGATCGAGCCGTTCTCATGCGCCACGCCCTTATTGTTGCGGGTCGGCGTCATGCGGTAGTGGGCGCACAATTGTTCATAGCGGTGTGTGAGATCAGCTTTTGCATCAACATCGAGATTGCGGAAGGCCGCTGATAAACTATCGCTGCGATGATAGAGCGGTGCACCGCCGATGGACCACAAAGCATTCTGAAGCCCCTCGGCCAGAGCGACGAAGCTCTCCCCGCCGAGGATGACATGGCTGTGCTCAAAGCCCGACCAGACCAGCCGGAAGTGATAGAGAAGATGGTCGAGCGGCTGCCCGGCAATCGTGATGTCCAGTCGCGCCATATCGGTAAAATCGGACATCCCGAGGCGGCCGGGTTCATGGGTCTGGCGGAAGATAACGTCGCGTTCCTGGCCGTGAACGGCCCGCCATGACCGGATGCGCCGTTCAAGCGTGCGGCGAATGTTTGTGGGCAACTCAGGGTGTCGGCGCAGCATCTCGTCGTAAACGGCAACAGAACGGATGCCGGGGGCGGCCTTGAGAAGCGGAACGATCTCAGCATCAAAGATATGCTCGAGGGGATCGGGGCGACGCCGCCCACGGATCGGTTTTGTCTGAGAAGGGAGGCGCTGCTCGCTCTCGATACGATAAGCGGTCGCCCGGCTGATCGATGCCTTTGCAGCTGCGACTTCGACAGAATGCGTTTGTCGGTACTTCATGAATAATCTCGTCTGATGATCGGTTACATGGCGACCCGGCACAAAAGTGATGCTCCATTCCGGAAAATCACTAACGTATCGGGCCGACCGCGATCATGAGACGCATAAAAATTGCGCCGCGGGTGGGATGTAACTCCGTTCGGGCTACGCCCTCCCTTCGTCACACCCCACCCGCCGAGTCTCATCCTGATTGACGCTGAGTCTCACCTTGATTGTCGCCACGCAGCTGAACAAGAAACTGTACTCGGAGTCATACTCCCTGAACAGCTTCGACATCTCGACGATAGTGGAGAACGGCGGGATTGTTCCTACGGGATTGTGACGTCGATAAACAGGAAGTTGGCGGTCTGCTCTTCGCCCTCCGATGGCCGCACTCGGCCTTTCCTTGCCTTCCTGAACCCGTTCATGCATTGAAGATTTGGGTGAGGATGAAGACCCGAGAAGCTTTCCCCAGAAGGGTCCTGACCAGCGAGCAGGCGAAATTGAGTGCTTTCGTGTCGGCGACGACCACGTCCTTGAGCCTGCGGTTGGACGTCGAGGCTAAGATGCGCAGCATGTGGTGAACAGGCCCTTTGGCGTCGTCCAAGGGTTGTGTCTTAATCCTGCAGTTTCGTCCCAGTCTAACTACATCCCCGGCGTCTTGTGGCTTCTGGCACTACATCCATCAGAGGCCTTGAAGCCCCGATGCGTTGCGGGCTTTGCATGGAGCATTAGCGATAGTGACGAGCTTCCGAGCGACGGCAGTTACGATGATCTCATGGGATCTTCCGGCGACGAGGGCTGCCTGGAAGAGGACATGCGGCAGATCGCGCCGTCCTCCGGCGACGGTCCGATTGCCGCGCAAAGGCTCGCTAGCAGACGGCGTCAGGCCACAGGGCTCGAACACTCATACTCGAATTCATATTATGAAAGTATGCATATCCATTATTTTAGTATTTTACCACGACTTTAGATATATTTAGTTTCTGCGCAACAGGCTGGGTTCGGCAGACTGAACGTGAATTTGCGAGGACGAAGAAATGACAAACAAACACGACGACGTCTTGATTATCGGAGGGGGCATTGGCGGGCTGGTGCTGGCGCTTAGCCTGCATCAAAAGAACATTCCCTGCCGGGTATTTGAGGCCGTGAGTGAAATACGCGCCGTGGGGGCAGGTATCAATCTCCTGCCACATGCGGTGAAAGAACTTCAGGCGCTGGGTCTGGTACCGGCACTCGACAAAGTAGGCATTCGCACTAAGGACGCCTCATACTTTAACCGTTTTGGCCAGCACATCTACACTGAACCGGCAGGTATCGACGCCGGTTACGACTGGCCCCAGTTTTCCATCCACCGTGGTGACCTGCAAAGTCTGCTACTCGAAGCTGTGACAGACAGGCTGGGTGTGGATCGCGTCATGACCGGCCACCGCTGCACCGGCGTCGAGCAAACCGAGGATTCGGTTACAGCTCATTTCATTGATCCGGAAGGCAATGCGTTGGAGTCAGCAGCGGGCAAGGTTCTGGTGGGAGCAGATGGCATCAAGTCTGTCGTGCGCCAGCAGTTTCATCCCAATGAGGGCGAGCCCGTCTATTCGGGTCTGACCATCTGGCGTGGCGTTGTGCCCTACAAGCCTTTCTTGTCAGGTGCCAATACAATTCGTGCCGGCTGGATGAGCGTTGGCAAGATCATGGTCTACCCGATCCGTGACAATATCGACGGGCAGGGCACCCAGTTGCAGAACTGGGTGGTAACGCTTGAGCGGCCGCGTCCCGATACTTATGACTGGAACAAGCCCGCTCCACATGAGGATTTCATCGAACCGTTCCTCGACTGGCACTTCGACTGGCTCGATATTCCCGATTTGCTGCGCAAGACCGAAACACCGCTTGTCTTCCCAATGGTTGACCGTGATCCTGTAAAAACCTGGACATTCGGTCGCGTGACGTTGATGGGCGATGCTGCCCATCCCATGTACCCGCGCGGGTCCAACGGTGCTGGCCAGTCGATCCTCGACGCTAAATACATGACAGAGACATTTGACGAGATGGGCGTGAACCCGGAAGCATTGCAGAAATACGATCGCGTCCGAGTGGAGGCGACCGCGAAAGTGGTCCTCATGAACCGCAAAAATCCGCCCGACGCCATTCTTCGTGAGGTGCACGAACGTTCAGGTGGAAAACCGTTCGACAGCATCGACGACGTGATCTCCCAAGACGAGTTGGCCAACATCTCCCAAAGCTACAAACGCGTCGCAGGCTTCCATCAGGATCAGCTTCACGGCCGATAAAGGACTGGGACAAAAGCGCAAGTTCAATGTGCCTTCGTCTCGAGGGCACATTCATTTACGAACGGGTAGATCATGACCAAAATCAAGAATGGGACGGACCAGAATTGCGGTTTCACATTGCCGGGCACAATCGTCCCGCCACTGACACCGTTTACCCCCGGCGGGGCCGTCGACTACGACAAGCTGGCCGGGATCGTTGACTACGTCGTGGATGATTGCGATGCGTCCATGGTCATTGTTGCCGGCGTCGAGGCGCAGGAGTATCAATTTCTCACAATGGACGCGCGCAAAGAATTGATTGCGCGAACCATCGAGTATGTTGGGGGAAGGCGACCCACTGTGGTCGGTATCTCCCATCCTTCAATCAAAATCGCCGCCGAGTTGGGACAATATGCGCAGCAACAGGGTGCCGATGCCATCCAGTTGCTCGCACCCTTCAGGCCAACCGGCGGCGCGGCATCCACTGGCGAACTCGTCAAGTACTTCCAAGCCGTCTTGGCAGAGACCGAATTGCCTATGATGCTATACCTCAACGCGGGCCCCGGAGCGGATGTTTCAGTTCCCGCAACGATCGAGTTGGCCAAACTCGATCGTATTCACTATGTGAAGGAAAGCTCGCGAGACCTTGCCCGAGTGTCGAGATTGATTGCTGAGATCGAAGGCGGTGGTCACGCCCGCTATTTCACCACAATGCAGATGTGGCTGGCCACTCTCACGCTCGGTGGCAGCGGGGTTACCCTGCCGCCTCCTGCCGCATATCTGGCGCGTCAAATAGCCGAGGCAGCGATTGCCGGAGACTTCGAGGAGGCATCGCGCGTGCAAGCTCAAGTTTCCGTTTGGCCTGCCCGCTGGATGTCGAACGGGCTTGCTGCCGTGATGAAGGCCTCGCTGAATTATCTCGGCGTTCCGGCAGGGGACCCCTATCCGCCTTACGAACCTATTGCCGGGGAGGCGCTCGAAAGCCTTCACGCGCACCTCGATACACTGAATCTACCAAGAAAGGGAGGATGAGCCATGCTGGATATCAAACGCCTCGCGCTCCAAGAAGCCGAAATCCTTGTCGATGGCGCCAAGCAGAAGTCGGCCGCAATGAACATACCCATGTGCATCGCGGTGACCGATGAGTCGGGTCATTTGATTGCATTCGACCGCATGGACGGTGGCAAGATCACGTCCATTTCCATCGCGATCGATAAGGCGTTCACCGGCGCGGGCGCCCGTAAGGGAACGCATGTCTACAACCAACTTTGCCAACCGGGTCAACCAACCTTTGGCATTCACATTACCAATGGGGGGCATTTCTCCATCATCGGCGGTGGATTGCCTGTAACGGTGGATGGCGAGATTGTCGGCGGCATCGGCATCAGTTCCGGCACGGCAATCGAAGACCAGGAGGTTGCAGAAGCGGCACTCGCCTACTTCTACGAAAAAACCCGCTACAAGGCATAGGATACAAAATGATCGGTCGTTCGATTCTATTTTCAGAAATGCGTCCCGACCCGAGTTGGGAAGACCGCTTCAATACCTGGTACCATGAGGACCATATCCCGGTGCGGATGGTGCTCGAAGGGTTCGAGGGTGCTCAGCGATACCGCTCAAAGAGCGACGAAAACTACCTCGTTGTTTACGACATGACCTCGATGGAAGCGCTCAAAACGCCAGGATATGAAAAGCTCAAAGCCGATCCGTCCGATGAAACCAAGTGGATGCTGAAAAACGTATCTAATTTCACGCGCTATCTCGGTACCGAAATTGGCCGACATGGCGACGTGGAGGGCGCCATCGAGGCGCCGCTGGTCTTTACCGCAATGTTTAACGTACCCGACGAGGAAAAGGCAGACTTTGACGCCTGGATGACCGATGACCATCTCCCCATTCTCATGGAGAACAAGGATTGGATGGCGGTCCGCCGGTTCGAGTTGAGCGTTGCCGAGCCCACGCCATTCAACCGACTGGCGATCCACTACCTTGCCGGAGATGAAGTGCTGAGTTCCCCGGAACGGGAGCGGGCGCGCGGCACCGACTGGCGCAACCGTCTTGCAGAAAGGCAATGGTTCCAGGGCGGTCAGTACAAAGGCTTCAATCGCTACGGAACGCGTTATCTGGCGCTGTGACGCTGAACCTATCCTTACACGCGAGTGGGCCCTGCAGGCCCACTCGTTTAGTTTTTGATGCTCTCGCAAGCTGACAGGAAACGACGCAGGGTCTCAGCATCGGCCTGCCTGCGGTAGGCCACGTTGAGCGGAACCGTGAAGCTCGATTGAATTGTTAGATCGCGATAAACGACTGACCGGATTTTGAACGACTCCATCGTCTTGGGTACAACGGCTATGCCAAAACCGGTCGCCACCATGTTGATTGCCGAAATGATTCGTTGCGTTTCGCTCACCATCTGCAGCCTGATGCCATTCCGTTCAAAGGCAGACAAAATGCTTTCTCCGATACCAGAACCGTTCGTTTGTCGATAGAACACGATCGGTTGGTCCACGAGCTCTTTCATCTCCAAGGGGCCTTCCGTTGCAGCAAGAGGATGTGAGGCAGGGATAGCCGCCACCATCGTCTCCTGGCTTAATGTCAAGCTGTTCAGGGTCGGGTAACGCGCAACATTTGTGCGAACAAAGACGACGTCCAGCCGCTCCTGCTCGAGCAAGTGCAAGAGGTCGTGATTGGCGCCTTCCTCAATCTGCAGCGTCACCAGCGGAAACATGGCTCTGAATTTCTCGATCACGGCCAACGTATGCGGATGCATCGACGCCGAACTCGTGAAACCCAGAAGCAGCGTACCTTCCATGCCGCGATCGAACTGGCGAACGCGCTGCACAGACTCATCGACCAAATCTAGAACGCGCCGGGCATCGGATAAAAACACCTTTCCCGCCGCATTGAGTGTTATCTTTCGCGGGCTTCGAGCAAAAAGATTGACGCCCAACTCTGCTTCGAGATTCTGGATCTGCTGGCTTAGGGGAGGCTGCTGAATTCCCAGTCGGGCCGCAGCTCGGGTAATATGCTCGTCCTCGGCTACCGCGACGAAATAACGAAGGTGACGCAATTCCATGATTATCTCCTCTATCCGGTCGGAGAAATAGCATACAAAAAAAATATCAAAAGGCCTTAAAATATGTATTTTACAATCTTATTGCGATGCTGTGTGCTGCGCCAAAGGTTAGGTTGTCGATCAAGGTCGGAAACGTAATCGCAAACAGAGTCTGGGAGGAGTATATGTTGAGCAAGAAATTTTGGGTGGGTGTGCTGGTCGGCGCTGGTGTGGCTGCATCGGCAATGCCTGCGATGGCCCAAGGCTATCCCGAGCGCCCTATTCGCCTAATCATTCCTTATGGTCAAGGTGGCGCAACCGACACGATCGGACGCATGTTTTCCGGCCCTATGGAAGAACAATTGGGGGTTCCCATCGTGGTGACCAATCAGCCCGGGGCCGGCGGTGCGGTCGGTCTGGCATCGGCATTGAGCGCGGCACCCGATGGTTACACCATCGCCATTGGCTCGGACTCGTCGCTCTCCGCTAGGCCGCTTATGACCGAAAGCGGGTATGATATCGACTCCATCCAGCCTGTAGCCCGCGCCGTGCAGTCGCCTATGACTTTCGTCGTGCAGGAAACAAGCGAAATCGATGGCGTTGATGAATTGCTCCAGCAGATGGCTGACGGCGATATGACATGGTCCAGTCCTGGCGTCGGTTCCGGCCCCCATCTTGGTGCTGAAAGCTTTTTTGCACAGCAGGGCGTGAGTGCCCAGCATGTGACCTCGGCCAGTGCCGGGGAGGCGCTGGTCAAGTTGCTGGCGGGTGAAGTGGAAATGATATCGGTTGTGGGCTCAAATGTGGCCGGCATCCTGGGTGACCCGGAAACCCCCGTCCGTGTGCTCGGTGTTGCCAATGAGGGGCGTTGGGAGCGCATGCCGGATTCGGCGACATTTGAAGAGCAGGGGTATGATTACGCACGACCAGTCTGGTTCGGATTTGTGGCGCCAGCCGGGACACCGGACGAGATCGTCTCCACCTTGGCCTCGACGATTGAGGGCATCCTGTCCGCCGATGAGAGCTCGGAACTCCTGGACAACTTCCACATGAGCGCGGCCTTCCAGTCCCCAGAAGAGTTCGGGGGCCAGATCGCTGCCGAAGCGGAAGAATTTGGCTCTGTTCTTTCGGCCATTGGCATGGCTCGTGAGCAATAAGCCATGATGATCTCCTGGTTGCGTCGGACTGATGTTGTTGTCGGACTTGGGCTGATCGTGTTCGGAGGGCTGGCCACATGGCTGGCCCTCCAGATCAGCCTCGGTCCCACACAGCGCACCTTGCCTCCCAATACCGTGCCTCTGATTTGCACAATAGGGATAACGGCCTGTGGCGTGGCTCTGTTCATACGTGCGCTGATTTTTGGCTCTCCGGAGATCGTCAAAGCTCTCGACTTCAAGCAATTGCTTGTGGCGGTGTTGATCGGAGGGTTCCTGTTCAGTTTCCCCCATGTCGACTTCCGGCTCGGCATATTCGTCTTTACGCTGGCAACCATGCTGGCCCTCGGATGCCGCAGCTTGCTGCAACTTTTCATTGTTCCGCTCGTCACCGCAGGAGCTATCTGGCTTGTGTTCGGACGGCTCTTTCAGGTGTACCTGCCAACATGGATTTGATCTCACCGGAAAATCTGGCTCAAGGATTTGCCGTCCTGAGCGATCCTTTTGTCTACTTGATGCTTGTCTTCGGGTCGTTGCTCGGTCTGGTATTTGGTGCCACCCCGGGGCTGACTGCCCCCGCGGCAATTGCGCTTGCGCTTCCGATTACCTATGGCCTCGGGCTGAATTCGTCGCTCGCCCTGTTACTGGGCATCTATGTGTCGGGATATTTTTCCGGCTCCATCCCAGCGATCCTTCTTAATACTCCAGGTACACCGGGCAATGCCGCTACCGCCGTGGAAGGCTATCCAATGGCGCGGGATGGCCGTGCAGGCGAGGCTTTAACGACGGCGATAATTTCTTCCTTCATCGGGGTGCTCGTCTCGGTTCTCTGTCTTTTGACGCTTGCTCCACTGATGGCACGTGTGGCGCTCTCGTTCCAGTCGGTGGAATATTTCGCCCTCGCCCTGTTGGGGCTGATGTGTGTGGCAGGAATCTCGACGGGATCTATGATTAAGGGACTGGCGGCAGCGCTCTTTGGGGTTCTCATTTCGACCATAGGGATAGATCAGACGTCGGGTGTGCCTCGGTTCACGATGGGGATGCACGAGTTGCTGGGGGGCATTCCAATTATCGCGGCTCTTATTGGTCTGTTTGCGATCTCCGAAATGCTGATCCAGTCGCGGCGCAATTTTGTAGCCGGCACAGCAATCGAGGTAAAATCCTCATCCTCGGTCATGCGTGTCGCCGCCAATCATCTTCGGCACAAATGGCTTGTTCTCAAGTCTGCCTTCATCGGAACCCTTATTGGCATTCTTCCTGGAACAGGTCCAGCTATTGCGTCGTGGATCGCTTATGGCGATGCGCTGCGTGGACGCAAGGAGGGTGACAAGTTCGGCAAGGGCGAAGTGAAGGGGCTGATGGCCTGCGAAGTCTCCAACAATGCGGTGATCGGCGGAGCGATGGTTCCGCTGCTTACACTCGGCATCCCGGGAGATCCGGTAACGGCGATTTTGGTTGGCGCCATGATGATTCAGGGTATCGAGCCCGGTCCATTCTTCATGAGAGACCATGGCGGCCTGTTTCTTGCCATCGTGATCATGCTGCTTATGAGCAATGTCGCCATGGTCGTCGCCGGGCTTTCGATCCGCAGACTGGCCGCGAAAATAATCGCGGTGCCACGCCACATCGTGGTGCCTGTTGTAGTCGCGGTCGCAGCGACTGCGACCTACGCCATAAGCTATTCTCCCTTTGAGATCATTCTCGTGGGCGTATTCGGGGCTATAGGATATCTGATGATGCGTTATGGCTTCCCTGTCGCGGCTACTGTCATCGGCATCGTTCTCGGTCCAATCCTCGAGACAAATTTCCGAAATGCACTTATCGCGAACAACATGGATATCACCGTGTTCGTAACGCGTCCCGTCAGCGCCGGACTTCTGCTGACGACCGTGTTCCTGCTCTATTTCTGGACGCGCCAGGAAAGAAAGCAGGCCAAGTTGGCCGGCAATGTAACAAAGGCCTAGCAGGCCGTTCTCTCGAGGTTGGACGTGCCACGCGAACAGCACGGTCGGCGATACCTCTTTTCCAAAAATCAGTGCGGAATGAGATATCATGATGTATGAAGCGAACTATATCGACGGACAATGGCTTTCTGCCAATAGCGGCGAAACACTCGCCGTCGTGAACCCCGCAACCGGCGAGACCATCGGCACGGTCCCCAATGCCGGGCAGGAAGAAACCAGAACGGCCATTTCCGCAGCGGCAAAGGCATTCGCGTCCTTCTCACTGACCACAGCATCCCAACGCGCCGACATGCTGCACCGGCTTCATGATTTGATTCTCAGCGAGCAAGAGGATCTGGCCCTTATGCTGACCCGTGAGCAGGGCAAGCCTTTGGTCGAAGCAAGGGCCGAGATCGGAGCGAGCGCGGCCTATGTGCGCTGGTTCGCGGAAGAGGCCAGGCGCATCTACGGAGATATCATTCCCTCTCCGTGGCATGACCGGCAATTGTTTGCCACCAAGGAACCGATTGGTGTTGTCGCAGCGATCACACCGTGGAACTTCCCTTCCTCCATGCTTGCTAGAAAAATTGCGCCTGCGATCGCCGCTGGCTGCACGATTGTCGCCAAGCCCGCAACGCAGACACCATACTCTGCGCTCGTTTGGGCCGATCTTTGTCAACGTGCGGGTGTGCCCAAGGGTGTACTCAACATCGTGACGGGAGATCCCAAGGCAATCGGTCGGGAACTTTGCGAGAACCCTATAGTCCGCAAACTCACGTTCACTGGCTCTACCCAGGTGGGCAAGATTCTGCTTCAGCAGGCGGCAGGGACTGTCAAGAAGGTCTCCATGGAACTGGGCGGCAATGCGCCGTTTATCGTGTTCGACGATGCCGACCTCGACAAGGCAGTCGCGGGCGCGGTGGCAGCCAAGTTCCGCAATTCTGGCCAAACCTGCGTTTGTACCAACCGGCTATACGTTCAAGACGAGATATATGACGCCTTTCTTGAACGGTTCGTCGCCGCGGTGAACGACCTCAAGGTTGGCAATGGACTTGATGATGGAGTGCAACAAGGTCCGCTGATCGACGAGAATTCGGTCAGAAAGGTTGAGGAACTGGTGAGCGATGCCCGCGAGAGCGGCGCGCGCGTCGTGACGGGGGGCGGGCGCCATGCATTGGGCGGCACTTTCTATGCGCCGACAATTATTGCCGATGCCAACCAGAGGATGAAGATTGCGCGCGAGGAAGCTTTTGGTCCGGTTGCACCCGTTTTCCGGTTCACAACTGAAGAGGAGGTTATAGAAAGCGCCAATGCGACCGAGTACGGTCTCGCGGCCTATTTCTATACCAAATCTCTGGGGCGCGCGTTTCGTGTTTCACGCGCGCTTGAATACGGCATCGTCGGGGTCAACGAAGGGATCGTGACGACTGAAGTCGCTCCTTTTGGCGGGGTCAAGGAGTCTGGCGTTGGCCGGGAGGGAAGTCACTACGGAATCGAGGATTACCTCGAGGTAAAATATATCTCGATGGGTGGGCTCGACGGGTGATGCCGGACATTGCCGCGCTGGGGTTATCGGCATGGCAGATAGTCGTGATCGCACTCGCTCTGTTCTTGTCGGGTGTAATAAAGGGTGCCACCGGCGCGGGCACGCCGATACTTGCGGTGCCCGTGATGGCAGCGGTCGTCGATGTGAGATTTGCGATCCTGACGATGCTGATGCCCAATCTCCTCACCAATATCTGGCAGGCGTTTCGTTTTCGCGAGCATCAGCCAGAGCGCCAATTTCTGTGGAAATACGTGATTGCAGGCGGGCTTGGCGTGGCCGCGGGAACCTTGGTACTCGCCACAGTCGATACCGGAATTTTGTCGATCGTCGTCAGTCTGAGCGTCCTGGTTTATGTCGGCATACGTCTTTCCAGACCCAACTGGAGTTTGTCACTATCGGCAGGCAAACGCCTTGCGGTTCCCGCAGGGTTAGCAGCCGGGATCCTGCAGGGCTCTACAGGGCTTGCAGCGCCAGCGCTGTTGTCATTTCTCAACGCCCTCCGTCTTGAACGCCTGACATTCGTTGCCACAGTCTCTTTGGTTTTTGTGACCTTCTCGGTTGTCCACACGGGATCGCTGGCGATTGGTGGGTTCATTACGATGCCCGCAATTCTCATCAGTTTTCTGGCCGTCGCACCCATTGCAGTGGGGATGAGCGTTGGGACCCGCATCCTCGCGCTGATCAATGCGGCGACTTTCGACCGCACCATACTGGGCTTGCTGACTGTCATCGCTGTGTGGAATATCGTCCAAGCGGTGATGCGGACCCTGGCTGGAGGCTGACCCGCATTCGCCGCGTCAGCTCGGCGGGGCAGCGTGGCCGTAGTCGGCCTTTGACGTCGGCGGGCAGACGCCGATACTCAACTCACGGATATGGCAATAAATGTCAATCGGCGTCCAATATTGGCTCTGACTCACATTTGGTGCAATCGAGCAGTTTGATTTCCTTTTGAGAGGGAATCACTGGCAAGGCACAAAGGTTCGGAGCTTCGTCACTTATTCCGTCAGGCTTCGTCCTTGAGACCACGCTGTAGATCGATGGTCATCTCGAAGTCAGCGTTCGTCCTCGGCAAATGGGAAGCGCTTGCCCCTCCTGCGGGCTCAACAGCCGCAGTGTGCACAGTCACTATCGGCGAAAAGCCTCCGACCTACCGCTTGGTGGCCGCCGAGTAAAACTGGTCATCAGAGCCCGCCGATTTAGATGTAACAACGTGTTATGTTTGCTTGAGGAATACCAGCTTGACGGGGTGGCCACGGCGCGGGCCCGGACCTTGAACGGTAGCAACCGGCGGCGGCTCGAATTGGCGCGGGCCCGGCTCCATCGTCCCCGGCTGCTGATGATGGACGAAGCGAGCGCGGGGCTCGATCCAAGCATCCGGCGCGCGTTGCTTAGGGAGATGAGACGCCTCGTCATGGTCGAGGGCATGAGCATCCTGTGGGCGACCCATCTGGTCGATGAAATACAGCATGCCGATCGCATCATTGTGCTCGACAAGGGTTGTGTACTCTATAGCGGCACCACCGCCGAGCTGACGCGTCGCGAGCAATCCGATGATCTCGAGCGTACCATTATCACGCTCATGGGCGGCGATGAGGAAGCCGGCCCACTCAACACACCCACTAGCAACTCATAGATCATTTTCGTCCATCCCCAGCCAGAAGGGACCACCTTGATCTGGCTCTTCCAGGCGAACCGAGTTGGAAGCTGTGCTTGCAAGTCGAGCGTCGGGCGGCACGTTCGCCAATTGGTTTTTGCGTACATTTGTCGGCATGAGGGCCGTTGTACGGCACTTTATGGATTGAAATATGCCTGAAAAGACGCCGCGCAGGTGTTGGCGCTGAGCCTCCTTCTCTGCCCCTCCAACCCAAGTCTGGCGCACCGCATTGCGATGGCCGCTCATGATGTCGGTCTGGGGAAATGACGCCGGGCCCGCGCCCGCCCCTAGAGTGAGCCTTTGGCGGTCGGCGCGCTGTATCCCGACAATGGTGAGAAAAGCAACGCCATATCGGTCTCAATCGATGTGGGTTGAGGCCTCGGAAACGTGAAGTAAAACCGGCCGCGACCGTTCGAGTAGATATGAAAGTATCGTTGCTGGCATGCATCCTCAACGACGGGTCCTGGGGCTGTCGGGTGGAGCGAAGTACTGCTGATAAACTTCAACCGCTCGATTCACGTTGACATATGCGGCATCAAGATGGAGCAGCATGGCCGCTTCTGCGTCAATGTCGCGTCCGGCGGCGATCGCCTCAACGACAGCGGAGTGCTCTTTTACGACCTGTGAGAGCCGGCTCTCGTTGCCAAGGCTGAGATAACGCACACGATCAAGCTGCGCCTTGGATCTGATGATTGTGTTCCAGGCTTCGTCATGTCCTGAAATGGCAAATATCCTGCGGTGGAATGCCTCGTCGAGTTCATAAAAGTCCACCTGGCTATTTTCTGCAGCGCCAGCCTGGCTTGCTACTATTTTTTTGAGATCGGACACATCCTGTGGTGTTGCCACTCTGGCGGCGGCACCGGCTGCCGCCCGCTCAAGAGCCGATCGGACGAACTTGGCGTTCTTTAGCGCTTCAGCGTGAATCTTTGTTACAAATGTACCCGAACTGGGCACCGCGGTAACCAGGTTCTCGTCAACGAGGCGCAGGATCGCCTCACGCACCGGCGTGCGGCTGATGTTGAATTCAGCCGAAATGGTCTTGTCTGACATCGGCGTGCCTGGCGGGCGTCGCAACGTCACGATGTCCTCACGCAGGCGGGCATAAATTTCTTCTCTGCGGCTCACCGTCTCCGGTTCAGGTAGACGTGTCGAGTGGGCTGTATCGATCATGGCGGCTCCTGAGCACATCATTCACATCCAATATATCAAACGACCAAGTTGGGAAACCGGCTTAGCCGATTTTTTGGGCGAATAAGCCGCATTTGTAAGAAAACCTCTTGTCACGAACATATTAAACCAATATATCAGAACGAACCGATATATTGGTTTGCGCGAGGATGGCCATGAAAATCATCGATGTTTCTGCTTTCGAAGTGATAGGACGCCTCACCAAGCCATGGAAGATCGCCACGGCAACCATGGACGCGCTGACAGCGGTCGTGGTGAGGGTGACTACGGATGATGGAACTGTTGGCTATGGCGAGGCCTGCACCCGGAAGGGGGCAGGTGTCGCCCGGGCCGTGGTCGAGGAGATTCTTCGCCCGGTACTTGTCGGCCGCGAGGCGGGGGATATCGATGCGCTCTGGGACGAAATGGTCGCTACGCTGCGCACTCGCGGGCATACCCGCGGCTTTCTATTCGAGGCGATCAGCGGTGTGGATATCGCGCTCTGGGACATTATGGGGCAGGTTCACGAACAGCCGATCAACAAGATGCTCTTCGGGCAGGGCAGAACGCACTTGCCAGCCTATGCGTCCTCGATTCTTATCGATACGCCTGATCGCATGGCCGATGAGGCCACCCTTCTCGTCGAGAGCGACGGCTATTCGGCCATAAAAGTCAAGATCGCCGGAGACGTTGCCGAGGATATTGCGAGAATATCTGCGATACGCTCCGCGATAGGTCGCAACGTCCGTATCATGCTCGACGCCAACAGCGGCTTCGATGCCGCCGATGCTGCCGCCTTCGCGCGCAGGGCGGAGCCTTATGACATCTATTGGCTCGAAGAGCCTCTCGTTCTTGATGACCTGCCCTCCTACAGACGATTGCGCGCAATGACCGGCGTTCGTATCGCCCTTGGAGAAGGGGAGTTCCACACCAGCGGATTCAGGACCTTCCTGGAGGAAGGCCTTGTGGACATCGTGCAGCCCAACATAACTCGGGCGGGCGGCTTTACCGGCGTGCGGAGGATTGCCGCGCTCGCTCAAGCCTTCGGCGTGCCTATCGCTCCTCATACAGGCGCTTCCGGACCTGTTTGCATGGCCGCCACCCTGCAGCTTGGCGCTGCGCTGAGCGGCTTTGCCATCCACGAGTTCATGTATCTGGAAAACCCGTTCCAGGACTATTTCGAAACACCTCTACCCCAGCCCAAGGACGGGGCTATCGCCGTTCCGCAGGGTCCGGGCATTGGTGTTCGACCTGCAGCGAACGCGATTGGTGCGTTTGCTGCCTGATCTCGCAGGCCGGCGGATTGCTGCCGGCGTGTTCAAGTCGAAAACGGAGGAGGATTCCATGAAATCGGCCAAATTTCTCTTACTTACAGCAATCGTCTCGCTGAGCTTGCCGGGGGCCAGCGCAGCCGCAGCTCAGGACGTGGACTTTACCCAGGTCCAGATACCTTCCACCATCGAGGTGGTGATCGCCTCGGAAGCGGGGGGGTCCACTGATACATTGGGCCGGATCGTGATGTCCCATTGGCAACAGGTCGTGTCCGAACTGACCGGCACCAACGTTTCCACCGTCATTCGAAACCTGCCCGGTGCCGGTACGGAAATCGGCGCCACCGCGATCGCCGAGGCCAACCCGGACGGCAGCACGATAGGTATTCTCAATCTACCGCATGTGCCGTTGATCGAAGCCTCCCGCGACCCGAGCTTCGAGCCCTGGATGGAAGCTTACACCCCGCTCGGTACCAATGTCGTTGATCCCAACGTCATCATATTGGGCGCCAATTCTCCTTATGAAACCCTGGCCGAGGCGCTCGAGGCGACCAGGGCCAACCCCGGAAGTGTCATTGTGGGGTCGCAGGGGCCGCTTTCGGACGATCAACTTGCCCTCTATGCGCTCCAGGAGGCGGCTGAAGCGGAATTCACGTTTATTCCCTTCGATGGAGGTGCCGGTTCCAATCGTGCCCTGCTTGGCGGGGAGATCGATATCACAATCGGCAATGTTTTTGATTACCTGCAACTGGCCGACAGCGCCAAGGATGCCGCGGTATTCTCCACGCAACGCTATCATATGATTCCGGATGTGCCGACTGTCCAGGAGGCACTCGGTGTCACCACTGGCCAGCTTGCTGCCACGCGTGCCTTTGCTGGCCCGGCCGGTCTGCCCGAGGACATTTCCGCGCTATATATCCAAGCCTTCGAGCGCACGTTTGAGGACCCAGCGTTTCAGCAGGAAGCGATCGAGCGCAATATGACGCTCGTTGATCCGGTCATGGGTGAAAATCTGCTCAGCGTCATGCAGGAACAGCAAGATCTCGTGGTTCGCCTCTATCCCTTTTTCGAAGCAGCCGAAGCGGCGCAGTAACCACATGACACTGGGTGTTCCGCACGCGGGGCACCCTATCCAACCGAAGGGATAGCATTATGCGCGATCTGTTCCGCCGCTTGGGCCCTGATGGTGTCATCGCCCTGGTCTTTCTCATTCTTGCTGGCGCCGCATATGCTCATACGCTGTCGTTTCCAGCACGTGCGGCCCAATGGCCCCATTGGCTGCTTGCAGTCTTTGCAGCGCTGAATCTGTTGCTGCTCGTTGCCAATTTCATCGTCCGGGGCAAAACAGATGACTGATCGTATCAACAAGGTACCGCTCAGCGCACTGCTCGTCGTCCTATACGGTACCATGGTGCCGCTGTTGGGTTTTTATGTCTCAACCATCCTTTATCTCCTCAGCCACTGTCTGGTGCTGGGGCAGCGCGACTGGAGGGTTCTTGCAATCGTCCCGCCAGCCCTTTGTTTCGCCCTTTACCTGCTCATCGAGCGCTTCCTGCTCATTGGCATGCCACGAGGACTGATGCTGTGAGCCCGCGCCGTTTCATTGCTGGAGGAATGTCCGCATGATCGATAATCTCGTTGCGGCCCTGCCATTCGTCCTCGACCCCGGCAACTTGCTTCTCGTTTGTCTGGGCGCCGTCCTTGGCACCGCGCTGGGGGCATTGCCCGGGATTTCCGCAACACTGGCCATCGCGCTTCTTATTCCCGTAACCTTCGGGATGACGGGCGTAACCGCGCTGATGTTTCTGGGGGGTATCTATTGCGGTGCTATCTATGGCGGCTCGATCTCGGCCATTCTCATCAACGTTCCGGGAACGCCCGGTGCTATCGCGACAGTGTTAGATGGCTATGCGCTCACCCGTAAGGGCGAGGCTGGCACTGCCTTGGGCGCCGCGGCCACCGCATCGTTCGTTGGCGGGCTGGTGGGTGTCATTGTGCTCCTGTCTGCGGCACCTTTGGTTGCGAGTTGGGCTCTGCGCATAGGCTCACAGGAATTCTTCTGGATCGTCATCTTTGCAATGACCAGCGTCGGCGCCCTCGGTACCGGTTCAGTGATCAAGGGATTGATCTCAGCAGCTCTTGGACTGCTGCTGGGTGTGGTCGGCGTCCATTCCTTTACCGGAACGCTGCGCTTCACTTTCGGAACCACGGCGCTCTACGAAGGCATTCCCGTGGTGGTGGCGCTTGTAGGACTGTTCTCGATCTCCGAAGTCTTGCGTCTTTCACAGGGCAGGCCCGATTCGGGTGCAAACAAAATCGTTAGTGTCGGATCGCTGGCACCAGGATTCTGGGCAGTGGTCAAACGCCCCTTGACGACGCTCAAGTCGGCGCTCATCGGCACCTTCACTGGCACGTTGCCGGGGGCTGGAGCCGATATTGCCAGTCTTTTGGGCTACAACGAAGCCCGCCGTTCTTCGCGCAGCGAGAATTTCGGCAAGGGTGAAGTTGAGGGCGTCGTGGCCTCCGAAACAGCCAATAACGCCGTGGTCGGCGGCAGCCTTATTCCCATGCTGACGCTGGGCATTCCAGGGAACGCTGTGACCTCGGCTCTGCTCGGCGGCCTGCTGATCCACGGATTGATCCCTGGACCACGGCTGTTCCAGCAAGCTCCCGACGTCCTTTATCCTTTTATGCTCAGCCTGATCATCGCCAACGTCGCGTTCCTGGTGTTTGCCTTTACGGGGCTGCGTTATGCGGCGCGGATCGTCCTCATTCCCACCTCCATCCTCGCCCCGGCAATCGTGGTTCTCACCATCGTGGGGGCCATCGTCTACCGCGGCGCGCAGGCCGACATAGCCATAGCCATCGGCTTTGGTCTGTTCGGCTATCTCATGATCAAGACGGGTTTTCCCCTGCCACCCATTGTTCTGGGAATTATTCTGGGCCCCCTGGCTGAGCAGAATCTGGAACGGTCGATGACAATTGCCAACGCCAGAAGCATGAACCTTCTCGAATATTTCATCTCAAGCCCCATCAGCATCGCTTTCATTCTGCTCTCGTTGCTCTCGGTCGGGGCCACGGTCTACCGCGAGGTTGGCCACCGGCGAAGGCGTGCGCTCGAAGCGTCTTGAAACCTTCATCCTTAATCCTCTGATGCCCAAGGAAACCTCAGTGCATATTGAATCGATCTCCTGCAGCGTCCTGCGCATACCACTTGCAATCCCTACCGCAGACGCAATCCGTCAGCACAACCATCGCGACTATGCTCTCATCCGCATTCATGCCGACAATGGGTTGGAGGGCCATGCCTACTGCCTGGAAGGAGTCTCGGTGGCAGCGGCGCTTGAAACGCTGTTCTCGGAAATGCTCGTGGGCGAAGACCCTTTCGATACGCGTCGCATCTGGGAGCGTATGTACCGGATTTCACTTCAGGCTGGGCGGCGCGGCGCAGGGCTGAGAGCTCTGAGTCTCGTGGACAATGCGTTGTGGGACTTGAAGGGCAAGGCGCTCGATTTGCCGCTTTATAAACTTTTAGGCGGATATCGCGATCGCGTGCCAGCATATGCTTCGGGGGGCTATTTCAGGGAGGGAAAAACGCCCGATGATTTGGCCCAGGAAATGCTGAGCTACGTCGAAATGGGCTTTACCGCAGTTAAGATGAAAGTCGGCCGGCTTTCACCCGAACAGGACGCCGAGCGCGTAAAAGCCGTAAGGGAGGCCATCGGTCCCTCGATCCGATTGATGGTTGATGCCAACAATGCCTGGAGTGATCTCCCTACTGCGCTCCAGTTTATTCGGCGGGTCGAGCCATACGATTTGTTCTGGCTCGAGGAGCCCACACTACCTGATGCGGTCGAATTGTCAGCCCGCATCGCCGCTGCCACGTCCATTCCGATCGCCACCGGTGAAATCGAAAGTACGCGCTGGGGTTTTCAGGCCCTGATCGAAAGCAAGGCTGCCGCAATTCTCCAGCCCGACGTCACGGTCGTGGGCGGGGTAACCGAGTTCATGCGTGTGGCCGATGCCGCCAGCGCTCGGGATTTGCCGGTGGCGCCGCATTATTTCTGGGACATGCATGCCCATTTGATAGCTGCTCTGCCGAACGGTTTATTCGTTGAGCATTTCGTTCACGACGACATTGTTAATTTCGACCTTGCCCTGGAACGACCCTGGACGGCTCAAAATGGGGAAATCGTCTTGCCCAATGAACCGGGATTTGGCCTGGCCCTCGACGAAGACAAGATCAAAGCCTTCACTCTTACTCACTGGTCGAACTGAGCTACGGCAGAATTTCGGAGTCTCTCATGGATTTACAATTGTCTGACAAGACAGCACTTGTGTTCGGTGCCGGTGGTGGGCTCGGT
>CENV01005970.1_pt1 | contig 34651 bp, 33 predicted proteins | sample 530231 | NCBI WGS metagenome assembly CENV01 (sample SAMEA2619815, study PRJEB7988) | marine metagenome | biome: marine biome (ENVO:00000447); feature: surface water layer (ENVO:00002042); material: "saline water (ENVO:00002010), including plankton (ENVO:xxxxxxxx)" | depth 5 m
GACAAAGACAATAATAAAACACCACGGCGCCGCCACCGGCGTCACCGGCTCTTGCCACGAACTGCTGCTGGACGACCACGCTAGCCTGCTGGTCGACTGCGGCCTGTTCCAGGGCGGTGATCGGGGCGCGGACGGCGCCGGCGCCGACAATCTGGATATCCGCTTCGATATCGGCGCCGTTCAGGGCTTGGTGGTAACCCATGTACATCTGGATCACGTGGGTCGGATCCCCTGGCTACTGGCCGCGGGCTTCGATGGGCCGATCTACTGCAGCGAACCCAGCGCCGAGCTACTGCCGATCGTTCTGGAAGACGCGTTCAAGCTGGCCATCAGCCGTCAGCCCGAGGCGATAAGGTGGTACCTGAAGCGGGTAGAGCGGCTGCTACGGCCGCTACCCTTTGACCAGTGGCACACCGTTTACGAGCGCGGCGGCCATGAGGCAAACATTCGCTTGCGGCGTGCCGGGCATGTCCTTGGTTCGGCCTATGTGGAGTGCGCCTTGACCGGCGAGGCCCGCGATCAGGAGACCACGGTGATCTTCAGCGGCGACCTGGGCAACCAGGACGCGCCGATACTGCGCCCGCCCGAGCCGCCATCCGGCTGCGACGTACTGGTGCTGGAGAGCACCTACGGCGACCGCGAGCACGAAGACACCGGCGCCCGGCGCGACCGTTTGAAAGCGCTGATCGAGCGCGCCCTGAAAGACCGGGGCACGGTGCTGATCCCCGCGTTCAGCATCGGACGCACCCAGGAGTTGCTCTATGAGCTGGAAGACCTGATCCATGAGAATCAGGGCAAGGAGGCCGCCGGCGGGCTCCACTGGAACGACCTGCCGGTGATCCTGGATTCGCCCCTGGCCGGCCGGTTCACACAGGCCTACCGGGGCCTCCGGGAGCACTGGGACGAACAGGCGCTCGAGCGGGTGCGCCAGGGGCGTGGCCCGCTGGCTTTTGAGCAGCTGTTTACCGTGGACGACCACGAAGTGCACCAGCGCATGGTCGCCCACCTGGCCGGCACAGGCCGCCCGGCGGTGGTGATCGCCGCCAGCGGCATGTGCGCCGGCGGGCGCATCGTCAATTACCTGAAGGCGATGCTTGGCGACCCGCGTCACAATGTACTGTTCGTCGGCTACCAGGCCGCCGGCACCCCCGGCCGGGAGCTGCAGATGCAAGGGCAGGGTGGCCAGGTGGAACTGGACGGCGAGATCCACGAGATAAAGGCCGGTGTCGACACCATCGGCGGCTATTCCGCCCACGCCGACCGCCAAGGGCTGCTGGACTTCGTCACCGGTATGACCCGGTGGCCCCGGGAAATCCGCCTGGTGCACGGTGATGACCAGGCCAAACAGGCCCTGGCCACGGAACTGGGGCGCCGCTATCAAGACAGCGCCCAAAAAGGCAAAATCCTCACATCCCCGTAGGCCCGTACTAGTAAGGTAGATAAAAGAATGAGTCACCCCTCACTGGAAGACATCAAGCTGGCCGTGATCGGCTTGGGCTATGTGGGCCTGCCTTTGGCTGCCGAGTTCGGCAAACACCGCCCCGTGGTGGGCTTCGACGTCAATCACGACCGCATTCGCGCTCTTCGGGACGGCCACGACCACACTCGGGAGCTCAGCGACGGGGAGCTGGCCGCCTCGGAGGGCCTGGCGTTCAGCGACGATCCGGCGTCCCTGGACGGCTGTAACGTCTACATCGTCACCGTGCCCACCCCCATCGACGAGCACCGCCAGCCGGACCTGACGCCGCTGATCAAGGCGTCCGAGACCATCGGCAAGACCCTCAAGCCCGGCAACATCGTAATTTACGAGTCCACGGTATTCCCCGGCGCCACCGAGGAGCACTGCGTGCCGGTGCTGGAGCGGGTCTCCGGCCTGACCTTCAACCAAGACTTCTACGCCGGCTACAGCCCGGAGCGCATCAACCCGGGCGATAAGCTCCACCGCGTCACCGACATCATGAAGGTCACCGCCGGCTCCACCCCGGAAGTGGCGGACACCGTGGACCGTCTCTATGCCTCCGTGATCACCGCCGGCACCCATCGGGCCTCCAGCATCAAGGTGGCGGAAGCCGCCAAGGTGATCGAGAACACCCAGCGGGACCTGAATATCGCCCTGGTCAACGAACTGGCAATGATCTTCAAGCGCATGAACATCGACACCCAGGAAGTACTGGAAGCCGCCGGCACCAAATGGAACTTCCTGCCGTTCCGCCCCGGCTTGGTGGGCGGCCACTGCATCGGTGTGGATCCTTACTACCTGACCCACAAAGCCCAGGCAGTGGGCTACCACCCGGAAGTGATTCTCTCCGGGCGTCGTATCAACGACGGCATGGGCCGTTTCGTGGCCAGCGAGCTCGTTAAAGCCATGCTGGACCGCTGCATCCAGGTCAACGGCGCCCGGGTACTGGTAATGGGCCTGACCTTCAAGGAAAACTGCCCGGACCTGCGCAACACCCGGGTGATCGACGTGGTCCGCGAGCTCCAGGACTACAACGTCGCCGTCGACGTCTACGACCCCTGGATCAGCCCGGACGAGGCCTACCGGGAATACGGCATCCAGCCCATCGAAAAGCCGCAGGTGGCCAGCTACGATGGCATCATCCTGGCCGTGGCCCACAACGAGTTCAAGGCCATGCCCGCCAGCGAGATCCGCCAGCTGGGCCGCGACCCGCACGTCCTCTACGATCTGAAGTACGTGCTACCCAAAGAAGCCGTCGACCTGCGCCTGTAGGGGTATGGCACTACCTCTCTGTGTGGGAGCGAACTTGTGGGTACGGGCCTTTGTGGGAGCGGGCCCTTGTGGGAGCGGGCCCAGCCCGCGAATGCTAGAAGTCACTACCAAACTGGAAGAAAATGACCCGCTACGACGAAGTAAAAGCCGACCTCCAAGCCAACCCCAAAACCTGGCTCATCACCGGCGTAGCCGGTTTCATCGGCTCCAACCTGCTTGAAACCCTGCTAAAACTGGACCAGACAGTAGTAGGCCTGGACAACTTCGCCACCGGCCACCAACAAAACCTGGACGAAGTCCAGACCCTGGTCACCGAAGAGCAGTGGGCCCGCTTCCGATTCATAGAAGGCGACATCTGTAAGCTGGACGACTGCCGCGAAGCCGTAAAGGGCACAGACTACGTCCTTCACCAAGCCGCCCTCGGCTCCGTGCCGCGCTCCATCGAGGACCCCATCGCCACCAACCAAGCCAACATCGACGGCTTCCTAAATATGCTGGTGGCAGCCAAGGACGAAGAGGTAAGCAGCTTCACGTATGCAGCCTCCAGCTCTACGTACGGCGATCACCCGGATCTGCCCAAGGTTGAAGACAAGATCGGCAATCCGCTCTCACCCTATGCAGTAACCAAGTACGTGAATGAGCTTTACGCCAGCGTCTTTGCACGAACCTACGGCTTCAAAACAATTGGCCTACGCTATTTCAACGTCTTCGGGCCACGCCAGGACCCCAACGGCGCCTACGCGGCGGTGATTCCCAAGTGGAGCGCCGCAATGATCCAGGGCGACACCGTAATCATCAACGGCGACGGCGAAACCAGCCGGGACTTCTGCTTTATCGACAATGCGGTACAAGTGAATCTTTTAGCGGCGACCGCCGCCGATGAAAACAAGGATCAGGTCTATAACGTGGCCTGCAACGCCCGTACCAGTCTCAACGAGCTGTTCGACCGCATCGCCGCGGAGCTGGCCAAGCTTGACGTCAACTACGCCGAGGCACCCGATCATAGGGATTTCCGTCCCGGTGACGTGCGTCACTCCCAGGCGGACATCGACAAGGCCGGCTGCGGATTGGGCTACAATCCCACACACAGTGTGGCCGAGGGCCTGGCGGTGGCGATGCCCTGGTACCGTAACCAACTGCAGTAGTTTCTACCGAGTTTAATAAGATGAAAATTCTAGGAACCTCTGAAAAACGCGCTGACTTTGGCATAATCAATGCTTTCCATCAGCCAGTATGCAGGTATGCCATGAGCCAGCTGACCTTTACCGAAGCCGAATACGCCCAGAAGAAGCGCAAGACCCGACGGGAAGTGTTCCTGGAGAAGCTGGAGCAGTTGCTACCGTGAAAGGCGCTGGAATCGACCATTGCCGCCCATTATGCCTCTGGGCGCGCCGGCCGGCCGTCCCCCATACCCGCTGTCGAGCATGCTGCGGGTTCATGTGATGCAGGTGATCTACAACCTGAGTGATCCGGCGATGGAGGACGCGCTGTATGAGATCGAGTCGATGCGTCATTTTGCGGGTATTCGCCTGTCCCGGGTTCCCGATGAGACGACGATCCTGAACTTCCGGCACTTGCTGGAACAGCACAGTTTGGGCAAGAAGCTGTTCAAGAAGATCAACCGGCAACTGGCCCGGCATGGCCTGATGGTTCGGGAAGGCAGTATCGTTGATGCGACGATCATCGAAGCGCCCAGATCGACGAAGAATCGAGATAAGGCGCGTGATCCGGAGAGGCATCAGACGGAGAAGGGGGCAATCAGTCGGTCAACGATTTCGAAAGTGACTCAGGACTGCGAAACCCTCAAAGCCAGCGTACGAGCCAAAGTGGAGCATCCCTTCCGGATGATCAAAGGGGTGTTCGGCTACGGCAAGGTTCGCTATCGGGGTTTGGCCAAGAACACGAACCGGCTTTACGTTCTGGCCGGACTGTTCAACCTGCTGAGGGTGAAGCGAATGCTGCTGCCCTAGCGTTGCCGCGAAAACGCGGCGATCAAGCGAAAAAATGGACACTCAAGAGCGAGTTGTGGCCTGAATTGGACAGCAGAGGCGTGTTGATCATCGCGAAAGTGAAAAGAACGAGTTATTCAGACCTTCCCTAGCGCTCACGTTAGGCGAGTACCTCAATAATTGAGTAAAGTGGTACCTTTCCGCGAACCTGATAACTGCGAGAGCAATCACATGTTTCTCAGAGCCTTACGCCTGAAAGGGCTACTCAGCTTTGGCACGGCAGCAGAAACCGTACAGTTTGGTAATCTCAACATATTGATAGGCCCGAATGGTTCGGGAAAGTCCAACTTTATGGAAGCCATAGATCTTCTTCGCTCTGCACCCTCGGATTTCAACACGGTGCTTAGTGATGGAGGCGGTGTGCGGGATTGGTTATGGAAAGGTAACTGCCAGAATAAGCGGCCCATAGCTGAGTTGGACGCCGTTATCGAAAACCCCAGTGGCCCTCAGCCGTTACGGTACTGCCTGGAATTCCGGGAAGAGTACCAACGTTTCACCATTCAGGATGAGCGCGTTGAAAACGAAAATCCTGTAGAAGGCCATGAGAAGCCCTATTTCTACTACCACTTCAATAAGGGCAGGCCAACACTGAACGTTAAGGGGGATAACAGAGAGCTGCGACAGGAAGATATCGAATTCAATCGCTCCATTCTAGCCCAGCGTAAAGACCCGGACCAATATCCCGAAATCACCTATCTCGGCAAAGCTCTGGGCAAAGTGGCGCTTTACCGGGAATGGAGCTTTGGCCGCTTCACCAAACCCCGAATTCCGCAAAAGGCCGATCTGCCAAACGAACACCTTCTACCGGACGCCAGCAACCTCGGGCTAGTGCTCAACCGCCTCAGGCGAGAGCCCGAAGCAAAAAGAAAGCTGTTGGATGCCCTCAGTAACCTTTATGAAGGCATAGACGATTTCGACGTACAAATTGAAGGTGGCACTGTCCAGGTCTTTTTCCAGGAAGGCCGAAACATGATCCCGGCCACGCGCTTGTCAGATGGAACTCTGCGGTACTTGTGCCTGCTGGCCATACTGTGCCATCCGCAGCCGCAGCCATTGATTTGCCTGGAAGAGCCGGAGCTGGGCCTGCACCCGGATATATTGCCAGTTATTGCGGACCTGCTGGTTGAGGCCTCTGAGCGAACACAGCTCATCGTCACTACGCACTCCGATGTGTTGGTAGATGCCATGACAAACCAGCCAGAGAGCATTCTGATCTGTGAAAGAGATCCAGAACACGGTACCAGAATTAACCGGCTAAATAGGGGAGAATTGCAGCCCTGGTTAGAGAACTATCGCCTGGGACAATTATGGACAAGCGGCGAGCTGGGAGGCACACGTTGGTAACCATTTACATTGAAGGTGGTGGAGATGCACCACAACTGAAGGCCCGTTGCCGAAAAGCGTTTAACAAATTCATACAGGGCCTGGGCTTCAAAGGCTCAATGCCAAAGTTGGTGGCTTGTGGTAGCCGAAGAAATGCCTACGAGCAGTTCTGTACAGCTTTAAAACAGGGGAAGAATGTTTTTTTACTGGTGGACAGCGAGGCTCCTGTTAAAAAAGACCATGAATTTGACCCATGGCGACATCTGCAACAACGTGAAGGCGATGGCTGGACAGCACCCCCGAACGCAACGGCTGCCGACTGCCACCTGATGGTCGAATGCATGGAAAACTGGTTCCTGGCCGATATTCCCGCCTTGAAGCGCTATTACGGCTCGGGATTCAAGGAAAACAAGTTGCCCAACACCAGCAAAGGCATCGAGAAGGTAATAAAAAGCTCGGTTTACACAGGCCTTAAAGAAGCCACCAAAACCACCCGTAAAGGCAGCTATACCAAAGGCGACCACTCCTTCTCCATGCTCGAACAAATCGACCCAAATAAAGTCACGGAAGCCAGCAAGTGGGCAAAGCAATTCAAAGACTGTCTCGCGCTAGAAATGCGCCTATAAGTTTTCCCTGATCTTCCGTGGTTTCCGTCGCAAAAAAGTCTCTAGTCTTTAAGGAGTTCCAATTGAAAGGCATCATCCTGGCCGGCGGCTCCGGCACCCGCCTTTACCCGATTACCCGGGGTATCTCCAAACAGTTCCTCCCGGTGTACGACAAACCCCTGATCTACTCCCCGTTCTCCGTACTCATGCTGGCGGGCATCCGGGGTCTTCGCACCTTCCTGCATTTCGTCATGATGGAAGGCAGCAACAACCGCCGGGCCACAAGCGGTGTCATCCTGAAATCTTTCATCTGACCCCAACCCAACCAGCGCAAGGATTAAATGCTAACCCAACTAAAAGAACTCTACTCCCTCCTGGCCGATGAGCAGCGCAAAAAGCTCCTCCGCCTCCAGGGCCTCGTAGTCCTGATGGCCTTCGCAGAGCTTGGCAGCGTACTCTCTATCGGCCCTTTCATGGCATTGATGGGAGACATGAGCCAGCTTCAGGGTGACGGCATTGTCGCAGAGGTATACCGCCTCAGCGGTCTTGAGGACCCCCGTACCTTCCTGTTCTGGACCGGCGTAGGCGTATTGGTCGCTCTGACCCTGGCAGCAATCATCTCCATGTTCACCATCTGGCGCCTCTCCATGTATGGCGCACGCGTTGGGGCGGAATTGAGCAGCCGGCTTTATAAGCACTATATGCACCAACCCTGGCTTTTCCATGCCAGTGGCAGCAGCAGCCAGCTCACCAACCAGATTGCGCAGGAATGCACGCGGATAACCAACGGGATCATTAATCCGTTCATGCAGATGAACGCCCGTATTGTGATGGCTGCATTGATGGCGGTCGCAATTTTTGTGTTCAATCCGGCCGTTGCCATAACCGGATTGGTGATATTCGCATCGGCTTACATGGCTATGTACCGAATTGTCCGGCAACGGCTAATCAGAAACGGCGGCACCATCACGGAAGCCCAACGGCTCCGCTTCAAACTGATGGGCGAAGGCTTCGGCGGCATCAAGGATGCCTTGTTACTCGGTCGCCAGCAGGTATTTACCGACAGGTTCGATAAAGCCAGTGCACGTTTTGCAGATGCTCAGGGTAAGACCCAGGTCATGAGCCAGGTACCCCGCTTCATCATGGAGCTGGTGGCTTTTGGCGGCGTGATTTTCCTGATTTTATACCTGCTGGCGGCTCACGATGGCAATCTGGGCACCATATTGCCGTTGCTCTCAGTCTATGCTCTGGCGGGTTTCAAGTTACTGCCGGCCTTTCAGCAGATATACACCAGCATTTCCGGAATCCGGGGTAATCTGATTGCCTTCGAAGGGCTTCGCGATGACCTTCGAGCAAGCGCAACAGCATCATTTCAGCCCGCCCTTAAAGAAAACGGCGGGGAACACTTAACCCCCCGCAAGTCAATCGAGCTTAAAAACATACAGTTCACCTACCCCGGCAAAGCAGAGCCTGCGCTCCGGGATTTGACAATGACCATAGGCGTTAACCAAGTCATCGGCCTTGTGGGTGCCTCAGGCTCCGGGAAGTCCACAGCAATTGATATCCTGCTGGGCCTGATTCAGCCGGAAAAGGGCGAGTTGCTGATTGACGGTGAACCGATCACCAAACAGCAGCTACGGGCCTGGCAGAATTCTTTGGGATTCGTACCGCAATCCATCTTCCTGGCCGACAGCAGCATTCGCGAGAACATAGCCTTTGGCTTGCCGCCCGAGCTGGTCGATGAAAAAAAGGTGCAGCGAGCAGCAACCATGGCGCATCTGGATGAGCTGTTGGCAGAACTGCCGGACGGTTTGAGCACCAGAGTCGGGGAGCGAGGCGTTCAGCTCTCAGGGGGCCAGCGCCAGCGTATTGGCATTGCCCGCGCCCTCTACCACGATGCAGATGTTCTTATTCTGGACGAGGCCACCAGTGCACTGGATGGCGTTACGGAAAAGCTCATCATGGACGCCATCCATGATTTTTCCGGCAAGAAAACCATCATTATGATCGCGCATCGACTTACCACGGTTAAACAGTGCGACGCAATTTTCATGATGGCTCAGGGTGAGGTCGTAGATTCAGGTACATTTGATGAACTGGCCGCACGGAATCTGGTGTTTCAACGCATGGCAAATCACGCCTGATCAAGGCGCAGAGCTCCAACCCAGCTAAAACCTTGGCTACTAACAAGCAGGACAAAAGGAATGTTAGAACACTCCACGATACTCATAACCGGCGGCACTGGCTCCTTCGGTCACAAATTCATCCCAATGACGCTGAAAAAGTATAACCCAAAGAAAGTCATTGTCTTCTCCCGCGATGAGATGAAACAGTGGGAAATGGCCAAGCTCTACCAGGGTGATGACCGCCTGCGTTTCTTTATCGGCGATGTACGTGATAAAGATCGCCTCTATCGCGCGCTGGATGGTGTGGATTACGTGGTGCACGCTGCTGCGACTAAAATCGTACCTACGGCAGAGTACAATCCCTTCGAATGTGTGAAGACCAACATTCACGGCGCCATGAACTTGATCGATGCTGCTATCGATAAAGGCGTAAAGGGCGTTGTGGCGCTGTCTACAGATAAGGCGAGCAGCCCCATTAACCTTTACGGCGCCACAAAGCTGGCCTCGGACAAGCTCTTTGTAGCGGGTAACTCATACTCCGGTGGACATGAAACCAAGTTCTCTGTTGTCCGTTACGGTAACGTCATGGGGTCACGAGGCTCGGTCATACCGTTCTTCATGTCTATCCAGAATAAAGGCGTACTGCCCATAACTGATCGCCGAATGACCCGTTTCATGATCAGCCTGGAGCAGGGTGTTGAGCTGGTATGGCATGCCTTTGAAGACATGGTCGGCGGTGAGATTTACGTAAAAAAGATACCTTCATTGAAAATGACCGACTTGGCTCGCGTGATCGCGCCTGAGGCCAGGCAGGAAGTGGTGGGCATTCGCCCGGGTGAGAAGCTACACGAGCAGATGATCGGCGCGGAGGATTCCCACTTCACCTATGAATACCCGGAGCACTTCAAGATTCTACCCAACATTAATAACTGGGGCACCTGTAAGGAACGAATCAAGGAGGGCAAGAAAGTGCCGGAAGGCTTTATTTACGCCAGTAATACCAATACCGAGTGGATGAGCGACGAAGAACTCCGGGCCTGGATCGATCGCCATTACAACGAAATTGGCAGGATCTGATTATGATTCCCTACGGTAGGCAGGACATCAGCCAGGCAGACATTGACGCAGTGCTTGAGGTGCTGCAATCGGACTTTCTCACCCAGGGGCCCAGAGTGCCTGAGTTTGAGGCCAGGGTTGCGAGCCATGTGGGTGCCAGGCATGGGCTGGCGGTCAACAGTGCCACGTCGGCCTTACACATCGCCTGCCTTGCCCTGGGTTTGGGCGGGGGCGACTGGTTATGGACCACTCCCGTCACGTTTGTGGCCTCGGCCAACTGCGGATTGTATTGCGGCGCAAAAGTGGATTTTGTGGATATTGACCCACAAACCTACAACCTGTGCCCGAATAAGCTGGCGGAAAAGCTGGAGAAGGCCAGGCAGGAAGGTTGTTTGCCGAAAGTGCTGGTCGCCGTTCACCTGTGTGGTCAGCCCTGCGACATGGAAGCGATCCACAAGCTGAGCCAGCGATACGGCTTCCGCATTATCGAAGACGCGTCCCACGCCATCGGTGGTAAGTACCGGGGTGAGTTTATCGGTAACGGCCGGTACAGCGACATTACCGTGTTCAGCTTCCACCCGGTAAAAATTGTCACCACCGCCGAAGGCGGCATGGCCCTGACCAACAGCGATGAGCTGGCCAGCCGGATGAACCTGCTGCGCAGCCATGGGGTAACCCGGGATCAGAACCTGATGACCCGCGAGCCCGATGGCCCCTGGTATTACCAGCAGGTGGATCTGGGTTTCAATTACCGGATGACGGAACTGCAGGCGGCGCTGGGCGTGAGCCAGATGGACCGGCTGGATACCTTCGTTGCACGACGCCACGAACTGGCTGAGCGCTATGACCGGCTATTGGCAGACCTGCCCGTAACCACGCCCCGGCAACACCCGGATGGCTACTCGGGCCTGCATCTGTACGTGATTCGCCTGCAGCTGGACAACCTCGGCAAAAGCCAACGGCAGGTCTTTGAATCCCTGCGGGCGCAGGGCATTGGTGTCAACCTGCACTACATCCCGGTGCATACCCAGCCTTATTACCAGGCCATGGGATTCGCCGCCGAGGACTTCCCGGAGGCAATGGCCTATTACCATGAGGCGATCAGCCTGCCGATGTTTCAGGGGCTGACGGATGAGCAGCAGGACACTGTAGTTGAATGTCTTTGTAGAGCTTTGTCGTGATGAAAATTGCTCTGGGTACCGTGCAGTTTGGCCTGGAATACGGTGTAGCTAACACTAAAGGGCGTGTCCCTGAAGAAACTGCTCAAGATATTCTCAGTCTCGCGCGCGAACTGGGTGTGGATACTTTAGATACCGCTGCAGCATACGGTACTAGTGAAGAGGTACTTGGCCGCACGGGTGTTGATGCTTTCAAAGTGATATCGAAAGTCCCCCCGGGAACAGAGCACATTGAAAAGCCTGCAAACTGGGTCAAACGCTGCATTGATCAATCTCTCAGTAATCTTCGATGCGATTCGCTCTATGGCTTGCTCTTGCATCGGCCCCTGGATTTGCTTCAGTCAAATGGCCGAGAGCTCTATGACGCACTGGTAGATATCAAACGGCAGGGGTTAGCGAAGAAAATCGGCATCTCCGTATATGGGCCCGACGATCTGGATAAGCTGGCTACCTTCGATTTTGATCTGGTGCAGGCACCAATGAATATTCTGGACCGGCGCTTGAAAAATTCTGGGTGGCTTGAAAAGTTAAGCAAACAAGGCACCGAGGTCCACATAAGGTCCGCGTTTCTTCAGGGACTGCTGCTGATGCCGGCAGCACAGCGGCCAGAATACTTCCAACCATGGCGAAACCTGTTCACTGAATATGATGCTTGGGTCGCCGGCCAGCAATTAACACCCTTGCAGGCTTGTCTGGGTTACCTGAATGGCCATCCTGAAATTAACAGGATAGTAGTTGGTGTAGACACACCTGAGCAGCTTCGGGAAATTGTATCGGCCGCCAAAACCCCGACTCCTACAGTACCCAAAAACATACAGACAAGTGATCTCAACCTAATTAATCCAGGCTTATGGGCACTATGACTATCAAAATGGGCGTACTTGGGCTTTCTGTTGGAAACGGACATCCGTATTCGTGGAGTGCTATTTTCAACGGGTACAATCCAGAGGCTATGGAGTTGTGTGGCTTTCCGGTGATTCCAAGGTACCTTGAGCAGCAGCAGTGGCCGGAAAGCCGCATTCAGGGCGCTGAAGTAGTAGCGGTATGGACTCAAGATGAAACGCTGTCCCAGAAGGTTGCGAAGGCTGCAAAAATTACCAAAGTGGTCTCGAGCCCCGAGGATATGATCGGAGACGTCGATGCTGTTCTGCTTGCAAGGGATGATGCTGAGAACCATCTGGAATTGGCGGCCCCTTTTCTGAAAGCGGGATTGCCGGTCTACATTGATAAGCCAATTGCACTGTCGATAGCTGGCCTGAACAAACTGTACGAGCTGGAACAATACCCGGGACAGATATTTACGTGTTCAGCACTGAGATACAGTCATGAGTTGAAGTTGTCACAAGAAGACCGACAGGGTATTGGTGAAATCCGAGAGATCATCGCATTCACGCCGAAGTCCTGGAACAAGTATGCAGTGCACATTATCGAGCCGGTGCTCAGCATGCTCCCCGAATTTGATGGGCCTGTGAGCTTCAGTGGAGGAGGCCTCAATAGGTTCCCGGAGGATACGGCTGGCTCGCTTCTAGTGAACTGGCAGAGCGGAGTGCAGACAGCCTTCTTCGCAACCGGGGATGGAGTATCGCCAATATCGATTCGCATTGTCGGAACGAAAGGATTTAAGGATTTATTCTTCAGTGACTCTTTTTCGGCATTCAAGTCCGCTCTGGAAGCATTCTTGGAAGGAGTCAGGAATCAAACGGTCGCCTCTCCGAAAAGCTTTAATACATCAGTTGTTCAATTGTTGGAAAGGGGAGCTTCATGACCCAGACGATCCTGATCACGGGCGGAACCGGTAAGTTTGGGCGAAAGTTTGTAGAGCATTTCCTCACGAAGAAGTGGCGTGTTCTTTTTACCACGACTTCTCAGGTTCGTGGCGACGCTTTCATTGAGGAGCTTGGCAGGCCAGATGGCTTGGTGGCGATTGCTTCCGATCTTACCAGCCCCACTGCAGTAAATGATGTGTTACTGGTGCTGACGAAAGCCGGGTATGGCATCAATCATTTGGTCAATAATGCCCGCAGCCTCGATTCACTTAAAACAGACGCCTTGGGGCAAACCAGTCGTGAAGACTTCATGGCTGAGTATTTGATGGATGTGGTAGTCCCTTACGAGCTCTCTATGGGGCTTTTCAACGCTCAGCCAGACGAGTTGAAAACGATTACAAACATCGGCTCCCAATATGGTGTTGTTGCAGCCAACCCTCACTTATACGAGGACTATCCCAAACAATCACCGATCCAGTATAGCGTAGCAAAAGCCGCACTTGGCCACCTGACTAAAGAGCTTGCCGTTCGAATGGCCGGTAAGGGAGTCCGGGTTAACTGCGTCGCATACGGCGGTGTTGAAGGTCGTGTAAATGATGCCTTTAAAGCCCGATATGCTGCGCTGACTCCTTCCGCCCGTATGCTTGTGGAAGATGAGGTAGTCGGGCCGTTGGATTTTCTGGTTGCACAATCCAGTAGTGCGGTTACGGGGCAAACTTTGGTAGCAGACGGCGGCTGGTCGATATGGTGAAGCAGCGCATCGCAATTATACCTGCCCGTGGTGGCTCTAAGCGGATTCCGCATAAAAATATAACTGAGTTTTGCGGCAAGCCCATGATTGCTTGGACTATCCAAGCCGCGAAAGAGTCGGGCCTGTTTGACCGGATTCTGGTATCGACGGACGATCAAAGCATTGCAGAAGTCTCGAAAACTTGGGGTGCAGAGGTTCCATTTTTAAGAGCCAGTTATTCGGATGACCATGCCCCTGTAAGTGAAGCAACGGTTTCGGCATTACAGCAGGCAATGAACCATTGGCAAGAGAGCTATGCATCGGTCATTCAGTTGATGGCGAATTGTCCGCTACGGACTGCGGACGATATTACGCAGGCGGTTACCCAATTTGAAGCGCAGGATCGCAGTTTCCAGATCAGTTGTTTCAAGTACGGCTGGATGAATCCTTGGTGGGCTGTGAAACTCGACACTGAGGGGCACCCTGAACGCCTGTTCCCTGAAACCGCTGGCCAGCGGTCTCAGGACTTGCCGGAGCTATTCTGCCCAACGGGAGCTATATGGATTGCGAAGGCAGATATGCTCCTAAAGACAAAAACATTCTACGGGCCCAATCATGTATTTGAGCCCATGCCCTGGGAAAGCGGGGTCGACATAGACGATTACGATGACATACGATTCGCTGAGGCGTTGAGCCAAAGAGTGTCTGTGAAGAAATGAGTCAAATGCCCATACGCGTTGCTTTTCGCACCGATGCCTCCGTGCAGATCGGCACCGGCCACGTGATGCGTTGCCTGACACTGGCGGATGAACTCACTCGCCAGGGCCACCAATGCGGGTTTGTTTGTCGTGAGCATGAAGGTCATCTGGGTGATCTGATTGCGAGCAAAGGCTACGGTTTAACCCTGTTGCCATCCCATAGCGACAGTGAGCTGGTCCTGAAAGATCGTGGCTCTGACAACTACGCCCTCTGGCTGGGGGTGCCCTGGCAAGAAGATGCCCGCCAGACGCTCGATGCCCTGAAAGCCTGGAAGCCGGACTGGCTGGTGGTTGACCACTACGCGCTGGATGCAAAGTGGGAGCGCGCCCTCGCTGACGCTGCAGGCAAGATCATGGTGATCGACGATCTGGCGAACCGGCCTCATGAGTGTGCGCTGCTGCTGGATCAGAATCTTGGCCGGGCAGGGTCGGATTACGATGGCTTGGTGCCGGTGGGTTGTCAGCGCCTGATCGGCCCTCGATATGCCTTGTTGCGCCCGGAATTTGCCAAACTCCGGGAACAAAGCCTGAAGCGCCGGCGGAACCCGGAGCTCAGGCGCATCCTTGTTTCTCTTGGCGGCGTAGACCGAACCAACGCAACCGGTCGAGTGCTGGAGGCGTTATCGGAGTCGGCGCTGCCGAGGAGCACTGAGCTGGACATTATCATGGGGGCGGCAGCACCGTATCTGGATGATGTCCGGCAGCAGGCTGCCCGGTTGCCGTTCCAGGCAACGGTGAGTGTGAATGTGAAGGACATGGCCCAGCGGATGTGTTTGGCGGATTTGTCTATAGGGGCTGCCGGGAGCACTTCATGGGAGCGCTGCTGCCTGGGGCTGCCCTCAATCATTGTCGAAATTGCCGATAACCAAGCTGGCATCGTGGCAGCGGTGGTAAGGGCCGGGGCTGGAATCGCCCCCAGCGGGCTGCACACTTCCTGTTTTGTGCACAGTTTTGGCAAAGCGGTTACCAAAGCAATTGAACTTTCACGACTAAAAATTATGTCTAATGCTGCTTCTGAGATTTGTGACGGCGATGGGGCATCACGGTCAGTGCAAGCACTGATATGTAAAGGGATCAGTGTGCGCCAGGCACTTTCTGACGATGCCGAAAATGTCTGGCGCTGGCGTAACGATGGTGGTTCGACAGAGTTCTATCTGAGCCAGAAAAAAACTAAATTTATCGATCACCTTGTTTGGTTTGAGTCAGCGCTCGCATCACCCGAACGGGACTTGCTTATAGTTGAGATCGGGCGAGCATCCGCAGCACATGTCCGGTTCGATAGGTGCTTGGAGAACAAAGGCGCCGCTGAGGTAAGTATTTACCTAAATCCAGACTTTCGTGGGCGCGGGCTTGGCGCACCGATTTTGATAGCAGCTTGCAATTTTGCTTTTGCAAAAGGCTTAAGTCTTATTCTGGCGCAGGTCCATATCGAAAACACCCCTTCATTGAAGATCTTTACTCGGGCAGGCTTTAAGCAGCTCTCAATAAATGGAAGTTTTAAAGCGCTGGAAATGGCAAGGTCCACTTTTTCCAGAATAGATGTCAATATTCCGAAAGGAGCAACTTAAAGCATGGAATATTTGATTTGTACCAACCGTTCTTGGGTGCTGGATGCTTTTTTGCAGGTGCGGAGATCGCTGCCCGGCCGTTGGAGCATTTGCGTCACACCTGAAGACCTCGCTAGCACGGCTCAGCGGCTCAAACCTCGGTTTATTTTTTTCCCGCATTGGTCTTTCATCGTGCCCGAAGAAATTCTTTGTGAGTACGAGAGCGTATGCTTTCATATGACTGACGTGCCCTATGGGCGCGGAGGGAGCCCATTGCAGAACCTGATCGAGCGAGGTCACACATCGACGCAACTAACAGCACTTAGGATGACTTCTGAAATCGATGCCGGTCCCATTTATATGAAGCGGCCTCTTAGCCTTGATGGCAGCGCTGAAGAAATTTTCTGTCGTGCTTCTGAACTAAGTGTGCAGATGATTGCCGAGATTGTCGCCACCGAGCCCGAACCGGTTCCGCAAAAAGGTGAATCGACCATTTTTTTTCGTCGCAAGCCGTCGCAAAGCGAGCTCCCAATAAACTCAAGTCCTGAGGTGCTTTATGATCATATTCGTATGCTCGACGCACCGGGCTATCCTCATGCTTTCCTGCGTTACGGTTCTTGGTGGGCGATATTTACAGATGCCCAATTGATCGGAGATACCGTTCAGGCTCGTGTGCGATTCGAGAAACTGGTTGCAGAGGACCTTTCATGAAGAGAATATTGGTCATCGCCGCGCATTCAGACGATGAGGTGCTCGGGTGTGGTGGCTCTATCGCGGCCCAAGTCGATCGGGGCGGGGAAGTTAGCGTGGTGTTTCTAACCAACGGTGTTGGAGCACGCAATGCCGATAGCAACTCCGCCATCGAGCGGCGCATGGAAGCGTCACGCAATGCAGGGAAGATTTTAGGCGTGAAAGAGATAACGCAGCAAAACTTTCCTGATAATCGATTGGACAGCGTACCTCTTCTAGACATCGTGCAGTCGATAGAGCCTGTGATTGCTGACCTATGTCCATCGGTTATCTTGACTCATCATGCGCATGACTTAAATGTAGACCATCGTGTGTGCCACCAAGCGGTTTTGACCGCTTGTCGTCCTCAACCGAAACATCCGGTGAAGACGATTCTTGGATTCGAGGTCGCTTCATCGACCGAATGGGCCTTTTCGGCCCCGGCCTTCGTGCCGAACTATTACGTGGATATTAGCTCGCAACTGGACAAGAAACTTCGAGCCCTAGATGCCTATCGCGAGGAAATGCGATCAGCACCTCATCCGCGTTCGGCAAGTAGTGTCGAAGCCCTAGCGCGTTGGCGTGGGGCAACGGTTGGGTGTGGCGCAGCTGAGGCATTTTCAGTAGTTCGAATGATTAGCACGGGTATTTGAATTATGAAAAAACAAATTGATATCGCAGGACGAGTTGTCGGGCCTGGGCATGCGCCGTATATTATCGCCGAGCTTTCTGCTAACCATAATGGCAGGCTGGAAACGGCTATGCGCATCATTGAAGAGGCTGCTAAGGCAGGCGCTGATGCTCTGAAGCTCCAGACTTATCGTCCGGATACCATGACACTTGATTGTGATAGCGAGGACTTTCAGATCCATGGTGGCCTGTGGGATGGCCGGACGCTCTATGAGCTCTACGAAGAGGCCCATACTCCTTGGGAATGGCATAAGCCGCTATTTGAACATGCCCGGAAAACCGGCATCCCCATCTTCAGTTCCCCGTTCGACACCACAGCGGTGGACCTGCTGGAAGACCTGAACGCGCCGGCTTACAAGATCGCCTCCTTCGAAGCGGTGGACCTGCCGCTGATCCGTTACGTGGCGGCCACCGGCAAGCCGATGATCATCTCTACAGGCATGGCAGACGCAGAGGAAATCCAGGAAGCCATCACGGCGGCCCGGGAAGGTGGCTGCAGGCAACTGGCCATTCTCCACTGCGTAAGCGGTTACCCGGCCCCGGCGGAGGATTACAACCTGCGCACCATCGTTGATATGATCGGGCGCTTCGGTCTGGTCACCGGTCTGTCGGATCACACCCTGGACAACACCACGGCCATTGCCAGTGTGGTGCTGGGTGCCGCCATTATCGAAAAGCACTTCACGCTGGATCGCAACGGTGGCGGTCCGGATGACAGCTTCTCGCTGGAGCCTGAAGATCTCACGGCCTTGTGCCGTGACAGCAAAACCGCCTGGAAGGCGCTGGGGCGGGTGGATTATGGCCGGAAATCCAGTGAGCAGGGCAATGTCCAATTTCGGCGCTCGCTGTATTTTGTGAAAGATATGAAAGCGGGGGATGTGATTACTAAGGATTGTGTCCGGAGTGTGCGGCCGGGGTATGGGCTGGCACCGAAATATTTGGATAAACTGATTGGGAAGGCAGTTGCACGTGAAATCAGTGCGAACACTCCGGTTACGGAAGATGTGCTGAAGTGATGGGCTGGTATAAAGATATCAACGCCATTCTTGAACAGGAACCGGAAATCAGGTTGGCGTATCTTTATGGACAGCAGTTGGAGAACATACCTCACCTTACCCGGACCAAACCGAGGTTTCAGGGATTGGTTCTGCGGCTAGGTGCCCAGTGCCTTTTCCTGGTGAGACACTTGCCTTACGGCAGCCGGTTGCCCTCAAGACTAAAGTCGACTATATGGGTTTCGCCGGCACTGCCAACCAGATGAGTTCTCTGGAGGGAACAACGAACGTCCTGAATGAGAAAGGCGAGCGGGTAGTTAAATCGGTCATGGCAAGCTGTTGCACACTGCAGATCAGCAGACCCGTTATAAGTCACGGATTCAGGAAAGAGTTAAAAAATCCGAGGTTTAATTGGATGAATAAATATCTCGCACTTGTTTATGATTCATTTTTCTTTACCGGTAAGGAAAGGGGGTGCCTTTGGTCAAAGAAAGAAGACCTGGTTTTACCTAAGCCCAGAACCGAAGGAGTGATATTAGTTGATCTCCCCCACGTTTCCAACCAATTAGTTGAAAATTTGGCAGTATCAAAGTCTTTTTCAGAGCATTCAGGGAATAAAGTAGAGTATTACGTTCCTAATATATATTATGCAAACCGGTCGCTCGTTGTAAGATGCTTGGGCAAGTGGTTGTCAAATTTTTTTAAGGCTTCGACATTTGCAAGGAAAGTTGGAGCTTATCATGGGCTTTCAATAAGCAATGTATCGTTATCAGACAAGAAAGAGGCTAATAAAGTAAAGCGCCAAGTTTGGTCATCAATGTCATCTAAGCAAAATTTGGTTGATTTTACTTTTAGAGGTGTTTCAGTTGGAAAGGCAGTTTATGATACGTATCTTCGTGTCACCAAAAAGGCAACCGTGGATTTGGTGGACCCTAAGCTGGAAGGGCTGTTTTTCGAGGCCTTGTTGCTTCTTGTTGTTGCAGAAAAATACTTTCAAAGTAGAAAAGTGAATTATGTTTTTTTGGGCCATTCAGTATATGTTAATTGGCAAATAGTAAGTGACCTTGCAATTAAATATGGAGCTAAGGTCTTTGTGACTTTCAACTCAAGGTTTCCGCCGCTTCACTGTGTTAACGAGAATAGAGGCTTGCAAACGTTAGATCACACTGTCTATAAGGATAAGTTTAGGGTGCTTTCGCCTGCCAAGCAGGGTGAATGTTTGAGGTTGGGTAAAGCATTGATTGAGAAAAGATTAAATGGTGCTCTTGATGACGGTGTTGTTTATATGGCTCGGTCGGCATACTCTGGGAAAACAAGCGTTGAGGGGCTGGAGTCTGAAAGTGGTCGGCGACCTTTAATATTCATGCTGCATTCTTTTAGCGATAGCCCGCACATTTATAAAAATATGGTGTTTCCAGATTTTTGGGAGTGGATCGTTCAATCTCTCGAATTCATAGAGACAAACAAGCTGTATGACAAATATAATATTTTTATTAAGCCGCATCCTAATCGTTTTCAATATGAGGATAAATTCGTAGCACAACTGAAAGAAAAGTTCAGGTTCACGCGTATCTTGGATGACAAAATTAATAACCAGGCATTTGGTAATTGTAATGCGGCGGCTATTGTCTCAGTCTATGGTAGCGTTGCGCCAGAGTTCACCACCATGGGGGTACCTGTTATATTATGTGGTGATAATCCAACAGCGGCCTATGATTTCGCGTTTAATGCGCAGACAAAGGATGAATATTTTGAACTTATTCGTCGTGCCGATGAGCTTTGTTTGGATCCTGATAAACTAAATCAGGTTTATGAATTTATGTACATGCATTTCATTAGAAGTACTGGTGTGTCATTCTCAGACTATCCGTTTAAACGCTGGAAACCTGCTGAAAAAATAATCGGTTTTAATTGCAGGTATTCGGATTTCTCGTATATTAAGTTTTCGAAGATTTTGCAGCCTTATCTCCAAAAATACATCTAGTGCAGGCATAATAAATGTTGCTGTCTATTGTTGTAACTGCCTATAATTCAAATGATACGATTTCAAAATGCTTGGAGCGCGTTTTGGAGTCCAGTTCTGATCGATTTGAGTTGATTGTAGTAGATGATTGTTCAGATAAGTCGAGTGCAGAAATTGTTCAGGGGTTCGGCGATAAGCGTGTTAGGTATATTTATAACGATGAAAATCTCGGCCCTGGATTGAGTCGAAATGTTGGTATCGACAATCTGCGCGGCCAATTCGTTACGTTTTTAGATGCTGATGATTGGTACGAGCATGGCGCTGTTGATTATATCTTGGAGCAGATATCAAGTCGTTCCTTCGATCTTTTAGTGTTCGACTTTTCAACCGTTTATAGCAGTGGTTGTGTTAGAAAACAATGGCGGCCCTCCAGTGATGGTGCAATCAAAGATTTTTTGTGTGATCGTCTTATATCAACTGTTTGGAATAAGGTTTATCGAGTAGATGTTATTTTTGACAATAACATTAGGTTTCCGGCCTACTTGTCCGAGGACTCTCTTTTTAACTTTAAGTTTTTGCTTCGGTGCAAAAATGTTAGTAAGTTTGATAGTTTTATATATTTTTTTGATAAATCAGGTGAGTCGCTTACCAAGTCTGCATATTCGATTGAGTCATTTTACGAGGCTAGAGAAGCTCTCCGAGATATGGAGGCGGTTCTTAATGGGGAGCCGGTTCCGGTTAAATTATCACTTCGGGAATGCTTTGAGCTGAGACGTTTTCTTTTTTTGTTCAAAGATCCTGTATTAAGGCTTTATCGTGATTGGCTGTTGGGCAGAATTGATCGATTAGTGTTAAATGAATTCAGAAATGCATGTGAGTTTAGGTTAATGGATTTGAGCCACTTAAGTTCCTCTGGATTGTTAAAGAAAAGGGATTTGTTCGCATTTGTTGTTTTCAGGGCATCACCGCGTTTGTTGTTTATGCTGATGAAGCTTTCTAAGACTACATAATTTTATGAATACTAAAAAGGCTCTAAAGGTTTGTTTTTTTACCGGGTCTCAAAGCTTACGTGGTGGCACGGAACGGGCGTGCTCGGATGTTTGTAATCTTCTTGTAGGTTTGGTTCCAAGTGTTGTCATTTTAAGCCAGTTTTCTGGTCTTAATAGCGGTTATCCGGTCTCTGATGAAGTGTGCTTGGCGGAACTATCTGACAAAAAGCCAGAAGGGATTTTGGGTGCCCTCGGTATCATGCTGAAGCTTTTTCTACATGTTAGGAAAAGTCGTCCGGACGTTATTGTTTTAGTTGAGAGTATTTCTTTTCTTTACGTGTTGCCACTCTTTTTTCTGGTAAAACGGCCGGTTTTAATTAATTGGGAGCATTTTAATGCGAAAGCAACGTTAGGTCGACGCTCTCGTAAACTTGCTCGTTGGCTGGCCTCCCATCTGTCCGATCGAATCGTTGTATTGTCTGATGCAGATAATGAGATTTGGCGACGTCAATATCCTTCTTCCGAGGGTAAGTTAGTCAGAATTTTCAACCTTAACCCGTACGACGCAAAACTCAGTTTGCCTATCAGAGGTCCTATCAAGAAAGGGAGGTCAAACCGTGTTTTGGCAGCTGGGCGGCTTACGAAGCAAAAGGGGTTCGATCTTCTTTTAGACGCTTGGGCGACAATTCCAGATGATATGCGTACAGGCTGGGAACTTAGAATTGTTGGCGAGGGAGAGGGCAGACCTCTTCTTCAGGAAAAAATAGAAAAACTCGGTCTTGGCTCGCAAGTACAGTTAGACGGGCATTCGGACAATATGGCTGATGAATTTTTAGAATCTGATCTGTTTGTGTTGTCCTCACGTTTTGAAGGATTTGGACTGGTTGTGGTGGAGGCCCTGAGCTTTGGCCTGCCAGTGGTTAGTTTCGATTGTCTTGCCGGGCCCGGAGAGATTCTGACTCATGATTTTAATGGTAAGCTTGTTCCCCCGGAGAACGTTGACAGTTTGGCGGAGGCTTTGGCGGAACTTATGGTGAACGAGTCATTGAGGCATCAGATGTCCAAGAATACGCCTGTTGGCCTCGAGCGATTTTCCCAAAGTGAGGTTCGGTACCAGTGGCTATCACTTATCGATTCGGTTTCCAACGGTCGCGGTTGATCTGGAAGAGGTTGGTTGGCCCATGCTCAATAGCCGGAGTTTTGCTCGTTGAAAATTATGTACGTTATCACCGGTCTTGGGTTGGGTGGCGCTGAAAAAGTAGTGACGTCGTTGGCTGATGAAATGGTACGCCGGGGCAACAAAGTGATTCTGGTGTATATGACCGGTGATGCTTTTGTTACTCCCTCCAATCCGGCGGTTAGGCTGGTAAAGATTGGGGTCAATTCAATTAAAGATCTCCCAAATTTTTTTGTCGAATTTCGACAGTTGCATTCTCGGTTTGATCCCGATGTAGTCCACACCCATCTGGTACATGCGAACCTCCTTGTTCGTTTATGCAGATTGATCACACCCATGCGACGCTTGGTAACTACCGCCCACAATCGAAACGAGGAAGGACGGTTTCGAATGACGGGTTATCGCGTGACAAATTGGTTGGCGGATGTTTCTACCAATGTTAGTACTGAGGCAGTGCGTGCATTCGAGGATCAGAAGGCCGTTCCTGCAGGCAAAATGCTTGCTGTCTATAACGGTATCTCCCTTGGTCAGTTCAGAAAATCGGTTAGTGGAGGATCACAGATCAGGTCTGAGCTTGGATTGGCCGAAGATAAAAAGTTAATTGTTGCAGTCGGCCGATTATCAGAGCCTAAGGATTATCCCAACCTTCTGAACGCGCTTGCGCGAGTTGGGAATGGAATTAGCGATTGGCATCTGGCTGTAGCTGGTGGCGGGCCTTTAAGGAATAATCTGGCCAGTTTAACTCAGAAACTTGGTTTGGGTGACCGAGTTAGTTTTCTCGGTGTCAGAAATGATATACCCGATCTGTTGTCTGCGGCCGATCTTTTCGTTCTTTCTTCTGCCTGGGAAGGCTTCCCCATGGTAGTAGGAGAGGCGATGGCCTGCGAATGCCTGGTTGTTGCAACAGATTGTGGTGGTGTTCGCGAATTTCTTGGCGATTCAGAATTTTTGGTTGAGGCAAATAACTTTGAAGCGTTAGCTGCCGCGATTAGTGGTGCGTTGCAGCTTACTGATGACCAGAGGGCGGCTTACGGGCGGTCCGCTCGTGAGAGGATTCAGGAGTTATATTCACTGGATGCGACAGTGGATAAATGGCTGGCGATCTACAAAGGATAATTTGATTGTGAGCTTTCACGAAAAAAGGATTGGGCCAACCTGATATGTGCGGGATTACTGGGGCGCTGTCCCCAAACTTCGGACTTGCAACGGAGTCAACCGTACGTCGTATGGTCGGTGCTGTTCTGCACCGGGGGCCTGATGATGGAGGAATCTGGTCGGATAGTGATGCGGGAATTGCATTAGGGCATCGTCGACTTGCTATTCTAGATCTCTCCCCAGCAGGCCAGCAGCCGATGACATCGGCATGTGGTCGTTATGTCATTGTGTTTAACGGCGAAGTATACAACCACCTGGATCTGCGAAAGCTGTTGCGTGCAGCCAAGGGCGTGGATACCCCCTGGCGGGGCCATTCAGATACCGAAACGCTGTTGTATGCTTTCCGGGAATGGGGGCTTGACGATACGCTTCAACTCGCCAGCGGCATGTTCGCCATTGCGGTGTGGGATCGGGAAGAGCAATGCCTCACGCTGGCCCGGGATCGCTTTGGTGAAAAACCTCTTTATTATGGCTGGGTAGATGGTGCGTTGGTCTTTGGGTCTGAACTCAAATCGCTGCAGCAATACCCTGGGTTCCGTGGTGAACTCGAATCCGAAGTGCTCGAGCGTTATCTGCGTTTTGGCTGCGTGGGTGGCCAACAGAGCATTTTCAGGGATGTGTTTAAGTTGCCCCCCGGTTCGTTTCTGAAGGTGTCTCTGGCAGATATTAAATCGGACAAACGTCCACAGCCTGCACAGTGGTGGTCTGCAGTTGATGCAGCTCGTTCTGCTTGCCAGAGTGGTTCGGTTTCGTCCGAACAGGCGTTGAACAATGTAGAGCAGGCACTGAGTGCTTCCGTGAAGCACCAGATGGCTGCGGATGTCCCTTTGGGAGCCTTTCTCTCCGGAGGTGTGGACAGTTCGCTGATAGTGGCGCTGATGCAGAACCAGTCTGACCGGAAGATCCGGACGTTTTCGGTTGGGTTTGATGATCCGCGTTATGATGAATCCGAACATGCAGCTGCCGTAGCCGCGCATCTGGGGACGGAACACACCACGTTACGGGCAACCTCTCAGATGGCTCTGGACGTAGTTCCGAAGCTGCCCGGGTTATATGACGAGCCATTTGCGGATTCTTCCCAGATACCAACCTTCCTTATCTCCAGCCTGACCCGGGAGCATGTCACGGTTGCCCTGAGTGGTGACGCAGGGGATGAACTGTTTGGTGGTTATAACCGCTATGTCTGGTTGCCCAGAGTATGGAGTAAGCTGAGCCGGATGCCCCTGCCAATGCGACAAGCGTTGGGGCGCATGCTGAAAGTGATACCTTCGTCTGGATACGATCGTATGATGGCCGTGGGCGGTAAGGCATTGCCTTCCCGGTACCGGATTCGTACTTTTGGTGAGAAGCTCTACAAGCTGGCGGATGTGCTCGCCTGCAGCTCGGACCGGGCCCTTTATGGTGGCCTGGCCTCGATGAATCGCGACCCTGAGCAGCTGTTAAAGCCTGACTGGCGGTCTGGAAAGTCCGTTGAGGACTTGTATCCAGCCCTGGCAGGATTTAATCAGGTGGAATGGATGATGTTGATGGATACCCTCAATTTCATGGTGGATGACGTACTGGTGAAAGTGGACCGCGCCAGCATGGCGAGCAGTCTTGAGGTGCGGGCTCCATTTCTTGATCCGGGCGTTTATGCCGCCGCGTGGCAGTTGCCGTTGGATATGCGGGTACGTAATGGCGAGGGCAAGTGGGCTTTGCGCCAGGTGCTTTATAAGTATGTGCCGAGGGAGATGATTGAGCGTCCAAAGATGGGGTTCGCGGTGCCATTGGACGCTTGGCTTCGTGGCCCTCTTAGGGAGTGGGCTGAAGACCTGCTGTCCTCGAGCAGCCTAGCTGATCTGCCGATGCTGAACGCGGGCCGAGTGCGTCGCTTATGGCGCGCCCACCTGGAAGGCAGGAGGCATTACGCCCAGCAACTATGGGCGGTGCTTCAAGTTCTGGCTTGGCAACGATATTGGCGGCCTGGCCTACCCTAGCCGTCTTCTAACTACTCGAAAGACTTAAAGAGCTTTACGGTATTTATGCTTCCTTACTGGGTACTCTATTTAATTCCGGCGCTTGGTGTGCTGTCCGGGCAGCGCATGGCACCTGCTTCACAGCGAGCAGTGTGGTGGCTGCTGGGAGCAATATTCGCGCTGGCTATTGGATTGCGCCATCAAGTTGGTGGCGACTGGGGTGCTTATCTCCGCTACCTCGAGCAAGCCTCTCGGATGACTTTGCCCCAGGTATTTTTGCAAGGCGATCCTGGCTACTACCTTATAAATTGGTTAGTGGTAGGAGTAGGCGGTAATATTTACGCTGTTAACCTGGTTTGCGGGGCTATACTAATGGCCGGCGTGGTAATGTTTGCTCGTCGGCAGCCGATCCCGTCCTTGGCTCTTTTGGTAGCGGTTCCGTATCTGATTACCGTAGTGGGTATGGGCTATAGCCGTCAGGCCGTCGCTCTTGGGTTTATTTTGCTGGGCCTGGTGGCCCTTTCCAATGGTGGAATGCGGCGGTTTGCCATCTTGGTGCTGATTGGTGCGGCGTTTCACAAGTCGGCGGTGCTGATGTTGCCGGTTGCCGCATTGGCTTCCAGTCGCAAGCGTGTCTGGAATCTGTTTTGGGTTGGTATTATCTCGCTGATTGGCGGTTATCTGTTTCTTTTCGATTCTGTTGATACGCTCTGGCAGAATTATGTGGAGGCCGACTATCACTCTGAGGGCGGGCTCATTCGGGTGCTAATGAATGCGGTCCCGGCAGCGGTATACTTATTAGTCCATCGTAAGCTCTCGCTCAGAGAGGATGCTCGCCGGCTTTGGTGGTGGATGTCGGTATTTGCTTTGGCATGTATCCCGCTGGTCTTAATTTCTTCCACGGCAACGGATCGTGTGGCGTTGTACCTCATTCCACTCCAGCTATTTGTCTTTTCTCGGCTGCATTTAATCGCCAATGATACTCTTGTTCGCGCTTATATCGTTGCGGGCGTGGTCGCGTACTACACCGCGGTGTTGGCGGTATGGCTATTCTTTGCCACTCACGCCTATGCCTGGCTCCCTTATCAAATGTACCCTTTCGTTTCTTAATGCAGCCCATCGTTCTCATCTCAAACACTGCCTGGTATCTATATAACTTCCGGCGCGGCACTATCGCCGCGTTCGTGGAGTCGGGTCGACCCGTTGTAGCTATGGCGCCGCCGGATCGCTATGCGGATAAGTTGGTCGAGGAGCTCGGTGTCACCTTCGTTCCTTTGCGGTTGGACGGTAAGGGTACCCGGTTAGCGGGCGAAGCGCGCAGTGTGCTCCATCTGTTTGGGGCTTTGCGGCGTTTGCAGCCTGCCTTCGTTTTCAATTTCACCGTTAAGGTCAATATCTACTCAGGCCTGGCATGTCGTCTGCTGGGTATTCCATACGCAAATAATGTTTCCGGCCTCGGTACCGCCTTTATCCATGATTCTTGGCTGTATCGACGGGTACGGTCGTTGTACGGCTTTGTGAACCGAGGCGCCCACTGTGTGTTTTTCCAGAACCAGGAGGACATGGCGCTGTTCCGCGATCGCGGCCTTTTGAAGGATACGCCCACGGTCCTGTTGCCTGGTTCCGGGATGGATACCGCCCGGTTTGCCTTTCAGGCGCTGCCGGAGGGTGTCGACTTCACCTTTGTGATGGTGGCCCGCTTGATCGCGGACAAGGGCGTGCGTGAATACGTGGTGGCGGCGGAGCGCGTTGCGCTTACTCATCCGGGCACCCGTTTTGTGTTGATCGGTCCGCAGGGGGTGAGCAATAGCAGCGCCATTGATGACGCCGAGGTCGCCGAATGGCGGCGCACTGGCGTGGTGGAGTATGTGGGTGAACAGGACGATGTGCGCCCCTGGCTGGCGAAGAGTCATGTGCTGGTGCTGCCTTCCTATAGAGAGGGGATGCCGCGCACGGTGCTGGAGGCTGCCTCCATGGGCCGGCCGGCCATTGTCACGGATGTGCCCGGTTGCCGCCAGGCGGTGGTGGACGGTGAGACCGGCTGGCTGTGTCAGGTGCGGGATGCGGAATCTCTGGCTGCGTGCATGAGCGCTTGTTTGGATATGAGTTCTGACCAGCTGGCGGAGGCGGGCAGGGCGGCCCGCCGCCGTATTGAGAATGAATTTGACGAACGTATCGTGATCCAGGCGGCTCTGGATTGTCTTGATCGTGCCGTCCCGTAACCGAGTTTTAGATGTTCGAGTCATTGTTTGACCGTATTGCCAACGAGGGCACCTCGGAGCTGTTCTTCCTACTCACCGGCTCCGTGATCCTGCTTTGTATCCAGCAGGTGTATCTCGGTACACGCCGCGCCTTGTTCCGCAGAAAGGTGCGCTCCGAAATCTCAGCTTATCGTCAGCGTAAGGACGCCATTAACGTGGTGGACCTGGCCACCGGTGACCCCGAGTTCGCCAAGCGGAATATATTCTCCAGGGATGTTTCCCACTTCGGCGAGAAGCAGTGTCTCTATATCGATATGCCCGCCCGCCTGAAGGCCGCTCTCAGGGAGAAGGAAAAGCAGAGGGGCTATATGGACTCTCAATGTACGACGTTCCACGAAGATCGTTCCTTCGACGACGGCCGCACGTTCGAGGATCTCGCCGAAATGACCGGGATCGCCGCGCTGCCTGAGCTCATCGACAAGCATCGCACCCTCGTCGGCGAGAAGTTCGTAAGCAATGCGGACGGCATGATTTTCAACGGCAAGAAGTATGGTGTGTATAACCTGCGCTTCACCCGCTTTGGTGAGGAGGAAAGCCCCGGCGTCGAGGTGGATCTGTTCGAGACGGATTATTTCACCCATAAGGTATTCCGGTCGATCTACCATGAGCTTAAGAGCGAGGGTCATGAGATCGCCAGAGCCAATGCGGATACCTTCTTGAAATATCGGCCTTTTTTCACCTCTTTCGGGGTGAACTGCCTTGTGATCTGTGATGGCGGCAGAGGCAAGGAAGTGGTCCTCAGCAAGCGCTCGGCCAGAGTGGCGGGCGGGCGCTCCCTCTACCACATCACCATGAACGAGGGGCTCTCCAGGACCGATAAGGACCCCTTCGGAAAGGTCGACATCGAGCTGTGTTTCAAGCGTGGTTTGCTGGAAGAGCTTGGCATTGACGAGAATATCTACCAGCTTTCGGTGAAATCGGCCTTTTATGACTTCTTCCTGGAGAAGAACAACTTCGAAATCGGCGTTTCCTCGGTTTTTGAGCTTGAGCTCGATTTTGAGAAAGATATCGCCCCGTTGATCGCCAGAGACAAGCAGCTCGAGGTTGACTCGTTCTTGTCGCTGCCGATGAGGCCGAAGGACATCAACGCTTTCGTCAGGGAGCATGATTTCGTGCCGCACGGGCTCTACGTCTTCGAGCGCGTGCTGCTCAGGAAGGGCGTTCAGCTGCGCCAGCGATGAGTCGTTTCCCTTAAACCGGCATAGGCGCCCTGGCCAGGCCGCAGAAATAGCGGTTGGGCGAAGATAGCCCACACGTTAACGACGACACCGCTGGCTTGCGGCACGCTTACTCATCCTTGTCAGAAAGTGGGGCGTCCAGATCGACGTCAACGTCATATACGAGGCTCTGAATGCGGTGAACCAGGCGTTCATCGATCGCCTGGGTCAGCTCCGGACGACGTCGCAGATCGTCCGCGAGGAAGCCCAGGAAGCCGTCGAGAACGGTCGTCTCGTGGCGGTCGGTGACGGTGGATTCGGCGGTTAGTACGGTGTCCGTCATGGGAATCTCCGATCAGGTGTAAATAATACACGGTATAGTAATGCAAATGCATGGTGGCTTAAGAGCGGCCAGGTTTTCGTTGACCTTCCTGGCTTTGGCCTACCGGCGGCTGTACTCTTCTGGGGCCTGTCTGGGCCGCCTCCCTGACCAAAATAATTATTTATAATCAACGAGTTATAGGTTTCGTCCTGTGCGGCAGTCTCGTTGCGCCAGCTGATGCGGGGATGTTATAATTCGATCAATTATTAGCCACTGCCACTATGGTTGTATCATGACTTCGCTGAAGATTTGGAGTGAAACGACACCGCGCCGATACATCAGCGGTATCGTGGCACTGAACCTGCCTACCTCGCCGGATTCCGGTGACTGGCACACTGTGGAGATGCTGAGTGCGCTCAATCGTGGCGCGCCTATTCCTCTGCGTTTGGCCGGTGAGAACACCGAGTTTGACGGGTTCGGTTACTTCGGTAGCGAAGGTGTGATTGAGGCTTCCGAGGTTATCAAGCATTTGGGTGAAACCGTACAGGGGCCGGTGCATGTGGCCACACATCCCCGCGCCATTGCAGATATGCTGATGTTCCGCCTTCCGGGGGGGGCGTCCGCTCTAGCCCATTTAGACCTGGACGCCTGGCTTCCCGAGGGCGGAAAAGCGAGCGTCGCGCGCTTGCTCTGGAAAGCTCGCAGGGGGCTTTCCAATGAACAAGTGATTCTGTTGGAGCGCTTGTTAGGTCGAAGACTGAGCAAGGGAGGCGTTGACGAGGCTGCGTGAGCAAGGATCTGCTTAAAGACCTGCACAAGGAAGTCATGCGGGGCATAGTCAGGAACGTCAGTGACACGCCTCTGGTGCTGAAAGGCGGCACGGCTTTGATGTTCGCCTACAATCTGCCGCGTTTTTCCGAAGACCTTGATTTTGATTCTCCGAAGAAGATCAATCTGGAGAATAGAATTGAGGAAGCTCTCAAACACATTGCTTGCGTTAACACGCTGACAACGCCAAAAGACACCGACACTGTCACCCGGTACAAACTCACCTACGGAGGAAAGAGAGACAAAGCCCACCTTGTAGGGCATCTTTTTATCGAGATTTCTCACCGGATGAGCGACCTTGATGAAGGTTCTTACCACGTCCATGAAGGAATGCAGGTCGCCACTGTGGCAGTGATTGCCGAACACAAGATCGCGGCGGCTATCTCCGGTGAAAACCCCAGAACCGCGGCCCGTGATCTGTTTGATTTAGCATTTTTGACCGGCCACCATCCTAATGCCTTCAATTCCGAGCAATGGGAGACGCTTTCCCGTTTCTTGGATGACCCCCAAGCCGTTGTGGAACGCTACAAACCTGCCTTTGCCGAGGATTTGCTTCTTTCCGACCGTGACCCCAATGAAATTGTCTTAACGCTGCAGGCCAATGTAGAAGAAAACTGTTAAGGGATTAGCACCTGATTTGCCTACGATTTCCTATTTGAGCGCCTTCGCTTTGGCCGGTTTCCTTGCCGGCCTGGTCACTCTGCCGCTCGGCTACGCTGTCTTCGCTGCTTTAATTGTGGTGCTGGCTCTACCAGGGGCTTTGCTTCCCCGTGGTGGTGCTCGGTTGTGTCCAGAGGATCGCTGGTTGCTGCTGGCGTTGCTGCTGTTCGGGCTGCACCTGGTGCTGGATGCCTCGCGTGGCGGGGCGCCGGTGGGCCATCAGACGGCCTCGACGCTGCCCTGGTGGCCGCTGGCGGCGGCGTTGGTGCTGGTGGGCTGGCGGCGGTTTCCGCCGGCGGGCGTGGCGCTGTGGTGGGGCGCGGCGTTCGGCGCTTTGGCGGCCTGCGGCATTGTGCTGGTGCGTTGGCTGGCGCTGGGCGTGGACCGCGTTCACGTGCCGGGCATTAACGCTATTCCGTTTGGCAATCTCTCTCTGGTGCTGGGCGTGCTGTCCCTGGTGTGGGCCTTGCGGCTTTCGCAAATGCCGTTGCTGTTTGCGGCGGCGGCGCTGGCCGGTCTGGTAGCCTCTCTGTTGTCCGGGACGCGGGGCGGCTGGGTGACGCTGCCTGTGGTGGCCTTGGTTCTGCTGCTTTGTCAGGGCGAGGAGATTCGGCGCCTCTGGTCGGCGCGGCCGCTGCGGACGCGGCTTCTGGCTGTCGCCGGGGTGGTGCTGGTTGCCGCTTTCGCGGTGTGGCAGGCGCTGCCGCGCGCCGTGGCCCTGGTTGAGGATCTACGTGGCTACCTGCATCAGGGTGTGACCCGCACCTCGGTGGGCTTGCGACTGGACATGTGGCACGCCGCCTGGGCCCTGTTTCTGCAGAAGCCGCTGCTGGGCTGGGGGGAGGGCGCCATGATGCCGGAGCTCAGGCGCTTGATCGCCGCCGGCGAGCTGAATGAGCAGGCCCGCTACTTCGGCTTTCAGCTGCACAGCGATGTGCTGGATACGCTGGCACGGCGCGGTTTTCTGGGTCTGATCACGTTGCTATTGATGTACGCGGTACCGCTCGCCGGTTTTGTACGCCGCCTTAAATGCGCCGATGTTGACGTGCGGGTGTTTGCGTTGGCGGGCACGCTGGTGGTGCTGATGTTCGCGGGGTTCGGGCTGACGCAGAGCCAGTTCCGCGACGAGCGGAGTTTCGCGGCTTACCTGGTTTTGGTGGTGGCTTGTTGGGTGTTGATGCGGCCCAAGCCGATCGACCCAGTAAAAAGTTGAGTCACTATGATCAGCCTATCAAGACCCCGTAATTCCTTGTTCTTAGAAGGTTTGAGCAACTTATACTGATTAAATCTGTATTTTGTTCACGTTTTTATTTTTGTAATATTGACAAATGTAAAATAAGATAGGAGGCCGCAGCGCTGCCTTGCTGTTAAGCCTATAGTTCCTTTCTCGCTTGTTTGAGGTTATCGGCATGGATGTCGTTTTATTCGTTCATTTTCCGGCCGTTCTGGCCAGTGTTTGCCTTGCCATACGCTATTTGTTTCCCGTAGCCCGTCGTTACCGCTTCGTGGATATGCCCAATACGCGTAAGCGCCACCGGCGCCCGACGCCTCTGATCGGCGGCTTCGCGGTGTTGATCGGCCTGTTCGTGGCGTTGTCCGTGAGCGGCCTGCTCGCGGAGCCCCTCTGGCTGATCTTCTTCGCGGCGGCGTTGACGCTCACCGTGCTCGGCTCGGTGGACGACGTGCTGGATATCAGCCCGCGCCTGCGCTTCGTATTGCAGGGGCTGGTGGTGACGGCGGCGCTGTTCGGCGCCGATCTGGCGATCGAGCAGCTGGGGCTGCTGCTGGGCACCGAGACGCTCTACCTGGGCTTCGCGCTGGGGCTGGGTTTCACGGTGGTGTGCGCGCTGGCGTCGATCAACGCCTATAACATGATCGACGGCATCGACGGCCTGGCCGGCTCGGTCACGGCGGCCACCTTGCTGGGCGTGATGGTCTTGTCGCTGCTCAGCGGGGCGCCGGAGCTCGCTCTGGTGGCCGGCTCCCTGGCGCTGGCCCTGCTGGCGTTCCTGGCGTTTAACCTTGAAATGCCGTTTTTCCGGGGCCGCAAGATTTTCCTGGGCGATGGCGGCAGTACCTTCCTGGGCTTTCTGGTGCTGTGGTTGCTGGTGGTGGCCTCGCAGAAGGACATCAGCTTCCGGCCGATCACCGCGGTGTGGCTGGTGGGCCTGCCGATCGTGGACATGCTCACCGTGTTCGCGCGCCGCGCCTTCGCCGGTAAGTCGCCGTTCAGCGCCGACCGCACCCACATCCATCATTTGCTGATGGAGAGCGGCATGTCCGCCCGCCAGACGCTGTTGGTGCTGCTCGGCTTTCACGCCAGCCTGGTGGCCTTCGGCGTGGCCGGAGAAATGCTTTACTGGTCGGACATGATCATGACTCTCGGTGCCATCGGCGCCGGCGCGCTGTACGGCGCGGTCAACATCTCCCTCACCTCCCGGCAGCAGAAAGCCGCCGCCTCCCCTCAGCAGCAGTGACCAGCGCCCCGGGCCGGCCTTAGAGGGCCGGTCTGACGGGCCGCCTCATCGGCTTCCTCGCACGTATGCCCGAGTGGACCCGGGTGCGCCGTGCTTGAGCACGGCGTGCCGTGCTTCTCCGGCTCCTGTTCGGAGGTGTACCTGGAGAAGTGCTTCCAGGACGCCGGCCTGGTGCCCGACGCGCCGCTTCGCCCGCGAATTGAGCGACACCAGCCTGATGTTCCTGGTGCACCCCACCCTGGAAGACGGCCACATCGACCAGACCCGCCACGCCCTCGAAGCCGTTATGGCCGAGGCCACCGCGCCAGGCGCCGCCCGCGCCTCCGGCTGATCCCTTCCTTGTGTGAGTGGGCCATTGTGGGAGCGGGCCCAGCCCGCGAAAGGGCGGCCTGCCGCCCGGCAAAGGTCGCCCCGCAGTCTTTTATTGACAGTCTACGTCAAAGACGTATGCTGTCCGGATGTACACGGTAGTTGAGACGCCAACATTCGCAAAGGATGCGGACAGGCTTTGGACCCACGACGAGCGCGCTGAGTTTTGTGTTTGGATAGCCGCGCACCCCGAAGCCGGTCAGGTGATTGCTAAAAGCGATCCGCCAGGAGTTGGAGAATGGGTAAAACCAAAGATGATATTACGGGTGAAGAACTTGGAGAAAAGCTGCTTCATGCCGTGCGGGAAATGAAAGCAGGTTATGCGGCCAGGACTACTGAAGTCAGCACCAATGAGGTGGCGTCGGCGCGGATGCGTACCGGACTGTCCCAGGCACAATTTGCCCGTGCTCTGAAGATTTCTCCGCGAACATTGCAAGAATGGGAGCAGGGTCGGCGTAGACCTTCCGGAGCGGCCCAGGCTCTTATTCAAATCGCCTTTCGTCATCCGGAAGTGATTGTGGAGTCGCTGAGCGATTCTTAGGGCTGGAACCTTTGCGGCATAGTCGTCTCCTACCACCATGATCTCTTCTTCCCTGGCCGGGCTTGTGCTGGCCGCTTTCCTGTCTTTGCTTGTTGCCTGGCCTTTGGCTTACGCCGTGGTGCCGCTGGCGGCGGCTGCCCTGGCGCTGGTGGCTTTTGCCACTCGGCGCCGGCCGGTGGCGCGGCTGAGCCGCGAGGACATCTGGTTTCTGGTCGCCCTGGCGGCGTTCTCTTTGATCTGGCTGGCGGATGTGGCGCGCACCGGGGTCTGGCCCCGGGTCATTGAGCGGGGCGGGCTTTGGTTGCCGCTTTGGCCGTTATTGGCAACGTTTGTGTGGCTGGGCTGGCGGCGCCTGCGGCCGCCGGTCGTGGCGCTCTGGTGGGGCGCCGGCCTGGGCGCGTTGTTGGCCGGGCTGATCGCGGGCTGGGAAGTCTGGGTCCTGGGCGATGTGCGCGCCGGCAACGGTATCAATCCCATTCCCTTCGGCATGCTCTCCTTATTGCTCGGCGCCCTGGCCTGGGTCGGGGTGTTCGCGGTGCGTTCCGGCTGGGCGC
>CENV01003938.1_pt1 | contig 34546 bp, 35 predicted proteins | sample 530231 | NCBI WGS metagenome assembly CENV01 (sample SAMEA2619815, study PRJEB7988) | marine metagenome | biome: marine biome (ENVO:00000447); feature: surface water layer (ENVO:00002042); material: "saline water (ENVO:00002010), including plankton (ENVO:xxxxxxxx)" | depth 5 m
CGCCACGCGCTTGCCCTTGAACAGCGGGCCGTCGCAGTGCGGGCAATAGGCCACGCCGCGGTTGCGGTATTCGAACTCGCCCGGCACGCCGAGGTTGCGCCAGCGCGCGCCGGTCGACAGGATCACGGTGCGCGCCTTCAGCTCGGCGCCGTTTTCCAGCTGGATCGTGTGATAGCCGCCGAGTTTATCGGCCGGGATCAGCTTCGCCGCCTGTTGCAGGTTCATCACGTCGATGTCGTACTCGGCCACGTGCGCTTCGAGCTGGCGGGCGAGCTTGGGGCCTTCGGTGTAGGGCACCGAGATGAAGTTCTCGATCCCCATGGTGTCGAGCACCTGTCCGCCGAACCGCTCTGCCGCGATGCCGGTCGAAAAGCCCTTGCGCGCGGTGTAGACCGCAGCTGCCGCACCGGCGGGGCCGCCGCCGACAACCAGCACCTCGAACGGATCCTTATCGGCGATCTTGGCCGCAGCCCGGTCACCCGCGCCGCTGTCGAGCTTGGCGAGGATTTCCTCGACGCTCATCTTGCCACTGGCGAACATCTCGCCGTTCAGGAAGGTGGCGGGCACGGCCATCACGCCGCGCTCCTCGACCTCGTCCTGGAACGCGCCGCCTTCGATCAGCGTGGCGGTGATCTTCGGGTTGTAGAGCGCCATCAGCGTCAGTGCCTGCACCACGTCGGGGCAGTTGTGGCAGCTCAGCGAGAAATACATCTCGAAATCGTGTTCGCCCTCAAGCGCGGCGATCTGTTCGAGCACCTCGTCTTCGACCTTGGGCGGGTGGCCGCCAGCCCACAGCAGGGCGAGCACCAGCGAGGTGAATTCGTGGCCCATCGGCAGCCCGGCAAAGCGGACCCACTTGGACGCATCGGACGCGCGGCGGATGATGAAGCTGGGGCGGCGGGCGTCGTCACCGTCGAAGCTGGCGCTGACCATATCGTGGAGCGCGGCAATCTCTTCGAGCAGTTCGCGCGTCTGCGCCGACTTGGGATCATCGCCGAGCGAGGCGACCAGTTCGATCGGTTCACGCAGGTTGGCAAGATAGGTGCCGAGCTGCTGGGTCATGGTTGCATCGAGCATGCCTAGTCTCCTTCAGGGCGGGGCGATGGTGAAAAAAGGGGGAGGGAGGGGACGCGATGAAGGCCCGGGGCGAGGGGTAGGGGGCAATCCCCGGGCCTTCTAGCGACCCGAGCCCGCTGAGGGGCCGGGAGTGCGCGGCGGGCTTTGTGCCCGCCTGCGCCGCATTCATAGGTCGGACCTGTCCGACCGTCAGATCGTGTCGATCGGTTAGATCTTGCCGACGAGGTCCAGCGACGGGGCGAGGGTATCCGAACCTTCTTCCCATGCCGCCGGGCAGACCTGACCGGGGTTGTTGCGGACGTACTGCGCGGCCTTGATCTTGCGGGTCAGCTCGGTGGCGTTGCGGCCCACGCCCTCGCAGGTGATTTCCATGATCTGGATCACGCCGTCGGGATCGACCACGAAGGTCGCACGGTCAGCGAGGCCCATTTCCTCGCGCAGAACGCCGAAGTTGTTGCTCAGCGTGTGCAGCTGGTCGCCGAGGAAGGCATACTTCAGCTTGCCGATCTTTTCCGAGGTGTCGTGCCAAGCCTTGTGGCTGAAGTGGGTGTCGGTCGACACGCCGAACACTTCCACGCCCATGCCCTGCAGTTCGTCATACTTGGCGCCGAGGTCTTCGAGCTCGGTCGGGCAGACGAAGGTGAAGTCGGCCGGGTAGAAGAAGAACACCGCCCACTTGCCGGCGATGTCGGCTTCGGTGACGTCGAAGAAGTCCTTGCCGGCCTGGAATGCGGTGGCCTTGAACGGTTTGATGGTGCTGCCGATAATACCCAAATGTCTTCTCCTGTTTGGACTGCTGGTGTTGAACTCGTGATGCCCAGATAGCGATGGATTGCCGCCAGAGAAGCGGGTTGTTGCGATTTGCTTGATCGAGAAAGTCGATCAATTGGCTTTTGCATAAGAGGTTTGGACGATTTTAGACCCGTGGCTCCTGCGAAGCTGGATTTCGCCTGCCGCTGCGCTAGACATTGGGCAGGCTTGGATCACGGGAGAGGTCGGCCATGACAACAGATGCCCAAGCGGCAAGCGGCAGGGTTGCCCCCGGATGGCGGACCCGCTTCCGGCCCAGTTTTCACTTCTGGCTGGTGCTGGCGATGTGTTTCTTCGTGTTCGCAGGGTTCGGGCTGCATTCCGCGTTGCCCGCCCTGCAAGGCCGCTTTCCGCCCGCACCGCCGATCGTGCATCTGCACGCAATCGTGTTCGTCGCCTGGATGCTGCTGTTGCTGGTGCAGACGAGCCTCGTGTGTGCGGGCAATGTGAAGCTGCATCGCAGCCTTGGCCTGTGGGGCATTTCTCACGCTACGGCCATTCTGCTGATTGGCCTGGCGATTCAGCTGATCGCCTCGCGCGCGGGGATGGACGCGGGGCGCGAACCGGGGACGGACGGGCTCTATCTCGGGGTGCTGGCGGTGATCGCCTTCGGCGTGCTGTTCACCGCCGCGATCCGCAACCGCCAGCGGCCCATGGTGCACAAGCAGGCGATTGGCTTTGCAATGCTGCCCGTGTTGCCGCCCGGGGTGAACCGGTTCTGGTTCAATGTGCTGGGGCTGGACGATCCGATCCCGACCTTCTGGCTATACCTCACCTTATGGTCGATGGCGGGCGCACTGCTGATCTACGAATGGCGCAAGGCCGGGCGGATCAACGGGTGGTCGCTGTTCGGCGCGGGTTGGATTTTCGTGCAGGGTGCGGTGCACGAGGCGGTGGTGGGCACCGCCTGGTTCAGCGAGTTCTCACGCGCACTGCTGGAGCTGTCGCGCTATCGGTGATGCATTTCGTCTGCCAGTATCGGTCGCGATGCGACCGCAAGGGCGAGCGAAAATCACCCACACTGCCCGCGCTGCAGCAGCTTCTGGTCGGCCAGCACCAGTGCCATCATCGCCTCGACCACCGGCGCGCCGCGAATGCCCACGCAGGGATCGTGGCGGCCCTTGGTGCGGACCTCGGTTGCCTCGCCATCGCTGGTGATGCTTTGGCGCGGGGTGAGGATCGAGCTGGTCGGCTTGAACGCCACCCGGCACACCACCGGCTGGCCGGTCGAAATGCCGCCTGCAATGCCGCCCGCGTGGTTGGCCAGAAACTCCGGCCCATCCTCGCCGGGGCGCATTTCGTCGGCGTTCTCTTCGCCGGTCAGGCGTGCCGCCTCAAACCCGTCGCCGATCTCGACCGCCTTTACCGCATTGATGCTCATCATCGCGGCGGCCAGTTCGCTGTCGAGCTTGGCATAGAGCGGCGCGCCCCAGCCTGCTGGAACGCCCATCGCCACGCATTCCACCACCGCACCGAGCGACGAACCCGCCTTGCGCGCATCGTCCACCAGCGCCTCCCAGCGCTTGGCGGCCTGCGCATCGGGGCAGAAGAACGGGTTGTTGCCAATCTCATCGAGGTCGATGTTCGCGCGGTCGATCGCGTCGCCGCCGATCTCGCAGACATAGGCCACGATCCGCACTTCGGGCACCACCAGCCGTGCCACCGCACCCGCTGCTACCCGCGCCGCCGTCTCGCGCGCGGAGGAGCGCCCGCCGCCGCGATAGTCGCGCAGACCGTATTTGGCGTCATAGGCATAGTCGGCATGACCGGGGCGATAGGCCTTGGCGATCTCGCCATAGTCCTTGCTGCGCTGATCGGTGTTCTCGATCATCAGGCTGATCGGCGTGCCGGTGGTCTTGCCCTCGAACACGCCAGAGAGGATCTTGACCTGATCGGGCTCCTGTCGCTGGGTGGTGAAGCGGCTCTGGCCCGGGCGGCGCGCGTCGAGGAACGGCTGGATCGCCTCCGCCGACAGCTCCAGCCCCGGGGGGCACCCGTCGACCACGGCGCCCAGCGCCGGGCCATGGCTTTCGCCCCAGGTGGTGAAGCGGAAAAGGCGTCCGAAAGTGTTAAAGCTCATGGCGTGAGCCTATTGTGCGAAACTGCGCAAATGTCCACTTTCCTACGCAGCCTCGGCTCGTGCACCCTCTCTACATGACCGATTTTTCGATTCCGACGTGGGCCTGTGCGAAGTCGCTGCCGTTTTGCGCAAGTGTCAACTTCGCTGCGCGCAGCCAACTATCGGATAACTATGGAGTAAGGGGCCGGTCGCCGGGGTGTCACGGTGTCAACTTCGTCACCTTTGCGCGCCGGGTGACTAAGCGGCAGGACTTGCGGACAATCGCAAGCTTGCTCTGGCCAAAGCGGCCGCAAGGGGGCAGGAACAGAACATGATCGCAAAACTGACAGGACGGCTGGACGAAACCGGCGAGGATTGGGCGGTAATCGACGTGAACGGCGTCGGCTACCTCGTCTTTTGTTCGGCGCGGACCTTGTCGACGCTTGGCTCCGTGGGCGACACCGTCCGCGTATTCACGCAGATGCAGGTGAGCGAGAACGACATGCGCCTGCTCGGCTTTGCCGCCGGCGAAGAGCGTGACTGGTTCCGCCTGCTCACCGGGGTGCAGGGCGTGGGCAGCAAGGTGGCTTTGGCGATCCTCTCGGCCTTGTCGACCGGTGAGCTGCGCGAAGCCTGCTCGCGGGTGGATGCGGCGAGTGTGGCGCGCGCCAATGGCGTGGGGCCGAAGCTGGCGGGCCGGATCGTCAACGAGCTGAAGGACAAGGCTGGCGCGATGCCGGGCCTGTCGGGGGGCGTGGGCGGAGTGGCCGTTGCCGCACCCGTCGGCGGGGCGAGCGCCGATGCGGTCTCGGCGCTCGAAAACCTCGGGTTCAAGCCCGGTGTGGCAGCGCAGGCAGTGGCCCGCGCGCTCGACGAACTGGGCGAAGATGCGGACGAAGGCGAGCTTATTCGCGTGGCGCTGAAGAAGGCGGCTGGATAGGAGACGAACTATGCGTAACCCCCTTATCGTTCTTGCAGCGGCCCTGATGCTGGCCAGCCCTGCCATGGCGCAGAGCGATCCAACGTTGAGATACGGCCCCGTGTTCATGGAGTTTGGCAGCTGGCGGTCGGTGGCCTCTGGTCAGCGGCTTGACGTGTCGCAGCAGTTCAAGGCGATCTTCGACACGGTGCGCAGCGGGCCCGACGGCGAACCCAATCGCCGCTTCGACAGCGCCGCGCGCTACATGAACCTGCTCGTCGCGCACGGTGTGCCGCGCGAGAATGTGCATGTCGCGGTGGTGGTCCATGGCCCCGCGATCTGGGACGTGACCACCGATGAGGCCTATCGCCGCCATTCACAGGGCGAGGACAACCCGAGCCGCGAGCTGGTGCGGGCGATGCTGGCGCAAGGCGTGCAGTTCATCGTTTGCGGACAAGCGGCGCTAGGGCAGGGCATCGAGAGTGAAGACCTGATGCCAGGCGTGACCATGGCGCTGTCGCAAACCGTGGCGACCAGCGTGCTCCACCAACAGGGCTATACGAACATCCCGTGAGCGATGCTGCGATCCCGCAATTCGACGAGAACGAAGCCGTCCCGGCCATCATGCATGGGCGTGATCTGGTGGTGACCGAGTTCGGCTGGGAGCAGGACTACAATTTCCTCGACTATGACTTTGCGCCGCACCCGTTCTGGGCAAGGCACTATCTCGACGAGGAAGGCGTGGTGATCCTCCACGCCCACGCAGATGGCGGCGGCGCGCTCGACCGGGTGCCTGAGCCGGTGCTGGCCTATCTCAAGTATCGGTTCGAGCGGATCGATATTCTGAGCGAGACAACGTCCCGGACACGGCTATGGGGGCGGGCAGAGGCATGACCGAAGATACTCCCATCCACTCCCCCGAGCGCCAGCCCGACGACCTCGACGCCGCGCTGCGCCCGAAATCGCTGACCGAATTCGTCGGTCAGGCGGCGGCGCGCGATAACCTGCGCGTGTTCATCGAAGCCGCCAAGGGCCGCGGCGAGGCGATGGACCATGTCCTGTTCTTCGGCCCGCCCGGCCTCGGCAAGACCACGCTGGCGCAGATCGTGGCTAAGGAACTGGGCGTGGGCTTTCGCGCCACCAGCGGCCCGGTCATCGCCAAGGCGGGCGATCTGGCTGCGTTGCTGACCAATCTCGAACCCAACGACGTGCTGTTCATCGACGAGATTCATCGCCTCAATCCGGTGGTCGAGGAGGTGCTCTATCCTGCGATGGAGGATCGTGCGCTCGATATCATCATCGGCGAGGGGCCTTCGGCGCGCTCGGTGCGGATCGACCTGCCACCGTTCACGCTGGTCGGTGCGACGACGCGGCAGGGCCTGCTCACGACCCCGCTGCGCGATCGCTTCGGCATCCCCGTGCGCCTGATCTTCTACACCGAGGACGAGCTGCTCAGCGTGGTCGCACGCGGGGCGCGGCTGCTCGGAATGCGAATCGACGAATCGGGTGCGCGCGAAATTGCCCGCCGAAGTCGCGGGACACCGCGTGTGGCCGGACGGCTGATGCGCCGCGTGCGCGACTTTGCGCAGGTGAGTGGGGCCGCCACGGTGAGCGCTGCCATTGCCGACGAGGCACTGACCCGGCTGGAGATCGACAGGCTTGGTCTTGATGCCATGGACCGGCGATATCTCACCATGATTGCAACGACTTACAAGGGTGGTCCGGTGGGTGTCGAGACGCTTGCGGCGGGCCTTGCCGAGCCACGCGACACGGTCGAGGAAGTGGTTGAACCCTACCTTATCCAGCTCGGTTTGATCGCGCGCACCGCACGTGGGCGGTGCCTCAACGATGGCGGTTGGCAGCACCTGGGAATCGCTCCGCCGGCGCCATTTCAGGATGGTTCGCAAGGGGCGCTGTTCGACGGCGAAAAGTGAGGGTCGCGCACTGATCTTTGTTAGGTTATCGGCTTCGGCTGTTTCATATCGGGACAAACGGCCGTCGAGCGCGGAAAAAGCACGATAAAAGTGCTTCTGACCCCACAGAAACTTGGTTAATTCAATTGCCGGTAAAGGATTTGCGGGTCTCTGTTGCAGCAACAGACGGGGGGCCGATCGCAAATCATGCGCTTTGGCCTTTCCCAATACGCAGGAAGAGATTGTTCATGTCGGTACGTTTGGCCATTGCAAAGCTCACCGCTGCTGCCGCAGGCGGCGCGGTTCTTGCCGGGGGCGCGGTCCATGTCGCGGAGCCGCAGTCGGCGCAGGTGGACTACAAGTCGAAGGGCGGCGAGCCTGAATTGATCGATGTGAAGGAACGTCACGTGGCGCGTCGTGAAGTGCCTCGCGATCCCCCACGCGTTCAGCGCCGTCTGCGGCGCACGATCGAGCGCGTGTGCGACGTCGGCGAAATGGGGCCGGATGGCTACTGCCACGAAACGCAGGTTGCGATGGCGGCCGTGCCGATGCCGCTTCCGCAATTGCCGAGTGCGCCGGTTGGTGGCACTGGCGGTGGTCAGCCGGTGATTGTCGGCGGTTCGGGCGGCTTCGGCGGCGGCTTTGGTGGCGGCTTCTTCGGAGGGTTCTTCGGTGGCAGCGGCGGGGGCGGCTCGGCCAGCGTGAGCACGACCACTACGACCTCAGGCAGCCAGGGGCAGGATCAGGGCCAGGGCATCGACATCGATATCGATATCGACAATTCGAGCACCGGCTCCTCGACCTCAACCAGCAGCGGCGGTTCGAGCACGACTACGGGCGGCGTGAGCACCAGCACCGGCGGTGTGAGCACATCGACCGGTGGTGTGTCGACCACTACCTCGACCAGTTCGGGCAACGTGTCGAGTTCGAGCGGGAACGTGTCGAGCTCTTCCGGCAACGTCTCTAGTTCGTCGGGCAACTATTCGTCGACCTCGACTTCGGGCAACGTTTCCAGCTCGTCGAGTTCGAGTTCCTCCAGTTCCAGCTCCAGCTCATCCAGTTCGTCGAGCTCTTCGTCGAGCGGCGGAGACAATGGCTCGAGCGGTTCTTCGGGTTCTAGTGGTTCGTCCAGCTCCAGCGGCTCGTCCAGCTCCAGCGGGTCTTCCAGTTCGAGCGGATCGTCGGGCTCCAGCAGTTCTTCTACCAGCACCTCTTCGTCGAGTTCGTCCTCCAGCAGCTCGTCTTCGAGCAGCTCGTCGACCACCAGCGGCAACTCGACCACCAGCACCTCGTCGGGCACTGAAGTGCCTGAACCGGGCATGTTGCTGTTGTTCGGTGCAGGCGCTGGCGCGCTCTTCCTCGGCCGTCGCCGTAGGGACAAGCGCAAGGCTGTCGCCAAGGCCTGAGTGCGGGCTACCAAGTTTTGGGAGGGGAAGGGCGGCCGTAACGGCCGCCCTTTTTCGTTGACCCCTTTCCCAGTGGCTGGGCTGGTCAGCTCAGGTGCAGCGTCCAGGGATCCTGCCGGTACCACTGGGTGATGACGTACTTCACGCCTTTCACCACCGGGGTGCCGGCGTGCAGCGTGTTGCGGTTGGGCTTGCCGTCGCGGGCCATGTTGTTCCAGGCGAGCAAGGCCCCCGCGACTGGCTTCACCGATAGCCCCAGTTCCGGCCAGTCAGTCTCGCCGCCTTCTTCGACGTCGTTGAGGAACAGCATGGCGGTCCAGGTGCGTTGCCCGCCGCGGCGGCGCTCCTGCTGCCAGTAGGGCTCGCTGGCGAAGAAATAGTCGTAGTGATGCTTGAACTGCTGACCCGCCTCATAGCGCTGACCCTGCGTAACTTCGGCGTGTTTGTGCGGGATGCCGGTGGCGGCGTCGATCCGCTTTTCCAGCTCACGCGTGGCCGGATCACCCGCATCGAAGTAGTGCGTGGACGAGGTGCGGAAGCCATCGCGCTCGGTCCCCTCGAACAGCGTTGAGGGGCCGATCTTCCTATCGATGACCTTGACGAGCCGGGCACATTCCTCGGCGGTGAAGAAATCGCGCAGCAGGAACATATCAGCCTTGTCGCCGCCGAGATCCTCGGCCCGCGGATCGGCCCTGAGCCGGGCCCGCACCTGCGCTCCGATCAGGGCCAGCTTGGCCGGGTCTTCCTTGGGATCGCCGGGGATGCCGCCGAAACGGGTCGAGGTGACGAAACCACTCATGGTCTTATTTATCCGCTGGTTCCGGAATGACGGGAAGGCCCTCAGCCTGCCACGCGATCAATCCACCTTCCAGATGGCGCACCGGGTCGCCGGTATAGTCGGCAAGCAGCTGGGCCGCGCGACCGGAACGCGCCGACGAACGGCAGTACAGGATTGTCTCGCGTCCGGGCTCTTGCGGGATCGCCGCCGGATCGAAGGTGTCGAGCGGCGCTAGCAGGCTGCCCGGAATGCGCGCCTCGGCAAATTCGGCCGGGGTCCGCACGTCAATCAGGATGACCTTGCCCGCCTCGATCAGCGCGGCGAGCTCGGTGCTGTCGAGCGTTGTTACTTCACCCGTCTGCTGCGGGCTTGCAGACGTTGCCGGTGCCTGGCCCGCCGCACAAGCGGCAAGGCCGAGGCTGGCAGCGACGAGCAAGCCCGCGCGCAGCATTACGACGCCAGCTTGCGCAGCACGTAGTGCAGGATGCCGCCGTTGTTGTAGTACTCGATCTCGTTGGCGGTATCGATGCGGCACAGCGCGGTGAAGCTGAAGCTGGTGCCATCGGCACGGGTCACTTCGACTTCGACGTCCTGCGACGGCTTCAGATCGGCCAGACCCTTGATCGTGAAGCTGTCGTCGGGCTTGAGGCCCAGCGTCTCACGGGTGTCGCCATCCTTGAACTGCAGCGGGAGCACGCCCATGCCGACCAGGTTCGAGCGGTGGATACGCTCGAAGCTTTCGACGATCACGGCGCGCACGCCGAGCAGGATCGTGCCCTTGGCAGCCCAGTCACGGCTCGAGCCGGTGCCGTATTCCTTGCCTGCGATCACCACCAGCGGGGTGCCGTCGGCCTGGTGCTTCATGGCGGCGTCGTAAACGGCCATCTGCTCGCCCTTGTAGAGCGTTTCGCCGCCTTCCACGCCGGGGACCATCTCGTTGCGGATGCGGATGTTGGCGAAGGTGCCGCGCATCATCACTTCGTGGTTGCCGCGACGCGAGCCGTAGGAGTTGAAGTCCTTCTTCGGCACCTGGTGGTCGAGCAGGTAACGCCCGCCGGGCGAATCTTCCTTGATCGACCCTGCCGGCGAGATGTGGTCGGTGGTGACCGAATCGCCGAGGATCAGCAGCGGCTTGGCGCTGATCACATCGTCGACCGGGGCCGGGTCCATGCTCATGCCCTCGAAGTAGGGCGGGTTGGCGACATAGGTGCTGCTCGGGTTCCAGCTGTAGGTATCCGAGGCGTCGACCTTGATCGCCTGCCAGTGCTCGTCGCCCTTGTAGACGTCGGCATAGCGGCTTTCGAACATGGTGCGGTCGATGGCACCGGCACGGATTTCGGCCACTTCGGCGTTCGACGGCCAGATGTCGGCCAGCATCACGTCGTTGCCGTCCTGATCCTGCCCGATCGGCGTAGTGGTGATGTCTTCGGTGACGGTGCCCTTCAACGCATAGGCCACGACGAGCGGCGGCGAGGCGAGGAAGTTGGCGCGCACGTCAGGCGAGACGCGGCCCTCGAAGTTGCGGTTGCCCGACAGGACCGAGGCGGCGACGATGTCGTTGCCGTTGATCGCCTGGCTGATCGGCTCGGCCAGCGGGCCGGAGTTGCCGATGCAGGTGGTGCAGCCATAGCCGACGAGGTCGAAACCGATCGCGTCGAGGTGCTCCTGCAGGCCGGCCTTGTTCAGGTAGTCGGTGACGACCTGCGAACCCGGCGCAAGCGAGGTCTTGACCCACGGCTTGGGCTTCAGGCCCTTTTCGTTGGCCTTCTTGGCCACCAGTCCGGCGGCAACCAGCACGTCGGGGTTCGAGGTGTTGGTGCACGAGGTGATCGCGGCGATCACCACGTCGCCGTCGCCCACATCGTGGTTGGCCCCGTCGACCGGCACGCGCACGGCTTCGCTCTTGCCGTAGACCTTGGCGAGGTCGTTGTTGAACAGCTCGTCGACTAGCGGCAGCGCGACCTTGTCCTGCGGGCGCTTGGGACCGGCGAGCGAGGGGACCACCGCGCTCATGTCGAGTTCCAGCGTGGAGGAGAAGATCGGCTCGTTATCCGGATCGAACCACATGCCCTGGGCCTTCGAATAGGCTTCGACCAGCGCGATCGCTTCCTCGCTGCGGCCGGTGAGGCGCAGATATTCGATCGTCTTGTGGTCGATGCCGAAGAAGCCGCAGGTGGCGCCATATTCAGGGGCCATGTTGGCGATCGTGGCGCGGTCGGCGAGCGACAGCTTGGCAACGCCGGGGCCGTAGAACTCGACGAACTTGCCGACCACCACGTGCTCGCGCAGCATCTGCACGCAGGTCAGCACGAGGTCGGTGGCGGTTACGCCTTCGGCCATATCGCCGGTCAGCTTGAAGCCGACCACTTCGGGGATCAGCATCGAGATCGGCTGGCCGAGCATCGCGGCCTCGGCCTCGATCCCGCCAACGCCCCAGCCGAGCACGCCCAGGCCGTTGATCATGGTGGTGTGGCTGTCGGTGCCGACGCAGGTGTCAGGGTAGGCGACCAGTTCGCCGTTCTGGTCTTCGCTCGACCACACGCCCTTGGCGATGTTTTCGAGGTTCACCTGGTGGCAGATGCCGGTGCCAGGGGGCACGGCGTAAAAGTTCTGGAGGCTCTTGGCGCCCCACTTGAGGAAGTCATAGCGCTCGGCATTGCGTTCGTATTCGAGCGCCATGTTGTGCTCGAAGGCCTTGGGGTGGCCGAACTCGTCGACCATCACGGAGTGGTCGATCACGAGGTTCACGGGAACCTGCGGATTGATCTTGGCCGTATCGCCGCCGAGGCCGCGAATCGCGTCGCGCATGGCGGCAAGGTCCACCACGCAGGGCACGCCAGTGAAGTCCTGCAGCAGAACGCGGGCCGGGCGATACTGGATTTCCTCGCCGGTCTTGGGGTTCTTCTGCCAGTCAACGATGGCCTGTGCGTGGTGCTGGCCTACGGTGAAGCCTTCATCCTCGAACCGCAGCATGTTCTCCAGCAGCACTTTGAGGCTGAAGGGCAGGCGGCTGATATCGCCCAGCTTTTCCGCAGCTTTTGCCAGCGAGTAGTAGGCGTAGCTGGTGCCGTTGACGTCGAGGGAGGTGCGGGTTTCGAGCGAGTTGGAGCCGACCTGAGTCATGGATGATGGGGTCCCTTTGCTGTTGCTTGCGTAAGCGTGCTCGTGCGAGAAGCCCGCTGTTCGGGTGCGAACTGCGCGTTTGTGCGGGATTGGTCAAGGCCTCGCGCACCGGGGCAAGTGTGAAGGCAGGGAAATCGGATCATGGTGCTGGTCAATCCGCAGCGCGGCGCGCAGTCAATCGGGGTGATCTGGATCGCGCTGGCGCTGGTGATTGCGGCCTTTCTTGGCGCGGCGCTGGGAATGGTGTGGCAGAGTTCGGGCCTCGGCGCGGATGATGAAGAGGTGCTGGTGGAAGACGAGCCCGTCAAAGCGCCCCAATCCGCGCAGGCGCATTAGGGCGCGGGCACCTTGCGCCGTGGCCGGGCAATCCAGCTGGCCGCAACGATCATGCAGAGCCCCACGAAGGTCGCGAGCGTGACCTTCTCACCGAACCATTGCCAGCCGATCCACGCCGCCCAGATAAAGCCGGTATATTCGAGCGGGACGAGCGCCTGGGTTTCGGCGCGGGCATAGGCCCAGGCGATTGCCATCGAGCCAAGTACGGTAAGCGCACCGGCAATTCCGATCGTACCGAGCACTTGCGGCGATGGCATCGTGAAGGCGAACGGCGCGGCCAGCAGCAGGACCAGCCCGCCGATCCCCGAATGGAATGTCGCCACCTCGATTGGCCCCGCCAGCTGCGATTGGCGGCGGATCACGACGAAGCCATAGGCATAGAACAGGGCCGAAAAGGCCATCGCGGCAAGGCCCAGTGCCAGATCCCGGCTCATCCCGGCCGCGCCGATGCGTCCGCCCACGATCACCAGCGTGCCCGCAAAGCCCAGCAGCGAGGCAAGAATCGCACGGCGACTGATGGTCTCGCCCAGCAGCAGGTGCGCGAAATAGAGCGTTATCAGCGGGGCGACGAAGCTGATCGCCAGCGCTTCTGCCAGCGGCAGGCGGGTGAGCGCGAAGAACCATGAGAGCGACATCGCCGCTGTGACCACCCCGCGCTCAGCATGGAGCCGCAGCAGATGTCCGCGCGGCCAGCGTGGGCGGCGCGCGAGCCACACCGGCGCGATCAGCACTGCGCCGATCAGGCTGCGCAGCAGGGTGGCGGTATAGGCCCCGGTCATCAGTGCGGCGTGCTTCATGAACCCGTCCATCACCGCGAACAGGCCAATACCGCCCGCTGCCAGCAGATAGGGGAGGATAGGGTGTCGCGCGGGCATGGCGCAGAGTCTTGCTAGCTTGTATTGTGCGGCGCAACCGGTTCATGCGCGCGTCATGGCCGGTGCGCGATAGGAGGCTGGCTAAAGGCGCGCCTGCCTCGCGCGCTTGTGCTAGGAAGAGTTATATGAATTGTACCCGTGCCCTCCTTGCTTCGAGCCTCTCGCTCGGAACGCTTGCCAGCCTTGCCGCCCCTGCGGGTGCGCAAACTCTGCCCACGCAGAGCGTGCTGCAGGAGGATGCCGCCGAGGCGACTGCTTCCACTGCTCCTAGCGCCTTCGAGCAGGCCTTCACTTCGGAAGAAGTGGTGCAGGCCGATCCGCGCGTGATCGAGGCGATGGACTGGAGCAACGAACAGGCGGAAGAGCTGCTCGGCGTGATCCGCACGATCGATGCGGAAGGCCTCGTTCCGGCTGACTATCTGCCCGAAGAACTTGCCGCTGCGCTGAGCGCTGATGATGCGCAGCAGGTCGATGAGCTGGCCAGCACGGCCTTTGCCTGGCTGGTGGAAGACCTGCGCGATGGGCGCACGCCGATGGCCAACCGGCGCCAGTGGTTCGTGGTCGACCCCGATGCTGACCGCAATCCCACCGCCAAGGTGATGGCCAATGCGCTGGAAACGGGCGATATCGCGGGCGCGCTGGAGGCCTTGAAGCCGACTCACCCCGACTATGCCGCTTTGCGCCAGAAACTGGCCGAAACCCCCGCCAGCGACACCGAGGAGCGCCGCCTGATTCGCGCCAACATGGATCGCTGGCGCTGGCTTGCGCGCGATCTGGGCGGGCAATACCTGATTACCAACGTGCCCGAGTATCAGCTGCGGCTGACGGTCGATAACAATATCATCCGCACCTATCGCACCGTGGTCGGCAAACCGGGCCGCACCGCTACACCGCAGCTTGCCGAGACGGTTGAAGGGGTGGTGTTCAACCCGACCTGGACCGTGCCGCAGTCAATCGTGCGCGGCGAGGGGCTGGGCGAACGCGTGCTTAACAACCCGAGCTGGGCCGCGCGGCAGGGCTATCGCGCCACGCGCGGGGCCAATGGCTATATCAGCGTGGTGCAGCAGCCGGGGGCGGGCAATGCCTTGGGGGTGATGAAGCTCGACATGCCCAATCCGCATGCGATCTTCTTTCACGACACGCCGAACAGGCAGATATTCAACCAGGATGAGCGCGCGCTCAGCCACGGTTGCATCCGCACCGAGCGGGCGCTCGAACTCGCCATGACCGTCGCGATCCTCGGCGAGGGGGCCACGCGCGACGAGGTGGTCGATATCTACACCAGTGGCGAATATACCCGTGTGCCGGTGAAGAAGACGATGCCCGCCTACATCACCTATTTCACCTATGGCGTGGATATCGACGGGAACCTGCGCCAGTTCGACGATATCTATGATCGCGATGAACCGGTGTTCGCCTCGCTCGACGCGCCGCGTGTGCGCAACCGGGCGCGGGTTTCGAGCGAGGAAGTGATCGAGATCGTCGACGATCCGCGCGACACGCTCTGACCCGGAAGGGCGCTAGGCTGGCTAGGCGCGGTTGGCGGCAGCGATAGCGGCGAAGTCGGGTGCCTTCTGCGGCGGGCGGGCCACGTCCTCGCCATCGGCACCGATTCCCAGCGCATCGGCATAGAGCAGCCGTCCGCCCATCAACCGGGTGAGTGCCTGCGGGAACACCTCCGGGCCGAAGGCAAAGCAGCCGTTCGACCGGCCGAGCCGGCCCCAACGTGCCACGTGTTCGGGCGTGGCGTAGCTGGCCGGGTGCATCACGATGGCGCGCGGGAAGGCGTTCGAATTGTCGGGATCAAGCCCGCCGAGGCGGACCGAGGTGCCGTAACGCCCCTTGTACCACTCCCAGGTGATGTAAGCGCCGCGACTGCTGGCCCAGCTGTCGGGCAGGTTGGAAAAGTCGTTTAGCCAGCCGTCGTGCTCGGGATCGGACCCGGCGCCGTGGGTGACCAGCACCGAATCGACCTTGCCCGCCACCAGGTCGACGAAATGGAAGCGCGGCTCGGCGGAGTGGAGGCCGAAGTCGGCAATCCCGACCACGTCGGTGTGCCACAGGCTGGCGCTGGCGCGTTCGGCCTGCTCGTGCGCCACCGCCAGCAGACGGCGTGTGCGCAGATCGGGCCCAGCCTGCGCGAACACCCTTGCCGGTAGCGCTGCGGTAGCAGCGGCAGCGGCGGAGCGGGTGAGGAAGCGACGACGATCCATGGAGCTACTTATAGACCGAGACACCTGAACCTTGTCCATACCGTCATTTTCGGCGCAGTGCCTCGATGGCGATGCGGCTCGCTTCGGTGTAGCGCCCATCGGCATAGCGGTCCTCGCCAGCGAAGCGCAGGAAGCTCGTGCTTTGGTCCCATCCCGCCGCGCCGTCATGGCGATAGCGCTCGCGGGGGAGGAACTGGGTGCGGTTCTCGCTAGACAGCTGGAGGTTCGCCGCCACCTGCGCCGCGCCCGGCTCGCTCATCCGCTCGGCACCGACCAGCTGTTCAAGGTCAGATCGAGAGGCAGCGGCAAAGTGCAGGCCTGGCCCGCCAGCAGCAAAGCCCATGAGTCCTGCATCGCCCCGCACATAGCGCCGGTCGGGCCGAGCGATCTCACCAAGGCGGCTTTCGAGTTGAACCGTCACATCGCCGTCGATCGGGCCGTCCGGATAGGCTGCGCGGCAGAAGTCGCGCAGCGGCCTGGGGCCTTCGAGGGTCCCCTCGCCGAGCAGGAGGAAGCTAGCGTTGAGGGCGATTGCCTGTTCGATTTCGGGCACCGGGCCGATTGTCACGCTGTCGCTCGATAGTGACAGCCAGTATTCGGTGCGCCGTCGTTCAAGCATGGTGCGCAGTGCGTGCCAAGCCGGCCCATCGGGCAAAGCGGTGTCGCTGTTGCTCGCCGGGGGAATGATTTCGGGATCGCCGCAATGATGGGCCAGCAGCGCGCGGTCCGCGCCGATCAGCGTGCCATCGTCAAGCAGCGCCACCCGCCCGCGACCGAGCCGGGCGTGGAGGCTCTTGATCGCGACCAGGAAAGGCAGGAGCTTGGCGGTTCCGATCTCTGCGAACAGCACCAGGCCATTGGTGCTCGGTGTGATTGGAGGCGTGTCGAGAATGTCGCGAATGGTCTCGGCGTGGCGCGCGGCTTGCGGATTGCGGAGCCAGCGCCGGGGCAGGGGACTCAGGTTGCTCACGGGCTCAGGACCATCGCGTCGCCCTCAATTGCGACCTTGTCGACATGGGCAAGGAATGACTGTCCGAGCAGCGAGACGGGCAGCCCCTCGGGCACGACGATGGCGGCGACATCGTGCGCCTCGATGCTGCCCAGCGCGACTTGCGGCAGGGCGACGAAGACCCCGCGCACCGGGCCTGAAGCTCCCTGCGCGACGGTGGTAAGCTCCGAAGCGTCCCAGTAAACTCCGGCGGCGAGCGCATCGTCCTCGGTCAGTGCGATCATGCTGGCGCCGGTGTCGACCAGCATCCGGGTGGGCGCCATGTCGAGCAGGACCTCGGCATAGAAATGCCCGTCGCCTGCGCGCGGCAGTGCCACATCGTCGCTCCAGCCGCTTTGCGGCGCAGGCGTTGGTGTGGTCTCCGTCAGGTTCGCAGAGGTGCTTGCCTGCGCATCTGGCGCAGGCGCTGTCTGGCTCTGCTCCATCGGCATGGTCAGGCCGATGGCAAGGCCGATCAGGCAGATCGCGGCGAGTGCAGGCCCCATGTTCATGGGGCCTGATTCTATGGTCGGTTGCTTATCGGGGGGTAAACGCGAAGGTCTATTCGGCCGCTATTGTCGCATTTCCGGCATCACTCATCGCATCTTCGATCTCGGCGGCCTTGGCCTCGACCAGGCGCACGATGTGATCGAGCATGTCCTCGCTTTCGATGTGGTGATCCTTCACCCCCGAAAGGTAGACCATGTGCTTGCCATTGCCGCCGCCGGTGAGGCCGATGTCGGTCTCGCGTGCCTCGCCGGGGCCGTTGACCACGCAGCCAAGGACCGACAGGCTCATCGGCGTCTTGATGTGTTCAAGCCGGGCTTCAAGCGCTTCCACGGTGCGGATCACGTCGAAGCCCTGCCGCGAGCACGAAGGGCACGAGACCACGCGAACGCCGCGGGTGCGCAGGCCGAGCGCCTTGAGTATCTCGAACCCGACCTTCACCTCCTGCTCGGGCTCGGCGGAGAGCGACACGCGGATGGTATCGCCAATGCCGGCCCACAGCAGGTTGCCGATCCCGATGGAGGACTTCACCGTCCCGCCGATCAGGCCGCCTGCCTCGGTGATGCCGAGATGCAGCGGGCAGTCGACCGCTTCGGCAAGGCCCATGTAGGCGGCGACGGCGAGGAATACGTCGCTGGCCTTCACCGCCACCTTGAATTCGTGGAAATCGTGATCCTGCAACAGCTTGATGTGATCGAGCGCGCTTTCGATCAGGGCCTCGGGGCAGGGCTCGCCGTATTTCTCCAGCAGATCCTTTTCGAGCGACCCGGCGTTGACGCCGATGCGGATCGAGCAGCCGTTGGCCTTGGCCGCGCGCACCACTTCGGCCACGCGCTCTGACGAGCCGATATTGCCCGGGTTGATGCGCAGGCAGGCCGCGCCCTTGTCGGCAGCTTCCAGCGCGCGCTTGTAGTGGAAGTGGATGTCGGCAACGATCGGCACATTGGCCGCGCGGGTGATCTGGTCGAAGTTGGCGGTCGCCTCCTCGGTCGGGCAGGAGACGCGCACGATATCCGCGCCCGCATCCTCGCAGCGGCGAATCTGGTCGATGGTGGCAGCCACGTCCTCGGTGGGCGTGTTGGTCATGGTCTGCACGCTGATCGGCGCGCCGCCGCCAACAGGCACTGAGCCGACCATGATCTGGCGCGACTGGCGGCGCTCGATCATGCGCCAGGGGCGGATGGCGGAAATGCTGTCGGAACTCATGACGAAACCTTTGTGTTTATGGCCTGCCTCGCGCGGAAGGCCGTTCGCGCAACCATATGCCTCTTTCATTGCGGATTTGCGAGGGGGCGCGTTGCGTGGCAGCAGGATACCAGCACCGCGCCTGACAGGAAACACCCATGCCCGAAGCCAATCCTACTGATCAGATCGCCGATGATGGCCCCCTGCTGTTCGCCCGCGTGATCGACGGAAAAGGCGCAGGGCGCCCGATCGCATGGGAGGAGGCCAGAACCTGGCAACCGGCGCAGGAAGGCGAGGCGATCTGGCTGCACCTGAACCGCCATCGCGAGGGCGTTATCGACTATCTCGAAAGTCTCGACATTTCCGAGCCGACAGTCGAGCTGCTGGTGTCGGACCGCACCCGCCCGCGCGCCTTCCGCGAGGGCGATACGCTGGTGGTGACGCTGCGCGGTATCAATTTCAATCCCGGTGCTGAGCCCGAAGACATGGTCTCGATGCAGATGTGGTGTGACGGAACGCGGCTGATCACGCTGCGCAAGGAGCCGCTCCAGACCCCGCGCGAGGTGCTTGCCATGATCGACGCCCGGGCAGAGGGTCCGAAGGATTGCGGCGCGCTGATCACCGAGCTGACCGAAGCGATGATCACCCGCATGAGCCACGCCATCATCGACATGAACGAGCATATCGACATTCTCGAAGATCGCGACGTGGACGATGACGATACCGACGAGATTCTTGGCCGGATATCGGTCATCCGCCGCAACTGCCTCGGCCTCAAGCGGCACATGGGGCCACAGCACGAAGCGCTGGAGACGATCTCGCGGCAGGCACCGCCGTGGTTCGAGGATCACGACCGGCGCGAGATATCGGAAAGTATCGACCGGCTGCGGCGTTATCTCGACGATCTCGATATCTCGAAGGAAAGCGCGGTGGTGCTGCAGGACGAAATCCGCGCGCGGTCGGTGGCGGGCAGCGAGCGGGCCACCTATATGCTCACCATCGTGGCGGGGATCTTCCTGCCACTGGGATTTCTGACAGGGCTGCTTGGGGTGAACGTGGGCGGAATGCCGGGCACGAGCGATGCCGACGCATTCTGGATCGTCACCGGGCTGTGCGGTGCCATTGTGGCCCTGCAGTTGCTGCTGTTCTGGAAGTGGCGCTGGTTCTAGGAGGCGGCCGATGGAAGGTCACGAAACGGGGTTCGTGCTGCAAGACGGCGCGCTGATGCTGGCCTTTGCGCTGGTGGCGGTGATCGCATTCCGCCGCGCCGGGCTGGGCGCCACCCTGGGCTATCTCGTGGCCGGGGTGCTGATCGGGCCGCAGGTGCTGGGTCTGGTCGGCAAGGCCGAACAGATGGCCGAGATTGCCGAGCTGGGCATCGTGATGCTGCTGTTCGTGGTCGGCCTCGAACTGAGCCCCGAGCGGCTGTGGCGGCTGCGCAAAGCCATTTTCGGTCTCGGCACGGCGCAGGTGGTGATCTGCGGTGTGGCGGTCAGTGTGCTGGTGGCGCTGCTCACCAACTATACCATCGCCGCCGCCTTTGCGATCGGCCTGCCGCTGGCTCTGTCATCCACCGCGCAGGTGTTGCCGATGCTGCAATCGGCGGGCCGCTTGCGCACGCCCTTTGGCGAGAAGGCCTTTGCGATCCTGCTGTTTCAGGACCTCTCGATCATCCCGCTGATCACTATCGTCACCGCGATGAGCCGCAACCCCGCCGATGCCGATGCGCCTTCGGGCCTCGTTCTGGTGGGTTTGTCGCTGGCGGCGATCATAGGGTTGATCGTGGCCAACCGGCTGGTGGTGAAGCCGATGTTCCGCCTTATCAGCCGACTGGGGGAGCGCGAGCTGTTCGTGATGGCGGCGCTGTTCACCGTCTTCGCGAGCGCGGCGGTGATGGAGCTGTTTGGCCTCTCGGCGGCGCTGGGGGCTTTCATCGCCGGGGTGATGCTGGCCGATACCCGCTATCGCCACGAGCTGGAGGCCGATATCGAGCCGTTCCGCTCGATCCTGCTCGGGATGTTCTTTCTGGCGGTGGGCATGATGCTCGACCTCCACGCCATCGCCGAGCAGCCTTTCACGGTGATCGGCTTTGCCGCGCTGCTGATCGCGGTGAAGACGGCGGTTATCACTGGCCTCGGTCTGATGATGAAGATGGCCTGGCGCTCGGCCCTGGCGCTGGGGCTGCTGCTGTCGCAGGGCGGCGAGTTTGCCTTCGTGCTCTATTCGCAGGCCCAGGGCGCCTTACTGCTGGCCGAACAGTCGGTGAGCGTGTTCTCCGCCGTGGTGACGCTGTCGATGGCGACCACGCCGTTCCTGATGATGCTTAACCAGCGCATCCGTTCGCCCAAGGCGGACGAGGAGAAGCGAGAAGGCCCGCGCAACGATCGCGCCAATGCGGTGATCGTCGGCTTCGGGCGCTTCGGCCAGACCGTGGCGCAAACGCTGATGGCGGGCGGCGTGTCCGTCACCGTGATCGACAAGAAGGTTGACCAGATCGACACGGCCGAGGAGTTCGGCTCGAAGGTCTATTTCGGCGACGGCACGCGGATCGACATGCTGCGGCAGGCAGGCGCAGCCGAGGCGCAGCTGATCCTGTTCTGCCACGACGAAATGCCCGACCGGGCGCTGATCGAAGCGGTCGACGAGGCGTTCCCGCAGGCGCTGATCTATGTGCGTGCGTTTGATCGGCGGGTGCTGCTGGACCTTGCCGATGCGCCCGCGGCAGGCGTGGTGCGCGAGGTTTTTGCCGGGGCGATCCGCATGGCGCGGATGGCGCTTGCCGGCATCGGGACCTCGGAACAGAATGTGGAGCGCGCCGAAGAGACCTATCGCCGGATCGACAAGGAGCGGTTGAAGCTGCAGCTCGAAGGCGGGGACATCTATGCCGCGCGCGAACTGTCACGCAAACAGCAGCGCGAGCTGCGCGAATTCGGCGAGGGGCGCAAGCTGGAGTAGCTCAGGCGACGATCCCGGCGAGATGCTGCGCGGCGGCGACCATCGGCATGGGTCGCGCGAACAGGTATCCCTGTCCGTGGCTCACACCCAGTGCCTTCATGGCCTCGGCCTGCGCGCTTTCCTCGATTCCCTCGGCAATCACCGCCCCGTCCCATTCGCGGACCAGGGCAACTACCGCTGAGACCAGCGCGCGGGCGGCAGGGTCGCTGGCCACATTGCGCGCCAGAGCCATGTCGAGCTTGACGAAATCGGGTTTGACCAGCGCGGCCAGCTGCATCGAGGCATAGCTGGTGCCGACCATATCGATGGCCACGCGCGCCGTCGGGCGGATCGCTTGCAGCGCCTGCACCAACGCGAGCTTGTCCTCGGCGGCGGCATATTGGGTGAGGGTGACGACGACATTGGCGGCGGTCTCGGCCTCAAGCGCGGCACGCACCGCGCCGCTCACCACGCAGCGCGCGGGAGCCTTGACCATGGCGAAAAAGCCGTCGGGAACGCTTGTTACAGTCTCAATCGCGCCGTTCACGGCGGTCATTTCCAGCTCTTCACCGAGCCCGGTGCTTTCGGCATCGCCGAACCATGCGCCGGGGCTGCGCTTGTTCACATCGGGGAAGCGGGCGAGGCATTCGACCCCGGCAGGCTGGCTGTCGGCGAGCAAATGGATCGGCTGCTGGAAAATGGTGACCGCATCACCTTCGAACATGTCTTCGATCCGCTGGCGTGTCTGCTCGCGCAAGGCGGCCTCGGCGATCAGCGTGTCGATGCGCTCGGCGGCCATGGCAGCGAAGCTTTCGAAGATGGCCAGGTCGCGGGGGGTGAGGGTCGGATCGGGCTGGCGGCTCATGGCGCAGAAGCTGCCCCACACGGTGCCATCAGAGAGGCGCAGAGGAACAGAGAAATGTGCGCCCACGGGCAACGCATGGGTGATGCCCAGCGCCTGCGCGGCGGGATAGGGTGCGGGATCGGCGATCATTTCGGGCAGATCGCCGTTCAGCACGTGCCAGCAATAGGTTTCGTCGCGATGCTGGCGCAGGCCAGGCTCCAGCGGCAGGTCTAGCGCGCTGTCGACATGGGTGATTTCGCGCATGTCATCGTCGATCCAGCGACCGATCAGGCCGATCTCCAGTCCGAGATGGTCACGTGCCGAGTGCAGGAAGCCTGCGATCTGCGGATCGCTCGCCAGCTCGCCGTCAAGCGGCGGCGCGGATGCCTCGAACTCGGGCAGGATAAAGGTCATGTCCCCCATAGCGCACCGATTGCCAGAAAGTGCCTAATTGGATGTTAACCCGCAGCAAGGGAAACGGGCGTGTCCAGCCGCAGTTCGAACAGGAACTCCTCATCGCGCTGCTCGCCCACGTCGAAATGGATGTCGGCAATCTTGGCAAAGCCATAGCGGGCATAGAATCGCTGCGCTCCGAAGTTCTCGCTCCACACCGATAGTTGCACCGCATCGTGGCCACCGGCACGTGCCTCTCCCAGAGCCCAGTCCATCAGCGCCGCGCCGATGCCCATGCCAGTGCGTTCGGGATCGGTGTAGAGTTGGCACAGGGCCATCGGGTTCGTCGCATCGGAGTGTTCGGCATAGTAGCTCGGCACGCGGATCTTGACGAAGCCCAGCAGGGCGTCGGTGGCCGGATCGACTGCGAGACGATGGCGATGCAGGTCGTCGCCAACCTCTTCAGCCACAGCAGGGAAGGAATAAACCTGTTCGAGAAAAGGGTTGAGGTCCTCGGGGCGGTAGAGGTGGGCAAAGGCGGCGCAGAAGCTGTCGCGGCCCAGCCGGGCGAGGTTTTCAACATCGTCAAGCGTGGCGGGGCGCAGGATCATTCCGGTCATGAGTGCTTGTCTTTCTTGCGTTTGCCGAAGCGCATCCCGCTTTCGAGGTGCGCGCGCAAGGCGGCATAGAAGGTGTTCAGGAACTCGCGCTCGTCGCCGCTGCCCATGTCCCAGCCGATCTTGCGGCAGATTGCCTCGGCGACCTCGCGCAGGGCCTTCTCGTCACCGGTCCGCAAGACGCCTTCGAGCACCTGCAACTCGTGCTCGCCATAGACCGACAGTTCCGCCTCGCCGAAACGGTAGGTCTGGCTGTGGTCGGGGGCGAGCGAGATGGCGTGCTGCAGCTTGGCGCGATTGGCCTCGACCACGAAGGTGCCCGCCACCAGATCGCCTGCCCGCAGCGCATCGCGATTGCAGAACGGGAACAGTACGAAGGTTGCCAGCCACACGAAGGCTGCCGCACCCGTTAGCCCGGCGTCAAACCCGTTGCCCAGCATGAAGAAGGCCGGGAGGAACACCTCGACATCGCGCATCAGGTTGCGCGCGATCACCATTTCGGTGGTGAGCCGCTGCCCGCCTCGCGCCGCCACGCGAATGCCGAGCAGCCGCTTGCCGGGAGTCGCCCCACGTGCGCCAAGCTCGAAATAGAGGAAGTAGCCGTAGCGCGAGAAGAACAGCGCGAGGATGAACACGATGCCGATCAGTTCGCCCACCGGCGTTTTGCTCAATCCGCTCACCGAGCTGAGATTGAGGCCGATCATGCCAAGAGCCACCGCGAACAGGAGAAAACCGAGAAACAGGAACAACAGGTCCAGCAGCAGCGCTCCGGCGCGTGAGCCCCGGCTGGCGATGCGGAGCGGCAGCGCGAGGCCTTCGGGCGTGATCAGCTCGCGCTCGCGCTTGGCGTTGTTGTTCTGGATGGCACTTTGCAGCGTGGTCATCCGGCCCGCTCCTGCCGCCTGCGCATGCCGGCAAAGTAGAGGCACCAGAACGCCAGCATCGCCCCGCCGATGGCGAGACGTGCCGAGGAATCGCCGACCAGCTGGCGCACGAAGCCTTCGAGCAGCCCTGCCACTACGAGCATGATCGTGACCCCGGCCATAACCTGTGCAGCGCGCAGACCGGCAGCCTGCAGGGCGGCAAGGATCGTGCGTTGGCCGGGGAAGGCCATGGCGCGGCCGACGTGGATGCCCGCCGCCCCTGCAAGCAGGATCGCGCCCAGTTCGGTGGTGCCGTGGACCGATAGCCAGGCGACGAATTCGACACCAAGCCCGGCCTCGACGAAAACGAACAGCATTGCACCCAGCAGCGCCATGTTGGAGATCAACAGCAACATGGTCGGAATGCCAAAGGCGAAGCCCAGCGCGAAGGCGAGAATGGCAACGCCGGTGTTGTTCGAGAACAGGTAGGTGGCGAAGACCGACAGCCCATCTGCGCTGGTGGTTGGCTCAAGCGACTGGCGCAGCACCTCCGCATCAGCGCCGGGTTCGCGCCCGTTCGACATCGCGCCGGGCACGAGGGCATAGAACCAGTCGGGCTCGCGGCTCACCAGCAGCCAGCCGACTACGGTGCCCGCCACCATGAAGAACAGCGCGATGCAGATATCGAGCCAGATCGCACGCACGGCCTGGCTCCAGCCGCCGCCGAGGAAGCCGCGCAGCCAGCCGCTCAGCGTGTCGCGCGGGCCGTAAATCTGGAACCATGCCCGCCGCACCAGTGCTTCGAGATAGGCGATGGTTGCGGCATCGAGGCTGGTTTCTCGGGCCACGGCAAGGCTGGAGGCGGCCTTGCGATAGAGCACCGGCAGATCGAGCAGGTCGTCATCCGAAATGCGCTTCGGGCGGCCTTTCTCCAGCGCGGTGACGATGCGCTCGAGTCGCTGCCAGTCGACCTCGCGTTCGAGCCGGAACCGGTCGGAGCGCAGCGATGCGGCTTCGATATCCTCCGGGGGGACGATCTCGGCCTGCCGGAACCAGGGGATCTTGCTGAGGTAGTCAAGCGCCATCAGCCGATTGCCTCGTGTCGCTTGGCGGACAGATACGCGTCGATCAGGCGGTAGCCGATCTGGTCGTGCCTGGCCTCGATCACGTCGACGCCCAGCCGCCGCAACCGTGACAGCACCAGCGCGCGCTGACGGGCGAGGGCATCTGCGCCGACTGCCACGGCCACGTCGCCGAGGTTCTCGGGCTCGATATCGGTGAGGTCGGCTAGCTCCTCGTCGGCCATGGTGACGAAGATCACCAGATGATGGCGCACCAGCCGTTCGACGCTTTCGACCATCAGTTCGGCGCTGGTGGGGTCAGTGAAGTCGGAGAACAGCACCACCAGCGAGCGCCGCCTGAGCCGCCCGGTAAGGGTGGACAGCGCAAGGGTGAAGTTGGGCTCGCGCGCGGTGTAGTCGAGTTCGGCGGCGGCGGTTTGCAAGCGGTAGAAGGTGCGGGTGTCGATGACGAAGGGCGTCATCAGCTGCGGCTGGTCGGCAAAGCCGAACAGCGCCACGCGGTCACCGCCCTTCAGCGCGACATAGGCCGCCACCAGCGCCGCCGAGACTGCACGGTCGATCCGTGGCAGGCCGTCGACCGGTTCGCACATCGACTGGCCGCAGTCGAAGGCGAAGACGATCTGGTTGTCACGCTCGGTTTCGTTTTCGCGCGCGAACAGCCGGGTGTGGCGGGCCGAGGCCTTCCAGTCGATGCGGCGGCGGTCCATCCCCGGCTCATATTCGCTCAGCGCCTCGAACTGGGTGCCTTCGCCCCGGATGCGGCGGGCGACTAGGCCGAATTGCGCGTCGCGGAAGAAGGTCTGCAACACCGGCGAGCGGACCGGCGACAAGTCGGGCCAGACGCGCACCTGTTGGTCGAGCGCGCGGTAAACCTGCCGCACCGCGAGGCCCAGCGGACCGCGCCAGCGTAGCCACAGGCCCATGAGGTCGCCAGTGCCCCGGCGCTCGGGCCTAAGGTCGCCGCTGCCCGTGAACTGTCCTTGCTCGCCGGTCGGAGTAAGCGCGAAGTGCAGCGCGCCATTGGGCCCGAGGCGCGCATCGAAGCCGATGGCGGCCTCGGGCAGGGCCGCGCCCGCATTGCGACGGATCGTGGCGGCAAGGCGCAGCGGCGCGGGCTGGCCAACCTCGCAGTCCGCCGGAGCAGAGAGATCGAGCGCGCCCAAACGCCCTGCCAGCATACCGTCGAGCACCACCACAACCAGCAGCGCCAGTCCGGCGGCGGGCGCTATCGCCCAGGCACTCGGTGCGGTCGCCGCCAACACCACCGCCAGCGGAGCGAGCAGGCCCAGCAGCACCAGCGCGCGCGTGGTCGGCACGAAGGGCAGGCCGGGCAGGCGGGGAAGTTTGGGCAGGCGCATTGCGGTTTAGCGGGGGGCCTCGGTCTGCTCGATCAGCTGCGCGACCAGATCCTCGACCTGCCGTCCTTCGATCTCGGCAGCGGGGCTAAGCAGCAGGCGGTGGCGCAGCGTGGCGGTGGCAAGCGCCTTCACATCGTCTGGCACCACGTAGTCGCGGCCCTCCAGCGCGGCGCGGGCGCGGGCGGCATTGGCGAGGAGAACGGCGGCACGTGGGCTTGCGCCGCTGGCAATGTCCTGATGCTCGCGCGTGGCGCGGATCAGGGCGACGGTATAGCGCACGATCTCATCCGAGAGGGTGACCGTTTTGGCCGCAGCCTGCGCTGCTGCAATCGCCTCGGCCCCTGCCACCATGGCAATGCCAAAGTCGTCTGCCTTGGGCGCGCCGCTGCGCGCACCGAAACGGGCGACGATCTTCGCCTCTTCCTCGGCGCTGGGATAGGGCACCAGAAGCTTGAAGGCGAAGCGATCTAGCTGGGCCTCGGGCAGCGGATAGACGCCCTGACTCTCGATCGGGTTCTGCGTCGCCACCACCATGAAATTGGGGCTGAGCGCGTGGGCCTCGCCGTCCAGCGTCACCTTGCGCTCCTGCATCGCTTCGAGCAGCGCGGCCTGCGTCTTGGGCGGGGTGCGGTTGATCTCGTCGGCCAGCAGCAGTTCGCAGAAGATCGGGCCGCGCGTGAGCGTGAAGCTCGAAGTCTGGAAGTTGAACAGGTTGGAGCCGAGGATGTCGCCCGGCAGCAGGTCCGGGGTGAACTGGATGCGCCCGAAGTCCAGCCCGCTGGCGCGCGCGAAGCACTGGGCGAGGAAGGTCTTGGCCGTTCCGGGAGGGCCTTCGAGCAGCACGTGGCCCTGTGCGATTAGCCCGATCAGCAGGTGATCGACGGCCTCGTCCATGCCGACCACGGCCTTGGCCACCTCGGCGCGGATGGCGCCTGCCAGCTCGGCAGTCTGTTCCAGCGTCATGCTCATGGGGTCAGCGTCCTTTCGATTGATCGTAACGCGCGGCTGGCGCGCAGGATGTCTGCGGGTTTGCGGGCCCCGCGCAGTATGTTGGCCCAGTGGCCAAAGCTCTCGCCCTGATGCCCGGCCTTGATCAGCGCGCGGTCGATGGCGCGCTCGCGCTGTTCGCCTTCGGGTTCGCGCAGGGACAACCGGCTGGCAATGCGCTGCGCCACCAGTGCGGCATAAGGTGCGCCGAGCAGATGCCAGCGCTTCAGCCTTGCCAGCAGGGCGGCGCCGTTCGTGGCGAGCTGGCGCTTGCCCTGCGCCATGGCGGGCGCCTCGGCATAGGCAGGGCCGAACCGCTGAAACGCGCGCCAGGCCACCAGCAGCGCGGCAAGGATCAGGCACAGCGTGGCGGCAAGGAAGGGCGGGGTGAAGGCCAGCGTCAGCAGGTTCTCAGTCTTGGCGAGGCCCGGCAGCGTCATGTCGAAGGTGAGGTCCAGATCCTCGTTCTCGGAGGCCTCGTGGATAAGCGCATCGGCCAGCCGTGCCCGGGTCTCGTCGGCCATGCCCCAGTTGTTGGCCAGATCGGGTTCGAACACGATCACCAGCGGCCAGGCATCGCCGTCAGCATAGAATGCGCCAGCGAGCATATCCCCCTCGCTGTCGACCACCAGCGGCTCGATCGTGCTTTCGCCGGTCTCGACCAGTGCCATCGCGTTGGTGCCATCAGGAAGCGAGCCTTCAAAGCCGAGACCCGAAAACCCGCCCGTCTTGCCGATGGCCAGTTCGGCCCCTTCGCCGATCCCCAGCGATTCGAACCACGGCGGGGTCATGGCGTTGGCCAGAACGACCCAGCCCGGCTCCGCTTCGACCGGCACCGAATCGGGAATCGGCATGGCGATCCACTTGGGCAGCACCAGCATGGTCGGCCCGGTGTAGCGCCTGGCTTCGATGATTTCGGCCAGTTCCTCGCCATCGGCATCGAAGCGCGGGGTGAGGACGAGCAGGCCGTAGTCGTCGAGATTACCTTCCGAGTAGCTTAGCGAGACCGTGTGTCCGCTGTTTTCGAGCAGGGTGACGAGCCCGGCATAGCCATCGAGCCCCGGCGCCTTCGCGTGCGCCCGACCGTCGCGCTCGCTCGATCCGTCGAGGCCGTGGGCCATGGCGTAAAGCAGCAGCAGGAACGAGGCCGCGCCCACCAGCAGGACCAGCGCCACTGTGCCGGGCCGGAAGGGGCTTTGCGCGCGGCTCATGCAGCGTTGCCCGAAAGGCGGGCGAGAGCGAACTCGGCATAGGCGGCGCGTGCGGCCTGCCAGTCGTCCTGCCCCAGCTGCTGCAAGGCGAACAGGCTGCGTTCGACCCGCTGCGCGATCACCGCGAAGGCTTTGCGCGCGCCTTCGGGCAGGGCCGGTTCGGCGGCGAGTTCGCGGGCGGTGCTCGATGGCTCGACAAGGCCGGGCCGCGCGGCAGCAATCTGGCCGACCGAGCGTTGCAGCAGCAGGTGCGTCGCCTCATCGAAGCGGCCTTCGGCAGCAAGCTGGTCGGCATCTTGGAGCAGCGCCATGGCCGCCTCGCTGTCTGGTACCCAGTCATTCTGAGCGGTTTCTTTGCGCGAGCGGCGGGCGAACAGGTCCGGCCCGAGCAGTCGCCATACGAGGAAGGCGAGCAGCAACACACCAAGCCCGATCAGCACCCATTTGATGACCGGCCATCCCTCGACCAGACCGCTCGCAATCGGTTTGAACAGGTTGCCCAGCCATTCGAACAGATCCTTGATCCAATCGGGTGGGGGCTCGGGAGCGGGCATCTCGACCGGCGCAAACTGCGTTTGCGGGTCGGCGCGCATCTGTTCGTAGGCCTCGGCAAGCCCGTCACCTTGCGCCGCCAGCGCCTCGCTTGCCGATCCCGTGCTCACCTCTGCAGCCTGTGACATGCCCTCTGGCCGGGCGCAATAACAAGCCCAGCGCGGGTCAGGAAAGAGCCATCCGCATGCACAGCGTGAAATCGCCGGAGCGATAGGGGCCGAACGCGTCGCATTCGGCAAATCCGGAGCGCACATAAAGCGCGTGAGCATCGGCGAACAGCGCGCTGCGGCCCGTTTCGAGCCCCACTTCGCGATAGCCCCGCTGCCGCGCCTCGGCGATCAGGTGGGCGAGGATCGCTGCGCCCGCGCCCTTGCCGCGCCAGCTGCCGGCCGCGCGCATCGACTTGATCTCGCCGGTTGCCGGATCGAGCTGTTTAAGCGCACCGACTGCGGCAAGCTCTCCATCTTTGCGTGCGACAAAGAAGGTTACGTCGCTCTCGCGCAGCCGGTCGGCGCTCATCACGTGGCAGGCATCTGCTGGCGAGTGCCCGCGCAGTTCTTCGCGATGCCGGGTGAGGAGGGTGAGCACGTCGTCGGCCTGCAGGTCGTCGGGCGCGATGACGAAGCCTTGGCTCATCCGCGCACGCGGGCCTGACGGTAGGTGCCGAACATGCGCACATCCTTGGCGTGGAAGTCCAGTTCCTCAAGCGCGCGGTCGACTGCCGGATCACCCGGCGCGCCGACGATATCGGCATAAAACTTGGTCGCCGCGAAGCTGGCACCGTCGTGGTAGCTTTCCAGCTTGGTCATGTTGACGCCGTTGGTGGCAAAGCAACCGAGCGCCTTATAGAGCGCGGCAGGCACGTTTTTGACCTCGAAGATGAAGGTCGTGATCGCATCCTGTCCCGTGAGACTCGCGGGATCGAGCGGCTCCTTCGCCAGCACCACGAATCGGGTGGTGTTGTCGTCGGCATCCTCGACTCGGGTGTCGACGATGGAGAGCCCATAAAGGTCGGCAGCGATGGCAGGCGCAATGGCGGCCACGGAACGGTCACCCAGTTCGGCCACGTGGGCGGCTGCGCCAGCGGTATCGGCATGGCTCAGCGGCACCATATCGCGCTCCATCAGGTAGCGCCGACTCTGGCTGAGGGCATGGGTGTGCGAAAAGGCCGCAGTGAAGGGGCCGAAGCTGCCATCCGCCTGTGGCAAGGCCATCAGCGCATGGTGAATCGGCATGAAATATTCGCCGACGATGAACAGCCCGCTTTCGGGCAGCAGGAAATGGATATCGGCCACGCGGCCTGCCTGCGAGTTCTCGATGGGAATCATCGCACAGCCGGCGTGCCCCTGTGACACCGCATCGAGAGCGGCGGCAAAGCTGAAGCAGGGCAGGGGCAGGCACTCAGGCGCATATTCCATCGCTGCACGATGCGAATTGGCGCCCGGCGCGCCCTGAAAAGCGATTGCGCGCGCGGGATTTTCGGCGGCGGCGGCGCGCATCTGTTCGACCAGGCGCAAGGCGGGAGCGGGGAAAGAATCCATAGCGGCAATGCCGGTAGCTGGGCATCGATGCGCTGCCAAGCGTCTATGAAGCGCCTTTCGGGTCTTGCGCATAGGGCCACCAGCCCCTAGAGCGCCCTACGAAATCGGGCAACACAAGCAGAAACGCGACCGGACTTATGGGCGATCGTCTCAACACTATCTTTGGCTGGGTTCTCTTCTCAGGCGTCGTAGCACTCGGGCTGACTTCGATCAGTTCGCGTATTTTTCATGCAGACAAGCCAGAATCCCCGGAAAATCCGGGCTTTCTGATCGTCGCCAACGAAGATGGCGGTGAGGCTGATGCTGGCCCGTCGCTGGCAACGCTGCTTGCCACCGGCGATGCGGCCAAGGGCGAAGCGGTTTTCGCCAAGTGCATGGCCTGCCACACCATCGCGCAGGGCGGTGCCGATGGAATCGGCCCGAATCTCTATGGTGTGCTCGGTAAGCCGATCGGCCAGCACGAGCCTGGCTTCGCCTATTCGAGCGCGCTCTCGGACCATGGCGGTGACTGGACCTACGAGAACGTTGACCACTGGCTGACCAGCCCACGCGCCTTCGCCGACGGGACGAAGATGAGCTTTGCGGGCCTGTCCTCCGCTGAGGATCGCGCGAACATCATGCTTTACATGCTCGCTAACGGTGGCGGCCCTGAACTGCCGACCCCTGAGGCCGAGCCGCTCCCCGAGGGTGATGAGGCCGCGACCGAAGGCGAAGTGGAGGCTGAGGAAGCCACTGCGGAGAAGGACGGCGAGGCCGAGGAAGTGGCGACTGAAGAGCCGGTATGATCCTCGCCGATCATTGAAAGAATACGAACAGGGCCGGGATTTCCCGGCCCTTTTTCGTTGCGTCCCTTGAGGGGAAAGTCAGCCTTCGCTTTCTTCGCGTCCCTTGAAACCTTGCGCCACCACGAACCATTCCGAGCTGCCCTTGCGGCTGGCAGGGGGCTTGGCGTGCTTCACCGTCTTGAAATGGCGCTTCAGCAGCGCGAGCAATTCGGCATCGGTGCCCCCGGCAAAGCCCTTGGCAACGAAGCTACCGCCTTCAGACAGTACGTCGACGGCAAAGTGCGCCGCGGTTTCGACCAGCGCCATGGTGCGCAGGTGGTCGGTCTGCTTGTGGCCCACGGTGTTGGCGGCCATGTCCGAGATCACCAGATCGGGCGGGCCGTCGAGCGTGTCGGTCAATATGCCCGGCGCTTCGTCGGCCATGAAGTCGAGTTGGAAAATCGTGACGCCTTCGATCGGCTCCACCTCAAGCAGGTCGATGCCGACCACCGCCGCCTGCGGCGCGCGCTTCCTCACCACCTGCGCCCAGCCGCCCGGAGCGCAGCCAAGATCGACCACGCGCTTTGCTCCCTTCACGAGTCCGAATCGGTCGTCGAGTTCGATCAGCTTGAAGGCAGCGCGGCTGCGCCAGCCCTGCTCCTTGGCGAGTTTGACGTAAGGGTCGTTCAATTGCCGCGTGAGCCAGCTCTGCGAACTGGCCTTGCGCTTCTTGTTCGACGTCAGCCGCCGGACCGAATCCTGTCTTGCACGTGTCATTAGCCACTATTCCCTTGGCGCAGGCGATGCAGGGCCTGTTGCGCCGCCTGCCCTTCGGCGTCGGCGGCCATAAGTGAGCGTAAAATACCTTCGCGAATGCCGCGGTCGGCCACGCCCAGCCGTTCAGCCGGCCAGATGTCGAGAATCGCCTCCAGAATCGCGCAGCCTGCCACGACGAGCTCGGCGCGCTCGGAACCGATGCAGCCTAGCTTGCCGCGTTCGTCAGGCGACATCGCGGCGAGCCCCGAAGAGATCGAGCGCATATCCATGGCCGGCACGATCAGCCCATCGACGGCCTTGCGATCATATTGCGGCAGCTTGAGGTGAACACTGGCGAGCGTGGTCACCGTGCCGCTGGTGCCCAGCAGGCGAAGCTCGTTGGTCCGATGGCTCTCGATCCGCTCGGCGAATTCGGCGAAGCTATCGCGAACCAATTGGCGCATGTTGTCGTAGCGAGTGACGCGGCCGTCTTTGTCGTGCGGTTCGAGCCCGACCGTTTCGGACAGCGACACGACGCCCCAGGGCACGGACTGCCAATCGAGGATTCGCGGCACGGGGCCGCCGGGTTCGATCAGCACGAGTTCGGTTGAGCCGCCGCCGATGTCGAAGATCACCGCGGGGCCGCGCCCGTCTTCGAGCAGGATGTGGCAGCCCAGCACGGCGAGTCGTGCCTCTTCCTCGGCGGTGATGACATTGAGGGCGATGCCGGTCTCGCGGCGCACGCGTTCGATGAATTCGGCGCCGTTGCTGGCGCGGCGGCAGGCCTCGGTGGCGACCGAACGGGCGAGGTAGACCTTGCGCTTGCGCAGCTTGTCGGCACAGACGCGCAAAGCGCCGAGCGCACGGTCCATGGCCGCATCGCTGAGGCGGCCGGTCTGCGCCAGCCCTTCGCCAAGCCGGACCACGCGGCTGAAGGCGTCGATCACTGTGAAGTTCTCGTCTTCGGGCCGTGCGATCAGCAGGCGGCAGTTGTTGGTGCCGAGGTCGATCGCGGCGTAGGCCTGATGGGTTGCCTGCTGTCCACCCGATCGCACCTGCGCAGGCTGGTTCGGTTCTGAGCGCCTTTGGGCTGGCGCTCTTGCGTCAGAGGCCTTGCGTGGTGTCGTGCCGGACTTTCGGGCGGATGCTCTCCCTCGGTGAGGGCGCCGACGCCGGCCTCCTGAGGCTGGGCGTGCGGTCGTGTCGCGCTTGTCCGGCGGGCCTGTCTCCGCCATCGCTTGATACTTTCCAAACTTCAAAACCCGCAGCAACTAAGCGGCGGAACCTGACAACAGGCTAGACCAGACCGTTAGGTTGCACAAGTCGGGCGCAGGTGAGGGGCTGTCAGGAAAGATCAGGGTTCGCGGGACGGGCGGCGAATGGTGCCTTGAGCGCGGGCAGCAGGTGGGTGTCGCGTTCGGCCAGTGGGTCGTCGACGCCGATGGTGATCTCCTCAGCAGCCACGTTGGAGCGGAAGGTGGCGTGCAGGTGGTCCCACCAGGCGATGCCCGAGGACCAGTTGGAATCCATCTCGCAGGGCTTCTGGCTGTGGTGGATGCCGTGCATACGCGGGGTGGTGATGTGCTTGCTGAGCGCTTCATCGAGCCTGCGCGGCAGGCGCAGGTTGGCATGGTGGAACAGCACCGAGAACAGGAAGAACTTGCGCCATGCGGCAAGGCCGCGCGGGCCGATCCCCGACAGCCGCACCTGCACCAGCCGCCAGGGCAGCGAGACGAACATATCGACGAAGTGGAAGCGCAGGGCAGTGGAGGTGTCCATATCGGGGTCGACATGGTGGACGCGGTGGAAGCGCCAGAGGAACGGCACCTTGTGGGTGGCGACGTGCCAGAGGTAAAATCCGTAGTCCATCGCGAGGAAGGCGACCGCGCCTCCTATCGCGCCGCCGCCGAACAGACCTGACAGGCCCCGCTTGCGCTTCGCATTTTGCGCCGCGATGCGGTTCGTCAGCGGAACCTCGGCGGCGCTGATCGCCGCCTGGCAGGACGCACCCATCGCGAGGTTACGGGTGATGCGTGGGGCTGCCTTGCGCATCTGTTTGCGCAAGGGGCGGGCACGCTCGGCATAGAGCAGCGCCCCCACGGCTCCCGCGCCGAGCGCCATTCCGGCAAGTTTGACGAGTCGCGAAGCCATCACGCGACGATGAGCCTTCGCCTTGCGCGCGACAAGACGCTAAGGGCTCACCTATGGATGGTCCGCGCCCAACCGTTGCCCTGTTCGCCAAGTATCCGCGCGCCGGTGCCGTGAAGACGCGGCTGGCCCCGGCGCTGGGCGAGGATGGGGCGGCAGAGCTCCACCGATGGCTGGTTGAGCGCACGCTGGCCACGGTGCGCGCTAGCGGACTCGACCATGTGCTCTACGCCAGCGGAGCGCCGCTGGCCGATTTCGCGCAGTGGCTTGGCGACGAGGTGCCGCTCGCCGAGCAGGGCGAGGGCGA
>CENV01054299.1_pt1 | contig 34430 bp, 25 predicted proteins | sample 530231 | NCBI WGS metagenome assembly CENV01 (sample SAMEA2619815, study PRJEB7988) | marine metagenome | biome: marine biome (ENVO:00000447); feature: surface water layer (ENVO:00002042); material: "saline water (ENVO:00002010), including plankton (ENVO:xxxxxxxx)" | depth 5 m
CGCCAGCGCCTGCGTGCTGATGGAAGCCAAGGAAGCCGAGCGTCTGGGCCTGGCCCCGCTGGGCGCCTACCGCGGCATGGCCGTGGCCGGTTGTGATCCCGACGAAATGGGCATCGGCCCGGTGTTCGCGGTACCCAAGCTGCTCAAGCGTTTCGGCCTGACCGTCGACGACATCGGCCTGTGGGAGCTGAACGAAGCCTTCGCCAGCCAGTGCCTGTACAGCCGTGACAAGCTGGGCATCGACCCGGACAAATACAACGTCAACGGCGGCGCCATCTCCATCGGCCACCCCTACGGCATGTCCGGCGCGCGGATGACCGGCCACGCCCTGATCGAAGGCAAGCGTCGCGGCGTCAAGTACGTGGTGGTAACCATGTGCGTGGGCGGCGGCATCGGCGCCGCCGGTCTGTTCGAAGTCTTCTAAGACGGCTTCACCGAATCGCCGGGGCCGTCTCCTTTCGGCCCCGGCAACGTTTTGCCGCGTCAGCAGGCCGGCGTGCCCCAAACACGCCGGCCATTATCGTGGTGACGATCGCGCCAACCGGCGCCCCTTCCCAAGAATCATCACCGCACGAGGGCCGCTGACGCGGCCTTTTTGTTGGTTTTTTTCTGGTTTTGAAATCCCCGAAGCCCGCATCAATCCTGGCCCTACCCATCGCCGGCACCGTCTTTATGCCGTCCGCCATCCCGCGATCACTTGTTCACTTTCAAGGCCCGTTACAAAGAAATACTCTCCCATGACACAGGATGACTTGAACAAAAATTTTGTTTGCACTTGTACACTATTGGAGAAGTGCTGCTAGAATAACTCGGTCGCCGGCAGGAAGCTTCGGTCGAGCAAAGCGTATGGATTCGAGCGACTCGGTCGATGTCTCAGGATAAAAATAATGAACGCCAGATCACTGCACGGCATGAATCTTCTGTCAGGCATTCGTCCGGGCGCACCGCCCTCTTAGCATCGCCGCGGCGCGATCCATGCCGATGGCATGGGTGTCACCCCACCGCCGCCTCCCTACTTCCCTGATACCTGTTTCTGAGTGGCCCTCCGCCACGGGCTGAGTGCGTCCACGGGAAAGGTATCCATGAAAAAAGCCATTGTATCCAATGGTTTCGTACCTCCCTGCACAACCGAAAAGTAAGAAGAAAAAAATGAAAATGAGCCATTTCAAAATCGCCAGTACAGCAAGGCGGGTACTCGCGGCTCTCGCGGATGGCGTCTCCGCGAGAACCACGGCCCCCCGCCCGCGCCCCATGGCCTGCTACCCTTTCGAGAAGCGAGAACCCATGAACAAATTGATTATCGCCGGCTTCACGCTGGCTCTCCCAGCCTGCGGCGGCGGCGGTGGCAGTGACGCCACCGGCGGCGGCGACACCCGGCCACAGAGCCTGATCTATGCCTTCCCCGCCGATCAGCAGCAGCAGGTAGTCCTGCCCTCGCCGGTGGTTCTGCGCTTTTCATCCGCCATTACCGACCCGGCCCCGCAGCATGCGGTAACGGTACGCGATGCCGACGATAACCTGGTGGATGTCACCGCCAGCCTGAGCGCGGATCGGCGCAGCCTGATCCTGACGCCGGCGGACGATTTCGCGCCGCGCAGCCACTACCAGGTCCACCAGGACAGCCTGGCCCTGGAAAAAGGCGCCGCGCCGGCCCGCACCCTGTCGTTTGATACCCGGGCCCGGGAAGAAGGTCCCGCCAACGAGGTCGCCGCCGACACCTTTACCCTGTTGCGCCGTATTCCCGACGGCACGCGGCTTCAGATCGTGGATTTTTCCAGCTTCCGGCTTCAGTTCAGCCAGCCTCTGGCCACGGACGCCATCGCCTACGGCGACAACGTTCGACTGGTGGACAGCGACAACACCCTGGTGGATGCGGTGGTGCTGAGCCACGGCCCTTACCTGACCGTGGACCCGGTCGAGGACCTCTCCCCCGGCGAGCAGTACACACTGGAACTGACCCCCCGGCGTGACCAGCACCCTGGGCCAATCCCTGTCAGCGGACGGCCTCAGCCTGCGCACCCGGTTCACGCCGCTGGACACCCGCCCGCCGGGCGGTGGCGACAGAGCCGTGATGGTGCAGGACATCCTCGCCGATGGCTCGGTCTCGCCGCTGACCGGTGCGCCGGTCAATCTGGTGCCGATGGCCTCGGTTCTGCTCGGCCAGGATACCGTCACCCAGGCCAGCGGCCTGTTGCAGGCGGAACTGGCTTTCGTGCCGAACTTTCCCGACACCACGCCGCTGCGCATCGCCCGTGGCTCGCTGATTGACTCCGCGTCCATCGACGTCATGATCGGCGGCGAAGTGCCGGCGGGCTTCACCTCCGGCGACGTGCGCATCCATTTCCTTTCCGACGCCAGCGGCTACCTGTCGCCGAACCCGTACAGCAAGGCACCGGATGCGCCGCGCCAGGTGACCCTGTTCATGGATCTGGCGATCAGCACCGGCGATGCACGGGCCAATGGGGCCATCACCCAGGACCTGATGCACGTTGAACTGCAAGGCACCGCGATGGTGGAAAATGGTGTTCTGGCAGTGAACGCCATTGGCGTGGTACAGCCCAAAGTGCTCGGTACTGAACGGGCAAAAGGGGTGTTGAGCTTCAGCCTCCGTTCCCTGTCGGACCAACTCAATCCGCCGCCGGCGAACACCGACACCAGCGTCGCCACGCTGCAGAGCTGGTCCCACGCCGACACCACCGTGGTCAACCCCAACGCCCCGGTGGTACTGACCTTCAGCAAGCCGATTGATAACCGCACTCTGGACAGCATCACCCTGCTGGCCACCCGCAATGGCACCACCGGACCGGTGGAAACCAGCGCCCGCACCGACGGCAGCACCGTGATCCTGCAGCCGGCGACGGCCCTGGAAAGCCCCACCGATGGCGACGAGGTTTCCTATCAGGTAACCCTGGGCAACACCCTTGCCGACCTCCAGGGCATACCGGTGGCACCGGCCACGCAGCCTCTGGAGTTCGCCTTCCCCTGGCTTGTTTCCGACTATCAGTGGCTGGCGCGCTATCCGGCCTCTAGGGACGAAGGCTCGGCGGAGGAGAACCGCATCTACAGCGAGCTGATCATGGACCACGCCCCGGTGGTGCTGATGGCCTACCCGGGCTTCCCCTGTGTGATCGACGAGTCCACCCAGGATCTGGGCGCCGGCATCGCCGGTCGTTGTCAGGGGGCACTGGATACCGAGTACCACAACCTTATCGACGCCCCTGGTCTTTTCCACACCATCACCAAGCACGCCGACGATCTACTGCCGATCAGCACCCTGGCCGCCAACGGGTCCATCCATGTGCATACCACCCGCGACCTTGATCCCGGCACCGTGCTGCTTGGCCGTACCTTCCTGGTGGAAGCGCTGGATGAACAGGGCGCGCCCACCGGCGCGGTGGCGGGGACCCTCCAGGTGAGCGGCCCCGATATCCGCTTTACCCCGGACGCCCCCTGGCAGCCGGGCACCCTGTATCGTTACAGCCTGGTCGGCAACGGTGACGGCCTGACCGTGGAGCGGCGACAGGATAGTACTCCGATTATGCCCGCTCCCCCGCTTTGCGACGGCTCCGATGGTATCTGCGACCGGCAAGGCCGGCCGCTGCAGACCCAGCTCTACGACACCGACATCGTGCAGGACAACAACGGCCTCAAGTACATGAAGACCCAGGCCGCCGACAGCCCGTTGGGCGGCCCCACCATGCGCCATGTATTCCGGGCCACCGTGCCCTCCGGCAATGTGCTGCAACTGCTGACCACCGCTTCGGTGGACAGCAACGCCAACTTCTACCACGACATCAACCCCTTCGTGGATGTGCCGCTGGACCAGGTGCTCAGCGTCGCGTACCTGGGCATGGAGATAAACCATCGGAAATACCAACATGAGGAGCGACGCCTGGAAGGCTCACCGCTGGACGAGGCCCCGGACGTTCACGATCCGGATGGCATCCAGCCGCCGCCCAACAGCGCCAAGATGCTGTCTCTTTCACCCTGGATCCAACCAGGGGAATTCACCGAGATGTTCTACTTCAACGGCCTCAGTATCGGTTGCCCCTATGATATAGACGTGCTGATGCAAACCGGGGTGCCGACGCCGATGACCTGTCCGGAGCGGAAATTCACCTTCATGCATTCCGGCCTGGCGGTGGAAGTCACCGATCACTACGTGGAGGGGCAAGGCATCGAGGTGCTGATCTGGCCCAGTCAGATCGTCAGTACCGCCCTGTCCGTGGTCACCCTGTTGTCCAACTCCATGCCGATTCAGATCGACAGCGGCTACCACCTGATGCGTATGCGCTATGCCAAAGCGGATCCGCAGTGTGATGAAACGCTGCAACCGTGCCTGCGCAACCGTCCGATCAGTGCCTGGATCAGCAGCGACCAGGAAGGCAATCCGATGCTCAACGCCACGGTGGATCTGTACATCGATGCCCCGGATCTGCGACGCAACATGAACTTCCCGCAGGTGGGTGACCTGAGCCACAACCTGACCAGCATCCCGGTGACCCTGAATCTGGAAGGCCCGGTCCACTTTGACGACACCGGCCGCATGATCGCCGACCAGATCAATACCAACCCGGTGGTGCTGACTTTTGACGTGGAAGTGTACGACGCCCCCGGCGAGATCGACCACGCGGGTCAGTTTGATATGCTGCTGCCGGCACGGGGCGCGTTCCTGCAATACATCAGTGCGCCCAACAAGTAATCCGTCCCCGGCACACTGACCCCAGCCCTTGTTCCGGCCCACGCCGGAGCAAGGGCCCGGGGCTTTCGGCGGCTAACCCGCTGCCTGCGCCACGGGCCAGGACAATTCGAAACAAGCCCCACCCTCCGAGGACGGTCGGCAGGTCGCCTGCCCGCCGTGGGCATGGGCAATCGCGGCTACCACCGCCAGCCCCAACCCGCTGCCACCATCCCGGGCGCTGCTCCGGGCGGGGTTGGCCCGCCGGAAGGCGGTGAACACCTGCGAAGCAAGTGCCTCGGGAATACCCGGTCCGTTGTCCTCTACCCGCAGAAAGTAACGTCCAGCTTCCTGGCCATTGTGAATCCTGATCGTTCCGGGGACCGCGTGGCGGCGCGCATTGTCCAGCAGCGCCAGCAGGGCTTGCCGTATGCGCATGGGATCGCAATGCACGGGCCCGGCGTGCAGATCCAGAACCGGCCGCTGGCCTGCTGCTTCCAGAGCTTCTTTGTATAACTCCACCACATCCCGGATTTCGGCGGACAGGTCCGTGTTTTGAACGTGGAGATTCAGATGACCGCTTTCGGTCAAACTGACCGTGCGCAGATCCTCGATCAGCCGGGACAGGCCGTCGACCTGGGTCAACAACCCACGAAACTGGCTTTCATCGGCGGGAAATACGCCCTCCGACAGGCCCTGCAGGCGTCCTTTTAAAATGGTAACCGGGGTTCGAAGCTCATGGGCGATGGCCGAGTTCCAGAAGGCCAGCTCCTCACTGACCCGTTGCAATTGACCGGCCAGGGCGTTGAAGTCGTCGGCCAGCTCCGCGGCTTCGCCCAGCGAACGATCTCCAGCGGTGGCGCGCACGCTCAGATCCCCCTGGGCCACGCGGCGCAAGCTGTCCGCCACCGAATTCAACGGCACCAGAATACGGCGGGAGAGTTTCACCGCCACCATGACCGCGAGCCCCAGAGCGGCGACGGTGGTCGCCGCCAACCACAGCCATTCCGGCGCCGACGGCCACCAGGCGGTTTCATCGATCTGTTCAGGAAAATAGCGGAGCGCCAGGAAATAGAAGACATAGGACGTCAACACCACAAGCACTGTGATGCCCAGCGCCATGGCCATCATGGTGCGCGCGATCTGGCGGCTCAAACCACTCAGTCTCATTCCGATCCCCACAGCCGGTAGCCGACCCCGCGGATGCTCACCGGAACACCGCGCACGCCCAGTTCCTCCAGCTTTTTCCGCAGTTTACTGATGTGGCTGTCGACGGTGCGCTCAAGGGCATCGCCCTCCGGCAGGCAAGCGACCAACAGCTCCGCGCGGGTGCACACCTTCCTCGGCGACCGGGCCAGGTGCGTCAACAATTTGAATTCGGTGAGCGTCAGGGCAAGAGTGTGCAAACGCCCCTCCACCCGCACAGCGGCTTCATGCTGGTCCAGGTCGATAACAAAGGGGTCGACCCGGAGAACCCGCTGCTCGTCGTCGGCCAGGGTGCGCCTCAGCACCGCCTGGGTGCGGGCCACCACCTCGGCGGGATTGAAGGGCTTCACCACATAGTCGTCGGCACCACAGCGCAGCCCCATGAGCTTGTCGATGTCCTGGTCCATGGCGGTGAGCATGATGACCGGCGTCGCGCCCCGGTGGCGAAGCTCCGACAGCACCTTCCAGCCATCCAGCTTCGGCATCATCACATCCAGCAGCACGATATCCGGCTTCATCGACCGGTGCATGTCCAGAGCCCGGCGGCCGTCCCCCGCGTGCACGGTGCGCAGGCCCGCCCGCCTCAGGTAGGCCTGCAGAATGTCGGCGATGTCGGGCTCGTCCTCGGCGATAAGAACCAGGGCCTGGGAGTCGGAAGAAGGGCCGGCGGGCCCGGGCGCGGTGGTCATGAAAAGCCCTGGTGGGAGGTTCGTTGTGCTCTCCATGCTATCTCCACATAACATCAACGTAAACGCCATTGCGCTTGGATACAGTCCCTCCGATGCCATTTGCCGGCGAATGTCCGCCCGCTTCTGAAGGAACCTTATCCATGAACGTCGCGCCCTTGCGCCGCCACCGTTGCGTCGGTGCATTGCTGGTGACCCTGTTGGCGGGTTGCGGGCCCGCCACCCCGGACGAAACGCCGCCACCTGCCCGCGTCACCGTGGTTACCCTGGCGGCGGTGAACCTGGAGCTGGCCGAGGATTTTCCGGCCCGGGTGGCGCCTTTTCGCGTCGCCGAGATCCGGCCTCAGGTGAGCGGCATCGTGCAGCGCCGTCTTTTTGACCAGGGGGCAAACGTTAAGGCGGGGCAGCCCCTGTTCGAAATCAATCCGGCGCCGTTCCGCGCCGAGGTGGCCACGGCGGAAGCCGCCTTGCAAAAAGCGCGGGCGGAGCTGAATCACGCCCGGGCCCAGGCGGAGCGGCTGAAGCCTCTGGTCGAGGCCGAGGCGATCAGCCGGCAGGTTTTCGACGATGCCGTCTCCAAACGTGACATGGCCGCCGCCGAGGTGGCCCAGGCCCGCGCCATTCTGTCGCGCCGCCGTCTGGACCTGGAATTTTCCACCGTGAGATCCCCCATCGCCGGCCGCATCGACCAGGAACTGGTCACCGAGGGCGCCCTGGTCGCCAGCGGCGACAGTACGCCCATGGCCCGGGTCCAGCAGATCGACAAGGTCTATGTGGATATTCGACGCCCAGCGGCCTCGCTGGCAACACTGCGGGATGCGATGGCTGACAACATCTCGCTGGCAAAAGGTCTGCCGGTGCCGATTCTGCGTGGCGACGGCAGCCCTCACGACGTTACCGGCCGCATCCTCTTTTCCGGCATCAGCGTGGACGCCAGTACCGGCGGCGCGCTGCTCCGCGTGGTGGTGGAGAACCCACGACACCGGCTTCTGCCCGGCATGTTCGTGCGCGCGCGAGTGCCCGCCGCTCGCTATAACGATGCGCTGACCGTGCCCCAGCAGTCCGTGGTGCGCATCGGCGGCAACCCTTACGTGTGGCGGGTCGGCGAGGGAGACCAGGTGGAAATGGTGGCGGTACGGCTGGGCGAACTCACCGACGGCGCCTACCGGGTACGCAGCGGACTGGAAGAAGGCCAGAAGATCGTGGTGGAAGGTATCGAGCGACTTGCCGATGGCGCCCGCGTCAGTGTCCACGATTGGCCCCATTCACCGCCAACCAATACCTCCACCGCCTCTTCTCACTAAGCCCCAGGAGTCGCCGAAATGCCCCGCTTCTTCATCCAGCGCCCGGTGTTCGCATGGGTGATCGCGCTGTTCATCATCCTGCTGGGCGTCACGGCGATTCCGAAATTGCCGGTCGCTCACTACCCGTCGGTGGCACCGCCGTCGGTGACCATCAGCGCCACCTATCCCGGCGCCACGCCGCAAACCATGAACGATGCGGTGGTCACGCTGATCGAACGGGAGTTATCCGGTGTCCGGCACCTGCTGTATTTCGAGTCTTCGTCGGACTCTTCCGGGTCGGCGTCGGTCACCGCCACCTTCAAACCCGGCACCGACCCGGAGCTGGCCCAGGTGGATGTGCAGAACCGACTCAAGGCCATCGAGCCCCGGTTACCGCAAGCGGTGCGCCAGGACGGCCTGAGCGTCGAGTCCGCCTCGTCCAGCTTCCTGATGATCGTCGGCCTGAATTCCGATGACGGGCGTTTTGATGAACTGGCGCTGAACGATTACATGGCGCGCAATATCGTGGAGGAGCTGCGGCGCATCGATGGGGTCGGCCGCGTGCAGCTGTTCGGCGCCGAGCAGGCCATGCGGATCTGGATCGATCCGGACAAGCTGATCGCCCACGATCTGTCCGTCAATGACCTCTCCACCGCCATCACCCAGCAGAACGCACAGATCGTTCCCGGCAGCGTGGGCGCGTCTCCGGCCATCCCCGGCCAGAAGGTGACCACGGTGTTGACGGCCCGGGGACAACTGAGCACGCCGGAGCAATTCGCCGCCATCGTGCTGCGCGCCAATGTGGACGGTTCCAGCGTGGTGCTCGGCGACGTGGCGCGGGTGGAACTGGGCGCCCAATCCTATGGATTCTCCAACCGGGAGAATGGCCAGCCGGCCACGGCGGCGGCGATACAACTGGCGCCCGGTGCCAATGCGGTCCGTACCGCCGAGGCCGTGCGCGCACGAATGGCCAGCTTGAGTCACAGCCTGCCGGCGGGCATGAACTACTCGATTCCCTTCGATACGGCGCCATTCGTGAAGGCCTCCATCGAGAAGGTCATCCATACGCTGATCGAGGCGATGGTGCTGGTGTTCCTGGTGATGCTGCTATTCCTGCAGAAAATCCGTTACACCCTGATTCCCGCTCTGGTGGCGCCGGTGGCACTGCTCGGCACCTTCACGGTCATGTTGCTGGCCGGCTTTTCCATCAACGTCCTGACCATGTTCGGCATGGTGCTGGCCATCGGCATCATCGTCGACGACGCCATCGTGGTGGTGGAGAACGTGGAGCGCATTATGGCCAGGGAGGGACTGTCGCCCAAGGACGCCACCATCAAGGCGATGAGCGAAATCACCGGCGCGGTGGTGGGCATCACTCTGGTACTGACCGTGGTGTTCATTCCCATGGCTTTTTCAAGCGGTTCGGTGGGCGTGATCTATAAGCAGTTTGCGCTGGCCATGGTGGTCTCGATTCTGTTTTCCGCGTTCCTGGCCCTGACGCTGACGCCGGCGCTGTGCGCCAGCCTGCTCGCTCCCGTGCGGCCGGGACACCAGGCGCGGCGTGGTTTCTTCGGCGGCTTCAACAGGGCCTTCGAACGCCTCACCGGTCGCTATCAAGGACAGGTCACCGGGGTGGTCGCCCGCAGTGGCCGCATGATGCTGATTTTCCTGTTGCTGGTGGGCGTGCTGATGCTGGCCTTCCGGCAGTTGCCGTCGTCTTTTCTGCCGGAAGAAGACCAGGGCTATTTCATGGCGAGTATCCAGTTACCCGCCAACGCCACCAGCGAGCGCACGCTTGATGTGGTCAAGGCCTATGAAGCTTACGTCATGTCGCGGCCGGCGGTGGACGGCAACATGTCGATTCTCGGCTTCGGCTTCTCCGGCTCCGGCGGCAATGCGGCACAGACGTTCACCATGCTCAAGGATTGGGGTCAACGCCAGGGTGTCACGGCGGCCAGCGAGGCGGACGCCGCGCAGCAGGCCATGAACGCACTGAACGAAGGCACGGTGATGATCATGCTGCCGCCGGCCATTGATGAACTCGGCACCAAGTCCGGCTTCACCCTGTTCCTGCAGGATCGACGCAATCAGGGACCGGCGGCGTTGCAGGCCGCCGAGGACAGGCTGGTTGAGCTGGCCGCGCAAAGCAAGGTGGTGAGCAATGTCCTTGCCGATGGCCTGCCGGAGGGCGCCAGCCTTCGTCTGGACATTGATCGACAGAAGGCCGAGGCGTTGGGCGTATCGTTCGCCAACATCAGTGAGATCCTGTCCACCGCCATGGGGTCGTCCTACATCAACGATTTTCCCAACCAGGGCCGCATGCAGCAGGTCATCATGCAAGCGGACGCCGCCGCGCGCATGCAGGTCGACGACGTGCTCAAGCTGCAGGTAAGGAATGTGCGCGGAGGCATGGTGCCACTGTCGGAGGTGGTCACCCCGGTGTGGGATGAAACACCGTTACAGATGATGCGCTACCTGGGCTATCCGGCCACCAGCCTTTCCGGCAGAGCCGCCAGCGGCGCCTCCACCGGCGAGGCGATGGCGGAGATGGAACGTCTGGCGCGGCAACTGCCGCCGGGCTTCGCCGTGGCCTGGACCGGCCAGTCCCTTCAGGAGCGCCAGTCCGCCGCCCAGGCGCCGATGTTGGTCGGCCTGTCCATTCTGGCGGTGTTTCTGGTATTGGCCGCGCTCTATGAAAGCTGGTCCATTCCGCTGTCGGTGATCCTGGTGGTGCCGCTGGGACTGCTGGGCGCGGTGGCCGCCATGCTGCTGCGCGATTTGCCCAACGATGTCTTCTTCAAGGTCGGCATGGTCACCGTGATCGGGTTATCCGCCAAGAATGCCATTCTGATCGTCGAGTTCGCCAAGCAATTGCATGACCAGGGCCGGGGGCTGAGGGAGGCCGCCGTGGAGGCGGCCAGACTGCGCCTGCGGCCCATTCTGATGACCTCCCTGGCCTTCGGCCTGGGCGTGGTGCCACTGATGGTGGCGTTCGGCGCCAGCGCCAAGACCCAGCATGCCATCGGCACCGGGGTATTCGGCGGCATGGTCAGCGGCACCGTGCTGGTCATTCTCTTTGTCCCGGCATTCTTTGTTTTCGTGATGGACCTGAGAGAACGCTTGCGGGGCTGGCATAGCACCCGTGGTGCCTCCTCGTCGCTATCCGATCATGACCAGGAGCCTTGATGTCATGCGGCGAATCATTCTGCCCATCATGCTGACACTGTGCGGGTGCACTCTGACACCGGAGCTGATCAAGCCCGCGCCCCCGGTACCGGCCGCTTTTCCCGACGGGCCATCGGAAAGCCACGCCGCAACCGCTGGCGATATCCCATGGCGCACCATGCTGCGGGACCCGCGCCTGCGGCGCCTGATCGAGCTGGCCCTGGAAAGTAACCGTGACCTGCGCGTGGCGATCCTCAACGTCCAGGCGGTACAAGCCCAGTACCGTATCCAGAACGCCGCCCTTTTACCTGGCATCGAGGCCAGCGGCGGCGTAACGCGCCAGCACACCGCCGCCAATAACGAGACGACGCCGGCGCAACCGTCCACGGTGAACGAACAGGTCGGCGTGAACATCGGCCTGAGCGCTTTCGAGGTGGATCTGTTCGGGCGGGTGCGGGCCCTGTCGCAAGCCGCCCTGGCCCGCTATTTCGCCAGTGAAGAAGGATATCGCGCGGCACGTATCTCACTGGTGGCGGCGGTGGCCGACGCCTACCTGGCCGAACGGCTGGCCCGGGAACAGACGGATCTGGCCGAACAAACCCTTGGGGACTGGCGGCAATCGCTGCGACTGGCCCGCTTGCTGAAGCAAGCCCGGCAGAGCGGAGAACTGGAGGTGGTGCAGGCGGAGAGCCAGGTAGCCACCGCGGAGGCGGACCTTGAGGCCCGCCAACGGGAACGGCTGCGGGCTCAAAACGCGCTGCGATTACTGGTCGGTGTGGGGCCTTCTGATCTTCCCGATGGCTTGCCGCTGGACCAGCAGCCGGTGATGACGCAACTGCCCGCTGGCCTGCCCTCGGACCTGCTGACGCACCGGCCGGATATCCGCCGGGCGGAACAACTGATGAGGGCCGCCAATGCCGACATCGGGGCCGCGCGGGCGGCGTTCTTTCCACGCCTGTCGCTGACCGCGTCGTTCGGCTATGCCAGCCCGGCCATGGGCAACCTGTTCGACGGCCAGCAGCGGGTTTGGAGTTTTTCACCACAAATCACGCAGCCGTTATTCCAGCATGGCCGACTGCGCGCCGAGCGGCGCCTGTCCGAAGTGCGTAAATCAAGCGCGGTGGCGGACTATGAACGCACCATTCAGGTCGCCTTCCGGGAGGTGGCCGACGGTCTCGCCGGGCGAGAAACGTTCAGCCGCCAGATCGAGGCGCAGAAACGAGTGGTGGCCGGCGCCACTCGCCGGGTGGAACTGTCCACTCTGCGTTACCGGTCCGGTGTCGATAGCCGGCTCGAACTGCTCGACGCCCAACGCCAGCTGTACGCCGCGCGGCAAACTCTGCTGGACCTGCGCCGTGGTGAGTTCAGCAACGCGGTGGCGCTGTACAAAGCGCTTGGCGGAGGCCTGAGCGATGCGGCCCGATAACGCTGTCCCGCGCCAGCAGACCGGAGTGCCGCAAACGCAACGGCCATTATCCTGGTGACGACGGCACCTGGCGCTTCTTTCCTGATACACGATCCCGACCGTATGTCGATTAGTGACTGTGGTCATTGTCTGGCCCGGGCAAAAAGATCATTCTTATAGACCTTTCATATTCAAGGATTGTCACAGGAGGAAGGAATCGTGCCCACCCCAAAAGGAAAGATCGCGTTCAGCCCGGACATTCAACAATACCTGAGCACGGAACGGGATCTGGTACCCGTCAACGATACCGCTTTCACCGATGTCTCCGCGGTGGTGCTGTCCGAGGCCGACATTGAGGCCGGCTTGCTGGATCGAATTCAGGCTCTCGGCTACAACATCCCGGTGTTCGCGGTATCCGATGAAGACCCCTACACCACGCCCCGCCTGAAGGGCCTTACCGGGGTGCTGGCCCGGGAGGAAATCAACGCCGACTATTTCGGGCGCATGGTGGAAGTGGCGGCCAGCAAATTCGACCAGGAGGTATTGCCGCCGTTCTTCCGTGAACTGGTTCAATACGAGCGTCAGGGTTATGCCCAGTTCGATTGCCCCGGGCACCAGGGCGGCCAGTTTTTCCAGCGCCACCCGGCGGGTCGCCGTTTCTACGACTTTTACGGCGAGAACCTGTTCCGCACCGATCTGTGCAACGCCGACGTCAAGATGGGCGACCTGCTGATCCACGAGGGCCCGCCGAAACAAGCAGAGATGCACGCCGCCCGGGTGTTCAACGCCGACTACACCTATCTGATCCTGAACGGTACCTCCACCTCCAACAAGATCGCCCTGAACGCCATTCTCACTCCCGGCGACCTGGTGCTGTTCGATCGCAACAACCACAAGTCCGTGCATCACGGCGCCCTGTTCCTTTCCCAGGCGACACCGATCTATCTGGAAACGGCGCGCAATGCCTACGGCTTGATCGGCGGTATCGACGAGCACTGTTTCGAGGAAAGCTATATCCGCGAGCGTATCGCCCGTGTCGATCCGGAACGGGCCCGGGCGGAGCGGCCGATTCGCATGGCGATCATCCAGCTGGGGACCTATGACGGCACCATCTACAACGCCCGCCAGGTGGTGGACCGGATCGGCAAGCTGTGCGATTACATCCTGTTCGACAGTGCCTGGGTGGGCTACGAGCAGTTCATCCCGATCATGTCGGACTGCTCACCGCTGCTGCTTGATCTGAAGCCGGACGACCCGGGCATCATCGTCACGCAGAGCGTTCACAAACAGCAGGCCGGTTTCTCCCAGGCCTCACAGATTCACAAGAAGGACGCCCATATTGAAGGCGAGGCCCGTCATGTAAACAGTGACCGGTTCAATAACGCCTACATGATGCATTACTCCACCAGCCCGTTTTATCCCCTGTTCGCGGCCCTGGATGTGAACGCCAAGATGCACGCCGACGGTAGCGGCGAAAAGCTCTGGGCCCATGCCATGCGGGTGGGTATCGAAGCACGCAAGATGATTCTTCGCCAGTGCTCGATGATCCGCCCGTTCGTGCCCAAGCAGGTGTACGGGCGGCCCTGGGAGGACGCGCCCACCGACAAGATCATCAATGACCGCGCCTACTTCGCCTTTGATCCCGAGGATGACTGGCACGGTTTCGAGGGCTACCAGAAGGGCCAGTACTTCGTTGACCCGAACAAGCTGCTGTTGACCACGCCGGGCCTCAAGGCGGAAACCTTCGACTATGAGGATTTCGGCATTCCGGCCAACATCCTCGCCAACTACCTGCGTGACAACAACATCATTAACGAAAAGGCGGACCTGAACTCGATCCTGTTCCTGATGACCCCGGCGGAGCTGATCACCAAGATGCAGAACCTGGTGGCCACCCTGATCCGTTTTGAGGAAGCGGTGGAGCAGGATCAGCCCCTGGATCAAGTGCTGCCCGGCGTGTATGGGCAACACGCGGACCGCTACCAAGGCTATACCATCCGTCGTCTTTGCCAGGAGATGCACGACTTCTACAAGGACAAGAACGTAAAGCAAATGCAGAAGGACATGTTCCGCGAGCGGCATTTCCCGCCGGTGCGAATGCCCGCCCACGAAGCCAATTGGGAATTCCAGCGCGGCAACGTGGAACTGGTGCCACTGGCGGACATCGCCGGTCGCGTTTGCGCCGAAGGCGCCCTGCCCTATCCGCCCGGCATTATCTGTGTGATTCCCGGCGAGCAATGGACGGAACTGACACGGGACTACTTCCTCACCCTCGAAGAGGGCATCAATCAGTTACCCGGCTTCGCACCGGAGCTTCAGGGCGTCCATCTGCGCACCGAGGCCAACGGGCGCATCCGCGCCTATGGCTACGTGTTGAAGGGCTAGGGAGAGAGACCGATGGCACACAAGCAAGAAAACAGAATGGGATTGGTCTCGTTAACCACCATCACCGTGGTCAACATGATGGGCTCGGGCATCATTCTGCTGCCCGCCAACCTGGCCCAGGTGGGCAACATCTCGGTGCTGTCCTGGGTGGTCACCGCGATCGGCGCAATGGTGCTGGCCTATGCTTTCGCCCGGGCCGGCACCTATTCCAACCACCAGGGCGGTATGGGTGGCTACGCCGAGTATGCCCACGGCCGCTCCGGCAACTTCATGACCAACTACACCTACTTCGTGTCCCTGGTGATCGCCAACGTGGCCATCGGCGTTACCACCGTCGGCTATGGAGCCTCCTTCCTGGGCATGGAGTTGTCGCCGGTGATGACAGGCATGCTCACCATTGCCTGCCTGTGGCTGGCCTCCGTGCTCAACTTCGGTGGCCCCAAGATCACCGGCAAAATCGGTAGTTTCACTGTCTGGGGCGTGATCATACCGGTGGCGGGCATCGCCCTGCTGGGCTGGTTCTGGTTTGATCCGCAGCGCTATGCCGACGCCTGGAATCCCAAGGACATGCCCACCTTCCAGGCACTGAGCGCCTCCATCTCGATCACTTTGTGGGCCTTCCTCGGCCTGGAATCCGCCAGCGCCAACGGGGATGCGGTGGACAATCCCAAACGCAACGTGCCCCTGGCGGTGCTCATCGCCACCGGCATCACCGCGTTGCTCTACATCGCCTCCACCAGCGTTATCGCCGGCATCGTGCCCATCGACCAACTGGCCAGCTCCAATGCGCCCTTTGGTCTGGTGTTCGCGCAGATCATGGACCCCACCGTGGGTAAGATCGTGATCGGCCTGATGGTGATTTCCTGCTTCGGTTCTCTGCTCGGCTGGCAGTTCACCATTGCCGAGGTGGCGCGCTCCTCCGCGGTGACCGGGTACTTCCTGCCCTTCTTCGCCAAGGTCAACCGGGCCGGCGCGCCGATCATCGGCATTTGTGTGATCACCCTGGCGCAGACCTTACTCTCGCTGATGACCATCAGCTCCACCCTCAACCAGCAGTTCACCTCGCTGGTGAACCTGGCGGTGATGACCAACCTGATCCCGTACATCATGGCCATGTCGGCGCTCAGCTCCCTGCAGCGCAGCGAAAAAGTACCGGACAAAACCGCCCGCCCGGCCAACATCGTCGCCTTTATCGCCGGCCTGTACAGCCTCTACGCGCTCTACGCCACCGGTACCGAGGCCATGATGTTCGGCGGCCTGGTCACCTTCGCCGGCTGGATGCTCTATAGCCTGGTCGCCGCGCGGCTCGATCACCGGCCGGTTCGCCAACCCGGCACCGGCGAGACCGCCGTGGAGGCCGATCACCGGGGTGCCCTGAGCGCCGTGGCCGCGGCCACCGAGAAGGAGAACCAGCGCAACAAATCCTGACCGTCACCCGCTAACGCAACCGGCCCGTGTCTCGTGGCAACAGCCTCGAGCACGGCGCCGAACGCGAGACAAAAAAAAGCCCGCCGAAGCGGGCCAGCCCATTGACGATGGAACCAAAAACTTTCTTATACTTCCAGCCACTCCTTGCGCGTGGCCTCGTCTGCGCGTAGCTCCTCGGGAGTACCTTCAAATACGATCTGACCATGGCCCATCACCAGTACCCGATGGGAGATATCCATGGCGATGGACAGCTTCTGTTCCACCAGCAGAATCGACACCCCGGCCCGGGCGATCTCGGAAATCAGCTCGCCGATCTGCTTGACGATCAACGGCGCCAGCCCTTCGGTGGGTTCGTCGATCATGATCAGCTCCGGGTCACCCATCAGAGTACGGCTGATGGTCAGCATCTGTTTCTCGCCACCGGACAGCACGCCCGCCGGCGAATCCGCCCGCCGCGCCAGGTTGGGGAACATCTCCAGAAACTGCCCCACCTTCCATTTGCCCGGCCGGCGGGTGCTTTTGATGCCCAGTTCCAGGTTCTGACGTACCGTCAGAGTCGGGAAGATATCCCGGTTCTCCGGCACATAGCCCAGGCCCTTGCGGGCAATCCGATGGTTCGGCAGACCGGCGATCTCCTCGCCGTGGAAACGGATCGAACCCTGCGGCGGCACTTCGCCCATGATCGCTTTGACGGTGGTGGAGCGGCCCACGCCATTACGGCCCAGCAGCGCCACCACTTCGCCTTCCTTCATGGAAAAGTTGACCCCGTTGAGGATGTGGCTCTTCCCGTAGTATGCGTGCAAATCGTTGACTTCCAGCATTACGCCGCCTCCTCGCCGAGATAAGCTTCCTTCACCCGCGGGTCGTTGCGGATTTCCTCCGGCTTACCGGTGGCGATGATCTTGCCGTACACCAGCACCGAGATGCGGTCCGCCAGCTCGAACACCACGCCCATGTCGTGTTCCACGATCATCAGGGTGCGGCCCTCGGCCACCTGACGAATCAGGTTGATGGCCTGGGTGGTTTCGGTGTTGCTCATACCGGCGGTGGGCTCGTCGAGCAGCACCACGCTGGCGTCGCAGGCGATGGTCATGCCGATCTCCAGGGCGCGCTGGCTGGCATAGGGCAACGCCCCCGCCGGCACGTCACGCAGCTCCTGCAGACCAATCATTTCCAGTACCTCCTCGGCACGCTGGTTGGCGGCCCGCACCTTGGACGCGGGACGCCAGAACACGTAACCGGAGTGAGCCTGCTTGAAACAGGCACAGCGCAGGTTCTCGTACACCGACAGATTGCCGAACACATTGCTGACCTGGAACGACCGGGACAGCCCGCGCTGCTGGATCTTGTCCGGGCTCAGACCATTGATGCGGTCGCCGTGCAGATAGATTTCGCCATCGGTGGGCGCGAACGCGCCGGACAGCAGGTTGAAAAAGGTGGATTTGCCGGCCCCGTTGGGGCCGATCACCGCGTGTACTTCATTGTCCGCCACGTCCAGGTCGACGCCGCAGATCACTTCGGCGGGACCGAAACTCTTGGTCAGCCCCTTGATCGACAGTGCGCTCATTCCTGGCCCTCCCGCAGCTTGTTGGTGGCGCGTTTGATCAGACCGCCGGCAACCAGCAACACCACCACGGTGAGCCAGCCCCACAGGGAAGCGGCGTCGAAATCCACACCGAACACATGGGCGAATTCGTCATCGCCGTGGGTGATCTGGAACGTCAACTCCACCAGCACCACCAGACCGACGATGATCATGCCCACCGCCAGGGCACCGCTCAGCCAGCCCGGCAGGCGCTGGCCCAGCTCGCCCTCGCGCCAGGCCACGCGTACCTGTTCGATGCCACCGCCGAGACCGCGCGGCGCAAACATCACGATGGCCAGGAACACCAGCCCCACGTAGAGAATGGAAGCATCGGTGTAATCACTGAGCATGGAGTTCATCAGGGTCACCACCACGGCGCCGACGATCGGGCCGTAGAACACCCCGAGCCCACCCACGGCGGCCATCAGCAGCGCCAGACCGGACGGAATCAGACCCAGGGCTTCCGGTGTGATGATCTCGTAGTTCACCGCCGCCATGCCGCCGGCCAGGCCACCAAAGGCACCGGAGGCGATAAAGATCATGAAGCGGACATTGCGCGGCGGGTAGCCGATGAACTGCAGACGGTCCGGGTTATCACGCACGGCGTTGGACAGCCGGCCCAGCGGCGTGCGGGTGAACGCCCACATGGCGAACACGGCGGCGAAGGTCCAGAACGCGATAAACCAGTACACGTCCGAGGACTGCGCCAGCTCCAGACCAAACCATTGCGGCCCGACCATACGGTTGCCGTAGATGCCCGCCTCACCGCCGAACAGGGAGGGGAACATCTGCCCGGCGGCGGCCACCATCTCGCCCAGACCCAGGGTGATCATGGCGAAGGCGGTGCCGGCCCGGCGGCAGAACGGCCAGCCCAGCACCAGCGCCACCAGGCCACCGGCGATCATGCCTACCAGCGGCATGCCCAGCACCGGCACGTGGGCCCAGAAGCCCTCGCCGGCATAGGACGCCTCGTCGATGGCGATCATGGCGTGCATGGCGGCGTAGCTGCCCAGCCCGAAAAACACCGCGTGGCCGAAGGACAGCATGCCGCCCTGACCGAGCAGCATGTTGTAGGACAACGCGAAGACGATATTGATGCCGATCACGTTGAGCAGGGTAAAGGCGGTGCTGTTGCCGGAGAAAAACACCGGCAGCAGCAGCAACGCCGCGGCGAACACCACCCAGGGCACCAGGCCACGCAGGGAGGTGCGGGATTTTGAACGTTGCATGGGTGCGATTATGTCCTGGCTCATGGTTCAAGTTCCCCCATCAGACCGCGGGGCCGGAAGATCAGGATCAGCACCAGCAGGATGAACGGCGTCATCGGCGCCAGGGTGGCCAGGGAAATACGGCCCACCTCGCCATAGGGGTCCAGGTTGGCGCCCAGGGCGTTGAAGACATCCGCCAGGGAGGCGTTGATGGCGACGAAGAACGTCTGCAGCAGGCCGATCAGCAAGGACGCGTAGAAAGCCCCCTGCAGTGAGCCCATGCCACCCACCACCACCACCACGAACACGATCGGGCCCAGGGTGGCGGCCATGCCCGGCTCGGTGGCCAGCAGCGGACCGCCGATCACCCCGGCCAGCGCCGCCAGCGCGCAGCCGAAACCGAACACGCCCATGAACAACCGCGGCACGTTGTGGCCGAGGTGGCCCACCATTTCGCCGTGGGTCAGAGCGGCACGGATCATCATGCCAACGCGGGTTTTCTTGAGCAGGTACCACAGCGCGATGAACATCAGGATGGAGATCAGAATCACCACGCCCCGGAAAATCGAATAATCGGTGCCGAACAGGGTGAACAGCGGCTCGCGCATATAGGACGGTTCACGGTAGGCCACCGCCACGGTGCCCCAAATCATCTGCACCAGCTCGTCGATAACGTAGGCCAGGCCGAAGGTAAACAGCAGCTCCGCCACGTGGCCATTGGCGTGCACCCGGCGCAGGCCGAAGCGCTCCACCAGCGCACCAAGCGCGCCAACCAACAGCGGCGCGAGAATCAATGCCGGCCAGAAGCCGGTGTACATCCCCAGGGTGTAGGCGAAATACGCGCCCAACATGTAGAAGCTGGCATGGGCAAAGTTAAGCACGCCCATCATGGAGAAAATCAGGGTAAGACCGCTGGACAGCATGAACAGCAAAAGGCCGTACAACACACCATTCAGGGCCGAAAAAATCACAAGTTCGAGCATGACAAGGCTCCCGGAGCAGCGGCTTGCGCCGCTGCCCCTACTGCACGATCACGGAGAGTCGCGGGGCCGTGTTACTTGGGACGGCGCATGCGACAGGTGGTGGGCAGGGTGACTTCATCACGGTCGATGCGTGCCACCTTGTGGAAGTTGTAGTCGGTGCCTTCGGCGCCGTACTTCATGTCATCCTGCATTACGGAGATGAACATGGGCAGCTGGATCTGGTGATCCTCGGCGCGCATCACCACTTCACCGGTGGGGGTTTCCAGGCTCATGCCTTCCATTGCCTTGGCCACGGCCACGGGATCGGTGGAACCGGCCTTGTCGGCGGCTTTCTTGAACATGTCGAGCATGGTGCTCAAACGCAGGTAGTAGAAGTCCCAGCCGGTCTCTTTGTACATGTTGACCTGACGCTTGGCCATTTCCTCGTCATCGAAGTCACCGTAGTACTCGTTGATCTGGTAGATCCGACCCACGCCCTTGTCGCCCAGTTGGGTGACCACGCCGGAGCTGGCGCCGTAGTAGGTGTAGAAAGGTGCATCCAGGCCGAATTCGGCGGCGGCTTTCACCAGCAGGGTGATGTCCTGGCCCCAGTTACCGCTGATCACCGCGTCGGCGCCGGAGGACTGGATCTTGGAGATGTAGGGGGTGAAGTCCTTCACCTTGGCCAGGGGGTGGAAGTCGTTACCGACGATTTCGATGTCCGGGCGTTTCTCGGCGAGCATCTTGCGCGCCGCGTCGGAAACCGCGTGACCGAAGCTGTAGTCCTGGTTGATCAGGTACACCTTCTTGATGTCCTTGTTCTCGGCGATGTAGGTGGTCAGCGCGTTCATTTTCATGTCCGCGTTGGCATCGAACCGGAAATGCCAGAACGAGCAGCGATCGTTGGTGAAGGACGGGTCCACCGCGGCGTAGTTCATGTACAGAACTTCCTTGCCGGGGTTGCGCTGATTGTGTTTTTCCACCGCGCCGATCAGCGCGGAAGCCACCGAGGAGCCGTTGCCCTGGGTGATGTACTGGATGCCACCGTCGATGGCTTTCTGCAGCTGAATCAGGCTCTCCTGGGGGTTCACCTTGTTGTCCAGGCCGACGATTTCCAGCTGTTTGCCGGCGATGCCGCCGTTGGCGTTGATGCGTTTGGCTTCAAACTTGAGGTGCTCCAGAGCCGGCTGGCCGGCGCCGGCCATGGGGCCGGTGAGCGGATCGATCAGGGCAAGTTTCACGGTCTCGGCGGCGCTGGCGGTACCTACCAGCAGCAGCGAGGCGGCGATAAGGGTGAAAAAGGATTTCAACATGACGCTCTCCACGATTGTTGTTGTACTGCCGGCGCCCGAGTGTCACGAAGCGGACCGGCATTTCACCTTGGTGGCCGCCATTGAGCGGGACACCTTAATGCGTTTTTGTTTACTGTCCGTGTCAGCGCCGATCTGCTCGTTCCAGCGCCCACGTTATGGTTCTTAAAGCCCGCGCGTTGATTGTTTTTTTTGCGCTTCAGTTCCGTCATCAAAGAATCGCCGGCAAGCCTCTCAAAGGTCCCGGCGCCGACATACCTTTTAGTATGTGCGCACGAAAATAATCCTGTCCAGTGCCATTTCCGGTCTTTTCCGAGCGCCTTCTTCAGGGTCGAAAAAGGGGCACTGAACGGCGCCCACTTAGGTCAATACGGTGCTCCTTAATCCGCCTGAATCCCAAGCGTGGTGCTGCTTTCAGCATGAACGCCCGGGCCCGACACGGCAATGTTCGATTGCGACGGGCAACCGGACAATCACGCCAGCGCGGTGAATCAAAGCGCGGAACACGCGCTGGCCTCGAAAAATCGGCTTTCCAGGCCCTGTATGGCCCGATGGATGGCGCCGCGGGACGCTTGCCCATGGCCCCGAGACCGGAAAAAAATGACAACTTATTCCCTGATTATGCGTTTCTTCCTGGCGGGCCCCGGACCGTGCTGTTACCCGAGGTAACACCGCGTGTGAAATTTTCCCGAACCTCCTTGACCCTCTTTCGAGGCCCCGGTATGAATTGCTCCAAACCAATTTTCAAAATGGTTGTTTAAAAAAACAAACAGAACCGATTCGGGAGAGAACCATGCACAACGGGCTGATGATGGACGCACCTCTGACGCTGATCGACGTATTGGAGTACGCCGCCCAGGTGCACCCCAAGGCGGAGGTGGTGTCCGCCACCGTGGAAGGTGGCATTCACCGCCAGACCTACCGCCAGACCCGCCGGCGGGTGGCGCAACTGGCCCACGCCCTGGTGGCGTTGGGGGTCAAACCCGGCGACCGGGTGGCCACCATTGCCTGGAACGGCTACCGCCATCTGGAGCTTTACTACGCCATCGCCGCTATCGGCGCCGTCTGCCATACCATCAATCCACGGCTGCCGGCGGATCAGATGGCGTACATCGTCAACCATGCCGACGACAGCCTGATGTTCTTCGATACCACCTTCACGCCGCTGATCACCGGCCTGCGCGACCAGTTCCCGGCACACACCCGCTATGTGGCGATGACCGACCGGCAACACATGCCGGAGGGCGACGACCTGCTGTGCTACGAAGAGCAGCTGGACGGCCAGCCGGAAACCTATGATTGGCCGGAACTGGACGAGAACACCGCCTGCGCGCTGTGTTACACCTCCGGCACCACCGGCAACCCCAAGGGGGCGCTCTATTCCCACCGCTCCTGCCTGCTGCAGGCGCTGTTTACCATGGCCGGCTCCAACGGCGTGTTCCGCGTCGGCGACCGTCTGCTGCCGGTGGTGCCCATGTTCCATGTCAACGCCTGGGGCCTGCCCTACGCGGCACCGCTCACCGGCTGTTCGCTGATCATGCCCGGCGCCGCCCTGGACGGCGCCAGCCTGTTCGAGCTGATGGATCAGGAGGACGTCACCGGCGCCTGGGGCGTGCCCACGGTCTGGATGGGCCTGCTCGCCGAGATGAAGCAGCGCGGCCGCAAACCCGGCGACCTGCGCCAGATCCTGATTGGCGGTTCGGCACCGCCGCGCAGCATGCTGCGTGCGTTCGAGCAGGACTATGGCATCCAGGCCATGCAGGGCTGGGGGATGACCGAAATGAACCCCACCGGCAGCATGGGCGTGCTGGTGGAAGGCGAGGATCAGCTGCCCCTGGAGCAGCGGCTGGACATCAAGAGCAGCGCCGGCCGCCGCCTGTTCGGGGTGCGCATGAAGCTGGTCGGCGACGATGGCCAGGAAGTGGCCCAGGACGGCGAGGCGGTGGGCGAGCTGTATGTGAAAGGCCCCACCGTGATCAGCGCCTACTTCAACAACGAGGAAGCCACCGCCAAGGCGTTCGACAAGGACGGCTGGTTCGCCACCGGCGACATGGCGTCGCTCACCGAGGACGGCGTGCTGCATATCGTCGACCGGGCCAAGGACCTGATCAAATCCGGTGGCGAGTGGATCAGTTCCATCGACCTGGAGAACCTGGCCGCCGCCCATCCGGACGTGGCCGAATGCGCGGTGATCGGCGTGCCCCATCCGAAGTGGGATGAACGGCCGCTGCTGATCGTGGTGCCACGCCCCGGCAGCCAGCCGGACAAACAGGCGCTGCTCGACCACATGGCCACGGAGATCGCCAAATGGCAGTTGCCCGACGACGTACTGTTCGTGGATGAACTGCCGCACACCGCCACCGGCAAGGTCTCCAAACGCCACCTGCGCGACCGCTTCGGCGGCCACCTGGCCGACGCCGGCTAAGCACTCAAGGAATCTTTATGACCCCCATCAAGGAACAACGGGTGCAGGCCAATGGCCTGGACTTTCTGGTACGCAGCGCCGGCGATCCCTCCGCGCCGGTGGTGATCATGCTGCATGGCTTTCCCGAGTGCGGCTATTCCTGGCGCTATCAAATGCCCTATCTGGCCGACCAGGGTTTCCATGTGCTGGCCCCGGACCTGCGCGGTTACGGGCGCAGCGCCGCCCCCAAGGAAGCCGACGCCTACCGCCAGGACATTCTGGTCAGCGATGTGCTGGCCATTCTCGATGCCTTCGGCGCGCCGCGGGCCCGGGTGGTGGGCCACGACTGGGGCTGCGCCCTGGCCTGGCAGGTGGCCCGGCAGGCGCCGGAACGGGTACTGGCGGTGGCCGGTCTGTCCGTGCCCTACCCGGGCATCGGCCCCAAACCGCCCACCGAGCAGATGCGCGCAGCCTTCGGCGACCGCTTCTTCTATCAGCTGTATTTTCAGCAACCCGAGGTGCCGGAGCGGGAGCTGGAAGCGGACCTGCGCGACTTCCTGCGCCGCATGTACCATGCGCTCTCCGGCCCGGGCATGAAGGAGAAACACCGCACCCACGGCAACGCCACCGGCCTGCTGGATATCCTTCAGCGGCCCCAGGGCGCGCAGCCCTCCTGGATGACGGAAGCGGATCTGGATGTGTACGTGGACAGCTTCGAGCGCAGTGGCATGACCGGCCCGATCAACTGGTACCGGGCCATGGATCTGTCCTGGGAGCAGCAACGGGCGGACGGCCGCGAACGCATCCATCCACCGGCATTCTTTCTGGCCGGCAAGGAAGATCCGGTGATCCAGTTCGCCGGCCGTGCCCTCAAGCGTATGCCCGAGTTGATGGACAACCTCACCGACATCGTGCTGCTGGACGATGTGGGGCACTGGATACAGATGGAAGCCGCCGACACCGTCAACGACTATCTGGGCCGCTTTCTCGGCGGCATCGAGGAGACCGACTGAGCCGCCGCCGGCTCAGTTCATGCGCCGCATCTCGATGCGGCGGTTACGCTCCCGGCCCTGCTCGGTGCGGTTGTCGTCCACCGGCCGGGTGGCGCCATACCCCACCGCCGTGAGGCGGCCCGGGTCCACGCCCTGGTCAATCAGAAAGTCGCGCACGGAGGCGGCGCGCCGCTCCGACAGGGACTGGTTGTAACTCGCCGAACCGGTGGAGTCGGTGTGCCCGCCGATTTCCACCTCACTGTTGGGGTAGGCCCGCAGCCGCTCGGCCACTTCCCGCAGCACGGTCCTGGCGTTGGGCGTGAGACGGGCGGAATCAAACTCGAAGTTCACCCCCTGCAGCACTTCCGGCGGCGCCATCGGCACCGGCTTCACCACCACCCGCTCGCGTTCGATCACACGGGTTTCGTAATTGCCGCCACCGAACAGCGGAAAGGTCAGCCCCACCAGGGCGCGCACGTCGTGAAACGGCTCGTTGCCGCTGCCGTCGTCGGAAAAGTCGAGCACGTAGCGCAGCTCCATGCGCAGGCCCATGCTGCCCCAGATATCACGGAAGTGCAGGCCGGCGCCGGCGTTGACGAAGGCGTTGGTGTCGGTGCCCCGGTTGGAGTCGGTATAGACCCCGCCGCCGCCCACCAGCAGATAGGGAGACGGCCCTTCCCGATACATATAGCGCAGCGCATCGGCGCCCAGCCCGTACTGCCAGTGCTGGCCGGAGGCGCGGTCGCGCTCCAGGGAATTGCCGAAGCCCTGCCACTCCAGATCCCAATGCTCGCTGATCTGCCGCCCCAGCCCGAAACGCAGGCCGGTGCCGTAATCCACGTCGTTGCGATCCTGGTCCTCGAACACATAGACCCCCATGGCGGAGGCGTTCCAGCCGCGCGGATCGGCGCGCTCATCGGCGGCGTGGGCCACCGGAGAGGTCAACACCGCCAGGCCCGCCCCGATCGCGGCACCCAGCAAACAGCACAGTTTCACCGAGGGCATGTCCTGTCCTCTTGCTCATAAAATTAATTGCTGTAAATGATGCCCAGAGCGAGGGCGGCGAACTGTAGAAAGCGTGTAGAAAAAGTGTAAACCCGCTGTATGTGTTGCCCCCACCCGTGTCGCTAGACTGGCCACTCCCGGCAACCGACGAGGGAGGTGTGCATCCAGTTTTTACAGCAATCCCCGCTGCTCAGCCTGGCGGTGGGCGGCATCATCGGCGGCAACGCCTTCGACACCCTGTTCACTGCCGCCTCCGACATCGCCTACCGGGACGGCAGCATTTACGCGCACATGGACCAGGACCTGCTGCTGTACGTCCTAGGCATCGGGCTGGTGGTGCACGGCGGCTGATTTTACCTGCCTTTTATGACCCGGCCGGCGTGCCCGGTTTATAGTCGGCAGGAATACCGGACCGCCGTCCGGTCACCATTGCCCGCGGGAGGCCACCTTGAATAGGGACGACGATCCGGAACGCAAACAGGACGAGGAAAGCACCCCCTGGGAGGACGCGGTGGAGCGCGAGCGCCAGGACGCGGCCCGGGACGATGACCACGGCGACGAGGAAAAGGAAGAGGACAAGCAGGAAAGCTATCTGCCCTCCAAGGCGGCGGCGGTGCACGAGCGGCTGCGCGTGTCCGGCGAGAAAGAACTGGAGCGCGACGCCATGGCGCTGCTGTGGTCGGCGATCGCCGCCGGCATCTCCATGAGCGCCTCGTTCATGGCCCGGGGCCTGTTCGACGCCCACCTTCCGGACAGCGACGCCGGCTTCCTGGTGGGCAGCATCGGCTACACCTTCGGCTTTCTGATCGTGATACTGGCCCGCCAGCAGCTGTTCACCGAAAACACGGTGACCGCGGTGCTGCCGTTCATGAGCCACCCCAGCGCCGCCAATCTGTGGTGCCTGATGCGCCTGTGGGGCGTGGTGCTGGCCGGCAACATCGCCGGCGCCGGCCTCGCCGCCTTCACCTTTCTGCACCTGCCCATGTTCTCCCCGGAAGTGCACGAGTCGTTCCTGTCCCTGGGCCACAAGGTGATGGAGAACAGCCCCTTTGAAATGTTCTCCAAGGGCATCGTCGCCGGCTGGCTGATCGCCACCATGGTGTGGGTCATGCCCTCCGCCGACCAGGCCAAGGCCTGGGTGATCCTGATCATGACCTACGCGGTGGCCATCGGTGAGTTTCCCCACATCATCGTCGGCGCCAGCGAGATTCTGTACCTGGTGTTCGCCGGCGAAACCAGCTGGGCGGATTTCTTGCTGCGCTTCGGCCTGCCCACCCTGGCCGGCAACATCGCCGGCGGCACCTTCATCTTCGCCCTGATAAGCCACGCCCAGATCCGCAACGACATGGACATCCAGCGCCAGGGCCGGCGCGGCGCCTGGGGCTTTGCCCGCAAACACGACCCGCGCCGGCGCTGATCGGCGCCGGGGCGGGGTGGCGCTAAAAAGTGGACACAAAAATAAGAATCAATAACAATTGCGACTCATTTCTTTGCCGCGCCCGCCATGAGCTCGCAATCGCCCACACCGGCCCTGTACGCGGAGTACACCCGCAAGATTCACCGCTACCTGTGGCTGCGCACCGGCGACACGGAACTGGCGGCGGATCTGACCCAGGAGTGCTTCACCCGCCTGCTCGCCCATGACGGCGAAGTCCCCATCGAACGCCCGCTGCCCTATCTCTATACCCTGGCCGGCCGCCTGCTTACCGACCACCGGCGCCGCCACGAAACCTGGCGCACCGGCACCCTGCCGCCGGCGGACCTGGACGGCCTGCTGGACGACCGGGCCGGGCCGGCCACGCTCTACGAAACCCACCGTCAGGTTGACGACATCGAGGCCGCGCTGCGGCGGCTGCCGGCCCGTTCCCGCAACGTGTTTCAACTGTGCCGGGTGGAGGGCCACACCTACCGGGAAGCGGCCCGGGAGCTGCGCCTGTCGGTGAGCGCCGTGCAAAAACACCTGACCCTGGCGATGCGCTATATTCTCGACCAGACCCACACCGATGACGACTGAAGCCGCAACGGAATGCCACCCATGACCCACTCCCGCCGCTCCCGACATGCCCAGGCCGTGCGGTGGTGGCTGCGTAGCCAGGACGGGCCCCTGAGCGCCGCCGAACAGCAGGCGCTGGATCGCTGGCTGGCCCGCGACCCGGCCCACGGCGAGGCCCTGGCGGCGGTGGAAAAGCAATGGGCACTGGCCGGGGAACTGGCCCACCGCCCACCCCATCAGCGGCACCAGCCGGCGGCCCGGCGGGCGGCGATGGCGCCCTGGCTGGCCGCCGCCACCGTGCTGTTGGCGGTGCTGCTGTGGCGCGGCCCGCACTGGTGGCTGCAGGCCCGGGCGGATCGCATCACCGGCGCCGCCGTGGAAACCCTGACCCTGGACGACGGCAGCCGCGTGACCCTGGCCGGCCATTCCGCCCTGCGTCTGGACTACGACCAGAACCACCGGGCGGTGACGCTGCTGCGCGGCCAGGCGGTGTTCCATCCGGCGCCGGTGAACGCTGGCGAGCCCCGGCCGTTCACCGTGCAGGCCGGCGATGCCCGCCTCACCGCCCTGGGCACGGTATTCTGGGTGCGCCGCCTGGACGCCCATGAACAGCGGGTGGCGGTACTCGAACACCGGGTGCTGGCGCGCCTGCCCGGCCACCCTGAGCAGCGCCTGGCCACCGGCCAAAGTGCCCGGCTCAGCGACAGGGCCGGCATCCGCCCGCTGGCGCTTGATCCAACCCGGGCCACCGACTGGAGCCGCGGGGTACTGGTGTTTGACGGCGAACCCCTGAGCGACGCCCTGGCGCGCATCAATCCCTTCCGCCAGCGGCCGCTGGTGCTGCTCGACCGGGCCCGCGCCGGCACCCCGGTGCGGGCGGTGCTGCACCTGGACAATCTGGACGGCGGCGTGCCGGCCCTGGCCGATAGTCTGGGCCTGCGTACCCTGGAAGTGCCCGGCCTGACGCTGCTGTACTGAGTCCGCCCGACGCCTTGGCGATGTCTTGCTGGCCGCCGCCGATGGCGGCAGCCCGGAGTCCACCGGAAAATTTACTCGCTTTGCCCGCCCAAACGTCATAGCCCTCAACCACAACGCTTCTCATTTTCAATGGATAAGGATTGATCGGTTATGGCTCGGACCCTTTCACACCGCCTGGGCGGTGCCTGGCTTGCCCTGATGCTGCTTTGCCCCGCCGTCCAGGCGCAAAGCCAAGCCCCGGCGCCGGCCCGCGTCAGCGAGCGCGCCTATGATCTGCCCGCCCAACCGCTGCGAAGCGCCCTGCTGGGCTTCGCCGAACAGGCCGGCATCGACCTGATCATCGGTGCCGTCAGCCTGGACGACCGCCAAAGCCCGCCCCTGCGGGGCCGCTACACGGTGCGCGGCGGACTGAACGCGTTGCTGGCCGGCAGCGGCCTGGACTACCGCGCCGAACCGGGCGCCGGCGGCGGCCGCCTGACGGTGCGCCTGATCGAAACCGCGCATATGGACAGCGGCCCCCACCAGCTCGACGACGTGGTGGTCTCCGCCGCGCGCAGCTACACCGTGGCCGGTAAATCGCCGCGCAAGATCACCGTGATCTCGCGCCAGCAGATCGAGGACCAGATGGCGATCAGCGAGGACCCGGGGGCGGTGCTGGCCAATCTGATTCCCTCCTACTCGCCAAGCCGGCAGAAACTGTCCAATGCCGGCGAGACCTTCCGTGGCCGCACCCCGCAGTTCCTGATCGATGGCGTGCCGCAATCCAACCCGCTGCGCAACGGCGGCCGCTCCAGCTACACCATCGACCTGAGCATGGTGGAACGCATCGAGGTGATCCACGGCGCCAGCGCCGAGCACGGCCTGGGCGCCACCGGCGGCATCATCAACTTCGTCACCCGGCGGCCGGAACAGCCCGGCTTCCACCAGCATGTGGGCGTCAGCCTGACCAGCGACGACGACGTACAGAGCAATGGCCTGGGTCATAAGCTGGACTACCGCTTCACCGGCCAGACCGAGCGCTGGGACATCGTCGCCGCCGCCAGCCGCCAGGAGCGGGGGCTGTTCTACGATGGCCGCGACCGTGTCATCGGCTTCGCCTACCCCGGCGAGATCCAGGACTCCACCAGCCACGACCTGTTTCTGAAAGCCGGCTACTGGCTGGACGACAACCAGAACATTATCGTCAGTGCCAACCGCTTCGAACTGGAAGGCAACCACGACTACCGGGCGGTGCCCGGCGACCGCGCCAACGGCATTCCCACCGGTGCCGCCAAGGGCGGGGCCGAGGGCGACCCCATGTTCAACAAGGTCACCACCCTGCGTGCCAGCTACAGCCACGGCAACTGGCTGGGCAACCAGATCGACGCCCAGATCTACCACCAGGATTTCGAGGGCCAGTTCGGCGCCCTGCGTTCCGGTTCCTTCCAGGACCCGGCGCTGGCGCCGGCGGGCACCCTGCTCGACCAGACCCGCAACGAGTCAGAGAAACTGGGCAGCCAGTTCACCCTCAAACGGCGGGGCCTGTTCGCTGACCGGGTGGATCTGGCCGCCGGCTTCGACGCCCTCAGTGACGAGACCCGTCAGCGCCTGGTGCTCACCGACCGGGTCTATGTGCCGGAAACCGAATATCGCAACTATGCCGGCTTCCTGCAGCTGGACCTGCGCGCCACCGAACGGCTGGCGTTTTCCGGCGGCGCCCGCCATGAATACGCCAAGCTGAAGGTGGACGACTACCGCACCGTGGCCGCCAACGGCTCGGTGCGGGTGGGCGGCGGCGACCCGGACTTCGAGGAAACCCTCTACAACATCGGCCTCACCTATCAGCTGGCCGACGATATCCAGCTGTTCGCCAACTACTCCGAAGGCTTCGGCATGCCGGACGTTGGCCGGGTGCTGCGCGGCATAGACCAGCCCGGCCAGGATGTGGACACCCTGCTCGCCCTGGAGCCCATCGTCACCGACAACCGGGAGCTGGGTTTGCGTCTTAACGGCGAACGGACCCGCTTCGAGATCAGCTACTTCGAGTCCGATTCGGACTACGGCGAGCGGCTCAGTGAGAGAAACGGGGTCTATGTGGTCAATCGGGAAAAAGTGGAAATCAAAGGGGTGGAGGCGTCCCTGGACTGGCGTATCAACGATGCCCACCAGCTCGGTCTCACCTACGCCCATCAGAAGGGAGAATCGGACACCGACGGCAACGGCACCGTGGACACCACGCTCAGTGGCATCAGCCTGGCGCCGAACCGGTTCGGCGCCCGCTGGGGGGCGCGCTGGAACGATGATCTGCGTTCCCTGGTGCAGGTGAACCACTATTTCGACCGCAGCTTCGATCAGCCGGACCTGGATTTCGACGGCTATACCCTGGTGGACGCGTCCCTGGTACGGAAACTGCCGGTGGGCCGCCTCAAGGCCGGGGTGGAAAACCTGTTCGACAAGGACTACGTCAGCTACTACTCCCAGGCGGCCCGGGCCAGCAACGATTTCTACTTCACCGGTCGCGGCCGGGTCTACACCCTGGGCTACGAGGTGGATTTCTGACGCCGCCTCCGCTCGCCTGAGTCTTCCACCGGTGCCGTCCGCCCAGGGCGGCACTCTTGCTCTTTACCCTCTCCTCCCCCCCTAACTTTTTATTAGCATAAATCCGATAAATCTAATATTATCCATTCATTAATTAGAAATTCGCCAACGGACGGCGTATGCACGAGATCGAATGGACGAAAACGGCGGTCAAGCAGTTGCGTGGGATTCAGCCTCCGAAACAGCGGACGGCGATTCTCGACGCGGTCAAGGCGCTGGCCCGTTGCCCGACCCATGCGACCAGTGTCAGGGCACTGCGCGGGCATCGGGCGGGCTGCCGGCTGCGGGTCGGCCGCTACCGGGTGTTGTTCGATGTGGACGACGGTGTACGGATTCTCACCGTGCAAGAGGTGAAAAAGCGAGATGAGCGGACATACCAAGGCTGACGCTGATAAAGCGCAAATTATTCGGGATAACCAGGGCAACCCTCTGTATGCGGTGGTGCCGTTCGAGGAGTATCAGGCACTGCTTGATGCCGACAGCCGCATCACGCTTCCCCATGATGTGGTGGCATTGATGATCGAAAAGGACCTCGGCCCGATGGCCGCGTGGCGCAAGTACCGGGGCCTGTCCCAGGCGCGCCTGGCCGAAAAGCTGGGCGTCACCCAGGGCGCCGTGGCCCAGGCGGAAAAGCGCGGCAACAAGCCCCACATTGAGACGCTGCGCGCCTGGGCCCGGGCGCTGGAATGCGATGTGGCGCAATTGACGGAGTAGGAGCAGCCGGGCGGCGTTCCGCTTCAGCCGCGATCGGGCGGATCATCTGAAACCTTCGCTTGCATCGATTTGAAAGCAAGGATCGGAGTGAGATGCCTGGGCGTCATGGCTAAATTGAGTCAACACGCAGGAATGAAGGGGTAATCGCCATGACCGAGACCAGCACCGAGCAAGATGCGCGCTGGAAAAGCGTGGCCGCGCGTGACGCGGCGGCGGACGGCAACTTTGTCTATGCCGTGAAGACAACAGGAGTCTATTGTCGTCCCTCTTGCCCTTCGCGGACAGCGAAGCCACGGAACGTGTGCTTCTACGATACGCCGGCGGAGGCCGAGGCAGCAGGCTTCCGGCCGTGCCAACGCTGCAATCCGAACGGGCGCTCATTGGCCGAGGCCAACGCCGCACTGGTCGCCGAAGCCTGTCGGCTGATCGAGGCCTCTGAAGATATCCCTAAACTGGATGAACTGGCGGCCCGCATCGGCATGAGCCCCTACTATTTTCATCGCCAGTTCAAAGCCATCACCGGACTGACGCCAAAGCAATGGGCGGCGGCTCATCGGGGCCGCAGGGTCCGAGTTGAACTCACCGATCAGACAGCAAGTGTGACCGGCGCGATCCATGGCGCGGGATTCAACTCAAACAGCCGCTTTTACGAACAGTCGACCAGGCTGCTTGGGATGACACCAACAGCCTACAAGAACGGTGGCAAGGACGCCGAAATCCGCTTCGCCGTCGCACAAAGCTCCCTGGGCGCCATTCTCGTGGCCCAGAGCGCCAAGGGAATTTGCGCGATCACGCTGGGAGATGATCCCGACGACCTGGTCCGCGATCTGCAGGACCGTTTTCCCAAGGCCAACTTGATCGGTGGCGACGCAGGCTTTGAAAATCTGGTCGCTCGGGTGGTCGGCTTCGTCGAAGCGCCGCAAATCGGCCTTGATTTGCCGCTCGATATTCGTGGCACCGCATTTCAGGAGCGCGTTTGGCAGGCGCTCCGGCAAATTCCACCGGGGCAGACCGCTTCCTACGCGGAAATTGCCCGCCGCATTGGCGAGCCGAAGGCGGTGCGGGCGGTAGCCCAAGCCTGCGGCGCAAACAAGATCGCGGTGGCGATCCCCTGTCACCGGGTGGTTAGAACGGACGGCGCGCTGTCCGGTTATCGCTGGGGTGTGGAACGCAAGAAGGCGCTCCTCGAAAAAGAAGCTCAGCCATAAGCATCAGCGCACCGGACGGGGGTTTTGACCGCAAGAAACGGAGTGGCTGACGAACCGCGCTCGCATATGTTTGGCAAAGGACAAAACCGTAAAGGACACAGACATATGTTTTTACTTGAAGGCAAGGTCGCGGTCGTCACTGGCGCTTCTTCCGGCATCGGACGCGCGGTTGCGCGGATGTTCGCCGAGCACGGAGCGGCGGTCGTACTGGTCGCGCGACGCCAAGCCCGACTGGATGAGGTGGTAGACGAAATCCGCGGCAAGGGAGGCCGGGCTTATGCGTCCGCCGGCGACATCGCCCTACCCGAAACCCATGAACGGGCTGTCGCGGATGCGATACGCGAATTTGGCGGTCTCGACATCGCAATCAACAATGCCGGCACGGTTGGACCGGCAAAGCCGCTCGCCGACATCGCCCCGGAAGATTGGCAGCACACCCTGACCACCAACCTGACCGCTGCCTATCTGGGTGCACGCAGCCAGATACCCGCGATGCTTGAACGCGGTGGTGGCTCCATCGTGTTCACATCCAGCTTCGTCGGAACCAGCGTCGGCCTCCCCGGCATGGCGGCCTATGGTGCCTCTAAAGCGGGGTTGATGGGCCTGGTGAAAGGCATCACCGCCGACTATGCCGCCCAGGGAATCAGGGCCAACGCCCTTCTGCCCGGCGGCACGGATACCGAGATGGCAGGCGACCAAAGCCAGAAGGACTGGGCAGCCGGACTCCATGCGATGAAGCGGATCGCCCAACCCGAGGAACTGGCATCCGCTGCTCTTTTCCTGGCCAGCACGATGGCCAGTTTCGTCACCGGGTCGGCTCTGTTCGCGGATGGCGGCAATTCCGCCGTGAAATAGCAGCCGGTTAGCTCGGAATGCGCGGACAACGCCTCGCACCGCCCAACAAAAATGGCCCTCCCCAGGGCTTGTAGGAGCGGCTTTAGCCGCGATAAGGCGTTTGGATGGTCGCCAACCCTGGGATCGCGGCTAAAGCCGCTCCTACAGAGGGCGGGGTGAGGGAGGGATTGACTCGCTGCGCTCGGGGCTTCGCCCCGCCACCTGCGCCGGCCTTGGGCCGGCTTGTCGAACCGGAGGGTTCTCTGACCGGCCAATAAAACGACCAAGCCAAAGCTGTAGGAGCGGCTTCAGCCGCGATCAGGCGGAGGGATGGTCACCAACCCTGGGATCGCGGCTGAAGCCGCTCCTACAGAAGGCGGGGGTGAGGGAGGGATTGACTCGCTGCGCTCGGGGCTTCGCCCCG
>CENV01000396.1_pt1 | contig 34363 bp, 26 predicted proteins | sample 530231 | NCBI WGS metagenome assembly CENV01 (sample SAMEA2619815, study PRJEB7988) | marine metagenome | biome: marine biome (ENVO:00000447); feature: surface water layer (ENVO:00002042); material: "saline water (ENVO:00002010), including plankton (ENVO:xxxxxxxx)" | depth 5 m
CCCCCAATCCGGGCGTTGGCGCGCTAATCGTGCGCGATGGCCGCGTGGTCGGCCGCGGCTGGACGCAGGCAGGTGGCAGACCCCACGCCGAAGCTGTCGCCTTGGCCGAAGCCGGTGAACAGGCGCGCGGGGCCGCGCTTTACGTCACCCTCGAACCCTGCGCCCATGTCTCCACGCGAGGCCCCGCTTGTTCTGACCTGATCGTGGCTGCAGGTGTGGCGCGGGTGGTGATCGGCATGGCTGACCCCGATCCGCGCACCTGCGGCAAGGGCGCGGCACGTTTGCGCGAGGCGGGCATTGCTGTCACCGAAACCGCTAGCAGCGCAGAAGCCATGCGGCTCAAAGGCCATGCCTGCGCGCTCAATCTCAGCCGCCCGCATGTGACGCTCAAACTCGCACTGTCGCTCGATGGCTGCATCGCCACGGCGCAGGGCGAGAGCCGCTGGATCACCGGCGCGGCGGCGCGGGCGCATTGTCACCGCGAACGGGCGCGCTCCGATGCGATTCTCGTGGGCGGCGGAACCCTGCGCGCCGACAATCCCCGGCTCGACGTGCGCCTGCCGGGGCTGGAGCAGCGCTCCCCTGCCCGCTGGGCGCTCACGTCAGGCGAAGTGCCGAGCGGCTGGCAAAGGCTCGCCTCCCCCACCGACATCTCCGCCATGCCCGAGGCGCGCTACCTGTTCGTCGAGGGCGGCGCGGCAACGGCGGCGAGCTGCCTGCGCGCCGATCTCGTCGACCGGCTGCTGATCTACCGCGCCCCGATCCTCATCGGCGGCGGGCTCCCCGGCATCGGCGACATCGGCCTTGGCGCGCTGGCCGAGGCACACGGGCGCTGGGCACTCACCGAAAGGCGCCAGCTTGGCAGCGACCACCTCGAAGTCTATGCCCGCGCCCGCAACGAAGGGATCTAGACCAGCATGTTCACCGGCATCGTTACCGCCATCGGCACCATCCAGAGCGTCGAGCAACGCGGCGACCTGCGCGCGGTCATCGCCTGCCCGTTCGATCCCGCCGCCGTCGATATCGGCGCCTCGATCGCCTGCTCGGGCGTATGCCTTACGGTGGTCGCCAAGAGCGGCACAATTGGTGCAATGACCTTCGCGGTCGACATTTCGGGCGAAACCGTCTCGCGCACCGCGCCGGGCATGTGGGCCGAAGGCCGCAAGCTCAATCTCGAACCCTCACTGCGGCTCGGCGACGAACTGGGCGGACATATCGTGACCGGCCATGTCGATGCCGTGGGCACCCTGGCTGATTGGCGACCTGAAGGCGATTCGACTCGCCTCACCATCGCCGCGCCCGCCAGCCTCGCCCCGTTCATCGCAGCCAAAGGCTCGATCACGGTCGATGGCGTATCGCTAACGGTCAATGCGGTGAACGATCAGCCCGATGGCTCGGTGCAGTTCGAACTCAACATCATTCCGCACACCGCCGATGTCACGACGCTGGGCGAATTGCGGCAAGGGGCAAGCGTGAACCTCGAGATCGACACGATCGCGCGCTACCTGCAGCGGATGCAGGCCCTGCGCGCAAACGCTTAACCCGAAACCGCCTCCAGCGCCTTCACGAAGTTGCCGATGTTGCCGCTGGTCAGGCCTGCCACGTTGATGCGGCCCGAGCCTGCCATATAGACCCCGTGATCGCTGCGCAGCGCGCCGATCTGGTCTTTGGTCAGCGGGAGCATGGCGAACATGCCCTTCTGCTCACCCAGCGGTGCCAGGTCGACCGAGCCCGCCTTGCCAGCGGCGGCCAGCTCACTGCGAACTTCGCCGATGCGGGCACGCATCGAGGTCAGCTCTTCCAGCCACTGCGCGGTAAGCGCCTCGTCGTTCAGGATCAGCCCCACGGCAGCAGCGCCATGATCGGGCGGCATCGACCAGTTGGCCCGCGCCAGCGCGCAGCCGTTCGACATGATACGCGCGGTATCATCGCTGGTCTTGCCGAGCGCGTAAAACGCCCCGACGCGGTCACGATAAAGGCCGAAGTTCTTGTCGCAGCTGTAGGCAATCAGCGCCTCGGGCACGCTGGCCACGACCTTGCGCAGGCCATAGGCGTCTTCGTCCATCCCGTCGCCAAGGCCCTGATAGGCGAGGTCAACAATCGGCAGGATCTCGCGCTCGACCAGCAGGTCGACGATCTCGTCCCACTGGGCAGGCGTATAGTCGATGCCGCTGGGGTTGTGGCAGCAGCCGTGCAGCAGGACGGCATCGCCCTTGTCCGCATTTTGCAGCGCCGTGCGCAGCGCATCCATGTTGGCGCTGCCATCGCTCGCACGGTGATCGAAGCCCACCGTGTCCATCGCGAGGTCGGCAAAAATCTGCGCATGGTTGGGCCAGCTCGGCGTGCCCATCAGCACCTTGGCAACGCCCGCCTTCTTGGCAAGACCAGCAGCAACGCGCACCGCGCCGGTGCCGCCGGGGGTCTGCATACCGTCAATACGGCCGCCCATGTCTCCGGCATCACCGAACACATGCGGAACCAGCGCATGGACGAAGCCCATATCGCCCTCGGGGCCGAGGTAGGCCTTGCTCGGTTGCTCCGCGACCAGCTTGGCCTCAGCCGCCTTTATCGCGGCGAACACCGGGGTCGCCCCATCGCTGGTGCGATAGACGCCCACACCAAGATCAATCTTGGTTGGCCGGGGGTCGGCTTCGTAGAGCTTGATCAGCGCAAGCAGCGCGTCGGGCGGTTGTTGGTCGAGTCTATCCAGCATAGTGGCTGCCCTTTGCCGTTGACCGCAGCTAAGGGCAAGGCCGTTTTGCGATCAGAACGGCAGCCAGCGCTGCTTGTGGCTAAAGCGCATGTAGCCCGCGTTGACTCCCAGCCGCAGACCAGCGCCGACCCGGATGGGGATCAGCACGATATCACCGCGCCGCAGATAGCTGACGTTGAACCCGCCGACGAAGTAGGCCTGCCCCTCGCCTGCCGGGAAGCGCTCGAACAGATCTTCGGTATCGTAAAGGTTGTACACCAGCACGAAAGCGCTGGCCGCATTGGCGCCCGCGTCGAGCCCGATCGACGGACCCGTCCAGTAGAGCGGAATGTTGCCTTCGATCCTGTGATGCAATGTGCCCGAGCCATAGCGCACACCCACGATAAATGCGCCGCCGCCTTCGCGCCCGACGATATAGCCATTGGGTTCACCCTGCTTGGCGAGGATATCCTCGATCAGCCCCGCCAGCCCCTCGGCACCCTTGCCGAACACGCCCTCGGCGGCACCGATCAGGTCGTCCTTGGCATAGGTCGTACCATCGCCAGCACTGGTCTCGGGCGTCGTAGTCGCGCTGTCGGCGGGGAGGCTATCATAGCGGCTCGACGGCAGATCGAGCGACGGACGCGCCTCCTCGGGCGAGCTGGTGTTGCTGCCGTATTCGGGCGCAATCCAGCCATCGCCGTTGTCGACCGGAACTTCTGGCTGCGCCGGAGGGGGCGTTTGGCCCTCGAGATCGCCATCGATCACCAGGTTGGGATCGACCGTCTCGATCTGCTGCGCGCTGACCGGGGCCGCGACGAGCGTCAGACTGGCGGCAACGAGGCCTGCCCAGCGTGTGACAGTGGCGATGTTCATGGTGGCGCCCTTTTCGATTGCGCGTGGTACTTTTGTTGCTCTCACAAGAATCCCCTGCGGGTGAAGCAGCAATGAACGCGCGGTGGAGCGAGTCTCTTTTGCGGTGAATCGAATCGTCTCGTGGGCCGCTGGGCCGGGCCGCAAAGGTCTTGTGAAAATTAGGTGTTGCATGCCCTTGAAGCGCGGACAAGGCGCGGTTATAGGGCCGGGCTTGCCGCTGGGTCCGGAGACGTGGGTGAGTGGCTGAAACCAGTTCCCTGCTAAGGAACCATACCTCTATCGGGGTATCGAGGGTTCGAATCCCTCCGTCTCCGCCACCGGCTCGCGCACCTGGGTCACCAAGCCCCCGATTGCGCGCCCTGCCCCAAGGCTTTTCCTGATAAGTGGATCTTTTCGCGGCGTGGACCATCCCCGCGCGTGCTGGCCTGCCTACGCCACAGGCAGCCCCGTTCTTTGTTCGCAGCCTAGGCTATCGTCGACACTCGAAAGCCGCCGCTTCGCCGAGGTCAGGCGCATGTTCCACCGGCCTCGCCACGAGCGGATAGGGGCAGAGCGGGCGCTCACGCCCTGGCCATGGCGACATCGGGCCAGCTGCCGCGTCGAGCCGGTCAGGCGCTTCGTCCTGTTCAACCCAGCGGACCAGCGCGCCGAAGTCATCGAACTGGTCGGTCGCCGGGCCACCTTGGCAATGCCCCATCCCCGGCACCGGAAACACGCGGACAAACCCGTCAGCGGCGCGACTATATCGGGCGTCGACCTCGTCCCACCACGCGAGCGTGTCCTTGATCGAGAACACCGGGTCCGAAACGCCATGCGGCACGATCAGTTTGCCGCCGTCGCGGCGAAAGGCATCGAGATCGCTCGACCGGGCCGAGATATCGTCCCAGGCAGAGCGGGCAAAGGGTGCCGCCACCACATCGATCGCAGCCGGATCGCTATCGAAGTCGTAGCCAAGCAGATAGGCAAGATTGGCCTCCACCCCATCGAGGCCGAGCGGGGGTGTGCTGAAGACCGCCGCCAGCGAAGGCGCACCCATCGCCACGTTGATCGACGGCGCGCCGAACTCAGGCGCTCCCGTCATCCAGATGCGCCATCCGGTGTCCGCCCAGCCTGCATCCCATGTGAAGCCCGGATAGAGCTGCTCACCACTGCTCGTTTGCGCGCCCTGATGAATGGCCAGAAGCGCATCGATCTGCGCCTCCGACAGGCACTCGCCCCCACCTTGCGCGCTGCACTGGCGCGCGCGAAGCTGCGGCACGACGATGTCCGAAGTGCATTGCGCAAAGGCACCGACCATCCCGTCAGCCAAACCGTCCTTCGCATCGCATGCCTCCAGCACCGCGTCGCGAACGAGGCCAAGGTCCTGCGCACTGAAAGACGTGGCGAGCGATTGCATCGTTACCGCGTCCCCGCGCGCCTGCGGGACCGAAGCGAGTGCCTGCGTGTTCCACGCCTCGGCAATGGCGGCGCGTGGCAGCGCGAAACCGGGCGCTGCGGCGATGATGCCGTCATAAAGCTCGGGATACTGCTGGGCGAGCGCCATGCCCTCCTGCCCGCCCTTGGAGCAGCCGACGAAATAGCTGTAGCGCGGATCGTTGCCGTAATAGCTGCGCACCACGGCCTTTGCCGCGAGCGTCGAGGCTTCGAGCGAGTCGCCGCCATAGTCTGCGCGGGCCTTGGGATCGAAGCCGAAGGCCGATGCCCCGCCCCGGTCCGGCACGCTGTTGGTGGCGTTGTCATGCCCCGAATCCTGCGACAACACCGCATAGCCCTGCGCCAAGGCAGGCGGCCCGGCGCGCACGCTGCCCACCGCATCGCCGAGCACCCCGTTGGTGCCGCCCCCGCCTTGCATGAAGAAACGTCCGTTCCACTGGTCGGGCAACCGCAGGTGGAACCGGATCGCGTAGTCCTGCCCGTCAACACCGGTGTGCGGCTGAAGCAGCCCGGTCAATTCACAATGGGCCGGCAACATGACCGGGGGCGCTGGCGGACCGGGAATGCCGGGTGGCCGCTGGAGCGGGCCAGCCTCCCGGTATTGCACGCTTGTCAGCTGCGTGGTGGCGTCCGGCCAGGCAATCGCCAGCCCCTCAGCCAATGCGGTGCAGCGATCCGCCGAGCCGCCTGCGGAGGCAGCCAGGTTCCCCCCGCCCGGCGAGGGAGCGCCGGCGCAGGAGGACAGGAGCGCGGCCATTACCGCGGCAGATGAAAAACGCGCATGTCTTCCCATCAGAACCTCACTGAAGCGCGGACACCGAATTCACGCGGCGCACCGTAGAATTCGTTGTTGCCCGACTGGCCGCTGACATACTCCTCGTCGGTCAGGTTGGTGCCGTAGGCTTCGATTGCCCAGTCGTTGTATCTGAGCGTAACCATCGCCGAGAGCAGCCCGCGAGAGCCGAGCAGGTCAAGCTGAGGATCGTAGAACAGGTTGGTCCAGCGCGAACCGACATAGGCATAGTTGATCCGCGGGGTCAGCGAGGCTGCATCGCTCAGCAGGAATTCGTACTGAGCCCCGGCATTGAACGACCATTCGGGCGAGAACAGGTTTGGCCCGCCGCCAGCCACGGCGAAGAACGGCGCGTAGTCGAAGCATATCGGCGGGTTGGATGGCGTTCCGGCGGGGCATTGCGGCCCAAGCTGGCCGACATTGTTCAATCCGCGGGTGTTGACCATAGTCAGCGCATCAAGTTCGGAATCGACATAGGCGATCCCGCCATCGAACGAGAAGCCACCGAACACCGCCTGTACCTGCGCCTCGAACCCCTTGATCGTGGCATTGGCGATATTGACGACGCCGGTCTGCCCCGTGGCGGTGTCGAGCGAATCGAACTGGAAGTCGCTGTAATCCATGTAGAAGGCGCCCACCTGGGTGCGCAGGTGCTTGTCGAACAGGTTGCCCTTCCAGCCGATTTCATAGTCCCACACCGTTTCCGGGCCGAATTCCGAAGTGGCATTGTTGGAACCGCCCGGCTTGTATCCGCGCGCGGCGAAAACGTAGATGAGATTGTCGTCGTCGATGGTCCAGTTGAGCGCCACCTTGCCGGTGGCCCGGCCATCTTCATGTTCGCCTGCGAGGTCCGCGACCACCAGCCCGTCAGGCCCGAAAACGGGGCCTTCCGAACCGATCGTCACGCTCCCGGACCCCTCGACCTTGTAGTGCGAATAGCGCGCACCGACCTGCAATTCGAGCGCGGGCGTGAGCTGGTATCCCACCTGCGCGAAGATCCCGAGCGTCTGCTTGTCCTGGTAGTTCTCGATATCTGTCGGATCGCCCACGATGTCGCCGCTGCGGTTCTGGATGATCACATCGATCTTGTTCTTCTGAAAGTAGCCGCCGACGATCCAGTCGAAGTCGCTATCGGTCGGCGAAATGATGTTGATCTCTTGGCTCACCTGCCGCTCGCGCACGAACTGGTTCTGCACCTGGTTGAAGCTTACCGTGGGGTCCGTGTCGGACGGGGCCAGTGCGCCATCGCTGTCGTAGAGATTGTTGATGCGCTTGTTGGTGTACCCGGTCAGCGAACGCAGCACGATGCCGCTGTCGAGCGTGTAGCGCAGCTCGAGGCTCGAATTGATCGCCCGCTCATGGTTCAGCGTCGGAGCATTGTAGGTCAGCTCGCGAATATCGTCGGTGCGCGCATTCGCAAAGGTCGTGCCCGCGATCGGGCGATAGGCATAGCCGCCGGTGTTCTTGTCGATCCATTCAACCTTGCCCAGCACCCGCAAGGCACCCGGCTCCCACATCGCGCCGAGGCGAACTGCCTGTTCGTCGAGGCTGTCGGGGTCGTTATTGAACGGGCCGAGGTCTGTGTAATAGCTGTCGCGCCAGCGGGTCAGACCGGCCACGCGGAACGCCAGCGTATCGCTCACCGGGAGGTTCACCGCGCCCTCTGCGCCAACCGCGTCGTAGCTGCCATAGTGCGCCTTGGCATAGCCCTTGATCCGGTCGGTGCTGGGATCGACCGTGTTCACGAACACCGCGCCGCCGGTGGAGTTGGAGCCGACCAGCGTGCCCTGCGGCCCGCGCAGAACTTCGATCGACGCCACGTCATAAAAGCTGGAAGAGGTGAGGATCGGCGGCTGAAACACGCCATCGAGATAGGTCGCAACGCCGTTGGCAACGGCAGGCGATCCGCTGGCAATGCCGATGCCGCGAATGTTGACCGACTGGGTCAGTCCCTGATCGGTGATCGACACCGATGGCGCGGCATATTGCAGATCCTCGATGCTCTGGACCGCCTTGGCGTCGAGGTTGTCTCCGGAAAGCGCGGTGGCGGCAATCGGAATGTCCTGCAGGTTCTCCTCGCGGCGCTGCGCGGTCACGATGATCTCGGCCGGTGCCTGCGCTGCGGCGCCCTGGCGCCCCGCGTCTCCAGCCTGCGCCATCGCGGTTTGGCTGATGCCGGCAACCAGCGCTACTGTCGCTACACCCGTGAAGATACGCGCTCGATCAACCATTGTAATCTCCCATCAATATGCTTTGCTCTGCCGATCCCAAGAGATCGCGCGGTCAAGTTTGGAGGGAGAAATTGCATTCGATTGCGAACATTTGCGCGACAGCGATCGATCCTGCGGCGTGCTCAAGATTTGACGTCAGACGTGACAGAGCAGAAAAGCACCCAATCGCGCCAGATCTCGAACACGGTGCCGGGAATGATCGGAGCTGTTGCGCACAGCCGCTCGATGCCTTCTCCCACACCAGTCTTTGCTGGTTGCAGCCCACCTAAGAGGCAGGGAAAATGAAAAAAAGTCGCATAATTAAGCAGGAGAGCGGGAACGGCCCGGCAGCGAGATTCTATGCGGCCGTCAGCGGGGAGCACCTGGCGACGCAGAGCGCCCCCATCCGCACCGCCTGGCTGATCGAGCGGCTGGCATGCCAGCGCGGATGGCCAGCGGGAGAACTGCTCGGCTCCGAAAGCGAGCTGCGCGAGCAATTGGGCGTGGGGCGCGAAGCCTTGCGCGAGGCGATTTCTATCCTTTCCAACCGCGGTGTCGTGGAGGCGCGCCGTGGCAGGCATGGCGGGGTGCAGGTCCTCTCCTGCGACCTGATGCGAACCACGGGCGCCGTTGCCGCCTATCTGAGGGCGATCGAAGGTGATGGCGATCAGGTGAAGCGCTGTGTGGCCGGGTTTGACCGGCTCCTGGCTCATAGGCTGTCCCGGCGAAACGGGCCGTTGCCTGCGCGACAGGCTGGTGAAGCCGTGCGCCGGTGGCTGGCGCGCGCCGGCGAGCACCCCGTCTACCTGCTCTATGCGCAGGTGATCGAGACCCTGACGGCGGCCGGACCGGGCGATGCCCCCGTTCCTTCCGCCTTGCTCGATGCCGTCGGACGCGGCGATGCAGCGGCGATCGCCAGCGCGCTTGGCACGATCGCGTTAGATAGCCCTGATCCGAGCAACGACCCGCTCGCACAATCGGCCCATGCGCGCGCCTTCGCGATTGCGCAGGCCTTGCTCGACCGCGCCGCTCTCGACGGCGAACGCGAGTTGGGTAACGAGGTATCGCTGTGCGACGAGTTCTCGGCATCGCGCTCGGTGATCCGGCAATCCCTGCGCATCCTGCAGGATCTCGACGTGGTTCAGTCTCGGCTCGGGCGAAGCGGCGGATACGAATTCAAGCGGCCACGCCCGATCGGGGTGATCCGGCAGGTCTATGCCTGGCTGGCGGCATGTCGCCTCTGCCCCTTCGGCCTGGTCGAGCTGGTCTGGGATCACAACGCCACGAACGTGCGCATGGCGGCAGATCGGCTGGCATCCCTGCCGGAGGGCGAAAAGGAACGGCATCTGGCCGCTCTCGACGAAGTGCTCGAGCAGAAGGATGACGCGCAGCGCTTCGTCAACCTGCAGAAGCGGCTGGGCGAGCTGGCAGCTTGCCCACTGGTCGATATCCTTGCGCGCAGTATTGTCTCCTATCAGGCCCGCCAGCCGGACGAACGCCCGGAACCCTGGGCGGCGCTTTCGTTTGTTGCGGAGGAACGGCAGATCGTTGCGGCCTTGCGCGCAGGCCAGCCTGACAGGGCCGAGGCCGCCATTCGGGCGATGGAAAACAAACTGCTGGAGGCCTTGCGTGACACACCCGATGCCCCTGCTGCAATACGGCAGGCAGACAAACACAGCACGACAACGGTGACGCAATAATCCGTCCAAAGGTCAGGATTGTTCAGGGAACTTGTGGCTGATTTTCACCTCCGTATATGCCACTATATCGAGGAGTTCTTTTCGAGGCGGGGGGCAACGCATGAAGTAGGACATTCTCAGCAAGACGGCCTTGGCAGCAATCTTGTGCGCAGGGCTCGCCGCGCCAGCTGCCGCGCAAGACGCAATCAGCTCCAGCGGGGAATTGCGCTCCGGCGATGACGAACTGCCCTCCGGCGAGTTCTACGACCTCTATTATTTCGACGGCCACGCCGGAGACGAGATCGACGTCACGCTGACCAGCAGCGACTTTGACGCCTATCTGATGCTGCGCAACGATGGCGATTTCTCGGTCGAAAACGACGATGCGGAGGGCGGTGACGGAACCCATTCTCGCATCACCGCGACACTGCCCGAAGATGGCCGCTATCGCTTCATCATCACCAGCTTTGAGGCAGGCGAAAGCGGCTCCTACCAGCTCCAGGGCAGCAGAGGTGGCAGCTCAGGCAATCGCAATTCCAGCGGTCGCGGCGGCCTTTCCGACAGCGCATCGGGCACCCTTTCGTCCAGCGATTCAGTGCTCGACGACGGCTCCTACTATGACAGCTACACCTTCGATGGACGCAGCGGGCAGCATGTCACGCTGCGGATGACTTCGCCCGACTTCGATACCTATCTGCGCGTCACAAGCCCGAGCGGAGAAGTGTCCAGCAACGACGACGGCGAGGACGGCACCACCAATTCGCAGCTCGATCTCGACCTCACCGAGAACGGCGAATACCGGATCGTGGCCAACAGCCTCAGCGAGGGGGAAACCGGGAGCTACCAGCTTAGCATCGATGGCGCGCGGCTTGCCTCCAGCGGCGGCTCGGGTGCCTCGACTGCGGACAGCCTGGGCAACACGCTCACGCCTGGCGCCCCTGCGCGCGGACAACTGGCGGCAGGCGATTCCGAACTCGATTCGGGCGAATATTTCGACGTCTACACGCTGCGCGGAAACCCCGGCGCGCAGATGGTCCTGACCATGCAAAGCTCCGATTTCGATACCTATCTCGGAGCGGTCGGCGCGAACGACTATACCGCCGAGAACGATGACGATCCCAACGGTAACGGCACCAACAGCCGGCTCGAAGTGACGATCCCCGCCGATGGAAGCCTCACCATCGCCGCGACCAGCTATGCCGCTGCGGAGACCGGCAGCTACACGATCCGCGCTGAAATGTCCGGCTCCTCATCGCGAGCCGCGAACAGCGGCCAGCGGCTCGAACTGGGCAGCAGCGTCAACGGCACGCTCGCCTCGTCCGATCCGCGCGGCGATCATTCGGTGGAGGATGTCTACCTGATCGAGGCGGACGCCGGGGAGCAACTGCGCCTGGCCCTCGCCTCCGACGACTTCGACACCCTGCTGCGCGTCGAAGGACCGGGCGGCTTTTCAATCGAGAACGACGACGACCCTTCGGGCAGCACCCTCAACAGCCTGGTCGAAACGACCTTGCCGCAAGCCGGCACTTACCGGGTCGTGGTGGCGAGCTATTCGGAAAGCGGGCTCGGCAGCTACCGTCTCGATTCGAGCAGCACGGCAAGCTCTGCCGGTGGTGGGCAGCTTGCCCGGCTCTCGCTGGGCGGCTCGGTCAGCGGCTCACTGGCGAGCGGCGACGATACGATCTCGTCGGGCGAATATATCGATCCCTATACCTTCGAAGGCCAGCGCGGCCAGCGCGTGACCTTCGATATGGCCTCCTCCGAATTCGACACCTACCTTTCGCTGCTGATGCCCGGCGGCGGCAGCGAGGAGAACGACGACCGGGCCGGTGAAGATGGCGAAACCAACTCGCGGCTCACGGTCACCCTGCCCGAAACCGGCACCTATACGCTGGTGGCGACCAGCTATCAGAGCGGCGAAACCGGCAGCTACACCATCAGCTCCACCGTGAGCGCAGGCGGAGGCAACGCGCCGGTTCTGGCCGGACGCACCGGGGGGCGGATCTTCGCGCTCAGCGTGGGCGTGGCCGACTATGGCGGGCGCGCGGGCAACCTCTCGATGACCGATCAGGACGCAACCAAGCTAACCCAGACGCTTCAACATACGGGCATGCTTGCAGCACAAAGCACCACACTGACCAACCGCCAGGCAACGCGGGCGAATTTCATCAGTGCCATCGACCAGATCGCCAACACGATCGGGCCGAACGACCTGTTCCTGCTGTTCTATTCGGGCCACGGCTCGAAGCAGAACGTAGAAACCTTCATGGAACGCGACGGGACCAGCGAGACCATCGAACTGTTCGACGCCGCCGTCACCGATTACGAACTCGGACAGATGCTCGAACCGATCCACGCGCGCACGCTGCTGGTGCTCGATTCGTGCTTCTCGGGCGGGTTCGATGACGTGATCAACCGCCGGACCGGGCGGATGGGTGTGTTCAGCTCGGACAGCGACCTGACCAGCCTCGTGGCGCAGAAATTCGAAGCCGGCGGCTATATCTCGCATATTCTGCAGCAGGCGATGGAAGGCCGCGCCGACGACAACGGCGACGGCGTTATCACCGCTGGCGAGCTATCCGAATTCATGCGCACCACCTTCTATCGCATTGCGCTGGACGAGCCGCTGCAGACCGCCGCCTACGGCGCGAGCGGCACGCGTTCACAGGGCTATCAGCACATCGTCGTCAACCGCGGCGGTGACGGCATGCCTTATGACGAGGCGCTGGTGACGCTGGGCTCCAGGTAGATTCGCGCAGGGGCCTGGCAGGTCAGGCCTCCGGGTTTCGATAGCGCCGAACACGCCAGGCGGTTCTGTCATAGCGCGGTCATTTCCAGCTTGCAGGGATTCCCCGTCCAACGAGGGAAACACTGGATGGAACGCGTCACCATCTTCGCCACAAGTGAACAAGCAGCCGGGTTTGAGCGGTTCGACCATGGCGATGCGCAATTCGTGTTCGAACGCCTGGACTCGGCCGGGCCGAACAAGCTTGTCGAGGGCAGTGTCTGGGCTTTCGTCGACTGGGTGCTCGATGACCTGTCGGGCCTCGAAATGTGCCGCCGCCTGCGCGCCGATCCTCGCACGCGCGATGCCCATATCACCATGGTGCTCGACGAGGACGACCCCGATGACCGCCGCCGCGCGATCAAGGCCGGGGCCGACGACTATGCAATCGGCCCGCTCGACCGCAAGGCGATGCTCGACCGCGTTCTGGCGCTCTATGCCACCGACCGCCGCCCGAGCATGCCGCAAGTGCTCGACCTTGGCGACCTGCAGATCAACGTCGCGGGTGAGCAGGCGCGCTGGAAGGGGCAGCAGATTGCCCTGCGACCGAACGAATTCCGCGTGCTGCGTTTTCTGGCCGAGAACCCCAACCGGGTACTGAGCCGACAGGAGCTGGTCGATGCGCTCGGCAAGGCGGGCGATCCGGGGTATCTGCGCACGGTCGACGTATGGATCAAGCGGTTGCGCTTCGGGTTGCGCAACGCAAACGCGGGCCACTTGCTGCGCACGGTCCATTCGAAGGGCTACGTGCTCGACCTGCCCTGACGCGGGGCCTTATCGCCAGATGCCGTTTCGCGCATCGCCGCGCCCGCCCGATCCATTCGCGCAACGAAAAAGGCCCCCCGCTCGCGCGGGAGGCCTTTTCGAACAACGCTAGCGCGTCGCGCGGTCTAGAAGGTCACCGACAGGCCCGCCGAGAACGACTGGCCTACGTCGTAGGTGTTAACGTTGATGAAGTCGGTGCCGTTGTCCTGGAACTCCTGATGGCGTGTGCCCAGCAGGTTGCGGGCCTCCAGCTTGATCTCAGCGTCAGTGCCGCCAATCTCGAAGCCTTCACGCCAGACGAAGTCGATCCGCACACCCGGCTTCTCGACAATGTCGGGCTGGCCAACCAGGCCGCGGCTGACGACGCGGTCGCTGGCGTAAGTCACCAGGATCGTCTGCTGCGACAGGCGGTCAAGATCCTCGAGACCGAGCTGCAGGTTGATCAGGTGATCCGACTGCCCCGTGAGCGGCGCGCCGTCGCGGAAGTAGATCGAGGCCGGACTGCCAAGCGCGCCGAACACGTCCACCAGATCGTCGTCCGACACTTTCAGTTCGGACTTCGTATAGGTGTAGTTGGCGATCACAACAGCCTGCCGACTGCTGAACAGACCACCCATGCTTTCGAGGTCGAAGTGCTTCGTGACATCGAACTCCGCGCCGTAAAGCGAGGCTTCGGGCGCATTGGCGAACGAGGTCAGCAAGTCGGTGCTGCCGGCCACGAAGGTTTCGATCGGCTTGTCGATCTTCTTGTAGAACCCGGCAAGCGACACCCGCTGACCGCGCGCGAAGTACCACTCGAAGCGGGCCTCGGCGTTGTACAGCTCGCTGTCCTGCAGATAGGGATTACCGCGGAAGGCACGGTTGCTGTCAGGATCGTAGAACGGCTGGGCGATCAGTTCGCGGAACTGCGGCCGAGCGATGGTCTTCGAACCATTGAGGCGGATCTGCATGCCATCGTCGAGATCGAAGGTGACCGTGACGGCGGGCAGGAAGTAGTCGTTCTTGAGATTGGTTGGATCGACGGTCGAATTCGCAACCGCCGGGGAGACCGACAGATCGCCCTTCTCGTAACGGACACCCGCATCAATGGTGATCATGTCGTTCAGCAGCAGGTCGGCCTTGGCGTAGCCGGCCCAGGTTTGCAGACCAGCGTTGAAGGCGTTGGTGCCCGGATCGCTGTCGATCAGGGTGATGCCCAGCGCATTGACCATTTCCGGCGCGAAATAGAGGTCCGGACGCAAGGTCGCGAGGATGTAAGCAAAGTCCGGATTGCTTATGCTCGCGCCACCCTGATTGATCTCCCCGGTGGCCGGGATCGAGAACAGGAATTCGCGGCGCAGGCTGAAGCGGTCCGATTTCGACCAAGCACCGCCCACCGTCAGGTTGAAGGTATCGGTAATCGGATAGGTCGCGTCGATCCCCGCCGAGTAAAGATCCTCGTTGAGCTTCGAATAGGTGTACGACGGACGATCGCCACTCGACGAGAACATCGTGTAGATCGTCTCACCCCGCAGCGACGTTTCCCGATAGGGGAACAGCAGTTCACCCGGCGCATCGCGCTTGGTGTTGGCATAGCTGCCGCGCAGATCGAGGCTGAGATCGCCGAACTCGAATTCCCCGGTCAGCTGCGTATCGATCAGCTGGCGTGCATAGAAGCCGGTACGCTGATTGATGAACTGGGTATCGCCGTTCTGCGCTGGCTTAGTGCCGTTAGCGAGGCTGGCGCGCTTGATCGTGTCGTGAATGTAGACATTGGTCCAACGGATCACATGATCGCCCAGCTCCAGGCCGAACCCGAGCATGCCGTTGACCAGCACGTTCTGGTTGGTCGAAACCTGACGGAAGTCGTTCTCGATCGAAGCGAGACTGCCTGCAGAGGCTGACTGCTGAATGGTGTCGCGGGTCGACCATTTGTTCGAATAGCTGGCCGCGGCCACGATGCCGAGCTGGCCATCGGGCATCTGGATGGCCGTGCCGCCGCTGAGCGACAGGCCCAGATCCGGCTGCACGTCACCGATCTTCTGGATCACCGCCTGCTGCGAGGTGACCAGCTCAGCCGCGATCGGCGTGGTCGCCGCGCCGACCGGCAGTGTCTCCGGAGTGGCGACATATTGCAGCGCATTTCCGCCGGGCTGGCGCGCGCCATTGTCATAGCCAAGCCAGTCGCGCGAGCTGCCATAGTAGCTCAGGCCGTTCTGGAAGGTCGTTTCCACATCGCCGCCGATGCTGCCGCCGATGGTTACGAAGGGCTCATCGGGCGTGGTGCGGGTGGTCAGGTTGATCACACCGCCGCCGAACTCACCGGGGAAGTTCACCGAGTAGCTCTTCTGGACCATCGAGGACGAGACCACGCTGGTGGGGAACAGGTCAAGCGGGACAACGCGCTTGAGCGGCTCGGGGCTGGGCAGCGGCGAACCGTTGAGCAGCGCCAGCGAGTAGCGATCGCCGAGACCGCGGACGTAAACGAAGCCGTTGCCGACCACACTGAGGCCCGTGACGCGCGAGAGCGCGCCAGCGATGTCGCCTTCGCCGGTGCGAGCAATGTCTTCAGTCGACAGAACGCTCGTAACCTGGGCCGAGGTCTGGGCCGGATCACGGTTCAGACGGCCAGTCACAACGATGACCGAATTGCCGCCCGGAACCGAAACGTCGACGGAGTCCGCCTCGTCGGTGGTGGTGGTGCTGCCCGGCGCCTGGCTTTCCTGCGCATGGGCGAGCGATGGAAGTGTCAGAGCTGTCGTGACGATAAGCGCACCGACCAGCCGCGAAGAGGTGGACATCCGAGGTCTCCTGAAATCAATAGTGCATAAATGCATGAGCGGGGGCAGCCGGCAGAGCGGCTGCCCCCGCAGTATTCACGTCAGGCAGCCGCTCAGGTCGTCGGCAGCGTGGTGCATGCCGACGAGGAAGCGCCGAAGTTCGCAATGTTGCTGTTGCAGGTCCAGCCGGCATACCAGTCGTCACCGCCGGTCCAGGCAGCGCCGATGTGGTAAGGGGTCGCCTCGACGAAGAAGGTCGACAGGCCAGTCGGGCTGGTGATGGCGACAGCGTCCTCGTTGGAACCGTTGATGAACGTGCTGGTCAGCGTGTTGGTGAAGTCCTCGTTGTTCGAGGCGTCAGCGGTGATGAAGCCGCGAACGTCAGCGGCGGTGAAGGCATCGCCCGAACCATCGCCGATGTACTTCGCGTCGCCGGTGCCCGAGCACTGCAGCACAACCGAACGCGCAGTCAGCGAGGCGCGGTTGGCCGCGGTGGTGTTCGAGGTCATGCGGATGCACTCGTTCTCGGGAGCGATGATCGCGCCGTTGTAAAGCGTGACATCGGCATTGCCGCGGAACAGGACCGCAGCCTTGTCGGCACCTTCGTTGGACGGGCTGGTCACCGACTGCAGCCCCAGGAAGTTCACGACCTTGAGGTCGGTACGCGGGGCGTCACCCTCGTTACCGTTGGAGTCGATTTCCATCAGCGCATCGCCTTCGCCCGGGACCGGCAGCAGCAGAGCATACTGCACGTTCAGGCGGGCACCGGTGTCGACGTCGAGGCTGTCGTCGTCTGCGCCGGTGGCGATATAGTGGCTCACGTTGACCGAACCGCCGAAGAACTCGGCGCCATCGTCCGACGACCGGTGCGACTGGATGTGGTTAAGCGTGGTGCCGGTGCCGACGCCCGAGGGGGTCAGCGACTGCAGTTCCTTGTTGTTCGAAAGCACGAAGCCCGAATAGCGGATCTGCACATATTCCATGGTACCGGCGTTGTAGGTGTCGTCGGTGCCGCCGAAGAGCGCATCGTTCACCGCGCCTTCGGTGCGACGCTGACACGCACCGGCGCCCGTACCGCCAACGGCGCCGATGTCGCAGTCGGTGATGCGGCCGCGGCCGAGCAGCACGACACCGCCCCACTGGCCACCCGGAGTGCTTTCGGTGTTAAGGCCGGCGATGTTGTCGGCGCTGGTGAAGATGATCGGCTTGCTGGCGGAGCCCGAAGCGTTGATCTTGTTGCCGCGGTTCACAGCCAGCCACGAAGCGCCCTGCTCACCATAGATCACCACGCCCGGGTCGATCCCGAGGGTGACGTTGGTGTCGGCGTCGAGCGGGGTGTTGCAGCCGACGGTCGTCGAAGTGTAGGCGGTCGGAGCCACCGGGCCGCCGTCGCAGCCGACGTCAACGCGGCCGTTCAGACGATAGACGAGCCCGTCGATCTGCGGCAGCGTCACCGACTTCGTGATCAGGCTGGGCAGAGTGCAGATGCGGTATTCACCGGTTGGGCCAGAAATGGTGCCGTCGTTGGTGAGCACAACCGAGCCATCGTTGGTGAGGCTGGGGCAGGCACCCGCGGCAGTGACCGTGGGAGCCGAGGTCGGGGTCGGAGTCGGTGCCGGGTTGGTGATGACGTCACCGATGTTGATGACGCCAGTGCCGGGCGAAGCGATTTCTTCAGGACCGCAAGCGGCCAGAGCCAGCACGCTGGTGCCGATGATAAGAGCGCGAGAAAGGTGAGTCACAGCGAACGGTCCCCTCAAAAAAACCGAGAATCAGGAATGCGAATGAATGTCGCGAGACGCTCGCTAGGAGCCGCTCATGACAGTTTGTTTGCAAAGGGCTCGATTAAATTGTGACCATCTGACGACAGTGAGGTGTCAGGCCTGCCAACAAGCGTGACGCGCCGCAGCAAAGCTTGGCTAATGCCACGCCCCGAATCTAAGGTTTCATATTTATGACATTATGACAGTTTAATTGCATTTGCCGTGGGAGAGCCGCATCTTCCGATCATTCACAGTTTGGGAGAATAAGAATGATCGTACTTCAAACCGCTATCGCTCTGATGCTGGCCCAGGCCGCGCCCCCTGCCATGATGGCAGGAATGAACGACGACCAACATCGCGATGCCGCGTACGAAGAGCTGACCCAGGGCGAAACCGATGCTGCCATCACCCGCCTCGAAGCCAACCTCGTGCAGAACCCCGAGGACCCGGCGCTGCTGATCAACCTCGGTTCAGCATGGGCCGTGCGTGGCGACAAGGAAAAGGCCGCCGACTACTATCGCGCCGCTGCCCGGTCCGACGTGCGCTACCAGCTCGAGCTTGCCGACGGTGAGTGGGTCGACTCGCGCGCAGCCGCACGCCTTGCCCTGCGCGCACTGGATCAGACCGCCGTGGCGATGAACTGATTCCTTAATACTATGGCCGCTCGCTTAGGCGCAGTTGCCAAGGAACACCAAGAGCCTCGCCGTGCCATCGCGCCCGGCGGGGCTTTTCTATGCATTCACCACGGGGCCCTTGGGGCTGTCACGCGGTTGTCATCTATTGTAAGCATTGGGGGCGCTTCGGAGGGTACGGATGATTCTGCGCGCGCTGACTTTGTCGGCAACTGCCTTGATAATCGCGGTCGGCGCACAGCCGGCCCGCGCAGACGTGCTCGAGATCGGCACGTCGGGGGAGCCGCGCTGGGTCGCAGGGCCAGCCATGGCCGCCTCGGCTTCGCAGGATCTATCCGCGAGCTACGCGATGGTTCCCGCGCCTGCTGAAGTTCCGTTCGAGGTGTTCGACCTGGTGCCCGAAAGCGCCGTCGCCAACACCGCACTGCATGACGACGCCGTGCCACAGCAATATGCCGCCAAGGTGGCCGAGCTGGCCGCCCGGTTCGACCTCTCCCCCGCCCTGATCGAAGCGCTGGTGTGGCAGGAAAGCCGCTGGCACGCCAATGCCCGCAGCCCGGTGGGCGCGCGGGGCCTCGCCCAGCTGATGCCGGGCACGGCGCGCTATCTTGGCGTCGATGCAGACGATCCCTTCGCCAATCTCGAAGGCGGCGCGCGCTATCTGCGTGAGCAGCTTGACCGCTTCGATGGCGACCTCGAAAAGGCGCTTGCCGCCTATAATGCCGGACCGGGCCGCGTGATGCGCGCGGGCGGCATTCCGCGCATCCGCGAAACACAGCAATATGTGGCCGCCATCATGGGCCGCCTCGCCAACCATTCCCGGAGTTCTGAGTAACCATGTCGTTTCTTGCCCGTATCGCCGCATTCGCCGCTCTGCTGGTTCCTTCGGCTGCCTTTGCGCAGGACCCGGCCGGCTCTTCGCCGATCAACAACGCGTTCTCGTGGATGCAGCAGACCATGCTCGGCACGGTGGCGACCACGGTGGCGGTGATGGCCGTGGCGGCAGTCGGCTTCATGATGCTGACGGGCCGCATGAACTGGCGCTTCGGCGCAACCGTGGTCATCGGCGTGTTCATCATCTTCGGCGCCGGTTCGATCGTGGCTGGCATTCAGGGCGCAGCGGGCTGATGCAACTCGCCCGCTCCCGTGTCCACCGCGCGCTGACCAGGCCGCAGATGTTTGCGGGCGTGACGCTGAACTTCTTCGTGATCAACGCGCTGGTCACGGTCGAGGCGTTTCTGATCCTCAAGAGCTTCTGGATCCTGCCGATCCCGCTGATCATGCACGCGATCGGCTATTTCGCGTGCCTGCGTGAACCGCGCATTTTCGACCTCTGGCTGACCAAGGTTTCGAAGTGTCCGCGGGTCAAGAATTACAAGCGCTGGGGCTGCAACTCTTACGCTGCCTGAGTGCCCGACAGTCCGCCTGTATGAGGCGGCATGGAGCAACGACGAATGACCAAATGGCTCGGAGCCGCGGCATGGAGCGCGAAGGAAGCGCAGGCGGGCGATCGCCTGCCCTATGCGCGCCTCGTCGACGCGGGCACGCTGCTGCTGCGCGATGGCTCGCTGATGGCCGCGCTGCAAGTGCCCGGCCTGCTGTTCGAGACCGAGGACACCGACGCGCTCAACGCCCATGCCGCCACCCGCGAGGTGATGCTGCGCTCGAACCTCGATGCGCGCTTTGTGCTTTATCACCACGTGATCCGCCGGAGGGTGAGCGTGGAGCTGGAGGCAAGGTTCCCCGATCCGCTCTCCGCCCATATCGACAAGGCCTGGCGCGAAAAGCTCTCCTCGGGCAGCCTGTTCGTGAACGACCAGTTCGTCACCCTCGTGCGCCGTCCGGCGCGCGGCAAGGCGGGCCTGGCAGAGCGGGTGAGCAAGTTCTTCAAAGGCCGCAAGGGCGAAGCTGAGGCGGTCGATCCGAAAGACCTGCGCTCTCTGCGCGCGGCGGTGCAGGCGCTGGCCGCCTCGCTGGGGGACTACGGTGCGCAGCCGCTGGGCGACTATGTCGGCAACAGCGGGGCCACCAACAACGAGCTGCTCGAACTCCTCAGCGCGCTTTATAACGGCGAGATGCGCCCGGTACGCCGTCCCGAGGACGACACCGATATCGGCAATATGCTGCCTTATCGCCGCGCCTCCTTCGGGCTCGATGCGATGGAGCTGCAAGGGGCGCAGGGCGCGGATTTCTCCTCGATCCTGAGCCTCAAGGACTATCCCGAGGCGACCAGCCCCGGCCTGCTCGACGCCATGCTGCGGCTGCCGTTCGAAATGGTGGTGACCGAAAGCTTCGCCCCGCAGGAACGCCAGACCGCGCGCGAAAAGATCGACCTAGCGATCCGCCGCCTGCGCTCGGCCGATGAAGAGGCGCAGTCCGAGCGGCTCGACATGATGGCCGCGCGCGACGAACTGGGCGCAGGCTCGGTCGGCTTCGGCGATCATCACCTCACCGTGCTGGTGCGCGAACGCGACCTCGCCCGGCTTGACGATGCCACCGCCATGGTCGCCGCCGCGCTGGGGGACACCGGCGCCATCGCCGTGCGTGAAGACACCAATCTGGAGCCCGCCTTCTGGGGCCAGTTCCCCGGCAACGAGCAATATCTCGTGCGCCGCGCGCTGATCTCGACCGCCAATATGGCAGGCTTCGGCAGCTTCCACGGCTTCGCGCTGGGGCAGGCCGAGGGCAACCACTGGGGCGAAGCCGTCACGCTGCTGCAGACCACCAGCGCGACGCCGTTCTTCTTCAACTTCCACCACGGCGACCTCGGCAATTTCTCGGTCATCGGCCCCTCGGGTTCGGGCAAGACCGTGGTGATGAACTTCCTTGCCGCGCAAGCGCAAAAGTTTGCCCCGCGCACGATCCTGTTCGACAAGGACCGCGGGGCCGAGCTGTTCATTCGCGGCATCGGCGGTAGCTACGAGCGCATCTATTCGGGCGAGCCGACCGGGTTCAACCCGCTCGCCATGCCCGACACCCCCGCCAACCGCGCCTTCCTGCGCGACTGGCTGGCGGTGCTGCTCAAGGCCGATGGACCAGAGGAAAACGGCCTGATCGCAGCGGCGGTCGATGCGGCCTATGCCAACGCCCCGAGCCTGCGCCGTCTGCGCTATTTCCGCGAGCTGCTCTCGGGCAGCCGCCGCCCGCAACCGGGCGACCTCTCCGATCGTCTCTCGGCCTGGATCGAGGACGGTGAATTCGCCTGGCTGTTCGATAACGCGACCGACAAGCTCGACCTCACCACGCGGGTGATGGGCTTCGACATGACCGCGCTGCTCGACAACCCGCGCCTGCGCACGCCCACCATGATGTACCTGTTCCAGCGCATCGACGAGCGTCTGGACGGCAAGCCGACCATGATCCTGATCGACGAGGGCTGGAAGGCGCTCGACGACGAGATTTTCGCTGCCCGCATCCGCGACTGGCTGAAGACGCTGCGCAAACGCAACGCGCTGGTCGGTTTTGCCACGCAGTCGGCGCGCGATGCGCTTGATAGCAAGATCTCCACCGCGCTGGTCGAGCAGACCGCGACCATGGTGTTCATGCCCAACAGCCGCGCGCGGCCGGAAGACTATTGCGAGGGCTTCGGCCTGACCGAACACGAGCTGGCGCTGATCCGCAGCCTGCCCGCGCACTCGCGTTGCTTCCTCGTGCGCCAGCCCGATGCCAGCGTGGTGGTGCGGCTCGATCTGTCGGGCGCGCCCGAGGTTATCGCCATGCTCTCGGGCCGCGAGAGCACCGTGCGCCGGCTTGACCTGCTGCGCGAGGCGGTCGGCGACGATCCGGCGCAGTGGTATCCCGCGCTCACCAACCGCCCGTGGCCCGGCTCGTCCGACTATCGCGCCGAGGCAAACGAGGCTGACTCCTTGAGCTGGGAAGCTGCGGAATGAGCAGCGCTTTCGCCATCTCGGCCGCCGCAAGCGTGAGCACCGAATGCATGCGCGCCATGGACGGCGTGGGTGCAGGCATCGGCGCGAGCTTGCGCGGGGTGGACTGCGCCGCATCGAGCATGGCGCAAGCCGCCTTCAACCGCCTGTTCAGCGCCGAGGGCACGCTCGGCCCGGTGCTGACGGCGATGCTCACCATCTGGATCGCCTTCCTCGGCTTCGCGCTGATCACCGGGCGCACGCGGCTTGGCCTGTCCTCGCTCACCCCGCGCATGGTCACGCTGGTGATGGTGATCACCTTCGCCACCAGCTGGGTCGCCTTCCAGAGCGTGTTCTGGAACCTCGCGGTCGGCGCGCCCGACGAGATCGCCACGCTCCTGATGGGCACCCATGGCTCTGCCAGCACCATCTTCGCCGACAAGCTCGACTCCGTGATGATGGCGCTGATGGACATTTCGGGCGGCGATGCGATGGAGAACGACACCTCGATCTTCTCACCACCGGGCCTGCTGTGGAGCGGCGGCACCATGCTGTTGCTCGGCACCGTGGGCGTGCTTGCCACCTGCAAGATCGCGCTGGCGATCCTGATGGGGCTCGGGCCGATCTTTATCGTGATGGCGCTGTTCAACGGCACGCGCGGGCTGTTCGTGGGCTGGCTCAAGGGCGTGGTGCTGATGGCGCTGGCCCCGCTGTTCGCCGTGCTGGGCGGTTCGCTGATGCTTGAGATGACGGTGCCGGTGCTCGCCAGCCTGTTGGAAACGCCGGGCCGGATCGACGTGCGCCCGGCCATGGCCTTCTTCATGATCGGCGCGGTCCACCTCGCCTTGATGGCGATGATCCTCAAGGTCACCTCGACCATGGTGGCGGGCTGGACCGTGTTCGGCTTTGCCACCAGCGACAAGGCTGATGACAGCGCGCGTGGCAGTTCCGCCCCGGCGCAAAGCCCGCTCAACCCGGCACTCGCCAGCTCTGCCGCCGACCGCGCAGCGGCCACTGCTGCATCGACCGCGCAAGCCCGCGACATCCGCGTCAGCGCCGCTGCCGCCATGCCGTTTGCCGCCAACGACACCGGCGGCTCCACCCACACCCGCGAGACGCGCGTGGTGACGCCGGGGACACAAGTGTCCCCGCTCACCGGAGGCCAGTCAGGCACTGGCAATCGCGCGCGCGGTATCGGCAGCCGCTTCAAGTCTGCCCCCATTCGCTCAACGGAGAACAAGTGATGATGCCCCGCGCGATACTGGCCATGGCCCTTGCCGCCAGCAGCCTCATCGCCCTGCCCGCGCAGGCCGATCCGCGCCTTGTCGAACACTTTTACGACGACAGCGAAGTGGTCACGATCAATGGCCGCGTGAATGTGCAGTCGACCATCATGTTCGGTGATGACGAAGCGATCGAGAACGTCGCGGTCGGCAATTCGCAGACCTGGCAGGTCACGCCCAACCGGCGCGCGAACCTGCTGTTCGTAAAGCCGCTCGAACCGCGTGCGGCGACCAACATGACGGTGGTCACCAACAAGCGCACCTATCTGTTCGACCTGATCGCCAGCCCCTCCACGCGCACCCCGGTCTATGTCCTCAAGTTCACCTACCCGGTAGAGGAAGAGGTCGAGCTGGCCGAAGCCCCGCTTGATCCCTCGCAGATGCCCAATGCGCTCGAAGTGGCCGCCGCCAATGACGAGCTGGCAGTGGTCGATCCTGCCGCGCTCAATTTCGACTGGGCCAGCGACGGGGTCGAGCGTTTGCTGCCCGAACAGGTTTACGACGATGGCACCGCCACTTTCCTCGCCTGGCCTGCGGGCGCGCCCATGCCTGCCATCCTGATCAAGGATCTCGATGGCATGGAAGGCCCGGTAAACTTCGCCGTGCGCGGCGATACGGTGGTGCTCGACGGCGTGCCGCGCGAGATCATCCTGCGCTCGGGCGACGATGTGGCCACCTTGATCAACACGGGCACCAGCGCCCCGGCGCCCGGCGCCTGAGACCTTTGCAGCGGAGCGACGTTCGATGAAACTTGCCATGCGCCTTCCCGAAAAGACCAAGGGCGTCGTCAACGATGCCGACCCGCGCGAGCAGGCTTCGGCCGAGGTGATCGACCTTGCCAGCCGCACCGCCTATCCCACCGTGGCGAACCGCAAGGGCAGTTCCGACGCGCTCGGCCTGATCGCCGGGATCGGCTTTGTCGCGCTGATTGGCGGGGCGACCTTGTGGGGCCTCAATGCCAGCCGCATGCGCGATGAGACCGCAGCGCCGCAGGATATCGCGCCCGCCCCTGATCCTGCGCCAGCGCCGGTCGTGCTTCAGCCCGAGCCCGCGCAAGCTGCCCCCGCGCCCGCCCCGCAGCCCGATCCGGCCCCCGCCCCGGTTGTGTCGGAGCAGCCACAGCAGAACCCTGCGGCGGGTCGCTACAACTCTCCCGCCATGGTGTTCGACAGCAGTCCGGCGGCCAATGCTGCGGTCAGCGCCGGGGCCGTCACCACCGCCTCGCCCGATGGCTCGGTCGTGCCCGGTGCGGGCAGCGGCTCGGCCAACGACTTTGCCGCGCGCATCGGCGGCGTGGGCGGCGGCCCGGCGCAGGCACGGCAGGATATCAACCCCGCCACCACCGTGGCGCAGGGCACGATGATCCCCGCGATCCTCGAAACCGCGATCAACACCGACGTGCCCGGTTATGTCCGCGCCGTGGTGAGCCAGGATGTGAAGAGCTACGACGGCAGCCGTGTGCTGGTGCCGCGTTCGAGCCGTCTGGTCGGACAGTATCAGTCGGGCCTGCAGGCCGGGCAGACCCGCGCCTATGTCGTCTGGACCCGCCTGATCCGCCCTGATGGCGTGTCGGTCGCGCTGCAATCGCCGAGCACCACCTTTGACGGCACCACCGGGCTTGAAGGCAAGGTCGATTCGCACTTCTTCAGCCGGTTCGGCTCGGCCATGCTGCTCTCGGTGATCGGCGGGCTGACCACCATCGCCAGCGGCGGCACCTCGGTGATCCTCGGCGGCGGACAGAGCGCGGCCTCCACCGCCTTGCAGCAGGACGGCCAGCGCCCGCCCACCGTGCGCGTTCGCATGGGTGAGCCGGTGCGCGTCTATACCGCGCGCGACCTCGACTTCGGCCAGGTGAACTAAGAGACCATGAGCGCCGAAATCCACCAGCTTGGCGGCGATCCGGGCAGTGCTCCCGCGCTGGCAGGTGCCTTGCCTGAAGCACCGGTGATCCCCGGCGGCTCGGTCTATCTTGACGCCTATCTCGCCCCGCTGCGGCAGTGGCTTGATCGCGACACTGTGACCGAGATCCTCGTCAACAAGCCGGGCGAAGTGTGGATCGAGGACGCGGCCCACCCCGGCATGCAGCGCATCGAAGTGCCCGAGGTTACCGACAAGCTGGTGCAGCGTCTGGCCGAACAGGTCGCGCGGATCAGCCATCAGGGCATAAACCGCGAGCACCCGCTGCTGGGCGCGACGCTGCCCGCCGAGGGCTATGGCGGCGCACGCGTGCAGTTCTGCGGCCCGCCCGCCACGCGCAAGCACTGGGCGCTGTCGATCCGCCGTCACCGCCAGCTTGATCTGCCGCTTGACGCCTACGACCACGGCCCGCTGCGCGCGCCCGTTGAAGACGACATGCCCGATCCGGCGCAGGAGCCTATCGCCTTCCTGCGTGCGGCGATCAAGGCGCGCAAAACGATCCTCGTCTCGGGCGGCACCTCGACCGGCAAGACCACCTTCCTCAACGCCATGCTCGGCGAAATCCCGCGCGAGGAGCGCGTGGTGCTGGTGGAGGACACGCCCGAGCTGAAGTTTCCCGGCGCCAATGCCGTGGGGCTGGTCGCGGTGAAGGGAGAGTTGGGCGAAGCCAAGGTCACCGCCAACGAGCTGCTGCAATCGGCCCTGCGCCTCAGGCCCGACCGGATCGTACTGGGCGAATTGCGCGGGGCAGAGAGCGTTTCGTTCCTGCGCGCGATCAACACCGGCCACCCCGGCTCGTTCTCGACCATCCACGCCAATTCCCTGCGCGGCGCGCTCGAACAGCTGTCGCTGATGGTGATGCAGACCGGCATTGGCCTCACCCGGTCAGACACCATCGCCTATGCCGCAGGGGTCATCGACGTGATCGTCCAGCTGGGCCGTTCGGAAGGCAAGCGCGGCATCACCGCCATCGCAAGGTCAGCTGATATCGCGTAATTTCCCCTATTCCGTGACATGGGCCTGCGCAGTGTTTTCAGGCATAGTAACCTTGCCTAAGACCCCGCGAATCCGCCTGGCCCACCCCCTCCGGCCCCGCACGAGAGCGAGCACAAATGAGTACCGCGCCAACCAGTCCCGATGCCGCCCCCGATCCCTCGCTTCTGAGCGCCGAGGAGCGCTATTTCAACCGCGAGCTCTCATGGCTCGAATTCAACGAGCGCGTTCTGGCCGAAGCGACCAACCCGGCCTATCCACTGCTCGAACGGCTGCGCTTCCTCTCGATCTGCGGCAGCAATCTCGACGAGTTCACGATGATCCGCCTTGCCGGTCTGGTGGGGCAGGTCCGCACGGGCATTTCCGAAACCTCCATCGACGGGCGCACCGCCAGCCAACAGCTGGCTGCCATCAACGAGAAGATGCGCGCCATCGAAGGCAAGCAGCAGGTGGCGCTGAAAGAGCTGCGCCCGCTGCTGGCTGCGCAGGGCATCCACATCCGGGGCGGCGATCTTGCCAGCCCCAAGACCGAGGCCTGGCTCGAACGGTATTTCATCGAGCACATCGTGCCCGTGCTCACCCCGCAGGCGATTGACCCGGCACACCCCTTCCCCTTCGTCTCCAACCTCGGCATCGGCGCGCTGTTCAATCTTGAGCGCACGGTCGACGGCAGCCAGCTGATCGAGATGGTGCTGCTCCCCGCCGCGCTGCCGCGGTTCGTGCGGGTGGACGACGAGGCGACCGACGGCGAGGCGGTCTATGTCGCCATCGAGCGACTGGTGCAGCGCTTTGCCCACCTGCTGTTTCCCGGCTTCACCATCAAGGGCCAGGGCGCCTTCCGCCTGCTGCGCGACAGCGATATCGAGATCGAGGAAGAGGCCGAAGACCTCGTGCGCTACTATCGCAGCGCGATCCAGCGGCGGCGGCGCGGGCAGGTCATCGCCATCGAGCTGGACGAGAACTTCGACCGCGAGGCCGAGGAGATGCTGCGCGACAAGCTCGGCCTCAAGCAGGCCTTCGTCACCAAGACGCTCGGCATGCTCGGGATTTCGGGTCTGTCCGACGTGGTCGGCGAGGACCGGCCCGATCTCAAGTTCACGCCCTATTCTCCGCGCTACCCCGAACGGGTGATGGAACATGACGGCGACGTCTTCACCGCCATCAGCGAGAAGGACATCGTGATCCACCACCCTTACGAAAGCTTCGAGGTGGTGGTCGACTTCCTGCGTCAGGCGGCGCGCGATCCGAAAGTCATCTCGATCAAGCAGGCGCTTTACCGCGCAGGCCAGCAGTCACCCGTGATCAACGCGCTGATCGAGGCGGCGGAGAACGGCAAGTCGGTCACCGCCGTGGTGGAGCTGAAGGCGCGCTTCGACGAGGAGCAGAACCTCAAGTGGGCAAACGAGCTGGAACGCGCGGGCGTGCAGGTGATCTACGGCTTCGTCGACTGGAAGACCCACGCCAAGATCTCCATGGTCGTGCGCGCGGAAGACAACGGCTACCGCACTTATTGCCACTTCGGCACCGGCAACTATCACCCGATCACGACCAAGATCTACACCGACCTCTCGTACTTCACCGCCGACCCGGCGCTGGGGCGTGATGCGGCCAAGCTGTTCAACTTCATCACCGGCTATGTCGAGCCGCAGGCGATGGAGAAGCTGGCAATCTCGCCGCTCAACCTGCGCGAACGGCTTAACGAGTGCATCGACCGCGAGATCGCCTTTGCGCAAGAGGGCAAGCGCGCGATGATCTGGGCCAAGATGAACTCGATCACCGAGCAGGGCATCATCGACCGGCTCTACGAGGCGAGCCAGGCGGGCGTGCAGATCGTGCTGGTGGTGCGCGGCATCTGCTGTCTGCGCCCCGGCGTGCCCGGTCTGTCGGACAACATCACGGTCAAGTCGATCATCGGCCGCTTCCTCGAACACAGCCGGATCTGGGCCTTCGGCAACGGTGAGGCGCTGCCCTCGAACAAGGCGCTGATCTACATTTCGAGCGCCGACGCGATGGACCGCAACCTCAATCGCCGCGTGGAAACGCTGGTCCCGATTGCGAACCCCACGGTCCACGATCAGGTGCTCGATCAGGTGTTGCTAGCGAACCTGCTGGATACCGAGCAAAGCTGGCTGCTCGACGGCGAAACCGGGGAATACGAGCGCGTGCAGATTGACGCAGACACCGAGGATACCGACGGGAACGGTGTGCCCGGCTTCAATTGCCACGATTATTTCATGACCAATCCCTCGCTGTCGGGCCGCGGGGGCGCATTGAAGGATAGTCTCGTGCCCAAGCTGACCCTGCGCAAGGGAGCCATATGATTTCTGCTTCGAAGCGCGGCTCCGGTGCCTCCATGCCGGGCCCGGAACGCGCGGTGATCGACATCGGGTCGAACACGGTGCGACTGGTGATCTACGGCGGGCCGCGACGGGCCCCGATCATCTGGCTCAACGAGAAGGTCACCGCGCGGCTAGGCCGCGATCTCGCCAAGTCCGGCCGCATGCCCGACAAGGCAATCGATCTTGCGCTGCGCGGGCTGGCCCGCTTTGCCGCCATCCTTGAGGACATCGGCGTCACCCAGGTCGATGCGGTCGCCACCGCCGCCGTGCGCGATGCAGAGAACGGACCGGAATTCGTCGAACAGGTGCGCGCACTTGGGCTCGATGTGCGCGTGCTTTCGGGTGAGGAAGAGGCCCGCACCGCTGCCTGGGGCGTGATCGGCGCCTTCCCGCAGGCGGACGGCGTAGTCGCCGATCTGGGCGGCGGCAGCCTCGAACTGATCGGGATTGCCAATGGCGATTGCTCGCACGGGGTTTCGCTGCCGCTCGGCACCCTGCGCCTGCCCGCCCTGCGCGAACAAGGCGCGGCAAGCTTCCGCAAGACAGTCGAAAACGAACTGGCCAAGGCGCATTGGGCCGGGGAGCATCCAGGCCCGCTCTATCTCGTCGGCGGCACCTGGCGCGCGCTGGCCAAGTTCGCGATGAATGCGCAGGACTATCCACTCTCCGATCCGCACGCCTATTCGCTCTCCCCTGAGGAGGCGGACCATTTCGCCAAGCAGGCCGCGCAGATGAGTGCGGAAGAGCTAGCCGCGATTCCCGGCGTATCCTCCTCGCGCGCGGCAGGGTTGGCCGATGCCTGCGCCATGCTGCGTCCGATGATGGCTGCGCTGAAACCGCAAGCGCTGGTGTTCTCCTCATGGGGCCTGCGCGAGGGGCTGCTGCACAGCCAGCTCGATCCGCTTGAGCGCGAGAAAGACCCGCTGCTGTCCGGGGTCGAGCACTTTACCCGCCCACGCGGTGTCACCGCCACACAAGCCACGCTGATCTCGGGCTGGACTGCGGCAGCCGCCCGCGGCGGCGTGAGCGAGGACGAACGGCTGCGCATGGCGGCAACGATGCTGGCACTCGCGGCGGCGCAGATCGAGCCCAACATGCGCCTCGCGCATTGCACCGACTGGGCCTTGCACAAGCGCTGGCTGGGTCTCGATCATCGCGGGCGAGCGCTGATCGCGGCAGCCCTGCGCGGTGCCTGCGGCAAGCCCGAACCGACCGCACTGCTCAAGGAACTGGCCAGCAACGCCGACCTGCGCCGCGCCGCTGGCTGGGGCCTTGCTATCCGCCTGTGCCGCCGCCTGGGGGCCGGATCGCGCCTGTCGCTGCTCACCAGCAAGCTTGCCCGGCAAGACGATGAGTTGACACTGTGGATCGACCCGGCACGCGAGCAACTGCGCTCAAGCAGCGTCGAGAGTGACCTCAAGGCACTGGCGCGCTGGCTCGATCTCGAATGGCGGATAGAGTAGCTCTCCTTGACACTTTTGTGACAAATGACGGCAATCCTTGATCTTTTTACCGTGCCCGGTGCACTGTGCTGGAAAGAGATTGGAGCTGAGCCCCAAATGGTCGCAAAGAAAGCGGACGCCCCACAAGAGGCCGCGAACGAGAACTCCACGTCCGATCAGGATGCGCTTGGATTGACGGCGCTGGCCGAAGGCGTGATCGCACGCGAATTCCGCCCGCGCGTGTCCACGGTGCGGCGTCTCGCGAAAGCGGTTCTCGCGTTGCAGGGCGATGTTGCTGAACTGAGAAAGGCGGGCAGGAAGGCTGCCAAGGCCAAGGCTGTCAGCGGAAAGTCAGCCAAGAAAGGCAACAAGAAGAAACGCAAGCTGGCGAAGATCCCCGGACAGAAGGGCAAATAACCGCTTACGCTCCGGCCACCCTCGGATTGCATTGAGGTCGAGGCCAGATATCCCTTGGGCTCGCGAACCCTCCCCCCACGGTTCCGCGAGCCCATTATGTTTTCACCTTCGGTGATCCGGTCGGTCAGAATGGATCCTGCGTCTGCTCGTCGAACGGACGGGTGTCTGCCGGCGGGCTGCGATAGGGCGGACGCTGCGGCAAGCTCAGCTCACCCTTCCACGGCACCTGGTCGACATCGGTCCAGGCGTTGACGTGCAGGCGATAGAACTTCCACCGCCCATCGCGCTTCACCAGCCGATCATCGCGCGTGCCGATGCCAAACACGAAGTTGGTGCGATAGTCCGCGTTCCACTGGATGATCTGGAAGAAGCAGCGCACCCGCGCGCCTTCGGGCTTGGGGTCCATGATGAAGTGGTTCATCAGGTGCTGGCGCCCGAACCACCAGTGCTGGCGGTCGTTCCACAGGCTGCGCAGGTTGGCGCGGATCGCCTCGTGGCCCTGCACCTTGCCCTGCCACAGGTGGTCGAACTCGGCGTCCTCGGCGAAGGTGGCGATGGCCTGTTCCTCGTCGGCGAGGTCGATCCCCCAGGCATAGCGGGCGAACAACTCCTCGATCTCGGCGCGGTCGGCCACCGGCATGATCTCCGGCACCCCATCGGGCCAGCAGGTTTCGGCCATCTCGTTCCTCTCCCGTCGATTCTCAGCTTGAAAAATGCTTATATAGGGTAATTGTAGCGAGAAGAGCGAAAAGCCCAAGTGGGAGACTATGCAATGCCGGAAATTTTCCATCTCTATGACAGCTTCGGCTTGCAGAAGCGGCCGACGATGCGGTTCGAGGCCGATGTCTTCGAATGCGAGGTCGAGGGCGAGATTCCGGCTGAACTGGAAGGCAGCTATGTCCGCACCGGGGGGGATCGGCAATACCCCAGCCTCGAAGAAGACATCATCCTCAACGGCGACGGGCTGGTGTCATCGTTCTGGTTCGAGAACGGCCATGTCAGCTTCCGCAGCCGCTATGTGCAGACCGAGCGGCTCAAGGCCGAACGCGAAGCGCGGCGGCGGCTCTATGGCCACTATCGCAATCGCTACACCGATGATCCGAGCGTCTCCAACCTTCCCCAGCGCGACAACACCGGCAATACCTATGCCTTCGCACACCATGGCGAGCTGTTCATGTTGCGCGAGGATTCGCGGCCCTATCGGGTCGATCCCGAGACCCTCGAAACGCTGGGCGAAGGCCAGTGGGGCGAGCTGAGGAGCACGGCGCTCACCGCCCATCCAAAGATTGACCCGGTGACGGGCGAATGGTGGAGCTACGGCGTCTTTGCCGGGGGTGAACCGACCACCGATGCCTCGCTTCACGTGTTCGACAAGCAGGGCAAGCTGGTGCGCGAGCAGTGGTTTCACACCCCCTTCCCTGGCCTCAGCCACGACTGGGGCGTGACGCGCGAGCACCTCGTGTTTCCGATCATGCCGCTGACCGCCAGCGAGGCGCGCCTGCGCGAGGGCGGGCAGTACTACCAGTACGATCCCGACCTGCCCTCGGCCTGGGGGATCATGCCGCGCGACGGTGATCCGGCCAAGGACATGCGCTGGTTCGACGTGCCCGGCCTCGTGCTCGGCCACATCATGAATGCCTATACCGACGGCGACAAGGTCGTGGTCGACACGCCCTGCTCACCGGGCAACTGCTTCAGCTTCTTCAAGGACAAGGACGGCAACCTGCCGACCACGCCCGAGACGATCACCCAGCTCACCCGCATCACCTTCGATCTTTCCAAGCCCGATGCCGAAGCGGTTACGCTGGAGCCGGTAGAGGGCGCCTATGGCGACATGCCGCGGATCGACGACCGTTATGCAATGACGAAGTACCGCACGGGCTACTTCTCGTTCCGCGCCTTCCCGGAGATGGGCGTGGGCCAGATCGACTGGGACACCGGCGAACTCAAGGTCCACTCGCTCAATGGTGCCGCCGCGCAGGAGCCGCTGTTCGTGCCCCGCAGCGCCGACAGCGCGGAAGGCGACGGCTTCATCCTCACCGTGGTCGACCGCTTCGAGGAGCGGCGCGCCGAGCTGCTGATCCTCGACGGACGCGACGTCAGCCGCCCGCCGCTCGCGACCGTGAAGCTTCCGTTCGGCCTGCCGATGGCGTTCCACGGCAGCTGGATTCCGGCGTAAGAACCCCTGAAACACGAAGGCCCGCTCAGGCCCTTCCTGCAATCACTTGCAAGCAGGGCGTGAACGGGACACTTCACAAGGCCGCGCGGGCGACCTCAATCACCTTGGACGAGCCTTAGTTGTCGCCCGGTGCGCCGGCGTCGGCTTCCTCGACATCGATCGTCGGAACTTCGACGGTCTGCTCTTCCATGCCGACCTCTACATCGGGGGCATCGACGTCGTACTCGGGCAGGTTGCCGCCCTCGACGTTCACTTCGGGCATCTCACCGTCTTCAGTCTTTTCAACGTCGCAAGCTGCGAGGCCCATGGCAGCAGTTCCCACCATCGCGAAGGTCATAAGTTTACGCATCGAATTCTCCTTTGTACTCGTGCCTCAACCCTGCTCACGCGCGAAGGTTCCCCATCGGGCCTCAGCCCGCCACCCGATCGACGAAGCCTGCCAGCATCCGTTCGGTCTCGATCTGGTCGCTGCCGATCGACAGTGCGGGGCTGAGATGGTTGTGCCCGGACAGGTAGTGCATCTCGGGATAGCGCCCGCGCGCGGCATGCCATTGTTCGACCAGCTGGGCAGCCTGCTGCTGGAAGTCATCGGGGTCGAACTCAGCGACCGAGAACTGCACCGGCACCTGCGTTTCCAGCAGGCCCGGCATGCACGAAGCAGCGCCCCAGCCGCGCCGGTCCTTGCCATAGTAGGCCTCGGCGAACTGGTTGGGCTCGCAGGTATGGGTGTCGTAGATGCCGCTCATCAGCACCGCCCCCGCGATGCCCTCGGCATGGTCGCCGCGATGGGCGAGGTAGCCCGCCACGTGGGTCGCCCCGGCAGACTGGCCGCTGATCACGATCCGCGCCGGATCGCCGCCATGTTCGGCCACGTTCTCGCGCAGCCAGTCAACCGCCATGGCGAGATCGTCGGGGCCTGACGGGAAGCAGTGATCAGGTGCAAGGCGATAGGTCATGGTCACGCCCAGCATCCCGTGCCGGGCCGCGAAGTCGCCGATGTTCGAGTAGAACGGCGAGCCCTCGGTGTGCTTGTCGCCCATCACGAAGCCGCCGCCGTGCACGAACACGAACACCGGCACACCCTTGGGAGCGCCTTGCTTGAACAGGTCGAGCCGGTTGCGCGGATCGGGGCCGTATTCGATGTCGCGCTGCACTTGCGTTTCGGGTGACAGGCCCTTGTTCATCTCGGCCATCATCGCCTGAGTGCCGCCCAGCATATCGGGCGTGAGCGCATTGCCGAAGGCTTTCAGCTTGGCGCGGATTGCGGGGGTCATGCATCATTCTCCATCAGCAGAACCGGCTTGATCACCGTGCCCGCTTGGGCATCGGCAAAGGCGCGGTCGATCTCGGCAAAGGGGTAGAAGGCAAGCATCCGGTCGAACGGGAGGCGGCCCTGTCGCCAGTATTCGGCCAGCAGCGGCAGGAAGGTCTGCGGGTTGGCATCGCCGCCGAGGATCCCGCGCAGCTGCTTGCCGCCCGCCAGCATTCCGAACATCTTGGGATCGAACGGCCCGTGCGGCGCGGCGACGAAGCCCGCCG
>CENV01050850.1_pt1 | contig 34229 bp, 32 predicted proteins | sample 530231 | NCBI WGS metagenome assembly CENV01 (sample SAMEA2619815, study PRJEB7988) | marine metagenome | biome: marine biome (ENVO:00000447); feature: surface water layer (ENVO:00002042); material: "saline water (ENVO:00002010), including plankton (ENVO:xxxxxxxx)" | depth 5 m
GTTTAGAGCCAAGGATTTGAGTCAATCAAATCCTGAACGGCTCTAACGGATGATCGAGCAGCTCAGTTGGGAGAGCGCGTCACGATAGCGCTCCCGCATGGCCTGATGGGGCGGCGCCAGCCGCACGACGACTGCAACGTCGTTGCCCTGCGCCTCAACGATCAAAAGTCCTTCGTCGATCTCGAAGCGCTGTTCGGCCAGAAGGCGCGTCTGGGCGGGATTGAACAGGCCCATGTCCAGCAGATCACCCGAACCCGAACGATTGGTCGTGGAATAGATCACATGCCCATCGGCGTTGAACACAGCGACCGACCAGAACGCGAGCGGCAAATCTCCGTTGACGATGCCCGGCCCGTCGCCCAGCTCCAGCCTGCACACACCATAGAGCAGTTCGGGGTCCAGCCCCATCGGGTTGGCTTCACCGGGAGCCAGATCATCGAAAACCACAAAGGTTTCAAGCGGCGCGACAGCCTCGAGCCGATGCCACACATCGCGCACGGCCGCGTCGGGCAGGGTGAGGATGACAACCAGATGGATAAGCCCGCCCAGAACCACCCCGCCCAATATCCAGAACAACAGCCGGCTCATTGGCAGGACACCTTTTCGATGGCCGGCATGGCTTCGATTGTTGTGTTGGCGCCTGAAAACACCACGGCGTCATAAAGGGTCAGAGCAAGCGTGAACGGTCCCGTTCCTTCGATTTCCAGCCAGTTGCCCGGGCCCATTTCGGTCCCGATTGTCGCATTGAGCCCACCATCGCCCCATCGCGCCACGCGTTCGCTGTGCAACGCGGGAAGCTCGGGCGAAGCGGCGATATTGGCGCCGTCCGGGTCGGTTGCCACAAGCGTCCAGAAACTGGCACCGGGCACTTTCCCAGCCACCAGGTACTGGCACCGCGCGTCCAGCGGATCGCCCGAATCGTCCGTGTAGGCGCGAAATTGAAGGCCCTCGGCATAGCCAAGCTGAAGATGGCCCGTCCGCGCCAGATAGGCCCGGCTGTAGGGGTTGGGTATGGGTTGTCCCACATCGGGCCACGCGGCCCAGGAGCCGACCCGGACCGCCGCAAACAGCCTGCCGTCGGTCAGCGCATAATAGCTTGCCCCGAACCCCACCGAGAGGGCGACCACGAGGCCAACCAGCAGTCGGAAAATCAAACCCAAGACGTCACAGACTTTCGTTGGCGCCGGCGACTGGAGCCGTTGCCTGATCGATGGCCCCGCTCCCCCCAACGGCAAGGGACTGGCGCATTTTTTCCGACAGATCAAGCAGCTTGATCGCCGCTGCCGGGGCCAGGGTCGGCGCGCGCTCGGGCGCCTGTTCGCCATCTTCCCCGTTTGCCGAATCTGCGATGATGAAGGGCCGAGGCTCCATATCCACCCCGAAAACCGGCTTCACTTCGATATTGGTGTGTGCGTAGGCCATGAATTTCTGCCAGCTCATGGCCGGCAGACTGCCCCCGGTCAGATTGTTCATGGCCGTGTAATTGTCGTTTCCGTACCAGACCGAGGCGACGTAATTGCCGGTATATCCCACATACCACGCATCGCGGTACGAACTGGTCGTTCCGGTCTTGCCCGCACTCGGGACACCCTCGACAACCGCGCGTCCGCCCGTGCCGCCATAATTGACGGCGTTGAGAATGTCGTTCATCGACAAAACGATCTGCTCATCAAGGAGCCGCACCCGGTTCTCGTCAGGATTGGCCTCATAAATCACTTCGCCGCGCAACGTCGTGATGCGCGTGACCCCGAACCCGGTCGCCCGATAGCCGCCATTGGCAAACACCGCATAGGCCGAAGCCATGTCGAGTGCGCTCACCGAGGCCACGCCCAGCGCCAGCGAACGGGTCACCGGAAACGCGTTGCGGATGCCGAGACGATGCGCCATTTCGGCAATCGGCTCACGCCCGGTCTGGGTGGAAAGGCGAACCGGAACGCTGTTGATCGAAGCGGCCATCGCCGCGCGGATCGTCGTCCCGCCACGAAACGAGCGCCCGTAATTCTGCGGGCACCAATTGCCGATACAGATCGGTGCATCGGTGATCGGGCTGCGCGGCGTGAGCCCGAGCATCTCGAACGCGGTGGCATAAACGAATGGCTTGAACGCCGATCCCGGCTGCCGGTTGGGCGCCACCGCCCGGTTGAACTGGCTCTGTCCGTAATCGGTGCCGCCCACCATGGCGCGCACGGCGCCGTTGTGCTCCATGACCACCATGGCGCCCTGGCTCACATTGTAAGCGGTGCCCTGTTCGCGCAGGACCGAGATAATGGCGTCTTCGGCATGAACCTGCAGGTCGGGATCGATGGTTGTGCGCACCACGAACCCCACCTCGGGGCTGTCGCCCACAAGGCGCTTGGTTTCCAGAAACGCCCAGTCGAGAAAGTAGTTGGGCGAATTGGCTTCGGCGGAACGGTCGACCGGCTCAGCCGGCCGGCGCCGCGCTGCCGTCACCTGGCCTTCGGTCAGATAGCCTCCATTGACCATGTTGGTGAGGACCACATTGGCCCGCCCGCGCGCCGCAGCGATATCGACATGAGGAGCCCAGCGGGTCGGCGCCTTGTAAAGCCCGGCCAGCATTGCGGCCTCGGCGAGATCGATATCCTGGATGGGCTTGCCGAAATAGAACTCGGCCGCCGCCGTCACCCCGACATTGCCGCCCCCCATATAGGCGCGGTCGAGATAGAGCTTTAAGATTTCGTCCTTGGTGAAATTGGCTTCCAGCCAGAAGGCCAGAAACAGCTCCTTGATCTTGCGCTCATAGGTCCGCTCATTGGTCAGAAACAGGAGCTTGGCCAATTGCTGGGTGATCGAGGACCCACCCTGCAGGCCCGAATCGCCCCCGGCATTGGAGAGCAGCGCCCGGGTCGTACCCCATACGTCGATGCCGAAATGCTCGTAAAACCGCCTGTCCTCGGTCGCCAGCGTCGCCTTGATCAAAAAGTCGGGGATTTCCGTCAGCGCCACCGAATCGTCGGACCGGATGCCGCGCCGCCCGATTTCGTTGCCGTAGCGGTCCAGAAAGATCACCGAATAGTCCTCGGCCCGGTTGAACTCGCCCGAGGCGGTTGCATCCATCGCCGAAAGCGCCAGCGCCACCATCAGCACAGAGCCCATGGCGCCAAAGCTCAAGGCGTCCGATGCCAGTTCGACGAAAATCCGCCGCAGCCCACGCACCGAAAAAAGCGAGAAAAAATCCTGAATCCTGGTATAGACTCGTCCCGTCGAGCGCATGCCGTCATAGAGAAACGAATCCAGCCATGCGTCGGCCTCGAGCAGCCGGTTCTTGCCTTTGGCACGCTTCTGCTTTGTGTAAAACGGGTCCTGCACCTTGGGCCTTTTGCTGCTCGGCTTCAATTGTTTGCCCGTCCGGGTGCGCTCGATCCCGAACCGATGGTATTGTATGGCGTTAAGCCCCAATGGGTCATCACAATTTTATGTGGTTTTGCCAACGGGGTTAAAAGTGTGGAGTTGGTGCCGACAATGGCATTCTGGGACGAAAAACCGCTTGAAGCCATGACCACCGAGGAGTGGGAGGCGCTGTGCGACGGCTGCGGCAAATGCTGCCTGCTCAAGCTCGAGGACGAGGAGAGCGGCCAGATTTTCCCCGCCAATGTGCGCTGCAAGCTGCTCGATGGAGACACCTGCGGCTGTTCGGACTATCCCAACCGGCAGGCCAAGGTTCCCGACTGCATCAAGCTTACCCCTGAAAAGGTCCGCGAGATCGCCTGGATTCCCAGGAGCTGCGCCTATCGGCGCATCGCCGAGGGCAGGGGGCTGGCCTGGTGGCATCCGCTCGTTTCGGGCGATCCCGAGACCGTCCACGCCGCCGGAATTTCCGTTCGCGGCCGCACCATTGCCGAAGAAAATGCCGACACGTCCGACTGGGAAAGCCACATCATAGACTGGGTCGACTGGGAACCGGCCGAATAACCAACCCGGCCCTGCAAACGGTTCGGACCGGGAAAAATCGTGATGAACGCTTTCTGAATATCGAGTTCACGGCCGGTTCCGGCCGAGAGAACTAAACCTGATCCTGCAAGAGGCAACCGGCGGTACGCAACACCCGCCCAACCCAACCAGGAGACGGAACAATGTTTAAAAAGATCATCATCGCAGCCACCCTCGCTGCCAGCTTCGGCGCCGTGAGCGTTCCTGCCATGGCCAACGACATCTACATCAACCAGTTCGGATGGGGCAATTCGGCCGGCGGCACCCAGTCGGGCACGGGCAACGCCATCGGTGCTTTCCAGGACGGCTGGTGGAATTCGAGCACCCATCATCAGTCGGGCCACGGCAATGTCGCCGCCAGCGGCCAGAGCGGCTGGGACAACCAGTCCGAAACCTGGCAGAACGGCAATTTCAATGAGGCCGGCGTTGGCCAGTTCGGGTCCAACCATACCTCGGTCCTTACTCAGGACGGCAATGGCAACGTGGCTGCCGGCGTCCAGGTCGGCGATGGCTGCACTGCTGCGGTTGATCAGAACGGATCGGGCAATGTCGCCGCCTTCGTTCAGGTCTGCCCCTGACAGTCGCGCATGGCTCACCCATTTTCCCCAGCCGGGCAGGGCTTTTAGCCCCCCGGCGCCAAGGAAGGACGCATCCGATGACCATTGATCGCCGCAAGGCCTATTCGCTTTCCATTCTCGGCACCGCCGTCGCACTTGTCGCTGTCGGTACGGCCAGCTATGCCCGCTCGACCGACGATGTCGCCGGCGCAACACGCCCGGTGCCCTGCGAGGTGGTTTCGACCGCTGCAGGCAATGGCATGGCCCTCGAGGCCATCTATAACGCCCAGGGACCGACCAACGGCACCTACCGTCTTTCGGTAAAGTCGGTCGGCGGCGCCAACAGTTCCACAATCAATCAGGGTGGCGGCTTTGCCGCACACGCCGCCGGGCCTGTCAGCCTGGGGCGCGTCTCGGTCGGCAACGCGCCGGCATATGATATCGCCCTGACCGTCGAGGTCGACGGGGTGGTCCACACCTGCCTCGATCCGCAGGGCAATTGGGCCTGACGAAAAAGGGGCTCCGAAACGGGAGCCCCTTTTCTTTGGCGTGTATCGCAGCGCTACCGGACCTGGCGCAGCGTCAGGCCCGAGAGGACGCAGTCTCCTTCGACAGCCAGACCGCTGTCCCCGGCCACGATCTCGCATTCGATCGGTGTGGGCACCGAACTGCCGCCATCGATCTCCTCGATGGTCAACGAGCCCTCGCTTGCCGCATAGGTGCCGCTCAGCGCGGGCTCTGTCGCTTCGGCATCGAGCACGACACCCTCCCAGGCGGCAAATGATCCGTCATTGCCGAACAGGAAGGTCAGGCTGTTCGTGCCCTCGCCCTGCGCCACGAACCGTCCCGGCCCGATGCCGCTGATGCTGGCCTGCGCGGCCGCGTCGCTTTCATCCTGACGGGACGCGACCTCGGCTTCGAGAGCCTCAAGCTCGTCGGTGCGGTCCGACAGCGTGGCCGTCAAGGTTTCGAGTTGGGCCTGCACCTCCTCGCGCTGGGCCTGCGCGTCGGCAACCTGGCTTTCCAGTTCGGTCTGCTGACCTTCGAGGTCGGCCACCACGGTTTCGAGGCTTTCGCGCCGGTCTTCGAATTCGGCCTGGCTGGCGCGCAGCTCGGACAGCTGGGTCTGGGCGGCAGCCTGCGCTTCGCGCGCCGCCTGCACTTCGCTTTCCATTTCCGCTGACGTGCGCGTGGCGTCGGCCGCTTCCTGAGTCAACTGGGCCGCGGTTTCGCGCAGCTCGGCTTCCTCGCTGCGCGCCGTCTGCAACCGGCTGCCCACATCGGCCAACTCTGCCGTGCTCTGGGCAATTCGGTCCTGCACTTCGGAAAACGAACTTTCGGCTTCGGCGAGATTGGCCTGCAATTCTTCGATGCGACCCTCGCGCTCGGCCAGTGCGTCGGCGACTGTCTCGAGTTCGGCGTTGGCTCCCTCGAGGGCGGCCTGTACCTCGTCGCGTTCAGCGACAATAGTATCGCGTTCTTCGGTCAGCCGGTTGCGTTCCTCGGTCAGCGTGCTGATTTCGGCCTCGAGTTCCTCGAGCGTTGTCCCCGACTCTTCCATGGTCTGGACATCGGCTGCCAACTGATCGCGCTCGGACGTCAGGGCGTTGACTTCGTTTTGCAGGCCGCCCGTCGTTGTCGATGAGGCAAACCACAAGATCACGAACGCCGCCCAGCCCAATACGGCGGCAGCGCCCAGCGCGATAACGAGCGGGTTCCTCGAGCGGTCTTGAGTTTCGGTGTCGTCGTCCATGGCAAATCCTTTTGGCTCCGTTGAGGAGCGAATTGGTAAAGCGAAAATGGCAGGAGCGTCCCGGCTTGGCGCTGTCCCTCGCACGAACAACAAGCAACGCGCCGCACGGGTTCCAATATGACGGCGCTTTGAGGGGCGAGGCAACCTTAACGCCAGATAAACGTGACCTTCGACGTCGGTTCAGCTCGCCCAATTCATAGTCGTGGTCATGGAGGCGCAACACCGCCACAGCAAAACCAGAGGAGCACGATCATGGGACGCAACACCAACACAGCAAAGGCCGCCGGTCTCGCACTGATTATCGCAATGGGCGCATTCACGGCCCCCGCCAACGCCGGGCAGGTGTCGATCAACTTGAACCCCGCCAATGCCGAACAGCAGCAGATGATGCAGGCCGGGCTCGGCATTTATGCCCTCTACAACGGCATCCAGAACGGCTCGATCACCCAGGATGGCGTCAACAACATGGCCGGTCTGACCCAGGGTGGCGGCGGCAACCTCGGCATTGTCCATCAGGAAGGCAACAACCACAACGGCACCCTCAACCAGCAGGGCGGGAACAACAGCTACGGCCTGTTCCAGTTCGGTGAAGGGACCGATGCCCACGTCAATCAGTCGGGCGGCCAGACAGGTCTGGGCCTGGTCTTCGGTTGGTAATTCCCCGGTTCCGATCCGGTGTCCGTACTCGACCGTTTGGGTACGGGCGCCGTTCCCCGGGGCGTGTGACATACTTCAAAGCGTTGATTTCCGACATTCATAGGCGTAAACGATCCCGCGCCACGCTGGAGGGGCCGGGACATGCTTGGTGCAACCGCTTACGTCACCGCGTTTTTCACGCTCGTTCTTGCCGGCATGATGCTTGTGCCAATGCTGGCCGATCTCTCCGTCGGCAACCCCGATTGGCAAGCCTTCCTCATCTCCGCGCTCGCCGCCGGCGTGCCTTCGGGGTTCCTTGCGCTCGCCACAAGGCGTGAGCTTCCGCCCTTCAGCCTGAAATTCGGCTTTCTGCTCGTCAACATGATCTGGGCATCCACCTCGATCGTCGCCGCATTGCCGCTTTTCCTTTCCGGGCTCTCGATCAGTTTTACCGATGCGGTTTTTGAAGCCACATCGGGAATAACCACCACGGGATCGACAATACTTGCGGGCCTTGACGACATGCCTCCGGGCCTCCTGCTGTGGCGCTCGATGACGCAATGGTTCGGCGGGCTGGGCATCATCGCGATGGGGCTGCTTCTCCTCCCCTTCCTGCGGGTGGGCGGCATGCAGATCTACAAGCTCGAATCCTCGACACAGGCCGATTCACCCTTCGCGCGGTTCACAAAATTCTCATGGGCGATGGTGGGGCTCTATCTCGCCCTTTCGCTCGCCTGCGCCCTTTCTTATTGGGTGGCGGGCATGTCCAGCTTCGATGCCGTAAACCACGCCATGACCACGGTCTCGACCGGCGGCTATTCCACCCACGATTCCTCGATGGGTCATTTTGGCCTTCCCGTTCTCGTCGTCGGCATCGTCTTCATGATTGGCGGCGCGATGCCCTTCATCGCGATTTTGCGTGCGGTCACCACCGGACGGATTTCTGCAGCCTTTGAGGCACAAGTGCCAGTGCTGCTCTCGATTCTGGCGGTCTTGAGCTTTGCAGTGTTCCTTTCGGCACTCGCCCACTGGCCGTCGGACCTGAGGTCACTGGGGGTCCATTCGGCGTTCAATATCGTCTCGGTGGTCACAACCACCGGGTTTGCTTCGACCGACTACACGCTCTGGGGGCCGTTCGTGAACACCGTCTTTCTGCTCGCCACCTTCCTGGGCGGGGCCGCCGGCTCGACCAGCGGTGGAATAAAGACTTACAGGCTCATCATAATTTACCAGTCGCTGCGCAACGGGCTCAAGGAATTGATCTATCCCCACGGCATATTCGTGGTGCGCTACGAGGGTCGCGAAGTGCCCTGGCAGGCCATCAAATCGGTGCACCATTTCATCGCAGCGTTCCTCGCGCTCCTTTTGGCCGTCACATTGGTTCTCGGCTTTACGGGCCTTGATACCCTGACAGCCTTCACCGGAGCGCTTACCGCCCTCACCAATGTCGGCCCCGGCCTCGGTGAAATCATCGGCCCGGCGGGCAATTTTTCCTCGCTGGAGCCGCTGGCCAAATGGGCCCTGATCTTTGCAATGCTGGCTGGGCGCCTTGAAATCCTTGCAATTCTGGTTCTGTTCAGCCCTGCATTCTGGCGGCGCTAGAGCCGTCCAGGATTTGATTGAATCAAATCCTCGGCTCCAGACCTTTGTCTTGTCGCGTGTCCGAACCGCAAAACCGTTTCCATCCCCGATCGCGTCGAGGACATGCTTTTGCTGGACACGCTCTAAGCCCGTCGTTTTCTCGTTCTACTTGCCGGTGAGGTCGGCGAGCAGAGCGTCGAGCGAAGCAAAGCTTATGCCCATGCCATCGGTCATGCCGGTTGCCAGTGATGCATCGCGCTGGCCCTTGGATTCATATGTGATTGTCTGTTTGAGCCGCGTGCGATCGTTTTCGGCCTGAAACGCGCACTCGATCAGCATTTTTCCCATGCCGAAATCGTCATCGAACGTCTCGGTGGTCACAAGGCGGGCCGGGGGCTCGATCTCGTGGAAAATTCCCTTGAGGCCCATGCTGGCCCCATCCGGTCCCGACCAGACGTAGCGATACGTACCGCCGGGCCTCAGGTCGATCTCGCACGTGGCAAGCGACCAGTCGTCCATCCCGGTCATCCAGCGCCGAACGAGATCGGGCTTTGTATAACAATCGAAAACCAGATCGGCCGGGGCATCGAACAGGCGCTCGATGACCACTTCGAGATCGCTTGGTGTCGAAACGGTAAGGGTAGTGGAAAAGCTCATCAGTTCCGTTCCTTTTTGCGTTGAGCCTTCAACTCGTCCAGCAGGGTGTCGAGCCGGGAAAAATTGGCTTCCCAGATCTGACGATAATTCTCCAGCCAGTCAGTGGCTTCCTTGAGCGCAATGCCTTCGATCTTGACCGGGCGCTTTTGCGCGTCGCGGCTGCGCGATACCAGCCCGGCTCGCTCCAGCATCTTTATGTGCTTGGAAATGGCAGGCTGGCTCATATCGAAGGGCGCCGCCAGTTCCATCACCGTTGCCTCACCCTCGATCAGCCGCGCCAGAATGGCGCGCCGCGTTGGGTCGGCCAGGGCGATAAATGTGGCGTCGAGGCGTTCGGATTCCGTCATTTCATAACCGTATAGATTGATATCCAATTAGTTATATAAAGTCGCTTTGCGAGTCAATATGCACAGCCTGGCGGCTGGGCAAAAAATTTGCCGATTTTGTCGGATCGGACCAAACTGACACGTCCTGTATGCATCAATGCTGCAAATGGAGACGACAAATGCCCGCCACGCCCAACACCGACAAGGAACTCGTGCTGGATCGCCTGATCGATGCGCCGCGCGACAAGGTCTATCGTTGCTGGACCGAGCCAGACCTTATCAAGCAGTGGTTCGCGCCCAAGCCCTGGACCACGCCCAAGGTGGAGATCGACGTTCGTCCGGGCGGCGCCAATACGGTCACGATGGCCGACCCCGAAGGCAACGAATATCCCAATCCCGGCATCTATCTCGAAGTCGTTCCCAACGAAAAACTGGTTTTCACCGATGCCTTTACCGCCGGATGGCAACCGACCGACAAGGCGTTTTTCACCTGCGAGCTGACCTTCGCCGATGAAGGCGGCAAGACCCGCTATATCGCCCGGGCCAAGCATTGGACGCTGGAAGACAAGCAGCAACACGAGCAGATGGGATTCCACGAGGGTTGGGGCATATGCGCCGATCAACTCGAAGCGCTGGCCAAGACGCTCTGAACGCGCATGGCGTTATTGACCATTCCGCTCGAGCCACGCCACGGCGTGCTCGAGCATTTGTTTGGCATCGACCAGCAAACTTCCTGCCGCTCCGATCTTATCTTGCCGCCCGCGTCCCTTTTCGAGATGGGATGTCACGATCGCGGTAAAATAGTCGATACCATCGAGTTGGGGGGCAACGGCGTCCGAGGTGTCGAACTCTTCGCACATCCGCCATACCGTTCCGTCCGGGCCGGCAAACGGTACCGCCCAGCGCTTGATGCGCTTGTTGGGAATGTCGGCCAGATGTTCTGCATGATGGATCAGCGTCATCGTATCGTGCGGCGCGCCGACCATCAGCACCTTGCCACCGGCCTCAACCAGCCTGGCCAGCGGCGAGGCGGGCCCGTAGCCATAATCGAGCGCGTGATCGGCAACCAGCCAATCGGCCCGCGCCCCGATAGCCGTCATCGACGCTCCGGGATTTTCGCTGCGCAGGGCGCCAGGGGTGGTTCTGACAAACTCGGGCAACACGCCATGGTCCCGGACGGCTCGTGAGCGCTGCGGATCGAACCCGGAAATCCTGTCTCGCCACACGGCGGGCACGCGACCGGTCTCATCGAGCAGCGCTTCGTAGCGGGCATCCCAGTCGGTATAGGCCATGATGGTGCCGCTGGGTCCAACCGTCCTCAGGAGCGCATCGATCAGTGTATCGGGTCCATTGATGAGATTCCCCACGGTGCTCATGGCGGCGTGGACCATAACGATATCGCCGGCACGCACCCCGATTTGGGAGAGATCGGTGACAAGATCGGCGCAGGATAGAAAGTCGGACATGCGGACGCTCACGATAGAGTGAACATGAGTTTAAGCATCAGAGCGCCGTGCGCCAACGTGCTTAACACGACCTTAAGTCCCTTCTGGCAGATTTTGTGCCGTTGAGTTTGTTTTGTTAGCGCCAAGTCATCCCATGCTGTCCGTTGGGGGCGGACAGCGTCTCGCCATAAAGGCGTGACAGGATAACTGGCGATTGGAAGCGGAAAAGGTCCCTCCATGCGTAGCACCGCCCCCACGACTGATTTCCCCGTTCTTTCGCGCCGTCGTGCAATCGCGCTCGGGTTGGGCGCTGGCGCAGCGCTCGTTCTGCCGCGCCCTGCCTTTGCCAATGTCTCCGATTTCGTTGCCTCGGTCTGGCCCGAAGCGTCCTCGCGTGGCGTTTCCCGCGCCATATTCGAGCAGGCCTTTGCAGGCTTTACGCCGTCCGACCGCATCATGAGCCTCACGCGCAGCCAGCCCGAAACGGTCAAGACGACGGGTCAGTATGTTGCCGACGCAGTATCGTCCACGCGCGTGTCCAACGGTCGGAGCATGCGCGGGGAGTGGGCCCAGACATTGGGTGGAGCCGAGCAGCGCTATGGCATCCAGTCCGAAATCATCCTTGCCATCTGGGGCATGGAAACCAACTACGGATCCTACATGGGCGGCAACAATGTCATCCATGCGCTGGCAACGCTGACCTATGGCAATTACCGGCGCGACTTTTTCAAGAGCGAATTGCTGACCGCGCTGCAGATCCTGCAGGCGGGCCATGTTGCTGCGCCGCAAATGGTCGGGTCATGGGCCGGGGCGATGGGGCACACCCAGTTCATGCCGTCGAGCTTTATGGCCTACGCCGTCGATTACAATGGCAACGGCAAGCGCGACATCTGGAACTCCGTGCCCGATGCATTGGGGTCGGCCGCCAACTATCTCAAATCGCATGGCTGGCGGAGCGGCGAGACCTGGGGCTACGAAGTCCAACTCCCCTCCGGTTTCGATTATGGCCGCGCCTGGGATATCGGGCGCCAGACCCTTGGCCAATGGGAAGCCATGGGTGTTCGCCGCACCGGCGGGCGAAACTTTCCGCGCTCCGGGGACATGGGACGGATTTTCATGCCGTCGGGCGGCAGTGGTCCGGTTTTCCTGTTGCTTGCCAATTTCGACGTCATCAAGCGCTACAACAATTCCGACAATTATGCCCTCGCCGTCGGCCATCTGGCCGACCGCATCCTTGGCGTCGGTCCCTTCATCCGCTCGTTTCCCGCCAATGAGACGGGCCTGACGCGATCACAGCGCGAAGAACTGCAAAGCCTCCTCAACCGCCGCGGATACAATGTCGGCACACCCGATGGGGTCGTTGGCCCCAAAACCCGACAGGGCATTATCGCCTTCCAGCGCGCTGCCGGGCTTCTGGCCGATGGTCACGCGTCAAGCGGCCTGCTTTCCGCACTGCGCTAGAATTCGCGAAAGTGAGGATTGGGTAACCATCCAACCCGGTGAAACACCATAAAATGCACAATTTGAGGTAATGACTCACGTTGACCCGGAGGGCAAGAGGACCGTCCCATGGTTATGGAAGTATCGACGAGCGAAGAGGGACGGTTGGCGGCGCTCAATCGGCTGACCGCCGCTTTGGTCGCCCCGATCGAATCCCTGGACCACATTCTGGAACTCGCGCGGATCAGCATCGCTCCGATGGTGGCGATTTCCATCGTGGACCGGCATGCCGAAATCGTCCTCGCGGCTACGGGCCTGAGCTACCGGCGCGTCGAGCGCGACCGGTCTCTTGCGACGCTGAGCATCGGGCTGGATCAGCCGCTGGCCATCGAAAATGTGGCCACCGACCCCCGTTGCTCCAGTCTGGAATGCAGCCCTGGCGGAGCGTCTGTCGGCTCCTGCCTTGTCGCACCCCTTCAAACCGCCGATGGATATGTCATTGGTGCGCTCCAGGTGATGGATAACAACGCGCGTGTGTTCGGTGAACGGGAGATGGCGCTTGCTGGCCACCTTGCCGACTTGGTCATGTCCGAACTTGTATCGCACCAACCGGGTGAAGCGGACTATCTCACTGGCGCCCTGACGCGCAGGAGCTTCAGGGCCGAGGTCGACCGCGAATACGCGCGGGCGCTGCGCTATGACCGGCCGGCCACGCTGATTTTCGTCGATATCGACGGATTTCACCGGGTAAACACGGCCTTCGGCGCCGAAATCGCCGACGAGGTGCTCAAATCGGTCGCCAACCGCGCCGCCGAATGCCTCCGGACCACCGACCGGCTGGGCCGGCTGGGCGGAGAAGAATTCGGCATGTTGTTGCCCGAGACGATGGCCTATGAGGCCAGCCAGTGTGCCGAACGCCTTCGTGAAGAAATCAGTGGGCTGCGCTTTCGGTACTCGGGCAAGGTCGTATCCGTCACCGCCAGCTTTGGCATTGCCCCATTCGATTCCCGATTACGCTCGCCCATCCAGTGGTTCGCCCAGGCCGATATTGCGCTCTACGAGTCAAAAAAGGCCGGCCGCAACTGCGTCAGCTTTGCAGCCTTGCCACAAGCCACCGATCCGGTATCGGAAGAGGGTGATCCCATTCGCCCCCTGGGCATGCACTGAAACCCAGGCTGCGACACAAGCGCCCGCATCCTCCGTTCCGGCAAAATCTCACCGGCCGGTTCACCATTCTGCCTTACCAGGCGTTATAATAGTCGTGCCAGGATAAATGGCAGGCTGGAAAAGGCACCAGGAGGTGGCAGGCATGGGCTCAAATTTGCGCCGCAACGCCAGGGCATACGTCCTGAGACACAGGCGGGCCTTCACGCTGGCCGAGCTGATTGCCGACGGCATCGTCCACGGCGTGGGCCTGTTGGTCGCAATTGTTGCCGGTACAGTACTGATAACCCTTGCGGTGGTTCACGCGACCGGCGCGGAAATTGCCGCCGTGGCCATCTATGTTGGCTCGTTCGTTGCCTTGCTCAGCGCGTCGATGGCCTTCAATCTCTGCCCGATGGGACCCATCAAGGCATGGCTCGCGCGCATCGATCAGGCGGCGATCTTCCTGTTCATCGCAGGAAGCTATACGCCACTGCTGATTGCGCTGGGCGATGTCGCGGTAGCCGACAAGCTGTTGATCTTCGTCTGGGCAACGGCCCTGATCGGCATCGCTCTCAAGCTTTTGGTGCCGCAACATTTCGGCCGGCTGGCCATACCGTTTTATCTCGCCATCGGCTGGAGCGGCATTCTGGCCTTCCAGGCACTGGCAGCCGCTCTCCCGGCGACTGCCCTTTGGCTGCTGGTCGCGGGTGGGGTGGCCTATTCGGCGGGTGTCATTTTCCATCTTTGGGAAAAACTCGCCTTCCAGAACGTGCTCTGGCACGCCTTCGTTGTGACCGGTGCAACGCTGCACCTCATCGCAATTTTTGAGGCAATGGTCCTCATCCGGATGTGACCTCGGGGAATAGGAACAGATTTCATCCGTTAGCTCCTTTGTAAACGGCCGATGGCCAACCACACCCAAGGAGGTAGAGATGAAAACCCGCGCCCTCATAACTGCAACTGCACTGCTCGCCGGCGTTTCACTGCTGACACTGCCGACCCAGGCGCAATCGCCTATTGATATTCGCAGCACCTGCGAAGACCTGAGCGGTGATCCCACCGAAGGTCGTGCCCGGGCCCTTTTGGGCACCAGCATCGGTTTCGCCGAAGACCTCTGCGAAGACCGCGGCTTTGACTTCGACGACGACGATTGGCGGGATGACGACGACGATCGCGACGACGACGACGATGATCGCGATGACGATGATGACGACCGAGACGACCGCGATGATCGTGACGATGACGACGATGATGATCGTGACGACGACGATGACGACGATGACGACGACGACGATGACGATGATGATGACGATGACGATGACGATGACGATGACGATGACGAAGAGGATTGATCACTAGTCATTGACAGAGCCCTCCCGGCGAACGCTCGGGAGGGCTCTTGTTATCATGCTCGCTCTCAACAGCCGGGAAACTGGACCAGGCCGTATCCAAAAACCGGGTCCCGGCCTGTTTCTCCCAGATCAATGGCATCCGCGGAGAGGTCCTCGGGAGATGCGCCAAGCGCCAGGGCAGCGGCAACCAGCGGGGACGCAAAAGAAGTTCCCGACCGCAGGTTGCCGCCCTCTGGGTCTGCGACCCAAACGTCCACGCCCGGCGCCGCAAAATCCACATGTTCACCATGGAGCGCCTGACGGTAAATCCGGTACTCCGCATCGACTGCCGTTACAGCGACCACGCCCTCCTGGGCTGCCGGAAACTGGGGTGGCGAGGCAGGGCCGAGATTTCCGACCGCTGCCACGACCTGCACGCCGCTGGCGAGCATCTCATCGATTGCGGCGGCAACGAGCGCATTTTCCTCACCCGCCAGGCTCATGTTGAGCACGTCAAGATCGCGCCGGGACAGCGTATCGAGGGCGCGAACGATATCGAACGCGTCGGCGGAAATCGCGCCGAATTCCCCGCGATGAAAGGCGCCCGCCGCGATCAGTTCTGCGTTGGGTAACGGCCCCGGCGCGGCGCTGCCGGGCTGCCCGACCATCAGCGCGGCAATCGCGCTGCCATGGTCGGAGGGCGCGGGTTGCCTGTCGGACGACAGTGCAGAGAACGTCTCGATCCGACCTCCTTCAAGCCCGGTGCGCGCGGCGTCAACAGGCGTATCGATCATGCCGATACGCGGGCTGGCTTCGCACGTACTGCCGGGGTTCCAGCCCATCATATCGAGCGATGCGCACCCCTCGGGCGTGCAGGGCAAGGCCTGAAGCGCATAGAGCGTATTCTCGACGGGTCGCGTGTCCGTGGAAAGTTCGGCGAGGAGTTGCCGGGCCTCGGAAACCGGGAGGTTTTCCGGCAGAGCCAAGCGAGCCACAGTGCGACCGATAAGATCTATCGTTTCAGTCGCCAGAACATTAAAGCCCAGACTTTCGATCTGCCGGACGGTAAGCGTTTCCGACAGCGTGATCAGCAATTCGGGGGAGGGCTGGGGACGCGAGGGCAAAAAAGCGGGTGGCGCGGGCACAAAAACGGTGCGGACCATCCGATTGCCTCGTTCGCCCTCTTCCTCATCATCATCGTCGTCGCGATCATTGTTCCGACGGCCGCCGTCGTCCTCATCGTCCTCATCGTCGTCTTCGTCTTCGTCCTCTTCGTCGTCCTCATCGTCCTCATCGTCATCTTCTTCTTGCGCCATTGCCATCGAAACCAGAGGCAGACCTGTCCAGGCGAGGCTGGTGCCCAGTGCGCCGTAAGCCAGCGCCAGGAGAACAAAAACAAGACTGAGAATTTGACGGGCCGGCATCGGACCTCACCATCTGGAACGGAACATGCCGTTATAACGTCGCGTATGGAAAATTATTCATGCCCGCGTAAAAAAGTGAACGCCGCGTGGAATAAGTCGGACCCTGAACCGTTAGCGCCGCAGTGTCATGACGACGGGAGATATTGGTGCCGCCCGATATCGGTGATCAGATAGTCGATTTGCTTCCACGGTTGCGGGCATTTGCGTTGTCTCTGACGCGCGGCCCGGCCGATGCAGACGATGTTGTCCAGGCTGCCTGCGAGCGTGCGCTGCGGGCACCGGAAAAATTTGCGCCCGGCACGCGGCTCGATGCGTGGATGATGCGGATCATCCACAATCTGTGGATCGACGTCTACCGCAAACGGCGGCGCGAAACGCTCGAGGATACCACCGATCCCATAAACGACAGGTTGGGCGACGATGGCAGAGCGCTTGTTGAAAGCCGGTCCGAACTTGCGCGCACCTGGCGCCTGGTCTCGGCCTTGCCCGAAGAACAACGGAGCGTCCTGACGCTGGTTTGCGTCGAGGGGCTGAGCTACCGCGATACGGCGGACGTGCTCGATATTCCTGTGGGCACGGTGATGAGCCGGCTGGCACGGGCTCGGTTGCGACTGGCCGATGAACTCAGCCAAACCGATATTTCGGCGACCAGAACGGCGGAAAGACAATGACCGAATCCAAGGAAGTGACCGACGAAATGCTTATGGCTCACATCGACGGGGAACTCGACGCGGCGACCAGCAGGGCCATCGCCGATGCGATTGCCGCCGACCCGGTGCTCGCCGAGCGTGCGCAGGCTTTTTCTGCCAGCGCCAACGCGGCACGCATGGCTTTTGCCGATATCTTGTCGGCCCCGCCGCCAACAAAACTGGTCGAAGCCGTCCGGGATGGGTCGCGCAGCACGGTACTGCCGTTTCCGGCCCGCAACTGGGTCCGCGCCGCCCTGCCGCTCGCTGCATGCGTCGTGTTGGCCCTCGGGGTCGGTGGCGGTTATCTGCTGGGACGGGGGGCGACGCCCGGCCCGTTTTCCAGCACCGCCGAGATTGCCTCGATCATCGCAACCGCGCCTGCCGGTGTGCCAACGGCGCTGGAAAACGGCCAACTCACGGTCCTTGGTTCTTATCCTCTCGATCAGGGCTTTTGCCGCAGTTTTGCTTACCAGGACCCGAGCGAGAGCCTGAGCGGGGTCGCGTGCGACCGGGGGGCGGGATACCAGGTTGAATTGGCCCTGGCCGGAGGTGTGACGGACGGCTTTGCCGCGGCGTCCGACGGCGTATCGGCCAGCATCGACGCCTACCTGTCCTCGCTTGGCGCGGGCTCGCCGCTCGGCCCTGACGAGGAGGCCGAGCGGTTTGGGCAATTTTAGGCGACCAGTCCCTTGGTCAATTCCAGAGCCTGCTTTTCGAACAGACGGCGATAGATGCCGCTTTCGCGGCGGATCAGCGCCATATGATCGCCTTCCTCGACAATTCGGCCCTTGTCGAACACAAGAATCCGGTCGAGGGCGCGAACTGTCGAGAGACGGTGCGCGATGACCAGCGTCGTGCGACCGGTCATCAGGCGTTCGATGGCCTGCTGGATCAGCAACTCGCTCTCCGAATCCAGGCTCGATGTGGCTTCGTCCAGGATCAGGATCGGGTTGTTGGCCAGAAAGGCCCGCGCAATGGCCACCCGCTGACGTTCACCGCCGGAGAGCTTCACCCCGCGCTCACCCACCATGGTCTCATAGCCTTTCGGCAGGGAGACGATGAAGTCATGGGCGTTGGCCATTCTGGCCGCATCCATCACTTCGGCGCGCGTTGCACCGGGGCGCGCATAGGCAATGTTGTCGGCCAGTGTCCTGTGGAACAGGATCGGCTCCTGCTGCACGATGGCAATCTGGCTGCGAAGACTGGCCTGTTCATGCTCGGCAATGTTCTGCCCATCGATCAGAATCTGGCCGTCATTGATGTCATAGAGGCGCTGGATGAGCTTGACGAATGTCGTTTTGCCCGAGCCCGAATGCCCCACGAGACCGACACGCTCGCCTGACTTGATCGTCACGGAAAAATCCTTGTAGAGCGGGGATTCGTGTCCGCCATACTGGAATGTCACCCTGTCGAAATCGATGGCTCCGGCGCCAATACGGATCGGCGTGGCTCCGGCCACGTCGGCAACGCCATAGGGTGCCGCGTCGAGTTCGACCAGCTCCTCCATCTCGTTGACCGAGCGCTGCAGGTTGCGGAAATGCATCCCCACGTCCTGCAGATACCCCTGAAGCACGAAAAACGAGGTCAGAACGAAGGTGATGTCGCCTGCATTTGCCACGCCTTGCAGCCAGAGCAGGACACCGGTTCCCAGGATGGTGGCGCGCAGAATGAGCAGGGCAGTATCCTGGGCGACCCCGTTGAGATTGTAGCGGTTCCAGGTCCGCAGCGTGCGCTTCTGCCATTTGGCGACAACGCCGCCCAACCGGGTTTCTTCGCGCGCTTCAGCGCCAAAGCCCTTGACCACGGCATTGCAGCCGATGGCATCGGACAAGGCACCGCCCACCTTGGTATCCCAGGCATTGGAAAGCGAAGCCGCCGGCGAGACGTAAGCGACGGTGATGCCTATGGTTCCGGCGATAAAGAGCAGCGATCCAAGCCCGATTACCAGCCCCATGATTGGCCAGAACGAGGCCAGCAGCACCGTTGTACCCACGAGCATGATCGTCGAGGGAAACAGAGCGACAAGCAGCGTGTCGTTCAACAGATCGAGCGACCACATCCCGCGCGTGATCTTGCGCACGGTGGAGCCGGCGAAGGTGTTGGCGTGCCAGTCGGTCGAGAAGCGCTGTACGCGATGGAAGGTCTCGTTGACCACGTCCGCCATCATGAAAAGCGTTAGCCGAATGATGTTGCGGAACGCGCCAAACCGCAGGACGACCGCCGTTGCGCCAAGGGCGACAAGAATAGCCAGGGCCGAAAATGCCGCCTCAAGCGTGGTTTCGTTTCCCACCGAACCCGAGGCAATAGCCTCGACAAGCCGGCCCGCGAAATAGGGCGTCATCACATCGGCCAGCGTCGCCAGCGTGATGAAGCCCAAAATCGCGGCGATGCGCCAGGGCTGGCGTTGCCAATGTCTGAAAGTGTAGCCGAGAACGGACCGATAAGTCGTTCCCTTCATATCGAGTTTCTTGCGAGTCATGGTCCCGATACCGGTTGCCGCAAGCATGCAGGCGCGCCGGTCCTATGAACTGGAAATGGTATGGACGAACGACAGACGGACTGGTGCCCGTGTGACGGTCGCTTGAACTTTAAGGAAGATGCGCAGCGGCCTCTAGAGGCGGCGGACGCGGGGCATGGCCGGCAACCTAACGGTGGCGTTCATAACCCTGGGAGGGTGCGGTGATACTGGTCAATGCAACGCCTCCTTGCAGGTTTGCGCCAAACGAGCACTTCTTATAGATGCGAAAAAATGTCTCGCCAAGAGCCTTTGGGTAGAAAAATTTGCCACATGGGGAAGGGTTGTCCGAAAACGACGATCGCTCGGTCAGGCCGGATGGCCTTCTGCGTCCTTTTTCTCAGCGGCGATATCGGCATCGGCCGTCGTGACGGGGCGGACGGCCTTCTTGGCCAGTTGGCGCTCGCGTAGCCAGATATAAAGCCCAGACCCGATCACGATGGGCCCGCCAACAAACAGCCACAGCGTGGGCGGCTGATGAAAGATCAGCCAGCTCGAGAGCGTCATCCAGATGATCTGGCTATAACCAAACGGCGCGAGAATTGATGCCGGCGCGTAGCGATGGGCGATGATCGAAATCTGATGACCCGTCATGGCGGCCAGTCCAACGCCCAGAAAGATGATCCAGGTCAGCGGGCCTTCGGGCCAGGTCCAATTGGCCAGCGCAAACGGCAACAGGCAAACAGTGCCAACCAAACCGGCATAAAGTTGCAGGCTGGCCGTGGTTTCGGTTTCCGTCAGCTTGCGCGTCAGAATGAAATAAAGCCCGGCCGACAGGATGCTGCCAAGAGACAGGAAAATCGCCCAATGGAAACTCGCGTCCCACGGCTGGATGATGATGACGATACCCACGAACCCCACGAGGATGGCCATCCAGCGTCGCCAGCCGACCTGTTCGCCCAGAAATGGTACCGACAGGGCGGTGATCAGCAGTGGCATGCCGAACATGATAGAGGACGTCACGGTCAGCGGCAGGTAGAGCAGCGCAAAGAAATTGAACGCCGTCATGCCCAAAAGCCCGAACCCGCGCAGGATTTGTAAAACGGGACGCCGTGTCTTGAAGCTGGCCAGACCCAATTGCGGCAGCAGCAGTCCGGCCATAAAGGCGAACTGCACGAAATAGCGCCCGAACGCCACCTGGGTGGGCGGCATCCCCGAAAGTGCCATCCATTTGGCGCAGGTGTCGCAGATCGTGAAGAAAATATAGGTGACAAGCGCCAGGCCGATCGCAAACAAACGGCGATCCTGGTGCCCGACGGTCGAACTGGACATGAAGCACGCCTGGCAGGAACGGGAGGGTAGGGCCGAACCTAGCCCAATTGCACCGCTATGCAAGGGGCCATTTCATATGCAGCACTGTGCCGCATATGAAACGGAAATGCCGGCTCCCAGAGCCGGCATTCTCTCTATTCGGGAAGGATGCGGACAGCACCCAGATCGGCGCTTGCCGCAAAGGCCGCATAGGCCTTGAGCGCGGTGGTCACCTTGCGCTTGCGCGGCGCTTCCGGCTTCCACGCATCGGGACCCTTGGCATCCATGGCCGCGCGGCGGGCGGCCAGATCGGCGTCCGAAATCAGCAGGTTGATCGTGCGGTTCGGGATATCGATCTCGATGGTATCTCCGTTTTCCACCAGCCCGATGGCCCCGCCCTGCGCCGCTTCGGGCGAGGCGTGTCCGATGGAAAGCCCTGAGGTGCCGCCGGAAAACCGCCCGTCGGTCACCAGGGCGCAGGCCTTCCCCAACCCCTTGGACTTCAGATAGCTGGTCGGATAGAGCATTTCCTGCATGCCCGGCCCGCCCTTGGGGCCTTCGTAGCGGATGACGACCACGTCGCCCTCCTTTACCTTGCCGGTCAAAATGTCCGAGACCGCATCGTCCTGGCTTTCGAAAACCACAGCCTTGCCGGTGAATTTGAGAATGGATTCGTCAACGCCAGCCGTTTTGACTACGCAGCCATTGAGCGCGATATTGCCCTTGAGAACGGCAAGGCCCCCATCCTTGGAAAAGGCATGCTCGGTGGAGCGGATCACGCCATCCTTGCGGTCGAGATCAAGTTCGGCCCAGCGGTTTTCGGTCGAGAACGCCTGCGTCGTGCGCACGCCGCCCGGTGCCGCCATGAAGAACTGTCGCACGCTTTCCGAATTGGTCCGCGAAATGTCCCAACGATCCAGCGCATCCCCCAGGGTTGCGCTGTGGACGGTCGGCAACTCCCGATGCAGAAGGTTGGCGCGATCGAGCTGTCCCAGAATGCTCATGATACCGCCGGCGCGGTGGACGTCTTCCATGTGAACGTCCTGCTTGGCGGGAGCCACCTTGCACAGCACCGGCACCTTGCGCGACAACGCGTCGATGTCGTCCATGGTGAAATCGACCTCGCCTTCATAGGCAGCGGCCAGGATGTGCAGCACGGTGTTGGTCGAACCACCCATGGCAATGTCGAGCGCCATGGCGTTCTGGAAGGCCTTTTTGGTGACGATCGAACGCGGCAGCACGCTTTCATCGTTCTGTTCGTAATAGCGGCGGGCGAGATCGACGATCAGATGCCCTGCCTCCAGAAACAGCCGCTTGCGGTCGGCGTGGGTCGCCAGTGTCGAGCCATTTCCCGGCAGCGACAGACCAAGTGCCTCGGTGAGGCAGTTCATCGAATTGGCGGTGAACATTCCCGAACAGGATCCACAGGTCGGGCAGGCAGCCTCCTCGATGGCGGTCACTTCCTCGTCGGTATAGCTGTCGTCGGCAGCAACGACCATGGCGTCGACCAGATCGAGAGCCTGCAATTTGTCGCGATGGACGACCTTGCCGGCTTCCATCGGTCCGCCCGAAACGAACACCACGGGAATGTTGAGTCGCATTGCCGCGTTCAGCATGCCCGGCGTGATCTTGTCGCAGTTGGAAATGCACACCATGGCGTCCGCGCAGTGCGCGTTGACCATGTATTCCACACTGTCGGCGATCACTTCGCGGCTGGGCAGGGAATAGAGCATTCCGTCATGGCCCATTGCGATGCCGTCATCGACCGCGATGGTGTTGAATTCCTTGGCTACACCGCCAGCGCGTTCGATTTCGCGCGCTACCATCTGCCCGAGGTCTTTCAGATGCACATGGCCCGGCACGAACTGGGTGAACGAATTGACGACGGCAATGATCGGCTTGCCGAAATCGCCATCCTTCATGCCGGTGGCGCGCCAAAGGCCGCGGGCACCGGCCATGTTGCGGCCATGGGTGGTTGTACGTGAACGATATGCGGGCATGAGGTCACCTGCGGAAAAGAAAAATTGTCGGCTCTTGGCCCGTTCCGGCCAGCGTCTCCTCGGGCGCTGCCGAAACCATGTCCTATCTCTAACGCCGCTGGCACGCAGTGTAAAGATAAACCGTACCGTAACGTACGGTACGGCAAAAAGTTGCGCTGCTCGGTTGCCCGGACCGTCCGGATCGCGCAATAGATCGCCTTTTGGAAGTTTCGCCTCTGGGAGGGCCCTATGTCGGTCTGGACAATCTTGCTGGTGATCGCAATCCTTGCGGTCGTCATTATCGGCGGTGGCTACGTGTGGTGGACCACGCGTGTCAAAACGCATGCGCCACAATTTGGCACAAAGCCAGCCATTCCGTCCGCAAAGCCGCAGGGCGCGGTTCCCATGCTCAAGATGCCTACGGCGCGGGGCTGGCAGGGTGGCGCCAAGCCACGGACCGCTCCCGGTCTTAAGGTCAGCGTATTCGCCGAAAAGCTCAAACACCCGCGCTGGGTCTATGCGCTGCCCAATGGTGATGTGCTCGTTGCCGAATCCGCAACCATTCCCCGCAAGGTCTCGGGCTTTATGGATTATGCCATGAACCGGACGATGAAGCGGGCCGGCGCGACCTTTCCGAACGCCAATCAGATCACGCTCTTGCGCGATGCCGACGGCGATGGTGTGCCCGAAATCCGTGAAGTGTTCCTCAAGGACCAGCACCAGCCCTTCGGCATGGCCCTGATCGGTTCGACATTTTATGTCGGCAACTCCAACAGTGTCGTGGCGTTTCCCTATGAGGACGGCCAGACCACCATCGCAGCCCAGGGCAAGACAATCTTCACGATGAAGGATGGCGGCCACTGGACCCGCAACGTTATTGCCAGCGCGGACGAGACCAAGCTCTACGTCGCTATCGGCTCGCTTTCCAACATTGCCGAAGAAGGCTTTGAAACCGAGGAGGGCCGCGCCTGCATTGTCGAACTCGATCTGGAGACGGGCCAGAACCGCGAATTTGCCGGTGGCTTGCGCAACCCGGTCGGTATGGCCTGGGAGCCGACTGGAGGGGACCTCTGGACCGTGGTCAACGAACGCGACGGTCTGGGCGACGAAACCCCTCCCGACTATCTGACCTCGGTCAAGGATGGCGGCTTTTATGGCTGGCCATATTCCTATTGGGGCAACACGGTCGATGACCGTGTGCAGCCACAGCGGACCGACCTGGTTGCCAGGGCCACGGCGCCCGATTATGCGCTGGGCGGACATACCGCGTCGCTGGGCCTGTGCTGGCTTCCGGCGGGCACGCTGCCGGGCCTTCCAGGGGGCATGGTGATCGGGCAGCATGGCTCGTGGAACCGCTCGAAACTCTCCGGCTACAGGGTCATTCTGGTGCCGTTCGAGGGTGGAAAGCCCTCCGGCGAGCCAATCGAAATTCTCGGTGGCTTCCTTTCGGAAGACGAGAAGTTCTCCAATGGCCGCCCGGTCGGCGTCACTGTCGCCAAGGACGGTGCCTTGTTGGTCGCCGACGACGTCGGTCACATCGTCTGGCGTGTAACAGCGGCCTAACCGTCGATCCCAAGGGCCTGACGCGCCTTGCGCGTCAGGCCTGCTGCTACGAGTTCGTAGGAGCGCTTCACATAGGCTTCGAGTTCGGTGGCCGATAGGGGCGCGCGTTCTGCGGCTGTAACCCATTTGCGCTTGGCGAAGTACGAAGCCTGTCCGATGCCATCGAGCGTGGTCAGAAGCTCAAAGCTTTCTTCGCTGCACTTGAAGGTCAGGGCTGCTCCCCCCTCGTCTGCGCTGAGCAGAACGAACACCTTGCCACCGACCTTGGCGACGTGGGCGTCCCATTGATCGACAAGTGAAGTGCCTGCCAGGGTCGCGACGAAATCGTCGAACCCCTTCCTATGAAACATGCCGGCCGACACCTCAGAGCACCTTGGAAACACTAAGGAATCCGTTCCGCTCGCGGTTTGCGGCGGTTATGGACTTTTCCGATCCCATGGCAACGATGTGTCCGTTGCGGGCCACTTCGTCGAGGAGATCCGCCGCCTTGGCAAAATCGGCTTCCGAAGTCGACAGCACCTGTTCGCGGCGCTTCTGCCGATAGTCCTCGGTAACGCCGGTAAGGATCCTCATCAGCGCCGTGTAGCCTTTGGCATCGGGCAGAAGGTAGGGATCGAGATCGCCGATCGTGCCGATAATGGAACGGGCGATATCGGCCTTTGAAACGCCTTTGCGCAGGAAGGCCGGAGCGGCGTCGTAAACGTCGAGCGTAGCCACCAGATTGGGATCGCGGTACGAGCCGAATGCGTAGGTGTCGGCAAGTGGATTGAAGCTTGCGAACCCGCCATAGGCGCCGCCTTCGACGCGGACCTTGTCCCAGAGATAGGTGGTGCCGAGATATTTGGTGACCACCGACAGCGCGCCGGACGGCTCATGGCCGAGCGCCTTGAGGTTGACCCCCTTGGCCACGTAGTGGACCTGAGCCGGAATGGTCAGTCCTTCATTGGCCGGATGGGGCAGGGGCGACCAGTCGGCGCGGACGAAATCGTGACGCGGGAGGCGTCCGATGAAACTCTTGAGCTCATCGGCAAAGCCGGGCCACGCTGATCCATCGGTGGTCACATTGGCAATGGCGGCATTGGCGTTGATGAGATGAGCGCGGATGTCTTCGAGTGCTGATTGCACCGAAGCCCAGTCATTATCGATCTTTTGCGCCAATTCGCGCAGGAAGAGCAATTGGGTGACGCCGCCGGTCTGCTCGGACAGCCAGTCGGCTTCATGGAGCGCAGCGCGCAGACGCGTGAAGACGTATTGATGGCCCGAGGGGACCAGGGATGCCTCGGTCCGCGCCTTGTCTTCGGCGACGATCTGGCGGATTCTGTCACGATTGTCCAGCCGGGCATCTGTCAGGATATCGTGAACGATATCAAGCATTTCACCGGTCTTTTCGGACGTGGCCTTGGCACGGACCATCAGAAACGCAGCGGCTTCGGCGCTATCGAGGATGGGCGAATTGATCCGGGAAATCCCGATGCCGCCGGTCGAGCGGCCGATGCGTTGTGTGAGCGCGACGAAATCGGCGCTCGAGGTCCCGGTCTGCTTGAGCGCCCGGGAGAACACGGGCAGATAGGGCAGCAGATCGCGCGGCAAGGTTTTGAGATCAAAGCCTAAATCGAGATAGACGATGCCGTTGGTGGGGAGGTCGTGAACCAGCGTTCGCACGCCCTCCACGGCCAACTCCTCGGTGGGAATGGTCATCCCTTCGCGCGGCAGGTCGGCGACGGTCAGGGTCGGGATTTTCGCCAGATTCTCGGGCTTGTCGGCGGCGTTCTGGAGAGCCTTGAGCTTTTTGGTTGTCTCGATGGCGGCGGCGACGTCGTCGTCATTCATCGCGGCGCGGGCTGCATCGAGCCGGGCGCGTTCGGCGGCTTCCTCGCGCTCTGCCTGTTGGGGATTGGGCCGCAGGACCAGCGTGGTGCGGTGGGGGTTGTCGAGAAGGGTGGTTCGGATGAGATTTTCAATGACCTTCTCGCCCGACGCGATGCGGGTCTTGAGACTGGCCAGCGCCGCTTCGAAACGCAGTCCGTCAAGGGGATCGCGACCATAGAGCCAATTGTTCAGGGCGCCGAAAAAGTAAGCGATTCCGCGAGGATAGCCGCCGGTGTTCTGCTCTCGGAGTTCGAACTCGAGCGAGTTGAGTGTGGCTTCGATGGTCGCGTCATCAATGCCGTGCTCGGCAAGGTGGGCGAGGGTGTTCAGGATCAGCGTTTCGATCCGGTCGGCGTCGTCACCATCGGCGCCGCGCAGCCCGAAATTGAGGACCGGCTGGGAGAGTTCGATGGCCGACGAGATGATGGCTTCACCCAGCCCGGATTCGATCAGGGCCTTGTGCAGCGGCGCTGCGGAATTGCCGACCAGCGCACGGCGCATCACGGTGCGGGCCAGCTGCTCCTCGATGTCGTCGGTGGGATCGACCATCCAGTTGAGCGTGACGAAAGACGAGCGTCTGTTGGTGTCCTCTGCCGGATAGGTCTTTTCGAACCGGCGCGGGGAATCGAAGCGCTTTTGCGGCGTATGTGCTTGTGCTTTCTCGCCTTTTTCAAAGCGTGACAGCACGGCGTCGAGCAGTTCGAGCCGCTTTTCGGGATCATCGTCGCCGTAGAATATGATCTGGGCGTTGGAGGGGTGATAGTAGCGTTTGTGAAAATCCCTGAACTGTTCGTATGTGAGATCGGGCATCACCCGCGGATCGCCACCACTATAGTTCGAATAGACCGCATCGGGGAAAAGTGATTGCAGGGCGTAGGCGTAATTGACCTGGTCGGGTGATGAGAACCCGCCCTTCATTTCGTTAAAGACCACGCCCTTGAAGATCATGGGATCGTGCGGGTTCTCGATCTCGTAATGCCAGCCTTCCTGCTGGAAGGTCTCGCGGGTCAGGAGCGGAAAAAACACTGCGTCCATATAGACTTCGGTGAGATTGTAGAAGTCCGCAAGGTTCTGGCTGGCCACGGGATAGACCGTCTTGTCGGGGAAGGTCATGGCGTTGAGGAAGGTGTGCAGCGAGCCTTTGAGCATCTCCACGAACGGCTTTTTGACAGGGAACTTTTCCGAGCCGCAAAGGACCGAATGTTCCAGGATATGGGGCAAACCGGTCGAATCCTGGGGAGGCGTGGCAAAGGAGATGCCGAACACCTTGTTTTCATCGTCATTGATGAGCGAAAGCACTTCCGCACCGGTCTTTTTATGCCGGTAATGGCGCGCCAAGGAATTGATCTCGTTGATCTTTTCCTCGGCGATCAGCTCAAAGGCGGGATGGTGCGGCATGAAGGGCTCCTCTTGGGCGGGACGTGTGCGCCAATGTAGGAGCGGGCATGGCCGCTGCCAACCTCCCCCAAACAATGTCGTGAAAATGTATGGACTTGAGCGTTCGGGGCCACCACATTGCCCAACAATGAGAAATATCGCGGGAGACCGGGCGGATGAATAGATTTGGGTTGGCGGCGATAATGGCGTTGGCCGGATTTTCGGCAGCGCCGGTGCCCGCTCTGGCCCAGACGTCGCCCGAACGTTGTGCCGCCATCGGACCGGCCAGCGAGAGACTGGCATGCTATGATTCGATTTTCCGCTCGGGCCAGTTTACCGGCGGCGGCAGTCGGACCGATGCCGACCAGGGGCTCTGGACGAGCGGGATCGAGGTCTCGCAGATCGAGGGGACCGAAGTGCCGTTCGCCACGCTCGAATCCGAGCAGCTTATCCCCGCCCTGGCCGGTGGGCGCGCACCGGCGCGGCTGACGATATTGTGCCTCGATGGCGAGACGACCGTGCAGTTCGGCTTCGCCGGTTCGGCGATGGGCACTCCCACATCCAACAGCGCCGCACTCACGCTGCAATACGACCGCCAGCCGCCCCGGACCCAATCGGTCGCTCTTGCCCCCGACCGGCTGGCCGTCGGATTTTTCGAGACGGAAGCCGCCCGGGCGGTGATCGGACAATTGCGACAGAGCGAGCGCCTTCTGGTCCGGGCCACGCCGCAGTCCCAGCGTTCGGTGACGGTCAGTTTTCAGCTCGAGGGAATCGAGGCCGCGCTGCAGCCGGTCCGCGAGGCATGCGGGTGGTAGGGCAGTTCGCGATTGTCACATTTGTTTGATAGAACTAAAGTCTGATTGTTGTGGAACGCGCGGGCCGCATGTGCGTTTCCTGCGCGGGCAGCCGCACTGTTTCGCGGCCGCATCCTCACAGACTATTTTCAAAAATTTACAGGAGATTGCTCATGGCTACGCGACAAACGGGACGCGAAGGCAGGGCGCCTATTGCGAAAGTTCTAATGGGAGGCGCGGTCGCCGCAGCCCTTATGCTTTCCACGAGCATGGTTGCTGCCCAGGTGACGCCGGTCGAGATCGAAAGCGGCGACAATTCGCTGTTTTCCTCGCGTGTGCTGACCACCGGTCTGGACAACCCATGGGCACTGCGCTGGGGCCCCGATGACATGATCTGGGTGACCGAGCGCACCGGCGGTGAAGTCACGCGTGTCGACCCGGTTTCGGGCGCCAAACAGGTGCTCCTCACTCTCGAGGACGTCTATACCGGCCCCCAGCATGAGGGTTTGCTCGGCATGGCGCTGCATCCCGAATTGCTCGAAGGCACAGGCAACGACTACGTCTATATCGGCTATACGATCAACAACGGCACTGCCGAAGAGCCCGATCCCTCGGCCCAGATCGTGCGCTATACCTATGACGAAAACCTCCAGCAGCTGGTCGATCCGATGATCCTGATCGAGGGACTGCCGGCCTGGAACGACCACAATGCCGGTCGCGTGGTGTTCGGTCCCGACGAAAAGATCTATTATTCCATCGGTGAACAGGGCGCCAATTTCGGCCGCAATTTCCGCCGGCCCAACCTGGCCCAGGCCCTTCCCACCCAGGACGAGGTCGAGAGCGAGGACTGGCACACCTATTCGGGCAAGATCCTTCGGCTCAACCTCGATGGTTCGATCCCCGAGGACAATCCCGAGATCGATGGCGTCAAGAGCCACATCCTGAGCTACGGTCACCGCAACCCGCAGGGGATCGCGTTCGGCCCCGATGGCACGCTCTATGAGGCCGAGCACGGTCCGGCCAGCGGCGATGAGCTCAACATCATCGAGCCCGGTGGCAATTATGGCTGGCCCAATGTGTCCGGCTTCATCGACGATCAGGCTTACACCTACATCAACTGGAGCGAAGCTCCCGAAGACGTCGACCAGAATACCGACCCGCTGCCCGACAGCGTGCCGCAGTTCGAGGAAAGCGATTTCGAAGGCGACATGGTCGATCCGCTGGCTGCCTATTTTGCCGTCGAAGACGACTATCCGATCGGCGAGATCTGCGGCTATATCTGCGACCCCACCATCGCACCGTCCTCGATCCTGTATTACGACGCGGGTGAAGACGGCATCACCGAATGGGACAATTCGGTGCTGATCCCGACCCTCAAGCACGGCACGCTCTATGTGCAGGCGCTGAGCGAAGACGGAACCGAGGCCGATGGCCTGCCGACAGCCTGGCTCTCGACCCAGAACCGCTATCGCGACGTCATCATTTCGCCCGACAACAAGACCGTGTTCATCGCAACCGATGCGTTCGGTTCGGCCGCACAGAAGTTCGGCGAAGGTCTCAACACCTCGGTGTTGCACAACCCCGGCTCGATCCTGATGTTCACCTATGGTGAAGAGGGCGGCGGCCTGGGCGGCGTTGTCGAAGGCAACGACTTCAACGCGAGCCCGCAGGCTGAAGCGGGCCCGGCCGAGTTCGAAGATCCCAACACGGGCAACGAACCTGCGCCGGCCGAGGATGATTCGGGCGACGAAGCGGCTGCCACGGGCATCACCAGCGAGTCCGACGTTGCCGAAGTCGCCAATCTGGGAGCGCCCAAATTCGCGGCCAACTGTGCCATGTGCCACGGTCCTGCCGGGCAGGGTGGCGCCGGTGCGGTCCTGGCTGGCAATGGCGAACTCGCCGATGCCGGCTTTGTGGCCAACACCATCGTTCACGGCTTTGGCTATATGCCCGCCTTCGGCAACCAGCTCAGCGATGACGACATCGCCGAGATCGGCACCTATATCCGCAATTCGTTCGGCAATGATTTCGGTATTCTGACCACCGAAGACGTTGCGGCGGCCCGCTGAGGCGGAACGCTTTTGAACCTCAGTTCTGAAAGGCGGGAGCGATCCCGCCTTTTTTTTGGTCCGTGTCGGAACGGTCCTGCACTCTGCGTCCTTGAAGGGTAATCACACAGGAGAACCATCATGGCCCAGCTCAAAGACAAGGTTTCGTCGGCCATCGTCGCGGTCAGCGACATCGAACGGGCGCGCACATTCTACAGCGAAACACTCGGCCTCGACCTAAAGGAGGACGGAATGGGCGGCGTTCTGGTCTACAGGACCGGCAGCACCCACCTGCTCGTCTATCCTTCGGACTTTGCCGGTACCAACAAGGCCAACGCGGTGGTGTTCGATTGCGGTGGCGATATCGAGGCGATTGTCGCCGACCTGCGCGACAAGGGCGTCACCTTCGAGCACTATCCCGATATGGGCGTCGATTATAAGGACGGCATCCACAGCGCGGGCGGGTTCAAGATGGTCTGGTTCAAGGACCCCGACGGGAACATTTTGCACCTCAACAGCGCCTGACTGAGCAGGGTCAACGGCTCTTGACCCCTATGCCGGAACGGGGGCCAGACCGGTCAGAAGAGCGCTGGTGTCCCACAGATCCCGGGCCCTTTGTGGGTCGTAGGATTCTGTCGAGGAGCGGATTTCCCGCAGGCCTTCAAAGTAGCGGCCATTGGTGTTTTCCAGGGCGGGATCGACAATGAGCCGGGCAAGGGCTGCGCCCGATTCCGTGGTGGAATGGATGTTGGGTGTGACGAGCCGGCGCATGAGGGGCAGGAGCCTGGGCAGCACCACCCGCCACAGAAAGCGGGCCGGCGCCGGATATTCGCGGGCAAGGCCCGTACCGGGCATCAGCCCCGGATCGAATGCGTTCGCTGTCGTACCAGCCGGAAGGCGCCGTGCAAGTTCGTAGGCGAAGTAGATGTTGGCAAGCTTTGAGGTTGAGTAGCGCCGGCCCCGGTCGGCGGCTTCATCGTCATTTCCGGCCTCGGGACCCATTTCTCCATGGGCAAGCTTTATGGGTTCGTTCCATGCCGGACCGGGCATTGTGGCTGCAAGGGCAGACGGAAGGGTCGCCAGTTGGGCACGATCATGCACGCCGCTGGCCACGATTGCGATGCGCGCCGAGGGGGCGAGCAGGGGAAGCATCAGATTGACCAGCAGGTAATGGCCCAGGTGGTTGACGCCGAATGTTCTCTCGTAGCCATCTGCCGTCAGCCCGCGAGCGCCCTGAAAGCCAGCATTGCAGACGAGCCCTTTGACGGGCGGCAAACTGCCCGCCGCCAGCCGGCGATCCAGTTCTTCGGCAAAGGCGCGCACCGAAGCCAACGACGCCAGATCGAGCATCATCGCTTCGACATTCGCGCCGTTCTGCGGCGCTGCCTGCCGCAGCGCTTCGACCGCAGCGCGGGCCCGCACTGCGTCCCGGGCGGCAATGACCACGTGCAGGTCGGGTGAATTGGCTAGAAGAGCTTTGGCGCACGCCAGGCCCAGTCCTGAATTGCCCCCGGTGATGATGACGGTCTGTTGATGTTGCATGCTGATCTCCATTGGCCTTGCGGCGGGACTGGAGACCAGCTAGTAACCCAGGAGTAAGGTCCATGGTCAATGGAAGAAAATGCTTATTTCCGAATTTGCCCGCCGCACGGCGCTCAGCGTCGACACCGTCCGCTATTACGTCCGGGCCGGCCTGATGACGCCTCAGCAAGGCACCAGGGGCGGGCGGAACCCGTATCAGGAGTTCTCAGAGGCCGACATCCGGGTCGCCGACGTCATCAGGTTTGGCCAGGCGCTGGGGATGTCGCTCAAGGAAATTTCCGCGGTCTTGCATGCCCCTTACGAGAGCCAGCTCGAAATCCTCAAGGAGCGCCGCGACGATTTGCGGGCGCGCGGCGAAGACCTGCTGCGACTCGCCCGCTACCTTGATGAGAAAATCGAATGGATCAATGCAGGCTCGCACGGTGATCCACCCGAACTCGAGCATCCCAGCCTGAAATACGCCGCCGCGGACGGTTGCGATTGAAACCGGCGCAGCGTCAAGGCATGGAAAGCTTGAAGGCGTGGGCCGTTGGCGAGGGAACAATCGCACAATTTGCCCCCAACGCCGGCATTCATGCCAGAGGCGACACAACTGGAATCAGTTGGTCAATGACGACGGGTGCACTCGATCATCACGGGTCGGCCGATCAACGAAGGCCATGTCCACCGTGTTCGAATAGGAAGGTGTCCTGGGTGCCGGCGCCGGGATGCGGTAAGTATTGGCCGCCGGCGATTGCAGATGGCGTTCGAGCAGGGAAAGGATTGCTGTGTCGTCCTCTGCATCGAATTTGCGCGCGAAAAGATCGGGGCTTTGTTGGAGTTGGTCGAGATCTTTCTCGCCGTAATTGCGCGGGCGCAGCTTGATATCGCCATCGGGAACCCAGTCGATCATGCGCAAATCGTCGTTCATGACGATGCCCTGGTCGCCGCTGTTCATGATCACGGTCTGGAAAAACGCTTCGTCCGCGATGAAGCTGTTCCGATAGAACGTCTTGAACCGGTCGGCCCGGGGATCATGACAGACAAATTCGCAAAAGCTGCGGGTGACGGCTTTCCACTGAGTCCCAATAAACGGCGTATCGCTTGACAGGAACGGGCGGGCAACGCCGGTTGCGGTCATCTTTCCCTGCTCTTCGACGAAGAGATGGCTGATGCGGTTGAGAGTGTCGGGACGTTCCTTGCGCTGATCGAGCGCGCGAATGAACTGTTTGCCGGGATTGGCGGCGAAGAACTCGCGGATGTAATTCTGGCTCTTGAGCGGAAAATCCTGCCCAGAGAGATTGATGTAATGGGTCCAGTGGCCGTCCATTTCGAGCAGGCGGGCCATGCCACGCAGTTCTGCATCGACCAGGCTGTATCCACCCCAGAGGGCATCTTGCGCCTCGAGCAGTTCCACGTCCTGATAGGGCTTGAGGAACGCTGCGATGTCCTCTGCCAACTCAGGGCCCGAACTCTTGTCCACGTGAATGACATATTGATTGCCAGGCAGGTAAATCGCCTTGAAGAGACGTTTGAACTGCGCGGGATAACGGTGAACCAGCACAAAATAGGCGATCATCAGGCGTACCTCTACAGATCGCCGCCCCCAGCTGTCGAAACCCTGGAGCACAACGATTGCGTTTCCTGTCTCAGGAAAACCAATCAAATCTATTTCTGATCGCAAAGAGACAACGCCGGACAGAATTGCGCTCCGATGAGCGGCACAGCGTATTGCAATATATGGTGATCGGACGCTGCCGTTACAAGGAGCGCTGATGCAATGGCAAAGGGGCGGGTGTTGTCCCGCCCCTCGCAACCCTCTTATGAGGCCGGCGTTTTCTCGCTCAGTGCCCCTTCACCTTCCTGATCTCGCCCGATTTGATCTTGGCGAAGTACTGGTTCACCTCGCGCTTGACGACCGGCATCAAGAGGTAGAGCCCGATGATGTTGGGCAGGGCCATGGCAAAGATCATCGAATCCGAGAAATCGATGACCGGGCCAAGGCTCATCGAGGCGCCGATCACCACGAAGACGCAGAAGATGATCTTGAAGACATTTTCCTTCGTCTTGCCCTCGCCGAACAGATAGGTCCACGATTTGAGCCCGTAATAGGACCAGCTGAGCATTGTCGAGAAGGCGAACAACAGCACGGCCAGAGCCAGCAGATAGGGAAAGAAGCTGAACTGCGCGCCAAAGGCCGCCGATGTCAGCTCCACGCCCGTAAGCCCGGTGCTCAGCGCGCCGGTGAAGATGATGACCAGCGCGGTCATCGTGCAGATCACCACCGTATCGATGAACGGCTCGAGCAGCGAGACGATGCCTTCGGTGGCCGGCTCCTTGGTGCGCACCGCCGAGTGGGCGATGGCCGCCGAGCCGATG
>CENV01088401.1_pt1 | contig 34182 bp, 37 predicted proteins | sample 530231 | NCBI WGS metagenome assembly CENV01 (sample SAMEA2619815, study PRJEB7988) | marine metagenome | biome: marine biome (ENVO:00000447); feature: surface water layer (ENVO:00002042); material: "saline water (ENVO:00002010), including plankton (ENVO:xxxxxxxx)" | depth 5 m
CAACCAGCGCTTTGCGACCCATGACAAGGTCGATCTCAACCGCCAATTCCCCGGCTCGGCCAAAGGCACTTACAGCCAGCAGCTCGCGTTGGCGCTCTCGGACCAATTCCTGCGCAAAATCGACATTCATATCGATCTGCATTCGGGCACCGACCGCCCGACCGTCGATTACGTCTATATCTGGAACGACGAGGAGCTCTCGCGCGCCTTCGGCTCGACCGTCCTTTACCGCCCGGTTCCCGACAAACAGGGGACCGTGTTCGCCGGCACGTCCAAGGCCGTCACGATCGAGGAGCGCGGCATTCCGAGTGTCGTTGTGGAGCTGGGTGGCGGCATCGTCGACCAGACCCCCTATATCGAGCGCACGGTCAATGGCATGCTCAACATGTTGCGGCTGCGCGGCATGATCCCGGGCGATGTGGCGCCCAATCCAAAGCAGGTCGTCTGCAACGAGCTGGCCGGTGTCAGGCCTACCCAGGGGGGGTTCCTCGAACCGCTGTGCCCTGCCAATGGCGAGGTCATCAAGGGTGGACAGCTGCTGGGGCGGGTTGTGAGCCCTTATACGTTCGAAACGCTCGAAGACATTCAGACGCCGTTCGAAAACGGCATCATGATCATGCAGCACCTGACCCGCAATGTCGTCGAAAGCGGCGATTACGGGTTCATCGTGGGCAATCTGGACGGCGCGACCGACTAACCCGGTTGCGCAAAGCCCGCCCGGCCGGTTGCCAAGCTGAGGCCGGGCGGCATTATTGAAAAGAGGATGATTGCGATGAGCGCACTCGCCGATAACACCGATCAGACGCCTGCCATCGCGGTCCGTGATCTCGATATCGAAATCCGCAGCGATCACGGATCGTTTCCGGTCGTTCAGGACATGAGCCTTTCGGTTGCGCCGGGGGAAACGCTGTGCATCGTTGGTGAAAGCGGGTGCGGGAAATCGATGACCGCGCTGGCGCTGATGCGCCTTCTGCCCGAAGCGGCGCGCGTTGCAGGCGGATCGATCGAGATTGCGGGCGAGGATTTTCTTGCGTTCGACCAGCACAAGGTCGAGGATTTCCGCGGTGAAGAAATCGCGATGATCTTTCAGGAGCCGCTGACGGCGCTCAATCCCGTGCTGACCGTGGGCGAGCAGATCGCCGAATCCGTGCGCCAGCATCGCAAGGTTTCCCATCGCCAGGCGTTCAAACGGGCTGTCGAGGCGCTCCAGACCGTCCAGATGCCCGATCCCGAACGCCGGGCGCGGCAATACCCCCACGAGCTGTCCGGCGGCATGCGGCAACGCGCCATGATTGCCCTGGCGCTGGCGTGCGAGCCGAAAATCATCATCGCTGACGAGCCGACCACAGCGCTCGACGTCACCATTCAGGCTCAGATCCTTGGGCTGATTTCCGAGCTGCAGCACCGGCTGGGCACCGCGCAGATCCTGATTACCCACGATCTCGGTGTCGTCGCCGAAGTGGCCGACCGGGTGATCGTGATGTATGCGGGGCGCCGGGTGGAAGAGGCCAGCGTTTATGACCTTTTCGACAACCCGATCCATCCCTATACCAAGGGGCTGATGGGCGCGGTGCCGCGCTCTGGCATGGCCGAGGGCGGTCGACTGACCGATATTCCCGGTACCGTGCCCCCGCTCTGGGATTTGCCCAAGGGCTGCGCCTTTGCGCCGCGCTGTCCGGGTGCCTCCAAACGATGCCTTGAAGAGCGCCCGCCCCTTGTCGAAAAATCCCCCGGCCATATGGCCGCCTGCTGGGAGCATGACGATGCAGCCTGAAACAACGCCTCTTCTGGCCGTCGATAATCTCGAAGTCCATTTCCCGATCCGGGCCGGCATCTTCAAGCGTCAGGTCGGCGCCGTCAAAGCTGTTGATGGGGTCAGCTTTACGCTCGGGCGCGGTGAGACCCTCTCGCTTGTCGGTGAGAGCGGGTGCGGGAAATCAACGACCGGGCTGGCGCTTATGGGGCTGGTCAGGCCGACGGGCGGCCGGGTGCGGTTCGACGATCGGGAGATCACCAGCTTTAACGCGAGTGCGCTCAAGGACTACCGCCGGCGCATGCAGATCGTCTTTCAAGACCCGTTCTCCTCGCTCAACCCGCGTCAGAAGGTCAAAGACATCATCGGTGCACCGCTCGACATCCACAATGTCGGAACAAGCATGGAGCGCGAGGCGGAAGTGGCGAGCCTGATGAAGCGAGTGGGGTTGCGCCCCGATCAGGCGGACAATTATCCGCACCAGTTTTCCGGTGGCCAGCGCCAGCGGATCGGCATCGCGCGGGCCCTTGCACTAAAGCCCGATATCATCGTGTGCGACGAACCGGTTTCGGCGCTCGACGTTTCGGTACAGGCGCAGATTCTGAATCTGCTGGCCGATTTGCAGCGCGACCTTGGCGTCTCCTACCTCTCGGTTTCCCACGATCTGGGCGTCGTCGAACACATTTCGCACCGTGTCGCGGTGATGTATCTGGGCAAGATTGTCGAGATCGCCGACAAAAAGACCATCTTCTCGGTGCCCCGACATCCCTATACCGAATTGCTGATGGGTTCGGCGCCCTCGCTCGATCCGCGAGCCCGGCACACGTTTTCGGCCTCCAATGACGACATTCCCAGCGCCACCAACAAGCCGTCGGGGTGCGCATTCCACACCCGCTGTCCCTTGGCCAGCGAAGTCTGCCGTAAGCACGAGCCCGAGTTGACCACACGCGATGACGGGCAGCTCGTGGCCTGTCACCACCGATAAGGACCGCCCATGACCACCAGCTATCTGTTTACCGGCGGCAAACTTCTCGATCCCCACAAGGGTATTCTAAAAGACGGACTGGACGTGCTCGTTACCGGCGATCGCATCGCCGAAATCGGCCCTGGCATTGCCCCACCCGAGGGCACACAGACCATCGCCCTTGATGGCCGTACGCTGATGCCCGGGCTTATCGATTGCCACGTGCATGTGGTGGCTGAAACGCTCGATCTTTGGGGCAATATGATTGCGCCCGCCTCACTGGGCGCGCTGCGCGCGGCACGGGTGATGAACGAGGCGCTTTCGCGGGGCTTTACGACGCTGCGCGATCTTGGCGGCGCCGATATCGGGCTGGTGCGCGGGGTGGAGGACGGGCTGATCGACGGGCCACGCCTCGTCATCTGCGGCAAGGGCCTGACCACCACCGGCGGGCACGCCGACCTGCGCCAGCGCACCGACGATCGGCCGGGCCTGTTTTCCGACCGGGTCGGCTCCATGGGGCTGATCGCCGACGGCGTCGACAATGTCCGCGCCGCCTGCCGGACGCTCATCAAGGAGGGCGCCAATTTCATCAAGGTGATGGCCAATGGCGGGGTGTCCTCGCCCAACGATCCCATCCATTCGATCCAGTATTCGCGCGACGAGATCGCCGCGATGGTCGAGGAGGCCGAAAACGCCGGGCTTTACGTTTCGGCCCATCTTTATACCGACAAGGCGATCCGGCGCTGCGTGGAACTGGGTGTCCACTCGCTCGAACACTGTAATCTGATCGAAGCGGAAACCGCCCAAATGGCGGCAGAGGCGGGCTGTATCGCGGTACCGACCCTTGTGGCCTATGAGGCGCTGGCTATCGAAGGCAAACAATTGGGCCTCGGCGCCGCCGAATTCGAGAAAATCGACATCGTGCGCAGTGGCGGGCTGCGCTCGCTCGAAATCATGGCAGAGGCCGGCCTGCCCATGGCATTCGGCTCGGACCTTCTCGGGCAATTGCGCAAATATCACTGCATGGAGTTCGAGCTACTTGCCAAGGTACTCTCGCCCGCCGAGATCATCCGCTCGGCGACAACGATCGGTGCAAAACTGTGCCGGCTTGAAGGCGAGGCAGGCGAGATCTCAAAAGGAGCATCCGCCGACATGATCATTGTCGATGGCGACCCGCTTTCCGATATCTCCTTGCTCGGAGACGACGGCGCGCATATGGCTTTGATCATGGCCCGTGGCCGCCTGCACAAATCAAACCTGGTCTAGTCATTGATGCTTTTGGGGCTGTTCGTCCTCCTGGCCTGCCAACTGGGCGGCGACATCGTCACGCGGGCCCTTTCGCTACCGGTTCCCGGGCCAGTGATCGGAATTTTGCTGCTGCTGGGGGTAATGGTTGTCGCCCGCTACCTTCCAAAACGCGACCGCAGTGTGGGCGCGCAGATCGAGACCGCGGCCGACAGTCTGCTCGGCTGGCTGGGACTGTTTTTCGTGCCGGCCGGAGTGGGAATTTCCCAGCATTTCGATCTTGTGGCTGCCAACGGGTTGGCGCTGACACTCGTGCTGGTCGTATCGAGCGTTTTGACGTTGACCGTCACCGTATGGGTGTTCATCCTTGCCCGGCGGCTTTTTGGAGCGCGCGGCAATGGGTGACGGGCTCTGGGTGTTTTTGGCGGCCAGTCCGCTGTTCTGGCTCACGCTGACCATCGGGGTCTTTTTGCTCGCCAGCCGGCTGGCCAAAGCCAGCGGCAATCACCCCCTCGTCAATCCGGTGCTGATCTCGGTTGGCGTCCTCGTTGCGATCCTGCGTCTGACGGGGACGGATTATCTCGAATATTTCGACGGTGCCCAGTTCATCCATTTCATTTTGGGACCTGCCACGGTGGCGTTGGCCATTCCGCTGTGGCGGCATCGGGCAAGGGTGCGGGAGCTGGCGGTGCCCATCCTTGCGGCGCTTGTCGTGGGAGCACCGTTTGCAATGTTTTCCGCCGTACTGATCGCCAAAGCGCTCGGCCTCCCCGAAACGCTGCAGATGGCGCTGGTCCCCAAATCGGCCACTGCCGGCATTGCAGTGGGCGTGGCCGAACAGATCGGCGCCAATGGTTCGCTCGTTGCGGTCTTTGTGATCGTGACCGGAATCATCGGCGCTGTCATCGTCACCCCGTTGATGAATGCCATGGGGATCAGGGACTATGCAGCGCGCGGGTTTGCTGCAGGGCTGAGCGCACACGGCATCGGCACCGCCCGCGCCCTTCAGGTCGACCCGCTGGCGGGCGCGTTTTCCGGGCTTGCCATGGCCCTCAACGGCATAGCGACCGCCATCCTCGCCGGCTGGCTGTTTTCCTAGCCCAACTGGGCAATCTCGCTCCGAAAGGCATCGACGAGATAGGGCGCGATCCGCATGGCGATGGCGAGCTTTTCCGCATCATAATGATGTTCTGCATCGAGAATGGCGATGGTGCCGAGCAGGGTTTTCTGGCCGATGATCGGCACGTTGATGGCCGAACCCAATCCGAGCGAAGCGATCAATTCATGATCGAAGAACGCCCAACGTATCGCGTCCATGTCCCGGCCGAGAAAGGGCTGATGCCGCCTGATGACCAGATCGCCCCAGGGCGTATCGCCCATGGGCTTGCGTCCCGAGAGCGGATAGGCCGCCGCGTTCGTGCTCCAGAACCGCTGCACTTCCTTGCCGCCCGGCAATACCAGAAGGAGCGTGAACAGTTTATGCCCGACCAGGGCATTGAGCGCCGCATCAACGGCGCCATAGAGGGCCGGACGGTCCCCGTTGGCCAGGATTTCGGCAAGGCGATCAAGGGCATCGAGCTGGGTCTGTGCGGAGGGCGACATAGGTGGTTTCCTGAGGCGGATCGGTTCGCTCAGGCTTGCCAGCCCGGATGTGCAAGATCAAGCGTGACTTTGTGTCCCGCACCCGTCGCCCACCCGGCGCTCAGGATCATCTGATGAGGATGGCGCGAAAATCATTGACGTTGGTGTAAGTGGGGCCGGTGATCACCAGGCGTCCCGCCTTGCGGAAGAATGAATAGGCATCATTTCGATCGAGATGGCCGGCAGGATCGTGGGCATTGACCTGGTCGGCGGCAAAATCGAACCAGGCTCCGGCATTGTCTTCAGTGCCGTCAATACCGTCGGTATCGCACGAAATGGCGGCGACCCGACCGTAGGATTTGAGCGCCAGATAGAGCGCCAGGAGGAATTCCGAATTGCGCCCACCACGCCCTGCAGCCTCAGGGCGCAGGGTCACCGTCGTCTCGCCGCCGCTGAGCAGGACGCAAGGGGGGGCGAATGGTGTGTTGTACTGCACCACCGAACGCACGATACCCGCCATGGCCGTTGCCACTTCCCGGGCCTCGCCTTCGATAGCATCTCCCAGGATGACGGGCGCTATCCCCATGGCCTCCGCCTCCCGGCTCGCCGCTTCAAGCGAGGCGCGCGGCGTCGCGATCATATGGACGGGCGAAAGGGTTGATTTGTCATCGGTCAATCCGTTGGCGAACAGCGCCCTTTCGGCATGGTCTGGAATATCAATCCGGAACCGCCGCAAGATAGAGCGCACCTCCTCGATGTCATTGGGCGCTACAATCGAAGGGCCAGATCCCACCGTCGCCGGATCGTCGCCTGGGACATCGGAAATGACGTAGGTGACCAGCCGGGCGGGCGCAGCGGCCAGCGCCAGCTTGCCGCCCTTTACCGCCGAAAGGGCCTTGCGGACCGCGTTCATCGCACCGATCGGGGCACCCGAGCGCAAAAGCTGGCGCGTTATATCCTGCTTGTCGGCAAGGGAAATGCCATGCGCGGGCATGGTCAGCAGCGAAGAGGCGCCGCCCGATATCAGAACCACGACGAGATCGTCAGGCCCTGCCGAGTTGGCCAGTTCCACGATATCGCGGGTCGCCTTGAGCCCTGCCTCGTCGGGCACCGGATGAGCGGCCTCGACGATGGTGACGTGGCGCGTGGGGACCGAATGGCCATAGCGCGTGATGACCAGTCCCTCGACAGGCGCATCCCAAGCCTCTTCGAAAGCGCGGGCCATGCGGGCCGAAGCCTTGCCAGCGCCCAGAACGATGGTCCGCCCCTTGGGCCGCTCGGGCAGAATGTCTTGGAACTTACCGTCCGGCAGCGCCGCTTGAAGGGCGGCGTCGAAGAGACGCCGCAACACGGCTTCGGCGTTCAAATCGCCGATTTTGTTTTCAGCAAGCATCGCCGGACCTCCCCTCCCTTGCGATGCGCCCACCACACGGTCTTCGCCGTCTGTATATGGCCGGGCGCCCGCCAACTCAACGCTCAACCGATCTGATGATCAGCCTGGATTTCCAGCGCCCGGATCAGGGCCGAGTGGTCCCAGGCCTTGCCGCCATGTGCGGCGCACATACTGAACAGTTGCTGGCACAGTGCCGTTGCAGGCAATGCCATGTCGAGTTTACGAGCGGAATCCAGGGCGTTGTTGAGATCTTTCTGGTGCAGTTCAATCCGGAAGCCGGGATCGAAGGTGCGCTTGACCATCCGATCGCCGTGTAATTCGAGAATACGCGAGGAAGCAAATCCGCCCATCAATGCTTCGCGCACCCGTGCGGGATCGGCTCCGGCCCTGGAGGCAAAAAGCAGGGCCTCGGCGACCGCTTCGATGGTCAGCCCCACAACGATCTGGTTGGCGACCTTTGCGGTCTGACCGTCACCGACGCTTCCCACCAGCGTAATGTTTTTACCCATGGTTTCAAACAGCGGCTTGACGACGTCGAAATCGGAAGGGTTACCACCAACCATGATCGAGAGCGTCGCCTGCTGGGCGCCGACCTCGCCGCCAGAAACCGGCGCATCGAGATAACCGCATCCCTTTTCGGCGACGCGGGCGGCAAACTCTTTGGTCGCGATGGGCGAAATCGAGCTCATGTCGACGACGATCTTGCCTGCCGACAATCCCTCAAAGACGCCGGCTTCGTCGAACAGAACGGCCTGTACGTGCGGGGTGTCGGGCACCATGATGATGATCACATCGGACCGTTCGGCCACGGCGCGGGAGGATTGGGCGCGCACTGCACCCTTCTCGGTCAGCATTTTCGGAGTGTCCGAGCGGTCATAGACCAGCACGCTGTGTCCGGCATCGAGCAGATGGCCCGCCATGGGCGCACCCATGATACCCGTTCCAATGAATCCGATGTTCATGATTCACTCCTTGTGGTCCCCGATGGGGCGCAACATGAAATTGTGGCAAAGAGGGGCCGGCTCTCTGAGCGTGGCCGGCCCGCAACGTGACAGGGACGCCGCAACACTGCGCGACGTCCGGTTTGAACAAGTGTTCAGGGACGCGCTGTGGCTTCCATTTCCGCCTCATAACCACGGCGGATCAGCGAGCCTTCACTTCCGGCCTGGAAGCACGAGAAACCCTCGCGCTCGGCGCGCCATCCCAGCGGGCCGCAGGCCTGAATGCCGGCCGATTGTGCGGCATCGAGAACGCGATCAACGATCATCTCGTACTGCTCATCACCCTGGGCGTAGCCCGAGAAATTTCCGAGATCGGAACTGGCGATCATGATCCCGTCGACACCTTCGACTTCAGCGATTTCGTACACGTCTTCGACGCCATCCATCGTTTCGATCATCAGGATGACCACGATATTGTCGTTGAACGTTTCACGATAACCGCCAGGAACGTCGCTGTAGAAGCTCCAGCGCTGGCCGCCGCCACGGCTGTGGCGTCCGTCGGGCGGAAACTTGACCCAGGAAACCGCTTCCTCGGCCTCTTCGACCGAGTCGATCGTTGGATAGACAATCACCATGGCGCCAGCATCAAGGGCATGCTGGGCTTCGCGCTCGTCAGTATAGGCGAGACGGACGCCATGGGCAGCCTGAGCGTCCGGACAGGCCGCATACATATTGGCCACCGATTCCCAGCTGGTCTGGGAATGCTGCATTTCGACCCAGGTGAAGTCGTATCCCGCATTGGCCATCGCACAGTAGATCTGGGGATCCTGCTCGTTGATCGTGCCGCCGACAAGATCTTCGCCATTCATAATCTTTTGCTTGGCACTGTTCCAGATCTCAACTTCCCCTTCCGCCTCATAGGCGGGGCCATATTCCCATTCCGATGCGATGAACTCTTCCTGAGCCAGCGCACCGCCGGCCATGGCGCAGGCCATCAGCATGGCCAGTCCGGTTTTGGTTGCAGTGTACATTTCTCTCTCCCATTTTCCTCTAAAGGAACCGTAATAACATCTCGAGCATTTATGTTGTTATCGAATGAGTCAAACAGTATTGTTGTTTATTTATATTATAAATTACACTTTTATATCATACTATTATAGTTGACCAGGTCCGTTTTATTCGACTAGCAAGTTGAAGAATTCACGCTCGCGCTTTTCGAGCTGGGGGACCACGCGTCCGGCGATGATGCGCTCGAAGTGGGGGGTGCGCCGGTGGGCGTCGGCCGCCGGTTCGTCGATATAGACTTCGCAGAGCAGAAATTGATTGGGATGCTCCTGAGACTCCCAGACCTGGTAGCTGACGCAACCCGGTTCGGAACGGATCATCTCCTGTTTCATCTCTATGAGATCGGCCAACACCTGATCACGGGCGCCGTCCTTGATGAAATAGCGGGCGGTCATCAAAATCATGTCGCATACTCCTGCTCGGTGATTTTTCGATTGCCATCGCACGGAGTAATTGTCAAAGTATATTTGTTTAATACTATCGTGGTATCATAATACTAATTGATTTTTTGTTGACGTTTACTTTTATTTCTTCAAGACTTACTTCCAACCCGACCGCCAGCCCGGAGCGGCATGGCCACGGGGCAGCATTAATCTGGAGGAGTGAAAGACATGAATTACTTAGGTTGGATCAAGGGCGCTGCCCTGGCCGGTGTCGCAACGATAGCATTGACCGCCGGCTCAGCACAGGCTCAGACCGTCTGGCGGATCAACGTTTCCATGCCCCAGGACGGTCACCATGGCATCGCCATCGATACGTTCGCCGAGGAGGTCGAGCGCCTCACAGAAGGGCGCTATGTGATCGAGACCTTCTATGCCGGGTCGCTGGGCGGGGAGCGCGAATCCATCGAGGGCGTTCAACTGGGTACGCTTGAATTGACCTTCACCTCGACGGGCCCAGTGCCCAATTTCGTGCCTGAACTTTCGATCCTGGACATCCCATTCCTGTTCCGCGATTACGAGCACGCCCGTGGAGTTCTCGACAGCGAGATCGGCGACGAGTTGCTCGGCCGTTTCGAATCGCACGGCATCAAGGGGCTTGCCTGGGCCGACAATGGCTTCCGGCATATGACCAACGACATTCGCCCGATCGAAAGCCCTGAAGACCTTGACGGTCTCAAGCTGCGCACCATGGAGAGCCCGGTCCACATTGCCGCGTATCGCGAGTTCGGCATCCTGCCCACGCCTATGGCTTTCCCCGAAGTTTTCGCTGCCCTTCAGCAAGGTGTCGTCGACGGTCAGGAAAATCCCCTTTCGGTGATTGAATCGAACAATTTCGACGAGGTTCAGCAGTACCTTTCGATGACAGGACATGTTTTTTCGCCCTGCGTGTTCTTGATGAATCTTGACCTGTGGAATGGGCTTTCGGAAGAAGATCAGGCCCATTTCGTCGAGGCTGCCCAGGCTGGTACAGCCGCAAATCGGGCTCGCGTCGACGAGGATGAAGCAACCGCCATTGAAACTATGCGCGCCGATGGAATGGAAATCCTCGAAGACATTGATCGTGATGCCTTCGTTGCAGCCCTCTCGGAGGTCAATGCGCAGTTCGCGGAAGAGTTCGGGGCCGAAGAAGTCCAGGCGATCCGCGACTGGCAGCCTGAATAAGTTCTGCTTTCCGCTTTCCTGCGGGCGCCCATCCGGCGCCCGCATACCGGCAATTTCATTCAAGGACGACGCAGATGCAGGCGGCCTTACGATATTTCTTCATCTTCGACAAAGCGCTCAACGCGGTGATCTCGGTTGTCGCGGTCCTGGCCCTGGCCGTGGCGGCGTGTCTTGGCTTTTTGCAGGTGCTCTCGCGCTTTGCCCTTAAGATTCCGCTCGAATGGACCGAAGTGACCATCCGAATCGCCTTGGCATGGATGGTGTTTGTAGGTGCGGCGCTGGTGTTCAGGGCCGGCGCCATGATCGCGGTAGACATGATGCGTCATCTTCTGCCCACCCGGTTCCGGCGTCTCCATGACGGCTTTGTCACCCTGGTCGTACTGATCTTTCTGGCATTGTTGGGCTATTGGGGCTTTGACTACGCCAACCGCAGCGCCAGCCAGACGCTTCTGGGACTGGATTTCATCTCGGTCTATTGGGCCTATATCGCCATTCCCATCGGCTGTTTCTGTTCGGCCGTCGCTGTCATCGCCAGATTTATCGAGCACGACCCGGTCACCGATAATGACCAGGAACTCACACTCGTCCATTAAGGTAATTGCTCATGGCTATCCTCATGCTCGGAGTCATGCTCCTGGGCTTTGTCCTGTCGATCCCCATCGCCGTGTCGATCGGCCTGGCCGGCGCGATCGGCCTGATGACCGCCAACACCAGCCTGCTCATCCTGCCCAAGGAAATGTATACGGCGATCGACAAATTTCCCCTGGCCGCTATCCCCTTCTTCATTCTTGCGGGCACGATCATGGAACGGGGCGGCATTTCCCTGCGGCTTGTCAATTTCGCCAAGTCAATCATCGGCGGACTGCAAGGGGGGCTCGCGGCCACCTGCGTTCTGACCTGCATGATGTTTGCTGCGGTTTCGGGTTCGTCGATCGCCACGACGTTCGCGATCGGTGCCATTCTCATTCCCGCTCTCGTCCGTGACGGCTACCCCCGTCCCTATGCGGCTGCACTGCAGGCCAGTTCGGCCGAGTTGGGCATCATCATCCCGCCTTCCATTCCGTTGATCCTTTATGGGGTTTCAACGGAAGTCTCGATCGGCGAGCTGTTTATAGGCGGCATAGGTCCAGGCATTTTCGTGGGCACGGTGATGACCATTGGCGTTCTGATCTATGCCCGCTTGAAAGGGTTCGGCAAAGTCGCCAAGGAAGACCGGCTGTCGGTCACTGCCGCGGGCTGGCGCGCACTTCCGGCGCTGTGCCTGCCCGTGGTCATTCTCGGTGGGATTTATTCAGGCATAACGACACCGACCGAGGCCTCGATCGTTGCGGTGTTCGCGGCGCTTTTGATCGGAATGTTTATCTATCGGGAAATCAGCCTGCCCGATCTTTTCCCGATCTTTCACAAGGCAGTGATGTCGACCGTAATGATCATGATCATCATTTCTGCTGCCGGGCTGTTTTCCTATCTCATCACCCGGGCCGGCGTTCCCAACGCTATCGGTGTCTATCTGCGCGACACCTTGAGCGACCCCATCCTTTTTCTGCTGGCGGTCAATGTGGTTTTGCTGTTCATCGGCATGTTCGTTGAGACCAATTCATCCATCCTGGTGCTCTCGCCCATTCTGGTGCCGGTGGCTATCTCGATGGGCATCGATCCGGTCCATTTCGGACTGATCATGGTAGTGAACCTTGCCATGGGGATGGTGACGCCGCCCCTGGGGGTCAACGTCTATGCCGCCTGTACGGTTGGGAATGTCGCGTTCGAAAAGGTCGTGCCCCGTCTTCTTCCCCTTCTGGGCCTGATGTTTGCCTGCCTGATGGTGATCACCTATGTCCCGCAAATAACTCTGACACTGCGCGACCTGTTCTACAGCCGGTAAGAACAGGAGCGCGGTTGGGGCCCCCGCCGGGGGCCCCTTTTTTTATCAACGCAAGAAAAAGGCGGCCCTAGCGACCGCCTTTCTTTGTATTGTCAGAGCACAACGATATTCAGTGATCGAGTGGCTGGGTGTTGCCGTGCAGATCGAGTGGAAGCGAAATGACCACCGGCTCTTCCGCCAGCCCGAAGCGGGCGTTTTCAATGCTCTCGCGAATGACTTCGGACATAGCAAGACCGGCGCCGCCGGGATTACCGTCACGTATTTCAGCCAGCACCAGCGCATGGCGGTTGATCGAGCGCTTGAAGCGCTCGTCGGTATCGATGGGCGCGCTGATGGCGAAAGCATTGAGGATACAAGCCTCGATGATCGAGGAAAAGGTCTGCATGAATGGATTGCCCGAGGCGATCAGCACCTCCTGATGAAAGACCAGGTCAGGCTCGGCATAGGTCTTTCGGGTATGATGGGGCTTGTCCATCAGATTGAGCGCGTATTGCATGCGCTCGATATTGAGCGGGGTGCGCCGCAACGCGGCCTGAGCGGCAGCGGCGGGCTCAAGTGCCTGACGCACCTCGAAGATCTTGCGCAGGAAGCCGTTGTCGACGCCAAGCTCTATGCGCCAGCTCAGGACCTGGGGATCGTAGAGATTCCAATAGCTTTCATTGAGCACCCGCGTGCCGATCTTGGTCTTTGAGACCAGCAGGCCCTTGGCCGACAAAGTCTTGATTGCCTCGCGCAAGGCGGTTCGCGACACCGTGTATTGATCGATCAGATCGCTCTCGGGGGGCAAAAGGGAGCCGGGCGGATACTCGCCGCGCAGAATCCGCATTGCGATGTCGCGCGTGATGAGCGCGTGCGCGGATTTGATGGGACCGGTCAGCAGCCGCGGCAGCACCGCGTTATTGTCGGCATAGATATCGTTGTGCATCACCATCATCATTCTCCTCCAATCATGATGCGGTTTTCGACGGCGTGCTTCCCTGCTCACGGCACGTCATGCGGTCGGGCCCTCTCCGCCCCACCGCTTGCTCCGGCCTCCTCTCGTTTTGAAGTGGTATGGTGCAAATCTGGTCCACTGCCAACTCGAAGCCAAATGACTTCGCTGCTTGCCAAGGGAGTGGCAAACCTTTGCATCGTAGTCGCCGGACGATTACTTTGCCCACCGAATAGGCAGCAGGTCAACTCGCTGTAGAATAATCATATTATTGGATGGTGGGTGGCAAAGGCTTATCGAATACAACGGCCGATACCCGCCGCACGGCGTGCTCGAACCGGCGGCCGATCAACTTTCCACTAGAAGGAAATTTGGCGCACCCGACACGATTCGAACGTGTGACCTCTGCCTTCGGAGGGCAGATAGGCGACACACGTCTTGCGAGCATTCTATGCATTATGGCCTGAAAATCAATAGCTTGCGATGACGCACTCTAATCTGTAAAACTCCCGCAACTACCATCTGTGTGGGACGCTGTGTGGGACAGACGCTAAAAACCGAGATCGACACCCCTTCCAAGCGGGCTCGCCTGGAGCCGCGCAAGAACCCGTATTGGTTTGGCGTAAGCGGGGGCCGCGGTGGCGTGTCTCTTGGCTACCGCAAGCCCGCGCGAGCGCACGGCAGTTGGGTGGCCAAGGTTGTGCTGGAAGGCAACCGCGTCGAGGAACGTCTGGGCGCTGCCGATGATGACGGCGCACCTCATGGCGCGCTGACCTATCGCAAGGCGGTGGCTGCGGCGCTTGAATGGGGACACCAACAGCACGCAGCGATCGAGGGCCGGGAGGCATCAGCGCCGCGAACCGGTCCAACTGTCACAACCGCTATCAACGAATACGTCAAGGAACGGCTCGCGCGATCGAAGCGTGACGGCACGATCACGAAGGGGCGGCTCGAGAACTATGTTTTGAGCGACGAAGCTTTCGCAAAGACGCCCCTTTCAAAGTTACGCGCCGCCACCATCCAGCAATGGCGCGAACGGCTCACTGCCGAGCCCTCGCCTGATGACGACCGGAAGCGCCTGGCGCCGTCGTCGGTCAATCGTTTGCTGAACGATCTACGGGCCGCGCTCAATGCCAACGCCGAGAAACACCGGCGGCAACTGCCCGCAGCCCTTCCCGCCGAAATCAAGGTTGGCACGAGGGCAGGGCGCGTTGCGACCGAAGCCCGCAAGCAGTTGCTGACCGACGAGCAAATCAAGGCGGTGGTTGATGCGGCCTTCGCGGTGGATGCTGATGGCGACTTCGGGCGGCTGACGTTGCTCGCTGCCAGCACCGGCGCCCGCTACTCTCAGCTCACACGCATTCGCGTCGGTGGGGTCCAGATCCAGAACAAGCGCATCATGGTGCCAGGGGCCAGTAAGGGCCGCTCCGCAACCGCGCGTCCGCCCGTTGCTGTACCGCTATCCGATGCGGTGATCGAAAAGCTGTTGCCGGCGGTGGAAGGTCGCGCAGCCGATGAGCCCCTTCTGATGCGGTGGGCATATCGCAATATCGGCCCGTTCAAATGGGAAAAGGATTGCCGACGCCCTTGGGGCCCAGCGTATGAAATCGAAAAGCCTTGGGCCGCGACCGTCGAGCGTGCCGAGGTGCCGACTGATACGATCATGTACGCCCTACGGCATTCCTCGATCGTGCGCGGGCTCAAGGCGGGTTTGCCGATCCGCCTCGTCGCCAGCTTGCACGACACGTCGTCGGAGATGATCGAGAAACACTATTCGGCGTTCATCGTAGACATGACGGAAGACCTTGCGCGTCGGGCCTCGTTCACTTTTTAACTCGATATTGGTTATTTTTGATTGCCATAGATGGAATCCCTCTGTTATACAGAATCTGCGCGCCACGGTCGCAGGTTGCGCTGACATTCAAAGTCGGCGTCTAACATGAGGCTGGGTCTCCGGTGCTGGCATTTGTCAGCATATCGATTGGAGACCGCGGTTTAGTTATCATCGTTACCATCGTTTTTCTCGCTTAGCGCTCCACGAAAACTTAGCAAGGCCCGTAGCTGGCCGTGCTCGCTCGTTCAGGAGAAAACGATGACACAGAGCGCCACCACTCCCGCAAATCTTTACGCTGGCCAGTCTATCGATTGGCGCAATTCCGCATACCTCCCAGTTTCCCGCGCAAGTGAAATTGCGGGCATTTCGACCACTTCGCTTTACAACTTGAATGGCGCCGGGCGCCTCGAGTTCAAGCGCCTGGCCGGTCGCACCCTCGTCACCACGAAAAGCCTCATCGCGCTGCTCGACAGTGCCGAGGATTGGACGCCTTCCGATCGAGGGCAGCACGCTCGCCGTGCTCGCACTGAACGCGCTCGCGCGTCGTGGGAGGGCTGATCATGAGCGATTGGGATGACGAAATGGACGAGGCCGCGACTGTAAAGCCGCCGCACCGCGCCACAGTACGCACAACGGAAAGCACGAATTACCTTCGCTTTTGTCTGGTGCGCAACGAGCACAGTTGGGGTTTCGACAAGAGCTACCCCATCGATCTGATGTTCGAACCAAATTTCCCGGAATTGGTCGGACACTTGCCCATGCCGGAGATCGAGCAGATCATCCGGGGGTTTGATGAAACCAAACAGGTCTTCCGGCTCGCGACGACATATGCCTTGGAAGAAACTGGCGTCTCGGACAACCTGCTAAAATCAGAGCGGTTCGATCCGTTCTTGGACGATACGGCGCTGACCAAAATGCGGGCGTTTCGCAGATCGACCGGGCTGGAGCTTCAACCAGTCCCAAAGCCGACCGCTACCAACTATAAGTTTGCGGCCGAGACCGTTCACGGCACGATCGCCGGTGTTCATATGGCTTTCGGGCAGGGCAAGACCACAGCTACGGCCTCCTTTCTCGACCAAGGTGTTCCCGCTTCATTGCAGAGCGTCACGCCTTGGAACGTGCGTGACGCCTTTTACAGTTTCATGAAAACCGTTCGCGCCAATGTCGGTCGACGGCACGAACTGTGGCAGGTGTGGGCCAAACATTTCGCGTGGAACGCTCACCTGAATTTCGCCCTTTGGGAATACCTGGGCGGCAGCCAGCACAGTGGCGGCGACAAAGCACAAGCCGATTTGCTTCGCTTGATTGACACAGGCGAGATCCACAAACTCTGCGCCGATTTGGTCGAAAAGCGCCGGGTCGCCCCAAACAATGCGACCTTCGTACTCCCCATGATTGAGCATGAATTGGCTGCGCTCAAGGCCGAGCAGAAACGGCGCGCTATTGCGCAAAGCAGCCCGCCCGACCCCAGTGGGAACTCAACACGTCGAGCAGCACAATAACCGACCCACCGGAGGTTAGAACATGCTGCACGTAGAGCCCACAGAAGATCGCGCCGTGACCATTGCCGAGGCAGCGAAAATCGCCGGCCGGTCCACGTCATGGATACGATCAAATCGCAATTTCGGGCCGCTTATTCCTATGGAGCTGGACGGACGTCATGCCGTCTCGCTCGATAGCTTGAAGCGTCTTCTCAACAAGCAGGCGCGCGAAAAACTGGCCGTCAGAACCGGTTCGCATCTGCGCCTCGTCATCGACAACACGAAATAGAAAGGCCAGCGCCCGCGGGAACGGGAACTGGCCAGAAAGTGAAATTTGATGCCAGAACTTTATAGCAAAACCGCGCCGATAAAGCAATTCGGCGACTACATTGCGACGATATCCGACGAGGTTCGCCCCGCCCACCAAACCGATGGCAAGACTGAACCTGACGAGCCTGCGATTGCATTGCTAAAGCTGCTGGACCCCACTGGCAGGCATAACCTGTGGGCCAAAGATCCCCAGACCGGCAAAAAGGGCGGCGCAACGTTCGAGCCGGGCGATTGGAAAGGTATGTCTGCATGGATCGCCGCGCGGTCCGGGAAGCAGAACGTCTATTATTCGATGAACGAGGCAAAGGCCGGGGCGCCCGCCAACAAAGACAGCTACGGCAAACTCAGCAAGAGCGATATTGCCTCGCTTCGGGGCGTTTGCGTCGATTTGGACCCTGGCGAAGACTACGCGACCGATCGACGGCTTATTGAGGAAAAGGTGCGCGCGCTCTGCGACAGCGATCTTCCCCCTACGGTCACAGTCGACAGCGGCGGCGGGTTTCAGCTTATCTGGATGCTGGACGAAAAACTCGACGTTGATGCCTACATGCAATTTGTCGAAGAACAATGCTATGGGCTCGCTGACATCTTGCAGGGCGACACGAAGGTCGCAGAGATCGCCACGCTGCTGCGTTTGCCGGGCACCGAGAATATTCCTGACGCCGGCAAGATCGCCAAGGGCCGCGTCCGCCGACCGGCCAGCATCTTCGACCAGTCGGGCAAGCGCTATTCTCTTCCCGAAATCGCCAGGCGCTACGAGCCAAAGATCAAATCGAGCAACGACACCGACAACAACGAAGAAATCAACGCCACCATGGCGCTTCTCAACATGGGCTATGTGCAGGCCGCGCCTGAGTACGGCGATCTTGATGCCGGATTGCGGAAGAAATTCGAAGCCGCATTGCAGGATGACCCTGACTTGTCCGCCCTTTGGTACGATGGGGCGAAGCTGAAAAAGGACGGCACGGCTTCGACACGCCGCTTCAATCTTGGCGGGCGGCTTCACCGGAACAGCGGCTTTGCCATCGAAGAGTTTGGCGCGCTGCTTTGGGTTTGGGATGGGGCGGTGAAGGCTGGCGACAAGCACAGCGACGTGATCACCAAACGTGAGATCGCTCGTTGCTGGGTAAACTCCAAAAGGAAAATCGACCGCCTCGTTGATGAACACATCAAAGATATGGACGAAGAACCTGACGAGGTGACGAGCGCGCCGGATAGTCCGCAGCGGCCGACCGGCGATGACAATCCACCCACAGCAAACGACCAGAAGCCGGAACAGAGCGCCGATGTCGTTTTCCTTGATCGCGATAATGGCCCGCTGGACCTGTTCGGCGATAGTGATCCGGCACGGCTGGCCGACATTCCCGCTGGCGCATTGCCGCCAATGCTTGAACGGCGGATCAAAGACGAGGCGCTTCGCAAGGGCACGTCCGAAATATTTGCCGCGGCACCATTCCTGACCGCAATCGGTGCGGCGATTGGCGCTCAGGTTCGCATTCAGGTCGGACAGAACGATGATAGCTGGCTTGAGATGCCCAATCTCTGGACTGTGCTCGTCGCAAATCCGGGCAGCGCCAAATCTCATGTGATCGAACCTGCAATCAAGCCCTTGGAGCAAATCGAGAGCCGTTGGCTCAGGGAAGATGAGGCGCGGCACGCAAAATGGGCGGTAGCGGACAGGGCATACAAACGAGGATCGAAGACAGCGGCGGACCCAGGGCCAGAACCTGCGATGCGGCACCTCACCGTCGACAGCACAACAATGGAAGCCCAGATCCGCGTTTTCCGTGACAATCCTCGCGGTGTGTTGAGCAATACCGACGAGCTGGCGGCGCTGCTTGGCGGGTTGGGGGCGTATAAGCAGGGCGGCGGTCCAGACAGGGCGCACCTTCTGCGCAGCTTTGAAGGCAAGGGCCTCAAGTCCACCCGAGTTGGTTCGGGAACGATCAGCGCGCCGAGTGCGGCGCTCTCCGTTATCGCCACTACCCAGCCCGATAAATTGAAAGAGACCATGAAGGGCCTGTTTGCGGACGGCTTGGGGCAGCGCTTCATATTTATTCTGCCGGACGGGAGAGAACGCCGCAGCGCAGATGCAACGCCCGACCGTGAAGCCGCTCAATGGTACGTCAACATGATCGAGCAGTTGGTGACAGCGGGTCCGGTGTTGAGCGGGCCGATACGGCTAACGCCCGAAGCTGGTGCGTTGGCGCAGAAAATCCGTGATCGAATGGAGAAACTGAAACACGCACCAGGCACACCCGTCGAGTTTCAGGGTCATATATCGAAATGGGAACGCCTTCTGTTTCGGCTGATCTTGATCGTGCATGTCGTTCGCTGCTTCGAAGAGGGCGGGGGCTTCGATCCTTCCCAACTGGTGGACGTCGATACGGTCGAAATGACGGGACGGCTCGCCGACCTTTTGCTCGACCATGCCTATGCGTTTTACAGCCAGTATTTCGATCCATCAGGCACCGCTTCGGAAGCACAGGCCATCGCCGGCTATTTGCTGACGCGGCCAGACCTCGCGACCATCGATCGACGCACGATTTATCGCGCCAGGAAACATCTCAGCCAGCCCGGCAATCGTCTCTTGTTGTCAGCAATGGCAGAGCTGGAAGCATTTGGCTGGTGCAGGGTTTTGGATCGTGACGCAACGGGGCCGACAAAATGGGCGGTCGATCCCCTTATTCACACGCGATTTAAGGAACGCGGCCAGCGCGAAAAGCAGGAACGCGCCGAGCGGCAGTTCAAAATTGCGGCAGCGGGCCGGATACGGAAAGAGGGGCTTGTTTCCCAAAGTGGATATGACGAGGGAGTTTTTAGCTAATGAGGGCTCATTTTGTCGCAAATGTCACTTGCGCGCACGAAGACAAATATCGTGAACACCCCTCTTTTTTATGTTGGGAACTGTTTCACTGTTTAGGGGCATTTCCGGTGACATTTGCGACAAACCCGGTTCGGGCTGTTCTTCGCTGTTTAGACAAATTGTCCAAGAGGTTGAGCGGGCGGAACGCCCCGCTTAGGGCTGTTCGCGCGATCATACCTCAAGAACGCTATTCTAAAATGGGGGTCGGGATATGAGCAAATCGATCAGGCGATCAGAAAACGGCCGGCGCGCTATCCAGATATGGAACACGTTGATGCGTCCCTACGCGGCAAAATGCGGCGCGAAGGCGAAATCGACGGGCGAACCCTGCAAGCGCCTGGCAATGGCAAATGGGCGTTGTTGCTTGCATGGCGGCCGAACCCCGAAGGGCGACAACTGGCACAAAACGCGTTGGCCGAACAAAAACTCCCCGATCGAAAAGCTGCACCAGAAAGAAGAGGACCTCGATCGCGCCCGCGCGCAGCGGAAACAGATGCTCCGGGATATGAACCCCGAACGCCGCGCGGCATATGAGAAGTGGCACAAGGAACACCCGGCCGGATCTGCCGCGCGTCGTCGCGAGGTGCGTTTGCGCCGTGAGCAGGCCGCAGCGATGCGCAAGACCTTAGCAGCGCCACCACCTCGTCCAAGCAACCCCGAAATGGAAGCGATCGACAAGGTTATCGCGCAACTTGAAGCCGATGCGCTTGCCCTTCGGCGCGGCAGCATTTTTGATTGAAAGGAAACGATATGGCGAAAGAACCGACAGAGCCCAGAAAGCCGACGGTGCGGCAAATCCAGGCCGATCTACTCTACAGAATACAAACTGAGGGCGCGCTGGCCGGTTATGAGGCAGCGCTATCAGTCGCCGGCGATCAAAAATCACCGGCCAACGCCCGCGCGTCCGCCTCGCGCACACTGTTGCAAGCCGCAAGGCTGCTGGAACGCGGCAACGGCGTTCAGTTGGAAAAAGAACCCCACGAAATGAGCCCGGAAGAGCTTTCTGCCGCCGTCGCGATGTCCATGGGGATATTCCAGGAAAAGTCGACAGGGGACGATCTCGACGAAGACGATCAGGCCGACGACATTTTCAATTGACCGAAGCCGCCAGCCGATAGACCGACGAGCGCGCTACATTGAAGCGCCGCGCCACTTCGGTAGGCTTGTCGCCAGCATCGAGCGCCGCTTTGATCGCGTTGGGGTCGATCTTGGCGGGGCGCCCCTTGTAGCGCCCTTCCGCTTTGGCCTTGGTTATGCCTTCCGCCTGGCGCTCTTTCCGCAGATCGTTTTCGAACTCGGCGATCGACCCCAGCACATTGAACATGAGCCGCCCGGTTGGCGTTGTCGTGTCGATGTTCTGCTCGGTGACGATCAGGTCCACATTCTTGGCTTCCAACTCTTTTGCAATGTTGTGAAGGTCGCTCACAGACCGGGCGAGCCGGTCTAGCCGCGTCACCATCAGGACGTCACGAGGTCGCACCCACTCGATCGCCTGTGCAAGCTTCTCACGTCCTTTGCGACTGGTGCCGCTGGCCTTATCGACAAAGACCTTCTCAGCGCCCTTGTCCTTCAATATCTCGACCTGGGCCGTTTCGTTCTGCCCGGTCGATGATACCCGTGCGTATCCTACAATCATGTCGAAGTGTCCTATTTGGGTTATAGACATTATAGGAATGACGCATATTGAGTTTTGAGACAACCCTAATCGGACATTTTTTGCGCGTTTTGCGCTGTAGCGTGTGCGTGTACGCAAATCGGACACGAAAAAGCCCGGCGCGATGGCCGGGCTCTTCGGTCAGGGCGGACGGTGTTAGCGAGGGGCGAAGGGCACCACGTTTACGCCATACCGCACGGCGAGTTGAGCGGCGCCCAACCAGTCAGGGCGTGCGGGCGGCACGAGGCTATCGGGATTGTAAGGGTCGAGATCGTCAGAAAGCCGCTCGGCGCGCTGCCTGATGCCTTCTGCAAGCACAATGGCTTTCTCAGCACCCACGACCTGTTTAAGTTCTTCAATAAGCGCCTCAGCAGAACGAGCGATTTGATGCGCCCGGCTGTCAGGCTCATCCGCGACCAAGAGAGCATTAGCGATGTGGTGGGCGCGATCTTCGAGGTCTTGGGCTTTGCGATTGGTCATTGGTCAGTCCTTTTCTTTGGGTTGATGCGCAATTCTGGGCAGACGAAGGCGTGTCTGGCAAGCAATGGATTGGCCTACAACGACACTTTGTTTCATAGCAAAAACAATGGCTTATCGGCGTGTCGGACGGTGGCCCTTGATTTGTTGGCTCCTGTCCGCGCTGTCGTTCGACGCTCCCGACCAATCCAACATTTTGCGCAGTCGAAGTGTCGTTCGGTGGCGGTGGAGGAACGTGCCGATCGCACCAGTGGCACCCGACCCCCGGATCACCCCCCTGGCCCGGTCCAAATTGCCGCGCTGAAACGTCAACCGACCGCCATACCAATTTATGCCGCGCGTGAACTTTTGACGTCTTGTCCTTGCGTTTCAACCGCTCCCGAGTTGAGTTTTTTGCGCAGATACCCCCCGCTTCTTACTCAACAGCCGCGCCGGTATTCTCCATGAAACATTGGAGTTTTCGCGCATGTCGGATGACAGCAACGATGTAAGTTCGCTCTTTGAAGGTACGCCCGAGTTCGAGGGCGAGCCGCCCATTCCGCCGGAGCACGACGAAGATTACTACAATGCGGAGGTAGTCATTGGCTGGCTCAATTCCGTCGCCAAGGGCCACGACAGATATTATTGCCTGTCGCACGTTTTCAGCAGCGCGGTTGTGCACAGCCGGCGGGCGGGGCGGAAGGGCGACGATAAGGGTTATCTCACCCCCAGCCAGCGCGATCGTGTTCTGAACGCTGCCCGAGCCGCGCGGTGGGCCAACCCCTGCATGTTCTGGGAAGATACCCCGGTAACGCGCCAGATCACCCGCCACGGGTTCGACACTCTGGAAAAGATCGTTGAGCTTTGGACTTACGATCTTTTCCGTCTTGGGCCGTCAGACGACGAGCGGCTCGATATCTACGCCTACGCTCGGATCTTCCAAAACCTGATGCACAACATCTGCTTGGCCGAAGAAATCGAAGAGCGGATGAAGGAGCGCGCCGCCAAGGACGTCGCAGACCTCCGCTCGATTGCATTGGGCTCCGCTTCAAAACCGGAGTTGGCGACTTGACCGTACCCGATGCGCAATCCCACCAGCAGGCAGCGCACGAACGCGTTCACGGCGCCCTTGGGCTGATCAAGCGCACCAAGCCGAGGCAGAGTTTAATTCTCGTCGATGTTTCCAACGCCCTCGATGCGCTTTGCCAAGCCGCAGTGATAAGCCCGGACCTGACACAATTGGGTGCCGAACTGGCGCAGGCGATGCACGAAGCCCTTTTCGGCATCGCGCCCGCACTCGCAGAAGCGGTGGCAGACGATATCACCGCCGAAGACATTTATTTCATGTTGGGCAACGCCTCCGGGCTGCTCACGGTCGGGCGGGACGAGTTTCACCATGACCGGCTCAACTACTCCTGCATTCTCTCGGCGCGGCTCAAGCTCGCTTTTCACGACCGCGATCTTCGCGGCCGAGGATTTCCGCTTGCCCATGCCCTCCACATGAAGCGGCTGATGGATACGCCGCGTCTTCCCTCCGATCCCGTCCACTAGAAGGGGCAATCTCATGGCCGTTGTGAACAATCCTGCCTTGGCCCAAGCCGCGCAAAACTTAGCAGAAATTTTTCGCCCGCCGTCAGGGCAAGAACTCGCGGGATATGCGAGCGCCAATGCCACGCGCCAGCAGGCCCAGCGTCTCGCCGAGTTCTACGCCCTGACCCAAGATCCAAATACGGACTGGGAAGCGATCAGTCGCCAAGGCGTCGGTGCTGGCATGTTCAACCCCAGCCAGTCGATGACAGCGGTGGACCGGAACAACGCCACGACCATGCGTGGGCAGGACGTGGGCCATCGTTCAGCGCTCGACGTTGCCAACATCAACAATGCTGGCGCGCTCGATCGCCAGAACGCAGCGCCCATTCTCGTTAATGAGAACCAGACAGCCTTTCTGCCTGGTCAGACCCAAGGCGCGACCGGCTTGCCGCAGATCATGACGGGCAACATCAATCTTGCGCCTGGCGAAGTTACGCATTCGGCCGGTGGTGGAATGTTCGCCGGTCCTGAAAAGCCGCTGACGGAAAGCGAGTGGGACGCCGCGCAGAGCGAGCGTCTGCGTATGTCGGGGATGCTCTCCGATCAGGACATTCACGACACCATCATGGGCGAGCGCACGCCTGTTGAGGCACTTGGGCCGGACGGACAGCCGGTGTTCATGACACCGGGCGCCGCAACCCGGACCGGGGCAACGCCAGCGGCTTCCGGCGGTGGCAGCAGCGCCGCCGAAGCCCAGATTGACCGCCTGTCGCAGCAGTTCATCGATACGGGCCTTACAGCCGATCCCAGCGAAGCGCGGAACCTCGCAATCGGCATCGTCGATAATCGCTACACCGTGAGCCGTCACCCGGTCACGGGCGATGCGCTTGTTCTGGACGTGGCAACGGGCGAACCCGTTTCGCGCGGTGGCGCCGCAACGCCAGCGGGCGGTGGCACCTTCGACGGGGCTTTCAACGCGGTAGGTGACGCGACCGATCCGACGCTCGACGCCATCATGCGCGACGAAGAAAACAGCGAAAGCCCCTTCGGCACTCGCTTCTCCAACTCGCCTGAAGCCTTTGGCGTCGGCGGTGCCCTCACAGGCGGCATCAATACCGTTTTCGACGCGGTGGGCGCTGGTGCGCCATATCCCGAGGTCCAGCAGACGCAATCGGACTTCGATGTGCTCCGGGAGACGCTGCTTAACGACATCGCCTCAGCGTATCCGCGCCAACCACCGTCGTGGCTCTTGCAGAATATCCAGGCGCTTACGCCACGCGCGGGGAACGTCTTTGAAGGTTCAGGCACCGCCCAATCAAAACTCACGGCGTTGGGCCGCTCGCTCACCGACGAGTTGAGCACCGCCGAGGAAACCTTGCGCGGCGACTTGAGCCCAACCAATCGGCAGGAAACCGAAACCCGCGTGATCGGACTGCGGGCCGCAATCGGTCGCGTTACCGACGCTCTGCAATCATTCGATGGCGGTGGGCAGACACCGACGCCAGCCCCGCCCTCACCCCCGAGCCCGCCCGTGCCACCGTCGCCGGGTGACGCCGGGCCGCAAGAAGGCGCAACGGCCACGAACCCCACCACGGGTGAGCGTGTCATCTTCCGCAGCGGACAATGGGAGCCGATGTAATGGCGAGCGTCAATTTGCCTTCCGGGTTCGTCCTTGATCAGCCGCCGCACGTACCGGGCGCGCCGTTGCAGATTACGGTTCGGTATTCCGACCCCCCTCCGCCGCCCGACGGCTTTGTCCTGGATGGCGATGGCAGCGCTGAACCGGCCCCCGAGCAGCGGCCGCACTTGGGCGCGTTTCTCAATCAGGGGCTCGCTCAGGGGCTCGGCATTCCCGTAGATGCCATCTCTGGGGCGCTCAACGCGGGTGTTTCCGGGGTCAATGCCGTTACGGGCTGGGAAATCCCGACGATCGACGAGCCTTTCGGCGGATCGGCCAGTATCAACCGCGGCCTCAACGCCATGGGCTTCGACGCGGCCCCGCCCGATATTCAGCCCGAGACGCTGATCGAGCATATTTTCGCCGGTGCAGGCGGCGCAGCGGGTGCGATCGGCCCGGTAGGGGTGGCGGGGCGTCTCATGTCGTCCACGGCCTCGCCGATGGCGCAAGCTGTGGGCAACACGCTCACCCAGCCATTCGTTCAAACGCCGGTTCGCGGTTTCGCGTCCGAGATTGCAGCGGGCGCCGGGGCCGGGGCTGGCATGGACGTCGCCAATCGCGTTGCGCCCGATAATCCCGTCGCCTCGACGCTGGGCGCGCTCGTCGGGGGCGTAGCCGGCGGCGCCGGCCCATATCTTGGGTGGCAAGGGGTCCAGCACACTCCGGGGATCGGCGGCGCCATCGCTGCGGGCTCCCGGCTTGCCGCCAGCGAAATCGCCCCGTTCACCGAAGTGGGGGCGTTGGAGCGTGCCCGCAGCCGCGTTGCCGGACTGGTCGAAGATCCCGACGCTGCAATCAACGCGCTCAATACGCCGACGATCAGCGATCTTTCCCCGGCCGTCTCGACAGGCGAAAGGCGCCTCATGGGCCTCGAGCAGACCGTGCGCGACACTGATCCGACCATTGACCTGATCATGCGTGATCGCGAGCTGGGCAGCGGGCAGATCCTGCGCGACGAACTCGCGGCGCCCGCCCAGGGCGTCCCGAGCACCGCGGCGCGCCGATACATGGCGCAAACCGTCCAGCAGAGCGTCGACGGTCTCGGCGCTACGCTCGACCAAGCATTCGGGCGGCCGCTTGGCGTCACCAACGTTTCGACCGCTCTTCGCACGGGAAGCCAGCCGGCGCGCAGCACCGCCTACGACGCTGCATATGCCCAGCCGATCGACTACGCTGGTGAGGCAGGCCGAACGCTCGAAGGCTTGATCGGTCGCGTCGAGCGCGCCGCGCCCGGTGCAATCGCGCTGGCGAACCGGCTTATGGCGGGCGAGGGCATCCAGTCGGAGCAGATCATGGCCAATATCGGCCAGGATGGCACCGTGACGTTTGCTCGGATGCCCGACACCCGGCAGATCGATTACATCACCCGCGCCCTCAACCAGATGGCCGCGAGCGGCGACGGGCAAGGTGCTCTTGGTGGCACGACCGACATCGGCCGCGTCATGGGCAATCTGGCGCGTGATATTCGCGGCGCGCTGGGCGAGGCCAACCCGCAATATGGTGAAGCGGTGGCCACGGCCGCTACGCCGATCCAGCAGCGCAACGCACTTCTGTTCGGCCAGGATTTACTCAGGTCAGGCACGGCGCGCGACTTCGCCGCCGAGCGGCTTGCCGATATGACCGAGCCCGAGCTCGCCTTTGTGCGCCAAGGCGTGCGGTCCTATCTCGATGAGACGCTTTCGAACGTTCGCGCCGCGATGGCGAACCCGGACGTGGGCATTCGTGAAGCCCAGCAGGCCCTTACCCAGCTTTCCAGCCGCGCAGTGCGCGATAAGATCGGCATGATCCTGCCGACCGATGCCGCCGAAGCGTTTTTCCAGCGGATCGATGAGACATCCTCGATGCTCAATTCACGGCAATCGGCGCCGCTTCTTTTCTCCAGCGCGAGGCCCAATGAGGAAATCCGCTCGATCATCAACGCGTCGAACCCACAGCAGGCGACGGCCCAGCTTGTCGCCCAGGCGGCCGGTGACCCGACTGGCCAGGCTCTTTTCGGTCTTAAAGGCGCTTTCGTTGATGAACTGATGGCCCGATCGCGCACGGGCGCTTTCGATGACACAGGCGCACCGATCCTTTCCGGGCGGGCCATGCAGAACGCCCTGGCCGACAATCGCGTGCTGGCGGTGGCCAACAATCTGCTTTCGATGGAAGAACGGTCGCGGTTCGCGGCGATCGCCGACGAGCTCGCCCGCTTTGAGACCATGCAGGGCCGCTTGCCCAATGTCGGCGGCGTCATGGAAGGCGAGCCCAATTCGATGGTCAGCATGATCGCCAGGACGCTCGCCGCCCGCATGGGCGCCCAGGCCGGTCGGGGTACGAGCGGCGCATCGCTGCTCACGGCGAACTTCGCCTCGCAGCGGATGCAACGCATTCTCGAAACGCTGACGCTCGACCGCGCAGAGGGATTGATCCGGCAGGCGGTGGCCGGCGATCGGGAGCTTTTCGAAATCTTGTTGACCCCGAGCGATCGCATCACGCCGCAGCAGGAGGGCAAGCTGTCCCAGGTGCTTTCCCGTACTGCGACCGGCATGATCGGCGGAGCGGCGGCGACGACTGACGAGCGAGAGCCCGATCTGGTGGATTTGATTATGGCGGGCGCGCGCTAAGACTCCGTTCAAAGAGCCGTGTTTGCGATGGTGGCCAGTCAACCGAACACCTGCCAGAACATTAGATACCGGCATCGCGTTATCTGTTGCGGCAAGTTGATTTTCAACGGCCGCCGAGCCGTCTGCAATGCCCCCAAGCCCGCAGGCGGCTCGTTTTTTCTCGCCGCCTGTGTCAGGGTACTGGGGCAACACCTTCCATGCGTTGCAAAGGGCCGCCCGCCGTGCAGGGCGCCGCGCCTGGCGGGCGGCATCTTATTGGGGGATCAGATGGACCTATTCAGCTTACTGGTCGGCCTTGTCGTTGGGATTATGATCGGCGGGACAGTGGCAACCGTTGCCATGGTTATGGTGCGCGGCCAAGGACGCTGAGGCGCCCCTCAGTAATCGGGCCAACCAATCAGGCAACACCAGAATAGTCGGTCAGCAGCCAACGATTGCTTCCCTACATCTTGGCCAGGCTTCACATTGTATTGCGGCCGCGCTGCACTTAATGCAGAATCTCCGTGAACGGGGTGGGGCTCATGACGGAAGCAGACAACCGCCGAGATGCGTATGAAGCGCTTCAGGCTCTCCATATGCGCCGGGAAAGCGCGCACATACTCGGCATATTCGTCGCTCTCATCGGCGTGCCGATCTGGATTATTGGCCGCGCGTGGTATTTCGTCAGCTTGTCGCCCGGTGGCGACATAACGCGTGATGGAAAATTCACCATCCGCGACGTCGCCAAGGGTTTCGAGTTCTCGTTCATCGAACCATCGGTCCAAGTTCTTAGGGCCTTGGACAGCGCCACGCCAGGCATTTTGGCCTTCTTCGAAATTGGCCCCTATTCTACCCCCGGCTGGGCGCTCTTGCTCATCTCGATTGTGGCTTGGGCCATAATTTGGTGGTTGGCGGCCGAGGTCGTCTCGTTTTCGCTTCGGGGGTGCTGGAATGCGTGGCAAACGATAAGAAATATTCGCACCGGCAAAGAACGGCTTATGAAAGGCGACGTTGTGGTTTTGGGTGTGGTGGCGTTTCTTCTGTTGTTCGTCTGGGTGGTGCCATTTTTCGCCAGGTGATCCGCCTACGATCCCTCAACTGCCTTTCCCATCCGATTGATGACCCGGAACCGTCGCCGCCCCAGCGCCGCCCCCGAAGGGCGAAGTTGCAGCACCGGGGTCTTTTGTGTCGTTCCGCCTGGATCAGGTTCCGGTGCAGGTTCATGCCAGTGGACTTTTACCCCGTCGGTGCCGCAGTGCGGGCATCTGGCTTTTGTCTCCAGCCGGTCCAGTCGGTAATCTGAACCCAAGGCGCCGACGAGCGTGGCGACGTCGAGCGGTACGGGCGGACACGGCTGGACCCGCTTGAGCGCATAATAGCGCCGCTGACAATAAAGTGTGGCGGTCCAACCATCTTGGAGCGCGTCTTGTAACCTGGCCCAACTGTCGAATGGAGGTTCGACAACGCGGGCGCTGCAAACATTATCGCCGGCGACCGCCAAAGCGCATCCCCGGTTCTCTGCTACCCGCCGCGCCAGTTCATCGAGCGTTATATTGCCATAAGCTTGGACCGCCTTATGGGTCCGCATCTCACCCATGCGCTTGCATCGGATGCACTCGATCCGCAGCGATGTCGGCTTGAACTGATTGAGCCTGTCCGTTCCTTTCGCCAATTGACCCCTCTTGCGCAAACATGGGACCGGAGTCATAGAATGGGAACAAAATGAGAACAACCGGACTCTTGATCAAATGTCGCGAAGGAAAGGCGAGTTGTCGCCGGCCCAGGTGGATAGGCTTTACCCTTGGCAAATCGCCGTGCCGGCCAGCACGATCGTCAACGACGCCGCGCGCAGGGTTCATGGAGCGTGCGACCGCGGCCATTCCGTTGCTCATGAAGGCGCGTGGTGGAACGTGCTATGTTTTCCGACCAAAGAGCAGGCTGAAAAGTTCGGTCGCATTGTCGACGGTCTTTGGTTCGATCCTCGGGACCGAGGCCGTGGCCGTGACTGGATGAAGTGGACACCGAGGGAAACTCCGTTACCTTTCAGCGAAACAACCATCGTGACGGACGGCAGGATGTGCAATCTCTACTCGATGACGACCAACGTTGAGGCGATCCGCGCCTTCGTAAAGGCCACGCGCGAGATCCAGCTTCACCCCAACCTCGGCAACTTCCCGCCGCAGCCGGGCATCTACCCCGACTATCTGGCCCCGATCATCCGAAACATGGACGACCTGAGCCGCCAACTGGCGATGGTGCGTTGGGGCATGCCCACGTCATCGCGCGTGCTCTATGAAGCCGCACGGAAGCGCGCCCAAAAGATCCAGGAGAAGGAAGGCCGGGAGCTATCGGAAGAAGAATTCCGGCGCTTGGTCGAGATGGAGCCCGATCGCGGCGTCACCAACGTGCGCAATTCTGATAGTCCGCACTGGCGGCGGTGGCTGGCCCCACGCTTCCGGTGCGTCGTCCCCTTCACGTCATTCAGCGAGTTCAACAAGGACGAAGGTGGCGACGTTTGGTTCGCGTTCGATGATAGCCGCCCGTTGGCATTCTTCGCCGGCATATGGGCGCCGCAGTGGACCTGCGTTCGCAAAGTCAAGGAAGGGCAGATCACGACCGACCTGTTTGCCTTTCTCACCACAGAGCCGAACGCAGACGTTGAGCCGATCCACCCCAAGGCAATGCCGGTGATCCTGACAACGCTAGATGAGGTCGAGACTTGGCTGATGGCGCCGTGGAGCGAAGCCCGAGGGCTCCAGCGCCCATTGCCAGACGGTGCGCTCAAGATCGTGGCGAGGGGTGTCAAAGAGGACGGAGTGGTATGACGACGATCAAGCGCCTGCGTAACGAAATCAAGCTGGCTCAGGAGGCCGTGCTGGCCCTCGATACGGCCGCCGATTGTGGCGACACCATCGAGGAGATGCGGCCGACCCTCGACGAGTTTCTGGAGCACGCCGCGCTCGCTCGGCTGTTCAGCCTTTATCTCGGTGATGCAAGCATGGATCCCGCCGCAGTGGAGTTGCGCGACCTGTTTCGCGAGGCGGCAGACGAGCGATTGATTGATGGGATGACGGACCCGCGCTTCGGAATGGGTGGCTTTCGCATCGCCGACGAGCGGTTCGAAATTGACGCGATTTCCAATGCGCTGCACAAACTTGGTGAGCTTTTGGATCGCGAAGAAGGCGAAGGACAATGAGCAAGCCCACCCGGCCGACAAAACTGATCGTGGTCATGGCATTCGAGGACGACAATGAGGGCGGCATGCGCCCGGCGTTTGAACCCCGCGAATACCAGAGCGAGCAGCGGGCCAAGATCGAGGCCGGATCGCTGATCAATACCTATCCGGCCGTCATCGCCTGGTCGCGAGAAGCACGGCCGGATATCGGGGAATACGGGCCGCCCGAGGTGCTATTCAGCTTCGGGCCGGTGCCCGACATGGAGTGATCGACAAGCGGCAGGAACTATGGCGCTGACCACTCGTTTTCCTCATGAAGGAGGGGATCGCCATGCCGCTGGATCACCGTGCAGCCACTGAACGCCGAAAGGAAATCGATGCGGGCGGCGCCGATCCATTCGTCGTCGTAGCAGGACTGATCGCAGCAATCCCTTTGGGCTCGTGGCTTTTGTGGATGAACGGCCATGAGGAGATCGGCGACATGCACCAGTTCTACGGGACGCCTGTGACGTCTTCCGCAAGCCTCGATACGCCAGCTTAATGAGCCCGCTGCGACCAAACGCGCATTGAGAAAGATTGCCGGTTCTCACGAACCGTTATGGGGCGGCCCTGCTGAATGCCGAAGTTCCATGCCCGGCGATCCTTGCGAGCCTTTTTGTTCAGGTATTTCGCTTCCAGTCACGCATCAAACTCATGGAGCATGATGTTGGACATAGAAATAGCGCTGCACCGTCGATGGTGGTGGAAACTCCCCAGGCAGCAGGCCCCACTGACAGCCGCTCGAAGCCATGTAGAGAACGGCGTCCATTACCGCTCGCAAATCTGTGGTGCGGGGACGACCTGTGGGCCGTGCAGGCGGCAGCAGCGGCGCAATGATGGCCCACTCCGGGTCAGTCAGATCACTTGAATAGCGACGACCACGTCGCGCATACTGGCGTCGGGCAGTTTCGGTCCAGGCCATCGTGATCTCCGTTTAGTCTCGCAACCGAACTGAATCACAACCTGCTGAAACTGCTCAACTCTTTTTGGGTTGGGCTCTTAAATCCCGATGACTTGAATTGGCGTCGGAAGTTGCCGTCTTAAGCTGTACTCGCGGCTTCTTCAGCAGCCCGCACATAGGCATAAAGCGTTGGCTTTGAAATCTCGAGCATGGCGCAAATTTTAGCGATGGGAAGCGAGCGCTCCCGGTAGAGGCGCACAGCGAGATCACGTTTGTCAGCATCGAGTGACATTGGACGGCCGCCCTTTCGACCCCGGGCCCGCGCAGCCAGCAATCCGGCTTGAGTTCGCTCTTTGATGAGATTTCGTTCGAATTCCGCCAACGCTCCAAAAAGATGGAATGTCAGCTTCCCCGAGGCGGTGTTGGTGTCGATAGCCTCTTGCAGGCTTTGCAGCCCGACCTTGCGTTCTTCCAGATAGGTCATCCAGTTTATGAGATCCCGCATCGATCGCCCGAGACGGTCCAGCCGCCATACCACTAGTGTGTCGCCGGCGCGTAATTGCTCTTTGATCTTTTCGAGGCCAGGCCTTGCCGTAGCGATGCCGGAGATCTTGTCGGTGATGACCTTCTCACAACCCGCTGCGTGAAGGGCGTCGGTTTGCAGGTTCAAATTTTGCTCAATGGTCGAGACCCGCGCGTAGCCAATTTTCATGTGAGCGTTGCCGAACCCTTGAGAAGAGGAAGAAAACTCATTTCGTCTTAAAATTTATTGCCATAGTTTTCTTTACCGAGTAGATTTACCGGTGTTCGGTAGAATTGGCAACGTGATAGAGATCGCGTGACCATGGGCAAACAAACCTCCTTTTTTCTGCCTGCTGTTTTGGGCAACCTTCTGTGACGCATCCTGTGTTCATCGCCTTTGGCGATTGAACGCTTTCGCGCCATCGAGCCGTACCTGCGTGATGGCGTCACGCTCACCGCATTGGCGCAGACCGCCGTTGCAAGTGAGCGGACGTTGCAGAGGTGGGTGAGCTGCTACCGTGCTGAGGGGCTGACCGGTCTTGAGCGGAAACAGCGTAGCGATCGGGGCCGACGGAATCTTCCGGACTTCGTTATGGGAATTGTCCAAGAGTTCGCGGTTAAAAGGCCACGTCCTCCGGTCAGCTCGATCCATCGAAAGGTTGCGGCGCTTGCAATCGCCGAAGGGCATTGTGCACCTAGCTATTCGTCAGTTGCTCGCGTCGTTCGCAAGGTGCCTGAAAGCCGGATCGCAGCAACAATCGATCCGGCTGCATACCGCGACCATCATGAGCTGGTGTATCATCGGGAGGCAGCCGTCTCCAACGACATGTTTCTGCCCGACCTTCCAGGCCACCTAATCCGAGGCAAACCGCTGTCGGCACCCACACTATCGCTGAACGATCTCTGCGCGCATTTCGAGGCGTTTGTCTGCCGCGTCTACCACACGCGCGTTCCCACGGTAGCACGGGCGAACCGCCCGTGTCCGCTGGCAAAGGGGCGGCTTCTTACCGGCGATGCTTGACAGCATCGAAAAGCTCGACATGCTGCTGGTACATGTCCCCAAGTCACGCAAAGTATTGCGTGACGGCATTCGCCTTCTTGGTCGCCGATACGTAGAGCCCACGCTGGCCGCCTTTTGTCGGTGAAAACGTTGAAGTGCTCTACGATCCGCGAGATCTCACTGAAGTGCACGTCTACCACGAGCGTCATTTTATCTGTCGCGCTCTCAGCCCCGAACACCTCGCCGCACCATCGCTGCGCGACATCCAAGCCGCGCGGCGCAAGGCGAAATGACGCGATACTGGCGCGCTGACCGAGTTGGAGGCTGCCAATGGCGACCAAGCGTGTCCAGATCCCCGGCCGACAACAGTCCGAGGACTCCGGCTCTAAGCCACTGACGATTGAGTTCCCGACCGAGCAGACGTTCCTGCCAACGCGCGAACACGCACGCTTCGTCGAGTTCGCAGAGGCATGCTCGCGCTATCGCTACATTGGCGTATGTCACGGCCGCCCTGGCGTAGGCAAAACTCGGTCGGCACGCGAGTTTGCCAGTTTCCCAAACCTGCAAGGCTATGGTGTTCTCGGCAAACTTGCACTTTCACTTGCAGCAGAAATCACGCGGTGCCAAGCCATCTTCTACACGGTGACCGTGAGCAACACACCCAAGATGATCGATGCGGTGTTGGGCACTAACCTGACAAAGATGGGGCACATGAGCGGCTCCTGCCACGCCCGCGCTTTGCCTGTCCAGCCTGACAACCATCATACCCTGC